>Ga0116142_10003402_pt1 | contig 16032 bp, 13 predicted proteins | sample AD_UKC033_MetaG_FD_89785 | JGI IMG/M metagenome (GOLD analysis project Ga0116142, IMG submission 89785) | Active sludge microbial communities of municipal wastewater-treating anaerobic digesters from USA - AD_UKC033_MetaG | ecosystem: Engineered > Bioreactor > Anaerobic > Digestate | place: USA... | reverse complement strand
GCGACGTGCAACAGCAGATGGGAGATCGCCAAGTACGAACGCGGAAAGGTTCGTAGTACAGGCTTCAGCCTGTCCGGATGGGGAGCGCTGAAGCGCAACTACGAACCTAATCCCGCTCGAACACCATGCCCTGATTGTGTTCGTGCTCCTCAGGCGGTTTTTCCACACTCTCCTCCTGTCATAGACCAGCCATTGGCTGAGGCAGGTCGGCGACGCGGCGGGTGACCAGTCCTTGTGACGAACCGGGCAGTCGGAAAGTCAGGCCTTCTCTTGCAGCCTGGCGGCGTGACTGAGCGCCGATTCGACCAGCGCGGCGATGGAGCCCGCTGTCGTCTCACCGCGGGTGGACCAGTGGACGAGGAATTCAATGTTGCCGGCTGGCCCCCTCAGAGGCGAGACAATGAGGCCATGCGTGCTCAGGTTTTGTGTCGCAGCCCAGGCGAGCATCTCTTCCAGCACTGACCGATGGACCGCCGCATCGCGCACTACTCCGCCTTTGCCGACCTGCTGACGGCCGGCCTCGAACTGCGGCTTGATCAGGGCAATGGCCTGCCCGGCCGGCTTGAGGAGCCTCAGCACCGGTGGCAGCGCGAGTTGGAGTGAGATGAACGAGACGTCGATGGTCACCAGGTCTAGAGGTTCGGGGAGCTCCCTAAGGTAACGAACGTTCACTCGCTCCATGACTACCACGCGCGGGTCCAGCCTGAGTTTCCATGCCAACTGGCCGTACCCGACATCAATGGCGTACACGCGAGCGGCACCCTTCTGCAGCAAGCAGTCGGTGAACCCGCCGGTCGAGGCACCGACGTCCCCTGCCACCCAGCCAGTCGGGTCAATGGCAAAGGCGCTCAAGGCCGCTTCGAGCTTGAGGCCGCCCCGGCTCACATACTGACATGCTTGCTCGACAACGATGGCGGCCTCTCGGCCCACGCGGGTACCGGGTTTGTCCTCCAGACGCCCGTTGACCGTTACCTGGCCGGCCAGTATGTAGCGTCTGGCCAGTTCGCGGCTTTCGGCCAGCCCTCGCTCGTGCACCAGGATGTCGAGTCTCTCGCGGTCCATGGCGGCTAGAATAGGTACCGAGCAGGGAGAAGTCAAGTTGACCCACCGGCCCGTATTCGCTATCATCAGGAGCACGATTCCTAACGGGAGAAGTCAGGCAATGCTATTGTCGTTGTTCAAAGCGATGCGCCCGAAGCAGTGGAGCAAGAACGTCTTTGTTCTGGCCGCGCTGGTATTTGATCTCAAGCTGCTGGTGCCCGAGTTCCTCGGCAAGTCGCTGGCGGCCTTCGTCATCTTTTGCGCCGTCAGCAGCGCGGTCTACCTCATCAACGACCTGGCGGACATCGAAAAGGACCGGCAGCATCCGGTGAAACGCAACCGACCGCTGGCATCTGGCAAGCTGTCGCCCCGTGTCGCCGTGATCGCGGCGCTCCTGCTGGTAGGGCTATCTCTGCCGCTGGCCTTCTGGCTCGACCCGGAGTTTATGGCCATCGTTGCCGGCTATTTCGTGATGATGATCCTTTACTCCTTCTGGCTCAAACAAATCGTTCTGATCGATGTTCTAACCGTGGCTGGCGGTTTTGTGCTGCGGGTAGTTGCCGGAGTGGTTCTGGTCAACACAGCTCGTTTTTCGCCGTGGCTGTACCTCTGTATGGTCCTCCTGGCCCTGTTCATTGCCATCAGCAAGAGGCGCCACGAGCTGGTGCTTCTGCAGGGGAATGCCAATGCGCACCGCAGCATCTTTGAGGACTATAGCCTGCCGCTGCTGGACGATATGACGCGTATGGTCACTGCCTGTACCGCCATGGCCTACTCGCTCTACACGTTCTCCGCGCCCAACCTCCCTCAGAACCATGCCATGATGCTGACCACGCCCTTTGTCTACTATGGCCTGTTCCGCTATATGTACCTGGTCCACATCAAGAACGAGGGCGGTGAGCCGGAGGATCTGGTGCTCAAAGACCGGCCCCTGCTGGCCACGGTAGTGCTGTGGGGGCTGGTGGTCGTGCTCGTCCTCTATCGGTGGTAGGCGTGACGCAGTCTTCTGTTGCTGGAATGTGACCGCGATGAGTAAGCCTCTTGTTGCCATTGTCGGCCGACAGAACGTCGGCAAGTCCACGCTGTTCAACCGCATCGTCGGTGAACGCATCGCCATCGTCGAGGACGTGCCGGGTACGACCCGTGACCGGCTCTATGCTGATGCGGAATGGCAGGGACGCGCCTTTGCCCTGGTCGACACTGGCGGACTGGCGCTCGATACGACTGACAGCCTTCTGGCGCGAGTTCGCGCTCAGGCCGAGCTGGCCATCGACGAGGCCGACGTCATCATTCTGGTCACGGACGTGCTCAGTGGGGTAACAGCGGATGACCTGGAGTTGGCCAGGATGCTGCGGCGCACCAGCAAGCCCATTCTGCTTTGTGTGAACAAGGCGGACAGTGAGTCGCGCCGACTCGAGGCTAACGAGTTCTACTCACTAGGTCTGGGAGATGTCCACGCTGTTTCGGCCATCCACGGCATCGGCGTGGCTGATCTTCTGGATGCGGTGACCGCGACGTTCCCGGTGGCGGCGGAAGCCGAAGACGATACCACCATGAAGGTGGCCATTATCGGACGGACCAGCGTGGGCAAGTCATCCCTGTTGAACGCGTTGCTCGGCGAGGAGCGGACGATCGTCAGTGCAGTGCCGGGTACCACGCGCGATGCGATCGACACATCGCTCAAGTTCCACGGGCAGAAGATAACCCTGATTGACACCGCGGGCATTCGCAAGCGGGGGGCTGTCTCTCCGGGTGTCGAAAAGTACAGCGTGCTGCGAGCACTCAAGGCCATCGACCGGGCAGACGTAGTGCTTCTGCTGATCGATGGCAGCCAGGGAGTGCTGGCCCAGGATGCGCATATTGCGGGCTATGTGGTCGAGGCCGCCAAGAGCGTGGTGGTGGTGGTCAACAAATGGGATCTGGTGATCAAAGACAGCACCACGATGGATGCCTACAGGGAGCATGTGAAGCAGGAGCTCAAATTCGTACCCTACGCCCCGGTGCTGTTCATCTCGGCTCTGAAGCGGCAGCGCGTGGATCAGGTGCTTGACACGGCCCTCCGAGTGCACGAACAGCGCTTTCAGCGTATCCCTACCTCTGACTTGAACGATCTGGTCCAGGAGTCGATCGCGCGGCACAGCCCTCCGTCTCGCTGGGGCAAAAAGCTCAAGTTCTACTACTCGACTCAGCCAACCGTCGACCCACCAACCCTGGTCTTTTTCGTCAACGACGCGCGGTTGGTTCACTTTTCCTATCAGCGCTATCTCGAGAACCGTATCCGAGAGAGATGGGGCTTTGAAGGCACGCCGATCAGACTGCGCTTCCAGGGCAGAACCGACAAGGACGCCTAAGCCGGTCGCCGAGGATGCCCCTCGCACTGGCGCGAGCTACCGGGTGGCAGCGGCGGCTCCTACCGGGAGGGCTGAGCCTGCGCCAGCTCATCGCGAGGGCCGGCTCTACCTGCCGGTCACCCTGGTGCGGCTGCTGACGCTACTGGCTCTGGTTCTGACCGCAGGGGCTATTGTCCCCGGCGAGAGGTCCCCCATTTCGCGGGGCGCTGGCAGCCTTGAGACTGTGGGCACGGTCCGGGTGGTCCACCTCTCGGGCGACCCCTACGAAATGGGGCTGCAGCAGGGGCGACTGCTGAGCGAGTCTATCCGCGAGCTTGTCAGTCAGTACCTCTACGGCCGTCTGGTCAAGTCGGGCGCCCAGCATTTTTGGATGCTCGTTCAGTCGCGGCTCACCGAGCCCCGGCTGCCGCCGAGCATCCGCAGCGAGCTACACGGCATAGCTGACGGCGCTGGTTTGTCGTACCGGGACGTGTTGCTGCTGAATACGGTACCGGACCAGCTTGCTCTGGCCCATACGCTGCCTGACGCGTCGTTGCTGCGCGGGCTCTTCTCCCCTTCCCTGCCGCTGACCGGCTCGCTATCACTCTGCACCTCCTTTGTTGGCTGGGGTAGCGCGACTGACAATGGACAACTTTTGCTGGGACATAACGTCGAAAACGCAGAGGGGGACGTGCTGCGTGATCAACTGGTGCTCGTGGTTCGGCAGCCCAGGTCCTCGGCTGCCACCGTGAGTTTGGGACTGGCGGGGAGCGTGGGCATTTGGGCCGGTATGAACGAGCGGTCTCTGGCTGTGACCCTGGCGTCGTCCCCTTCGGTTGACGTCAAGTCGGTCGGGCAGCCCCTGCCCATCCTGTTGCGCATGTCGCTCGAGACGAGCGGTGACCTGGAGACGTTGGTTGGCTCTGTCGTGTCCGCGGATCGGCAGTACGGAGGGAACGTGATCGCCGCCGACGGCAAGGCGCCGAGGGCTGTGGCCATTGAACTCTCGGCACACCAGTATGCACTGTTCGACGGCGCAGCGCATGGCGGGGAATTGGTGCGCACGAACCACTTTGTCGATTCAGAGCTGTCAATCACGCAGGCAAGTGCAGTGGATGACGGCGTGAAGCGGGCCAGCCAGGAGCGGCTTGACCGGGTCACCGACTGGATGGAGCGAAACAATGGCTGGATCGGGGTCGACAAGGCCCTGGCGCAGCTGCTTGACGTCAGCTCCTGGCCAGAAGCCGGGCGCACCGATTCGCGGACGCTGCAGAGCATCCTTTTCGTTCCAGCCGATGCTTGTCTCTGGCTGGCTCAAGACGCTCACAGCTCGCCGGGAACTTATTCGCGGCTGACGTTTGATGAGCTGACTGGCAGAAGAGTGGCACCGTAACGGAGCAGCCTGGGCGCCGGAGTGGCGCATCCTGAGCTGGTCGCTGCGCCTTCTGCGGCGGAGATGGATGCAGGTCAGGCTGCAGCCGCAACCGGGCGAGCCCGCAGGGTAGCGAGGCGCTGACACAGGTCTCGGCGAGCGTGGAATAGCCTCGACTTGACCGTGCCGACGGGGCATTCGAGAATGGAGGATATCTCCTCGAGTGGGAGGTCCTGCAGATAGTACAGGACTACCACTGCTCGATGCTTTGCATCGAGGGCCTCAATGCCGCTGTGCACCGCGGCTTTGACCTCGTTGTTCTCTGATCTTTCTTCGGGCGACAACCCGCGAGCGTTGAACAGGCGGTCGCTGATCTCCTCCAACGGAATGGTCATGCGGGACAGGTAGTTGCGGCGCAGGCGGCTGTAACACAGGTTCACCGTCACGCGATGCAGCCACGGTCCCACGGACGGATCCCCGTGGAGGTGGTTCAGGTGCCGATGGGTGCGCACGAAGCAGTCCTGTAGAACCTCCTCGGCCGCCTGACGGTCGCCAAGGATACCCCAGGCGGTGCGGAACACAGAGTGCTCGTACTTGTGGTACAGAATCTCGAAAGCGTCCAGGCTGCCCTGCTGGGCCTCTGCCAAGAGTTCTTGATCGCTTGACCGGGTGTCCATAGCTTCCCTCGCTCCAGGACGGCGATACCAACGGTGCTCTCTCCCAACTCCATTTCGAATATACCGCACGCTCACCTGCCACGGAAGGGAAATCCAGGGGCAAGTGAGGGACAGCCAGGAGTCGTTCACAGCGCCGTGGGCGCGCCTTTGCGGCGGGATATCCTAGGCGTATCATTACGTGCTACTCGTGCATAAAAGGAGATGAAGAATGAGTGACGCGCCCGCTACGCCAGCCGGCACTGAGAGACGCGAAACCGAGTTGCGAGTTGACCAACTACGCAGGGTGTGCGACCCGACTCAGCTAGGGTTCGACACTACCGAGTCGGTCGAACCCCTGACCAGGATTGTGGGACAGGACAGGGCGTTACGCGCCTTGAGCCTCGGTCTGAGCATGACCCGCGATGGCTTTAACGTCTATGCTTCGGGCTGGCCGGGAACGGGCCGAACCTCAGCGGTGACCGCCTATTTGCGGGAACTTGCCAAAAGCAAACCAGCGCCATCTGACTGGTGCTATGTGAACAACTTTCGCGATCCCTACAACCCCAGGGCGTTGTGTCTGCCTCCGGGGCAGGGACAGGCGTTCAAGGCAGCGATGGGGCGACTTATTGGCCTGCTCAAGCAGAGGCTGACCCTGGCCTTTGAGAATGACCCGTACATTCGGCAGAGAGACGCGATCAGTGGCTCGTTCGAGCAGCAGCGAGCCGCCGTGTTCGCAAAGGCGGCCGAGGTAGCGCAGGCAAGGGGGTTTGTGCTGCAGTCTACGGGCGGCGGAATGAGGCTGGTCCCGCTGACCGACGGCCGGGTGATGACCGAGGAGGAGTTCAACGCGCTGCCGGAAGACCGGCGCAGGTCAATCATCGGGTCGCGAGGCACGACAGAGGCCGAGGTTGGCGCGATCCTGAGGAATGTGCATCTGGCCGAGACGCAGATGCGAGAGCAACGCGTTGCACTCGACAAAGAAACCTCACTGGCCGCCGTCCAACCGCCTGTAGGTGAACTGCGGCAGCAGTTCCGGCTCATCGAGGGCTTGGGCGCTTACCTCGATGAGGTTCAGGAAGAGGTCCTGCACAACGTCGCACTATTCCGGCCTCCGCAGGAGGACGAAAAACCTGGCGAGGTAGCCGCCCAAAGGGAAGCTGGACCAGACCCCGTGGCCGCGTTCTGGCGTCAGTTCGAGGTGAACCTTCTCGTTGACAACAGCAGCCAGACGAGCGCTCCAGTGATTCGGGAGTTCAACTTGAGTTACGGGTATCTGTTCGGCCGAATCGAGCGCGACGCCGAGTTCGGCGCACTGGTGACCGACTTTACGATGCTTCGTCCCGGTGTCGTGCACAGGGCCAATGGTGGGTATCTGGTCATGGCCATCGAGCGGTTGCTGGCCAACCCGGCCTCGTGGGACGCACTGAGGCGGACCCTGAGAAGCGGGCAGATCACCATCGAGGACACGATCGAACGCAGTGGCGGTGTGCCGGTAAGGAGCATGCGTCCCCAGGCGATCCCGGCTCGATTGAAAGTGGTTCTGGTGGGGACCCCTGACGTGTATGCTTTCTTGAGCCGCGTCGATCCCGACTTTGGCGAGCTGTTCAAGATCAAGGCCGAGTTCGACATCGAAATGGAGCGCACTGAGACCAACATTCAGGCCTATGCCGGTTTTGCCAGCGCGCTGGTTCGCCGGGAGAGCATGCGCCATCTCAACAGCGCCGCGGTGGCACGACTGGTTGAACATGGTTCGGTACTGGCCGGAGACCAGGAGAGGTTATCGACGCACTTTGCCAGTCTGGCCGACCTGATTCGGGAAGCCAACGAATACGCGGACCAGGCCGGTTCGGACGTCGTGACGGTGGAGGCGATGGACCGGGCGATCCGGGAGCGCGTCGGACGTTCTGACCTCACGCAGCAGCACTTGAGCGAGGCGATGTTGCGGGGTTCGCTGCTCATCGACACTGCTGGCGAGGCAGTGGGACAGGTCAATGGATTGAGTGTGGTCAGCACCGGCGATTACTCGTTTGGCTTTCCCAGCCGCATCACCGCCGCTGTTGGCCAGGGGCGGGATGGAGTGCTGGCCGTTGACCGTGAAGCCGACCTAGATGGACCGATTCACACCAAGGGCGTGCTGATCCTGAGCGGGTATCTGACTCAGAAGTATGCCCACGACAAACTACTGAACCTCTCGGCCAACCTCTCGTTTGAACAGTCGTACACAGAGGTGGATGGCGATAGCGCGTCGTCGGCAGAACTGTATGCTCTTCTGTCTGCCCTGGCCGAGGTGCCGGTGAAGCAGAGCCTGGCCGTGACCGGTTCCGTCAATCAGTGGGGGCAGGTGCAAGCCGTTGGAGGGGTGAATCTCAAGATCGAAGGGTTCTTTGACCTGTGCCGGGCGCGCGGACTCGACGGCACGCAGGGCGTGATTATCCCGGCGGCCAACGTGCCCAATCTGATGCTGAAGGAAGAAGTGCTGCAGGCGGTTCGAGACGGGCGATTCCATGTCTATGCTGTAGGCAACGTCGATCAGGGGATCCGAGTGCTCACTGGTGTCGAAGCCGGCGAGCTGCGGGATGGCCAGTACGCTGACGGTTCGATCCACTTCAGGGTAGATGGCAGGTTGCGTCAATTCAGCCGGGAGTCGCCCTCCGTGCCACCTAAACCTCGCAGGGACGACCGCAGGCGTCGAGCGAGAGAGAGCTAGGGCCGCGTTGCGTCGGGTCCAGTACTAGGCCAGATTGCTCTTACAGGCGCGCCGCAGCTCACCTCGGTGAGACGTCCGGCGCGGTTTGACAACCAGGACAAGACTGCTATAATTGCCGGCAATAAAGCCGCGCCTGAGGGGCGCGCCTTTTTGTTATGGTGACGGGGCGAACAACCCCTGGCAAGAGAAGTACGGCCGGTCCTGGCTGGGGCTTGGTCGTGAGTACGAGGAGGACTGAGGCTTCCATGACAGAGACGACATATCTAACGGCAGAAGGGCGGCGCAAGCTGCAGGAAGAACTCGACCATCTGCGCACCGTACGCCGACCGGCTGTGGCCAGGCAAATCCATGAGGCCAAGGAAGGCGGCGACATCATGGAGAATGCTGGCTACGACGAGGCCAAGAACGAGCAGGCGTTCGTTGAGGGGCGCATTATGACTCTGGAGGCGCTGCTCAACCAGGTGCAGATCATCAGCGAGGGTAGCCAGGGCGAGGTCGTCTCGCTGGGCAGCAAGGTGACCGTGGCCGAAGAGCGCGGCGATGCCGAGGTGTTTAACATCGTCGGCAAGGCCGAGGCGGATCCGGGGAAGGGCCGCATTTCCAACGAGTCTCCGCTAGGTCGGGCACTAATGGGTCGTCGCAAGGGTGAGAAGGTGACTGTGCAGGCGCCCGACGGGCCCGTGGTTTTTCGTATCCTCAAGGTCGGATAGACGAGGTGAACTGACGTGTCAGAAGCTACAGACGGAGCTGCGGGGCGTCCCGGAAGCGATGAGCGAGAACGAAGGATAGAAAAGCTCGCGCTACTGCGCCAGGCGGGGATCGATCCCTATCCGGCCCGGTCTGACGTTACTCACAGTGCTCTGCAGGTGGTAGAGGCATTCGCTGCAGCAGAAGCTGGTGCAGGCACGGGAGAACACCCCGCGAGCGAGGTGGCTGTGCGCACAGCCGGAAGGCTGACCTCGATTCGCGTGATGGGCAAGGCCAGTTTTGCTCACCTCGTGGATGGAACCGGCAAGGTACAGATCTATATCCGTCAGGATGAGGTAGGCGAGAAAAGCTACGACCGATTCATCAAGCTGGTTGATCTTGGTGACATAATCGGCGTGGCCGGCGCCGTGTTCCGCACGAGGACCGGCGAGATCACTGTCCGCGTTGGCCAGTGGTCCCTGCTGGCCAAGACCTTGCGCCCGCTGCCCGAGAAGTGGCACGGCCTGACCGATGTCGAGGTGCGTTACCGGCAGCGGTACCTGGACCTGTTGACCAACGAACGGGCCCGCAAGACGTTCATTGTGCGTACCCGCCTTGTCTCGGCCATTCGGCGCTATCTCGACGAGCGGGGCTTTCTGGAAGTGGAGACCCCGGTGCTGCAGCCCATCTACGGTGGCGCTGCGGCTCGCCCCTTCGTGACCTTTCACAACGAGCTCGGAGCCAATCTGTTCCTGAGGATTTCCGACGAGTTGTACCTCAAGAGACTCATCATTGGCGGCCTGGACCGGGTGTATGAAATCGGCCACGACTTTCGCAATGAGGGTGTGTCCACCCGGCACCACCCCGAGTTTACCATGCTCGAAGTGTACCAGGCCTATGCAGACTATAACGACATGATGCGCCTGACCGAAGAGCTCTATTTCGCTGTGGCGCAAGAGGTGCTGGGCACCGGCAAGATCACGTTCGGCGGGAATGAGATCGACCTCACGCCGCCGTGGCGCCGGGTATCGATGCGCGACGCAATTCTTGAAAAGACCGGGATCGACATCCAGCAGGCGAACACCCTGCCTGCGCTGCGCCAGGAAATTGCATCTCACGGGTTGACGGTTGAGCCCAAGCACAACTGGGGCAAGCAGGTGGAGGAGCTCTTTGATGCCACTGTGGAACCCGGGCTGATTCAGCCGACCTTTGTGCTCGATCATCCCGTTGAGATCTCGCCGCTGGCCAAACGTCGCGCCGACACGCCTGAGCTGGTCGAGCGCTTTGAGTTCTGGATCGCGGGGCAAGAATCGGGCAATGCCTTCAGTGAGCTGAATGACCCCATCGATCAGCGTTCTCGCTTTGAGAACCAGGGTCAGCAGCAAAAGGCCGGAGACGAAGAGGCCCATCCGATGGACGAGGACTGGATCCGCGCTCTTGAACACGGCATGCCGCCAACCGGCGGGCTGGGCATTGGCATCGACCGTATGGCGATGCTCTTTACCGACAACACGTCTATCCGCGAGGTGATACTCTTCCCGGCTCTCAGGAGCAAAGCGGGCGAGTAGATGCCAGGGACAGGTTCTGAGGGCGGTCGCACGCACTTGGCGTCACGCTCGCGATTGATTGCTCTCGCTCTCTCTGTTGCGGCATTGATGGTCGGCTGCAGCCTGGTCGATTCATGGCTGCCGGGCGTGTTGGTCAGGCCCACGCCCACGACCACTTCCACTGCCACGCCGACACACACCAGCACCTGCACGCCCACCCTCACTCCGACGGCCACGGCGCTCCCCACACCGGAACCACTGCACCTGTTCGTGCAGTTCGACCCCTCGCCAGCCCGTCAGGGCGACACTGTGCTCATCAACCTCTCTGCCAATCGCCGCTTCAGAGTTGCTGGAAGCCTGGGGGGCAGGCCGCTTCACTTCGTCTTGCGCGGCGAAGGTGAGGTGTCGGAAGCGGCGTGGGCGGTGGTGGGCATCGCGGTCACCGAGCTGCCGGGTGATTTGCCTCTGCAACTCCAGGTAGTGGATGACCTGGGCAGGGAGTCTGCCGTCTCGGTCAACCTGACCGTGGAGGCGGCTGACCTGGGTGCGGAGGTCATCAACGTTCCCCCGGACAAGCAGGAGCTGCTGGAATCACCAGCATCAGCCGAGGAAGCCAGGCTGCTCCGCGATCTCTACCAGGGTTGGACGCCTGAGCGATACTGGGAAGGCCGCTTTGTCTGGCCGCATCTTGGCGCGGTCACCTCTGGATTTGGGATGGCCCGCGTCTACAACGACGGGCGCCGCAGTAGCTACCATGGAGGAGTCGACATCTCCGGCGACGTTGGCATGCCCGTGTCGGCGTCGGCAGCGGGGCGGGTGGTGCTGGCCAGGGAGCTTCAGGTGCACGGCGGAGCGATTGTCATCGACCACGGCCTGGGCGTGTATTCGGCGTATTACCATCTGTCGGCCATCGCCGTCGCTGTGGGCCAGGCGGTCAATCAAGGGGATGCCATCGGTCGGGTGGGGAACACCGGCCTGTCAACCGGCGCGCATCTGCACTGGGAGATGTCGGTGGGCGGCGTTCTAGTCGACCCCCGCGAATGGGCCGCCCGCGACATTCCGAGCAAAGGTATGCGCCAGTAGCGGTTCTGGAGGCACAGCGTGGAGACTAAGTCATTCCCCTACAAGACGAGCCCTCTGAACCTGGGGCACCGGGGTGCGCAGAAGGTGGCCCCCGAGAATACACTGGCTGCGTTCGAGCGTGCGCGCGTTATGGGTGCGGACGGTGTGGAGTTGGACGTGCAGCTCTCTGCGGACGGCGCGCTGATCGTCATGCACGACTTTAGGGTCGAGCGCACGACCAACGGGCAGGGGGCAGTGAAGGAGCTCAAGCTCGACTACCTGCGCGGTCTGGATGCAGGTGGATGGTTTTCGCCCGAGTTCCGCGGCGAGCGTGTGCCGACGCTCGACGAGGTGCTGGACTGGGCCGGTGACGCCATGCTCTTGAACATCGAACTCAAGTCCTTCAGCCTGAGAGGTGATGGGCTTGAGCAGAAGGTGATCGAGGCGGTACGCCGGGAGCAGCTACAGGGCAGGGTGATCCTGTCGTCCTTCAATCCCTTGAGTCTAATACGTGCCAAACGCATTGCCCCGGAGATCAGCATCGGCTTGCTCTATGCCAGTGACCTGCCACTGCCCTTGAGAAGGGCCTGGCTGAGGCCGGTGGTTCGCCCCAATGCTCTACACCCGCAGTGGAGGATGGTCAGCGATCCCTATATGACCTGGGCACGCCGAGCTGGCTATCGCGTCAACGTCTGGACAGCGGACGAGTTCCGCGATCAGCAGCGGCTGACCGAACTTGGCGTAGACGCGATCATCACCAACCGGCCAGATACGCTGGCGGCACTGCTGAAACGGCCCTAGATACGGCGTTTGTTCAGCGCCCCGGACCTCATCGGGGCGGTGGTTCCAGAATCACCACCGGCACGTGGCACTTTTTCTGAAAGGCCTCGGCGTCGGCCCTGGCGCCAATGATATCCCCCCAGTGCATCGGAACGGCCACCTGCGGTTTGATTCTGTTGGCCGCGTCAGCGGCTTCGGCCGCGTTCATGGTGTACTTGCCACCCACCGGCAGGAGAGCTACGTCCACCTGCAGTCCGGCCATCTCGGGGATGACATCAGTATCTCCAGCGTGGTAGATGCGCCTGTCGCCGATGGTTAGTACAAAGCCGACGTGGCCAGCAGATTGGGGATGGAACTGCTTGGCCGGATTGTACGCAGGAACAGCGGCCACGGTGATCCCCATGACCTGCATCTGATCTCCGGGCTTGACCACGCGCACGTCGCCCTTTAGCTGGGCTGCTACCTGCTGGATGGTGACGATGACCGTGCCTGGCTTGCGCAGCTTTTCCACATCTTCTGGAGAAAAGTGGTCATGGTGTTCGTGCGTAATCAGGATCAGGTCCGCTTTTTCCGCCTGGTTCAGTTTCCACGGGTCGATGTATACCACCGCGTGCGGTGCAGTGATCCGAAAGCTATCGTGACCCAACCAGGTGATGCCTTTCAGTAGGTCCGCCATGACACACCTCCCTCCCAGTTGCTGCTTCATTATACCCGAGCGCGGTGCGGCCTGGCAACACCCTGGCGCTGAGGTGCGTTTGCCCGAAGGATTGGCTGTGGTATAATTGGTCGCCAATCGCCCATATCATCCCTGGCCAGTGGCCGGACTCGCAAGGAGGAAGCATGGACCTGGCTCTGAATGAAGAGCACCAGATGGTGCGCAAGATGGTGCGCGAGTTTGCCGAGAAAGAGATCGCACCGCGGATCAAGGAGCTGGACCGCCAGCAGGAATACGACCGCGGCATATTGACCAAGCTGGGGCAGCAGGGCATCCTGGGTATCTGCATCCCAGTTCGCTACGGCGGTGCCGGCATGGACTATATCTCGCTGGCCATCGCCTGCGAAGAGCTCGAGCGGATCGACACGTCGGCCAGAGTGGCCATGTCGGTCCACGTCGGGCTGAACAGCCTCACTCTTCTCCAGTGGGCCACCGAGGAGCAGAAGCAAAAGTACCTCGTGCCTCAGGCCATGGGGCAGAAGATCGCTACCTATGCGCTCACCGAACCAAACGCCGGTTCCGACGCCGTGGGCATTCAGACTACCGCGAAGAAAGAAGGGGATCACTGGGTCCTCAACGGCGAAAAGATGTGGATCTCGCTGGCCGACGTGGCTGACAACTTTATCATCATCGCCTGGTCGGATGCCGAAAAGAAGCGCCAGCGCGACCACAGCGGCATGACGGCCTTTATCGTTGAGCGCAGCTTTCCGGGCGTCACCACGGGCAGTATCCACGGCAAGCTGGGGGTGCGGGCGGGGAACACCGGCAGCATTACCCTTACCGAATGCATCGTGCCCGCGGCCAATGTGCTGGGTTTGGAAGGCGAGGGGTTCAAAATCGCCATGGCCGCCCTCGATGGCGGGCGCTACACGGTGGCGGCCGGTGCGGTGGGATTGATTCAGGCCTCGCTTGATGCCTCGGTTCGCTACGCCAACGAGCGACAGGCCTTCGGGGTGCCCATTGGCAGGCATCAGCTCGTGCAGCAGATGATCGCCAGGATGGTGGCGCGACTGGACACCGGGCGGCTGCTGGTCTACCAGGCCGGCTGGCTGAAGAACGAAGGCAAGCGCAACACTCGCGAGACTTCGCTGGCGAAATGGGTCAACTGCGACGGCGCATTTGAGTCAGCGAACGACGCGGTAGAAATCCACGGCGCCTACGGCTACTCTGATGAGTACGATGTCGAGCGCTACCTGCGCAACTCGCGCGGCGCCGTAATCTATGAGGGCAGCAGGGAGATCCATCAGCTCGTTCAGGCGTCCTATGCGCTGGGTTATCGTGAAGACAAACCCTTACGCTGTGAGCTGCCGAAGTACGACGCGGCGGAGTGGCAGAGGGAACACTAGCAGCGGCAAGAAGCCGGCGGAAGCCGGTTGATGCGAGACTTCAACCTTGGGACAAGGAGGTCTATTCGTTGAACATCATTGTCTGCATCAAACAGGTGCCGGATACTACCGAGGTCAAGATCAATCCCGAGACTGGCACCCTCATTCGCGAGGGAGTACCCTCTATCGTCAACCCCTTTGACATGTACGCCATAGAGGAGGGGCTCCGCCTCAAGGAGAAGCACGGCGGCAAGGTGACCGTGATCTCGATGGGCCCTCCGCAAGCCAAAGAAGCGCTCAAGGAGGCGGTGGCCATGGGCGCCGACGAGGCGATCCTGCTCTCGGACCGCTCCTTCGCCGGCTCGGATACCTGGGCCACCGCTTACACCCTCGCTCAGGCCATCAGGAAGCTCGGCCAGGTTGACGTAATCCTGTGTGGAAAGCAAGCCATCGACGGCGACACCGGTCAGGTTGGGCCGGGCATCGCGCGGCAGTTGGGAATCAACCAACTGACCTATGTCTTCAAGATCCTCAAGCTGGATCCGGAAACGCGTGCCCTGGCAGTGGAGCGGCTGCTGGAAGAAGGACGCGAGGTGGTGGAAACGCAATTGCCTGCTCTGCTGACCGTGGTCAAAGATATCAACCAGCCGCGCTACCCAACTTTTCTAGGCATCAGGCGCGCCACCAAGCTGGAGATCCCGGTCTGGGGGGCCGCCGATTTGCCTGCTACCGATGCGACCAAGCTTGGGCTGAAAGGCAGCCCGACTCAGGTGGTCAAGGTCTTTAGTCCTCCCAAGCGTGAAGGCAAGGTCGAGATGATCACGGGCGACACAGTGGACGAAGCCGCGGCGGCGCTGGTAGACAAGCTGCTGGCCGAGAAGGTCATCTAGGGAGGACACCATGGCACTCTTGGAGATCAATCGCGAGGAATGCATTGGCTGCGGCGCCTGTGTCGATGCCTGTCCGTTCGGCGCTCTCAGGCTGGTCGACAACGTCGCCGAGGTTGATGACAAATGCACCGCCTGTGGCGCTTGCCTTGAAGTGTGCCCGGTGAGCGCACTGTCGTTGCCGGAACGTCCTCAGGCCAAGGAGGAAGGCCTGGCCGGCTACCAGGGTGTGTGGACCTGGGTGGAGCAGTTTCAGGGTCAGGCGTGCAGCATCTCCTGGGAGATGCTGGGCCAGGGCAGGAAGCTGGCCGATCAGCGCAAGACCAGCCTGACCGCCTGCGTACTGGGGCACAACGTGGAGCATATCGGCCGTGAGGCCATCGCCTACGGCGCAGACCGGGTGTTTCTCATTGACGATGCAACGCTGGGGGTGTACCGGACTTTGCCCTATGCGGACGCTCTGGTCAAGCTTGTGCGCCAGTTCAAGCCAGAGATCTTATTGCTGGGCGCGAGCTCGCGCGGTCGGGACCTGGCGGGATCGGTAGCCACGGAGCTGTACACAGGGCTGACGGCTGACTGTACTGGTTTGGATATCGATGAGCAGACGAACCTGCTGCGGCAGACGCGACCCGCCTTTGGCGGGAACATTATGGCCACGATCATCTGCCCCAACTACCGGCCGCAGATGTCGACGGTGAGGCACCGCGTCTTTGAAATGCCTGTCGCCGATGCTGCCCGGCAGGGACAGATCGTGTCTGTTGCGGCGGGTATGGACGAGGGGCAGATCGCCAGCAAGGTAGTAGAGTTCATCACCGAGCAGGGCGAGGTCAATCTGGCTGACGCCAAGATCATTGTGTCGGGCGGGCGTGGTGTCGGTGGACCAGATGGATTCGGACCCATTCGCGAGCTGGCTGAAGTACTTG
>Ga0116142_10003397_pt1 | contig 16048 bp, 19 predicted proteins | sample AD_UKC033_MetaG_FD_89785 | JGI IMG/M metagenome (GOLD analysis project Ga0116142, IMG submission 89785) | Active sludge microbial communities of municipal wastewater-treating anaerobic digesters from USA - AD_UKC033_MetaG | ecosystem: Engineered > Bioreactor > Anaerobic > Digestate | place: USA... | reverse complement strand
CATCGGGGAAGCGGTGGAGGGGTGGAGCTACCTCAAGTTCCCGTACTTCCAGGAAGCAGGGTACCCGGACGGGCTGTACCGGGTGGGGCCGCTCGCCCGCCTCAACTGCTGTGATCGGATCGGGACCCCGCTCGCCGACGCGGCCCTCACCCGCTTCCGCGCCACCGCAGACGGGAAGGCGGTGACGAGCTCGTTCCACTACCACTATGCCCGCCTCATCGAGATCGTGGCGGCGCTGGAGAGAATCGGGCTGTACCTGGAGGACCCGGAAATCCTCTCCCCGCGGGTGCGGGCCGAGGCGGGGGTGAACGAGCAAGAAGGGGTGGGGGTCCACGAGGCCCCGCGGGGGACCCTCTTCCACCACTACTGGGTGAACGAGGACGGCGTCCTGGAAAGGGTGAACCTCATCGTGTCCACCGGCCACAACAACCTCGCCATGAACCGCACCGTGACCCAGATCGCCCATCACTACCTCGATGGACAGAAGATCACCGAGGGGCTCCTCAACCGGCTGGAGGGGGGAATCCGCGCCTACGACCCCTGCCTCTCCTGCTCGGTGCACGCCGCGGGCCAGATGCCGCTCAAGGTGGTCCTCCTCGGCCCGGACGGGGAAATCCTGGACGAGGTGGTGCGGGCGGCATGATCCTCATCATTGGCCTTGGCCACCCCTTGCGGAGGGACGACGGCGCGGGGCTGTGGGTGGCCAGCCGCCTCCACAATACGGACGACGTCAAGGTGATGGGAGCTCAGGACCTCGTTCCAGAACTGATCCCGCAAGTGGCGGTCGCCGACCTCGTGATCTTCGTGGACGCCCGGGTCGGCGCGGGCCCGGTGCGGTGGGAACGGGTCCGCCCTGGGGATCGCCCCGCCCTGACCCATGCCTTCACGCCCCGCGGCCTCCTCGCGTGGGCAGAGCACCTGTTCGGCCACGCTCCTCTGGCGTGGCTGGCGACCGTGCCCGCGCGCGACCTGTCGCTCGGGGAGGGGTTGTCCCCCCGCACGCGGCGGGCCGCAGAGGCCTTGGTGGGCCGATTGCGGGCGTACCTCGGGGAAAGGGGGAACCCATGAGGCGCATCCAGGTCCTCCTCTGCTCGGGGACCGCCTGTCAGTCGTCGGGGAGCGATCAGGTGAAGCGAGCCCTCCTCGATGAGCTCGGCTCGCACGACCTCCTGTCCGAGGTGCAGATCGTGGAGACGGGCTGCATGGGGCCGTGCGAACTGGGACCAGTCCTCCTCGTGTACCCGGAGGGGACGTTCTACGTGCGGGTGAAGCCGGACGACGCGGCGGAGATCGTGAGCGAGCACTTCCTGAAGGGCCGCCCGGTGCGGAGGCTCCTCTGGACAGAGGGAGCCCCCCAGCCCCAGGAGATCCCGTTCTTTTCCCGCCAGATGAAGCTCGTCCTCCGCAACTGTGGCACGATCGACCCGGAGAAGATCGAGGAGTACATCGCCACCGGCGGGTACGAGGCGTTGGGGAAGGTCGTTACGCTGGACCCCGCCGAGGTGATCGCCGCCGTCAAGCAGTCCGGGTTGCGCGGCCGGGGGGGGGCGGGGTTCCCGACTGGGACGAAGTGGGAGCTCGTGCGGGCGGCGGCCGGGGACACGAAGTACGTGATCTGCAACGCCGACGAGGGCGACCCGGGGGCGTTCATGGACCGGGCGATCCTCGAAGGGGACCCCCATTCAGTCCTGGAGGGGATGGCGATCGCCGCCTACACCGTGGGGGCAAGCCGGGGCTACGTCTACGTCCGGGCGGAGTACCCCCTCGCCATCCGGCGGCTGGAGGTGGCGCTCGCCCAGGCCCGCAAGCTGGGGCTCCTCGGGGCGCAGATCTTCGAGAGCGACTTCTCGTTCGACATCGAGCTCCGCATGGGGGCGGGGGCGTTCGTGTGTGGAGAGGAGACAGCCCTCATGGCCTCGATCGAGGGCCGGCGGGGCGAGCCCCGGCCGCGGCCCCCTTACCCAGCGACCCACGGCCTGTGGGGGAAGCCCACCCTCATCAACAACGTGGAGACGTTCGCCAACGTGCGCCACATCGTCCTGGGAGGGCCGGCGGCGTTCGCCGCCGTCGGGACGGAGAAGAGCAAGGGGACGAAGGTGTTCGCCCTCGCCGGCAAGGTACGCAATACGGGCCTCGTCGAGGTCCCAATGGGGATCACCCTCCGCGAGCTCGTGTTCGACATCGGGGGTGGGGTCCCCGCCGGGCGGGAGTTCAAGGCTGTCCAGATCGGCGGACCATCCGGAGGCTGTCTCCCCGCCTCCCTCCTCGACATCCCGGTGGACTACGACTCCTTGTCCCGCCACGGGGCGATCATGGGGTCAGGCGGCGTGATCGTCCTCGACGACGCGACGTGCATGGTGAACATGGCGCGGTTCTTCCTCGAGTTCACCGCCGACGAGTCATGCGGCAAGTGCGTCCCCTGCCGGGTGGGAACGCAGATGATGCTCGCCATCCTCAACCGGATCGTCGCCGGCGAGGGAACGGAGCAGGACCTGGTGCGACTCACCGAGATCGGGGACATGATGAAGAACGCGTCCCTCTGCGCGCTCGGCCAGACGGCGCCCAATCCTGTCCTGTCCACCCTCCGCTACTTCCCCGAGGAATACCTGGCCCACATTCGGGACCGGTCCTGCCCAGCCGGGGTGTGCCCGGACCTCGTGCGGTACGTGGTCGTCCCCGAAGCATGCCGCGGCTGCGATGCCTGCCGCCGCGCCTGTCCCACCGGGGCCGCCCAGGGGACGGCGGGGAAGGCCCCGTACCGGATCGCTGACGAGCTCTGCATCCGCTGTGGGGCATGCTTCGATGCGTGCCCGTTCGGCGCGGTGAAGAAGGAGCCCCGATGAAGGAAGAGACGCTAACGAAGGACGCGATCGCCAGCCGTCACCCGCGCTCGCCTTCGGCCCTCCTCGCCCTCCTCCACGACCTCCAGACGGCGAACGCGGGGAACTGCTTGACCCCCGATGACTTGGCCCTCGCGGCGTCCCACGTCGGGCTCCCCCTGTCGGCCGTCCGTGACGCGGCCACGTTCTACTCCATGTTCAGCCTCCGCCCGCGGGGGCAGCACATCGTCCGGCTGTGCGAATCACCGAACTGCCACCTCGCTGGGGCATGGTCGGCCCTCGCCGAGCTGCGGCGGGTCCTCGGGGTGGACATCGGGGAGACCACGCCCGATGGCCTTTTCACGCTCGAACTGACGAGCTGCCTCGGGGCGTGCGGGGTGGCGCCGGTGATGATGGTGGACGATGAGGTCGTGGGGAACCTCACCCCGGCGCGGGTGCGGGAGACGCTGGCCCGGTACCGGGGGGAGCGATGAGCCTCGCCCGAGCGCACGTCCTCGTGGGGGTGGACGACGAGGCCCGGTTGGCGGGCGTAGAGGAGGTCATCCTTGCGTTGCGCGCGGCGATCGCCGACCTCGGCCTGGAGGGCGAAGTCCAGGTGGTGGAGACGGGGTCACTCGGGATCTCCGGGCACGGGGTCGTGCTCGCCGTGCAGCCGGACGGGGTGTACTACGCCGGCGTCACGCCGGCCGACGCGCGCCCGATCGCGGAGGAGCACCTCCTCAAGGGCCGCCCCGTGGCGAGGTTGCGCCTCCCGACGACGGCCCCGGTGGCGCGGCCGGCGGACGTGCTCGGCCGCCAGACGCGGGTTGTCCTCTCCAACTGCGGGGCCATCAACCCGGAGCGGATCGAGGAGTACATCGCCACCGGGGGGTACGAGGCGCTGGGGAGGGTCGTTACCGCGCTGTCGCCCGACGACGTCCTCGACCTCGTGAAGCGCTCCGGGCTGCGAGGGCGCGGCGGGGCCGGCTTCCCGACGGGGATCAAGTGGTCCGCGGTCCGCACCGCCTCCGATCGGGAACGGTACGTGGTGTGCAACGCCGACGAGGGAGAGCCTGGCACGTTCAAGGACCGCCTCATCCTGGAGGGCGACCCGCACCGGCTGCTTGAGGCGATGGCGATCGCTGGGTACGCGGTGGGGGCTCACGTTGGGATCATCTACGTCCGCGGCGAGTACCGGCTTTCCATCGCCCGCCTCGAGCGGGCAATCGCGGATGCGGAGGCAGTGGGGGTCCTGGGGGAACGCGTGTTCGATACGGACTTCTCGTTTCGGGTCGAGGTCCGCCCCGGGGCGGGCGCCTACGTGTGCGGCGAGGAGACAGCGCTCCTGGAGTCCCTGGAGGGGAAGCGGGGCTGGCCGCGCATCCGTCCCCCCTACCCCGTCACCTACGGGCTGTGGGGGAAGCCGACCGTCGTGAACAACGTCGAGACGTTGGCGAACGTCCCGGACATCATCCGCCGCGGCCCGGCATGGTACCGCACCCTCGGCACCCCCGGCTGCCCCGGGACGAAGGTGTACACGATCCTCGGGAACGTCTGCTACCCCGGGTTGGTCGAGGTGGAGATGGGGACCACCCTCCGCACCCTCATCTACGAACTGGGAGGGGGGCTCCTCCCCGGCCGGACCCTCCACGGCGTCCTCATCGGCGGGGCGGCGGGGGCGTTCCTCCCCCCGCGCGAGCTCGATGTCCGCCTCGACTTCGACGCGTTGGCCGAGCGGGCCGCCGCCCTCGGGTCGGGGGCGGTGCTCGTGCTGGACGAGTCGGCCTGCATGGTGGACATGCTGGCGAGCGTGCTGCGGTTCTTCCGCCACGAGTCGTGCGGCCAGTGCGCCCCCTGCCGGAGCGGGACCGACGTCCTGGTGCGGTTGATCTCCTCCCTCCAGGCGGGGACAGCGGACGCGGGGACGCTCGACCAGATGGTGCGGATCGTGGACGCGATGCGGGCCGCTTCCCTGTGCCCCCTCGGGCAATCGGTGGCCCTTCCCGTGCGCAGCGCCCTCGTCGGGTTCCGGGAGGAGTTCGACGCCCATCTCACCAGCGCCACGTGCCCCCGGTGTCAGGCCACGGTCCACGCCCGGGGTTCCCACTGACGAGGGCGCGATGAAGCTGACGTTCGCCGGAGCGGCAGGCACGGTGACGGGTTCGTGCTTCCACCTCGAGGTAGGAGACCTGAGGATCCTCATCGACTGCGGGATGTTCCAGGGGCCCCCGGAGCTCGAGGCCCGCAACACAGCGCCGTTCCCATTCGACCCTAAGGGAGTGGACTGGCTCGTCCTCACCCATGGCCACCTCGACCACCTCGGCCTCGTCCCGCGCCTGTTCCGGGAGGGGTTCCGCGGCCGTGGGATCTGCACCCGGCCGACGCGGGACATCGCCCACGCGATGCTCATGGACGCCGCCCGGATCCAAGAAGAAGAAGGAGAGGACGCCCTCTACACCGCGGCCGACGCCCTCGCCTCCCTCGACCTCTTTGGGACCCAGCTCGAGTACGGGGAAGAGATCGCCCTGAACGGGGATGTCCGCCTCCGGTTCCATGATGCGGGCCACATCCTGGGGGCGGCGTTTGTGGAGCTCCACGCGGAGGGGAAGACGGTCGTGTTCTCGGGCGATCTCGGCAACCGCGGCAAGCCCCTCGTCGAGGACCCATCCTACCCACCCAAGGCCGACATCGTGGTGCTGGAGTCCACGTACGGCAATCGGGAACACCCTCCCCTTGAAGCGTCGGTGGCGGAGCTCCGCGACGCGATCGTGGATGCCCTCGCCGCCGGCGGGAACGTCGTCATCCCCTCGTTCGCCCTCGAACGGACCCAGGAGGTCCTCTACCTCCTCTTCCGCCTGTGGCAGGAGCGAAGAATCCCAAGCTGCCCGATCTACCTCGATTCCCCCCTCGCCACGCAGGCGACGCGGATCTTCGAGCGGTACTCGGAGCGGTTCCCGGCCCCCGCTCGGCGCTTGTTCCAGAGGCGCGAGGATCCGTTCGACTTCGAGCTCCTCGAGTACACCCTCACCCGACAGGCGTCGAAGAAGATCGGAGAGGACTCGGGAGCGATCATCATCGCCGGATCGGGGATGTGCACGGGGGGACGCGTCCTCTACCACCTCCGCGATAACCTCCCCCGCCCGGAGTCAGCCCTCGTGTTCGTGGGCTACCAGGCGATGGGGACCCTCGGACGGGAGATCGCGGACGGGGCATCGCGGGTCGAGATCCTGGGCTCGATCGTCCCGGTGCGGGCCTCGGTCCACAAGATCGAGGGCCTGTCCGCCCACGCTGACCTCCCGATCCTCGTCGATTGGACGCTTCATGCCGATCCGCGCGAGGTGTTCCTCGTCCATGGGGAGCCCCCCGCGTTCGACTCCCTCGCCGCGCGGCTCGCGTCTGCGGGCTGCCGGACACACATCGCGGATTGGCACGAGACGGTCCCGTTGTGAAGATCGCCGTGCTCGGGACGCTCAGCATCCACCTCGTGGCGGAGGTAGACCGCCTTCCCCGTCCTGGGGAGATGGTCCCCAGTCGGGGCGTTGGGCGCGAGCCCGGGGGGACGGGGACGCTGCAGGCGATCGCCGCGGCCCGCCTCGGGGCCGAGGTCACCCTGTACGGCCGCGTGGGAGCAGATCCGTTCGGGGACGAGATCCTCTCTTCCCTCCGCGGAGCAGGGGTCGAGATCGCGGCCGTGGAGCGCTCGGTGCGGGACCCCACCGGCGCGTCGCTCCTCCTCATCGAGCCCACCCGCCAGTTCCTCGCCGCCCAGGCCGGGGAGGCGAACGGAGGGGTGGACGAAGCGTACATTGCGCGGTTCCTTCCCCCCATCCGAGAGGCGGATGCCGTGCTCCTCGACCTCGCCATCCCCGCCCCGGCGCTCGCTTCCCTCCTCGCCGGTCTCCCCCCCGCCCGGCCGATCGTCGTCCTGCACCCGATCCCGCCTCGCGATCTTCCGCTCCCCTGGGAGCGGGTGGACTTCCTCGTCGGGAGCCGGGAGGCGTTGGCCTTCCCGACAGCGGGGAGCAGCCCCGAGGAGGCGGCCCGGGCTGGACAGGCCCTCCTCGCCCGCGGGGTGCGGAGCGTGGTGATCACCGCTGGCCCGGATGGGGCCTACCTGATCGAGGGGGCGGGCGCGACCCGCTTCCCCGGCCACAGCCTGCCCGTGGTGGATCCCACCGGGGCGGCCGACGCGTTCCGGGCAGCGTTGGCCGTGAAGCTCGCCGGCGGGCGGGGGCCGTACGAGGCAGCGGGGTTCGCCACGGCCGCCGCGGCCCTCGCCGCCGCGCGGCAGGGGGGGCCGCTCTCCTTCCCCACCGCCGCCGAGGTCCAGGAGCTCCTCGCTCGCCCGGCCCTCCCCTAGCCCGTCAGCCGCGGCGGGCGTCCTCACCTACGCTACGGCCCCAAAACGCGGCGATCGCTTCCAGAACAAGCTTGGCTGCGGTGATCGCCGACACGCCGGACGGGTCAAACGGCGGGGCGAGCTCGACGAGGTCCATCCCCACCACCCGGAACCGACCCAGGGTGCGGAAGATCCCGATCACGTCCCCATACGTGAGCCCGCCCGGTTCGGGGTTCGTCACCCCGGGGCACAGGGCGGGATCGAGGGCATCGAGATCGAGGGTCAGCCACACGGGGAGGCGGGGAGAGAGCCGGTCCGCAATCCCCTCCGGCGGGGCGAAGAACGGTTCTCCGACCTCCTCCCCGAAAAACGACCGCGCCCCCACGATCACGAGGCGCGCTGCGACCTCACTCACCCGCCGCAGCACGGTGGCGTGGGCCACCTCCTCCCCTCCGTACTCCTCACGCAGGTCGGTGTGGGCATCGAGCGCCACCACTTGGACGGAACCACGGCCCGCCGCCGCGCGGACCGCGGGGAGCGCCACCGTGTGCTCCCCCCCCAGGACGACAATCCCCTTCCCGAGATCAAGGATCCGTCCCACCTCGGCCTCCGTGGCGTGAAGCATCTCCGCCAGGGACGCATGGGGATCCACATCGCCGAGATCGCACACCCCGACGTGGGCGAGATCGCACCGGAAGAGGTGCGAGTAGAGCTCGATCGAGTCCGATGCAGCGCGGATCGCGGTCGGGGCCTGCGCCGGCCCGCCGCGGTAGGACACGGTGCGCTCGACGGGCACCCCAAGGATCGCCACCCGCGCCCGTTCAAGCGGCGTGTCCAGCCCGAGGAACCGCAGCGGCCCGATCATCGTCCCTCCGCGCCTCGGACGAGCTCCTCCACGAACCGGGGGAGGACGAACGCCGCCCGATGAACCCGCGGGGTGTAGTACCGCGTGCGAAGGCCCCGCGCGTGGAACCGCTCCTCAAGGTCTCCCTCACTTGCCCCGAGGTCGCGCTCGCTGGCGAGGACGTACGCCCACATCCCCGACGGGTAGCTCGGGACGAACCCGACGTAGGGGGCGACCTGGGGGAACAGGCCCCGCAGGTCGCCCACCGCACCTTGGAGGACCTGGGGCTGGTAGAACGGGGTCCCCGCCTGCAGGGCGACCACTCCCCCCAGACGCAGCGCCGCCCGGCACGCGGCGAGAAACCGTGGCGCGAACAGGGCGCGGCCCGGCCCAATCGGGTCGGGGGAGTCCACGAGCACCACGTCGAACGATCCCCGATAGGAGGGCACGTGGTCCTCAGCGGGCGAGATCACGATCCGCACACGCGGATCGTCGAACGCGCCCCCGTGAACGGCCGCGAGATGGGCTCGGCAGCAGGCGACCACGTCCGCGTCGATCTCGACCAGGGTCACCTCGCGGACGGGGGGATGGGAGAGGACCGCCCGCAACGCGCCACCGTCACCGCCGCCCACGACGAGGACCCGTTCCGGGCGATCGTGGACGAGGAGCGCAGGGTGGACGAGCATCTCGTGGTAGAACGCCTCATCCCGTTCCGTAACCATGATCCGCCCATCGAGGGTGAGCACCTGCCCCAGCGCGTGGGTCCGGGCCAGATCGAGCTCCTGGTGTGGGGTGCGGAGGTGGAGGATGGGCTCCACCACGGCCAGCGAGAACCGAACCCCGGGGGCCTGCTCTTCCGTCACCCACGCCCCGCCTCTCACTGGAGCCCCCGCCGGATCTCGATCACGCTTGTCCGCTCGGGCCGGAACAGATCGCGGAGCACCTCCACCACCCCCTCGGGGGTCACGTCCTCCCCGCAGGTGAACACGTCCACCGCGACGTACCCGATCTCCGGCCAGGTGTGCACGGAGATGTGGGATTCGGAGAGCATCGCCATCCCCGACACCCCGTGCGGCTTGAACGGATGAACGTGGACACCGATCACCGACGCCCCGGCCCGTTCCACCGCCCGATAGAGGCCCTCCCGGATCGCCTCGGCATCGTTCGTGTTCTGAGTGCAATCCCACAGCTCGACCACAAGCTGCCGTCCCAGTCCACGCATCGTTCACCCCCTGTGACGTAGGTTGAGACAAAACGAGTGGCCCTCACCGCTCCCTGCGGGGTGGGCCCAGCCCGTCCCGAGCCACGCGTGGGGATTGTAGTGAAGGAAGCGTTCCCCTCCAACGTAGGGGGGCTAGCCTCGGGTGGGCACCGACGCGGCGTCCAGCGCATCGCTCAGCCGTCGCGCGGTGCGCCCCCTCCACGAGCCCTTGTGGTAGACGTAGCTTGCGAGCAGCGGGAGGGCGAGCGTCGCCTCGGAAAACACCATCTGGTCAAAACCCTGGGCGACCTTCCCCCACGAACTCGCCTCCTTGAGGGTCGAGCCGGACAGGCCTCCGTCCCGCACATCGGCCACCGTGATCTGGATCGCGTACTTGTGCATCGGGGCATCGACCCCGAGGACATCCGCCGCCACGACCACGTCCTGGGCGAAGTTCTTGGGGACCCCTCCCCCCACCATGACGAGGCCCGTCTCCCGTGCTGCGATCTTGATCTTCGTCAGCTCGAGGAAATCCTTCACCGAGTCGATCGCCACGTGCCGGTCCGGGTGGTGCCACTGATGGAGGATGAGGCCGAACCCGGCGCTGGAGTCGGAGAACGCTGGGCAGAAGATGGGAACGCCATTCTCGTAGGCAAGGCGGGTGATCGAGCCCTCCCCCATCCCGCGCGCGACGAGCCACCGCCCCATCTCCCGGATGAACTCCCGCGACGAGTAGGCACGGGGAGGGAGGGCGTCCGCGATCTCCGTCACCGTGCGATCGCAGACCCGTAGCTCATCCTCATCGATGAACGTGTCGTAGATCCGGTCGATGTGGAGCTCGCGGAGGACGTTATCGTCCACGTCGGGGCTCCCGAGGTAGTGGCGGAACCCAAGGGCCTCGAAGAAATCCTGATCCACGATGTTCGCCCCCGTGGCCACGACGGCATCGGCCATCCCGTGTTCGAGGAGGACGGAGATCGTCCGCCCGAGGCCGGCGCTGACGAGGGATCCGGCGAGGCAGAGAATGATCGTGCAGTCCGGATCCGAGAGCATCCGATCGTAGGTATGGGCTGCCCGTGCCAGATTGCGGGCCTGAAACGCGGTCCTCCCCATCGCGTCGAGGAGGGGGACGAGGTCGAACGCCCGCGGGTCGAGCTGTTCCACCGGGGTCCGGAGGTAGTCGTGCTTGGTGGGGTCCATGGTCCTAGGGCAGGAACACCGCCGCCGCCACGACCGTGGTGTAGCCCTTGTTGTCCACGACCGCGGACTGGGTGATGTTCATCGTGCGCACGATCTTCCCGGAGATCTTCCAGATCTCCTTCTTCGCGTCCCAGACGAGCTCGTCATCGAACTCGATCCCGAGGGTCGAGGCGAGCATCGAGGCGGCGAGGTCCTCGGCATGGTCCCCCGCCTGCTGCTCCTTCTTCCCGAACGAGGTGTACTCGGAGAGGTAGCCGTAGGCGGTGCGATCCGCGGGGATCGCACACCCCACCGACGCTGCGATCAGCCGATGGGGCTCGTTTGAGACACAGCGCGAGAACACGCAGAACACGATCTGTCCCGGCTCAAGCGCCCGCAGCCCCTCGGCGCGGGGGACGATCTTGCACCCGGGGGGGATGATGCTCGACACGTGGACGAGGTTCAGTTTCTCGATCCCGGCATCACGGAGGGCGAGCTCGAACGAGCGAAGCTCCTCCTTGTGGCGCCCCACACCCCGGGTGAAGAACGCCCGGCGGGGGATAAACCGTCCTCCTCCCGGTTCGGGCTCCCCGATCTCTCCCACCTGCTTATTCTGACGAGCCATCGTTACGCGCATTATAGGGGAAGCACCTCCTCCTGTCGCCCTTCCTCCCGTTGCCGGTCACGTGGTCGCCGCCTCGTCGTCGAGGAAGATGTTCCCGGGGACGCACCCGAGCTCGACCTTCGCCTCCGTGACGAGTTCGATGCGCACGAGAGCGGACCTGTACCATGGTTCGAGCCTCCCCGGCACCCGCCGCACGGGGAGGTGTTCCCAACCCCGCATCGCCTCCACGTACGGCCAGTTCACGTACGTGTGGAACCCGTCCCGGAGATCGGTGAGCACCGCTCCCCAGGCGAGAAGCTCCTCCTGGATCGCCCGCCACTTGGCGAGCGACGCCTCGGCGTGGGTGAGCCCGAGGTACCCCGCGCTCCCCGGGCCACGGAGGGCGGACACCCCCCGTCCCGCGAAGAGGAGGAACCCGGGCAGGCTCTCGGTGGGGTCGCAGGAGAACACATCGAACTGGCGCTCAACCTCGCGCGGGAGAGGCTGGCGGAGGTCGTGCGCGAAGGCCTCGATCCCCAGTCCCTCCTGAGAGGCGACCTCCTCCACGAACGAGGTGATGCGGGGGTCCGCATCGAGCACGGCCACCCGCCGCGGGAGGCGGGTGAGGGCTGCCGCCACGGAGACCAGGTCATCATCCCCGAGGACGAGGAGGTCCTTCCCCGCGAGGTCGCCGCGCCTCCACAGCATGGCGATCCTGGCGATCGTCGTGTCCTCCGTCACGTAGCCCTGGTCGAACTCCTGGGACGCCTCGGGCCGGTGGGCGGCGATCCGGTGGAACGCGGTGGCCACGTCGTGCAGGAAGCCCCCCTCGACCCCGCGGCCGCGGCAACGGGGACAGTCCAGGGTCCGGACGGGAGCGATGCCCAACCGGGCGCAGGCCTCCTCCCCCTCCGCCGTGAGGCGGATGAGGCCCGTGTCCCACCTCACCCGGCCCTCCGCGGCGAGGGCGCGCAGTGCGCTGCAGACGACGAGTAGCGGCACCTCCGCCAGCTCCAGAATCCGCCACATGTCCTCGGAGGTGAGGATCGCGGCGAGGACCCGCTCCATGTCCCGTGGCGAGGCGTTGATCCTCGTCTCCTGCCGCACCCGCGCCGCGAGACCGGCGAGGTCCATCCTAGACCACGAGGAGCTCGTCCTTGGGGGACGAGGAGAGGATGCGGCACCCATCCGCGGTCACCGCCACGAGATCCTCGATCCGGATCCCGAACCGACCCGGGAGGTAGATCCCGGGCTCGATCGTGACCACGGTGCCGACTTCCAGGGCGTCGTCGGAGGACGGCCCGACGGTGGGGGCCTCGTGGACCTCCAGGCCCACGCCGTGTCCGAGGCCGTGCCCGAACCGGTCGCCGTGACCGGCACGCGCGATCACATCCCGGGCCGCCTGGTCCACGTCCTTCCCCGTCCTCCCGGCCCGCACCGCAGCCAGGCCGGCCCGGTTTGCCTCCAGAACAGTGCGGTAGACCTCGCGGACCTCCCCACCGGGGTCCCCCACCGCCACCACGCGCGTGAGGTCCGCACAGTACCCATTGACCTGGGCTCCGATGTCGAACAGGACCACATCGCCCCGGGCAATGGCCCGGTCAGTGGGACGGTGGTGAGGCATCGCGCTCCCCGGGCCGCCGGCCACGATGAGGTCGAACGCCACGCCCTCCGCCCCGTGACGGCGGTACCAGACCTCGAGGTCGAGGGCCACATCGCGCTCCTTCTGCCCCGGCGCGAGCCTCCCCACGACCCAGCGCAGACCTTCGTCGGTGAGCCTCGCCGCCGCGGAAATCCGCGCGATCTCCTCCTCGGACTTGACCCGCCGCAGCTCCTCGACGAGCCCCGTCTGGGGAACGAACTCGATCCCGGACGCAAGCCGCGTGAGCTCCTGGTACACGTGAAGGCTCGTCCTCTGGGCACCGATCCCAACCTTTGCGACCCCGAGCGCCTTCAGCCGCTCGGCGAGCCAGGGAAGCCACCGCCCCTTGACCTCTTCCACGGGGAGGCCTGCGATCTCCCGCCCCGCCTGCTCCGTGTAGCGGGAGTCGGTGGCGAAGAGCGATCTTTCCCCCGCGATGAGGATCCCGAACGAGCCCGTGAACCCGGTGAGGTAGCGCAGGTTCGGGCGATCCGACCGCTCCACGTTGATGACGAGGAACGCGTCCAGCCCCCGGTTCCGCATTCTCCGCCCCAGCTCCTCCCGCCGTCGCGCGTGATCCATGTCCCCTCCTTCGGGAAACCCAGCGTGTCCCTCCAGACTGCCCGAGCAACTGCTCTATTCTAGTAAGGGAATCGGCTTCTTCCAGTGTGGAAGGGCTTGGGGGGGTAGACTTGTACGGGAAGGTTGAAGATGCCGAGGGCACGGTCGCCGCACCCGCTGAAGGTACGGCGGCAAGTTGAGGTGCCGCTTTTGGCGAAGAGCGTCCACCATGCGCAACGCGTTGGGCTCGACGCCCACCGTGTACGCCAGGGACTGCAGGGTGTAATAGTGACCGCCCTCGCGACGACGGACACGATGACCTGCGGCGGCGAGTGCCGCCGTGGCAACCTGAAGGATGGCGTTGTAGGCGATATTGAGCTGCCACTCTGGGCTGAGCCCCGGCGCTCGGCAATCCCGCAGATCCCGTTCCACAATGCCGAGGAGCCCTGCGATTTCGTCTCGGCTCGTGGTGTGGCTAACTACGATCCCGCTCTTCAGCCAATCGTCTAAGGGCATCTTCGGCTCCGAACAGAAAGATCTTCGGCTCCCGGATCACCGTGGTCAGGAAATGGCCTCCTCCACGAATCCTCTCTTGGAACTCCTCGGGCGGGAACACCACCGGGTTCACCTCCCGGCACAGCTTCCCTGCGGCCTGCCCGACGATCGCTGCTAGCTCCAGCGATGGGACATCGCCTACCACGAGGAGGTCCACATCGCTTGCGCCCACCGCATCCCCTCGGGCCAGCAATCCGTAGATGAAGGCGACTTCGATCCGCTCCGCCCAAGGGGAGAGGAGGCGCTGGAGGACCACCGGTGCTCCCATTGTCTTCTCCGCAAGGGCCCTCAGTTCTGCGAACACAGGGCAATCCGGATTGGCCTGAAAGAACACCTGCTTGCCCTGTACCGTGCGCCGGATGAGCCCCGCGCGGGTGAGCACCCGGAGCTCGCGCTGGACTGTGCCCACGCCGAGACCCACCTCGCGGACGATCTCATTCAGGTAGAACGCCCGATCTGGAGACGTGAACAAGAGCGTGAGCACCGCCCGCCGTGTCTTGCCGAACAACGCCGACCCAATGGCGTCCGCTGCACCGATCGCACCCATAGCAGGTACGCTTGTATCCACCATGGGTACACCATCCGGGGGTGAGAGTCATCTCACGCAAGGGAAGCATGAGGGCAGCGTTCTTGAAGGTGGCACCTGATGACTGACCGTAAGGATCCAGCCGTCCCCATGCGCGGTTGCTCGGGCGGTCGGTAGGCTAGAACGCCAGCGTGAAGAACCCGCCGGGACCGTTGTAGATAAGGATGCACCCCGAAAGGACATCGCGACCAAGAAGAACGATCAGATCCAGATCGCCGATTCTCTGTCCGCTGAGGTCAGCACCAATGAGTGAACTGAACTCAACCTCTAGCCCTTCCCCGGGGAAACGAAGCTTGGCGGGGTACAGGTGCTGCCGAACCGTCCCTCCTGCCGTCCCGGTCTCCACGAGTCCGATGGGGGAGACTCCCAGCTTGGCAAGTGCCTGAACGTCGGCGCAGCTTCGCGTAGCACCGGTGTCAATCAAGGCCCATCCCGTCACCGGTTGAGGTATGGGTTCCTCTTTTGAGGCGAGGAACTTGCTGCGAGGAGTGGGGACTGAGACTTCCACTTGCAGAATCGGCCCAGACCGAGCGAGGACCCCAGGGTTGATCTTATTCCCCGATGCAAGGAAGAAGCGGTTATGGACGGGCATGGAGCAGGCCCAGACTCAATGCCGGGATGTGCTCGATCTCATCGTTGGCGACTACGCGTTTGATCAGGAATGGCTCATCACCGAACCGCTCGACGCCTGCCTGGTACGCCTCGGCCTCGGTTGTAAAAGCCCCGACCAGCTCCTCTCCCTTGATGAGGACGTACAAGTCCTCATAGTGCTGGAGCAGTTCGTCTCGATGACTCACGTAGTATGCTAGCTCCTTCTCAAGCAGCATGTTCATCACCTCGACCCAACACTGCTTAGCATACAGCCGTGATGATCGCCCGTCAACCGGAAGAGTTGTCTCACGCAAGATGAGCATGAGGGAGGCCCGAGGTCCTCACGCAAGGTGAGCACCGCTGTGGGGCGGAGGCACGCGTGAGTCCCAATCTGGGAGGCGATGACCGTCATGGTGAGCGATTCACGGGTGATGACGATGGAGGAGAGGGCGGCGTTCCTCAAGTCCAGTGGGACGTTGAGCTTCCGGGGAGAGGCGCGGCGGGAGACCTACGCCTGGGTGGAGGGGACGCTCTGACAGCACAAATACAGCCCCAACGGCACCGGTTCCCTACCAACTACACCCATGAAGATCGGGGCACTGCCGGCGGAAGTGGACAACGCCCATGACCGGCTCTCCGGAGCGGCCATCAACCGCGTCGTGGCGGAGCTTTTGGCGAAGCTGCGGTTCGCGTTCACGAAGAGCCGCGCCCGAAAGACGATCAGGCCCTCGTCGAAGGCAAGAACGGGAGCATCGTCCGCAAGCAGATGGGGTACGGGTGGATCGCTCAAGAACAGGCAGAGAAGATCCAGGCGTTCTACAGAAAGACCCTCAACGTCTACCTCAACTACCACCGCCCGTGCTGGTACGCGACCGAGTTCGTGGACCGCAAAGGGAAGATCCGCAAGCGCTACGACGCGTACCTCACGCCGTACGAGAAGCTCAAGAGCTTGCCCCAGGCCGAGCAGTACCTGCGGCCGGGGGTGACGATGGCGGAGCTGGAACGGATCGCCCAACGCCACAGCGACACCGAGTACGCTCTCCTTGTTCACCAGGAGAAGGTCAAGCTCTTCCGTTCCTTCGCTCCGCGGGCTACAGTACCCTGACGGCTCACGCCTTCATGCTCAT
>Ga0116142_10003393_pt1 | contig 16059 bp, 19 predicted proteins | sample AD_UKC033_MetaG_FD_89785 | JGI IMG/M metagenome (GOLD analysis project Ga0116142, IMG submission 89785) | Active sludge microbial communities of municipal wastewater-treating anaerobic digesters from USA - AD_UKC033_MetaG | ecosystem: Engineered > Bioreactor > Anaerobic > Digestate | place: USA... | reverse complement strand
CAGCAGATACCGCGGCGCTGATCCATGCAATGCCTGAAAAGAGCCATGTTGATATTCGCGGGTCACTTATGTTACCTGCAGTATCAACAGAAGAGCTCAAGATCAAGATTGGTGCTGGGCGTACAGGGAATGGTTATGCCTACATCGACCTTATCGGGGATGACACATACACAGACTATGGTCTTCGCATCATACGAAATAGCAGCGGGCCGAATACGTCCACGCAGCTAATTCACCGCGGGACAGGTTTCTTTGATATCATGGCAAACGACGCCGCGCCGGTACGAATACTGACAAACAATATCGCCCGGCTGCATGTTGATTCAAATGGTACCGTAACAGTCTGGGGGGAATTGCAGAACCCCGGCAACACCATAATGAATTGGTACCATCTTGACCTTTCGAGTCTACCGAGCACGAACTTCTACCCTCTGGTCTTTACGCCTGTCAGTCTCGAACATTTTGGGGAGATACACAGCCCAAGCCTTTACGCCGCAGATCCATACAATCAGAATACTGTCTCTTTCCGATGGCTTACGCATGGCTGGAATGATACGCCTCAGCAGCTGGAGCTGACTTTCGGTAAGTATGACGCGAATGAAACAACCATAGGTGCTTTCGTTCGTGGGGACAGGGAGGGATGCAGAGCAATCTACGTGCGTGGCGGCAGAGACTACCGCATACGCTCCAATTATGAACCCTCCTTAAAGACCACGAGCTATACGTATGGTAGTGAGACCTATGCCCCTGGCCCGCTTCCCTATGGTGTCAATACTAATGCCACTGTTGCATGGAACTCTGCTGACGCGGGTGATTCCAAGATGTATAAGTATATAGGAGGGGCGCTGTACGCATCGAAAGTCACGGCACATGATGGTGTCGTAAGGAATGATTTCAATGTAGCACACTATATGTCTGCCTTCGCTGTACAGTCATCGTCAATACGTTCTTCGACGGGAAGAGTCATGATGGCGCAAATATCCAGTACAGATGGCTGGATTAGATTGAACCCAGAGAATGCGTTTGCTGAGGGCATCTATTGTGGCTCAAAAATACTACGTACAGATGGCGAGTTTCAGGTAGGTGATGGTGGCGCTCGTTTCCGTGTCACTACCTCGGGCGACTTTCTAGCGGGCCCCTCTGCCTCTCCGACTTTCAGCTATCGCGCTGCGACAGGGTACATCAATACAGCTGCTATCCGAATGACTAACACAACAGTTGGTATTGGTAAATTTGCTGGAAGCAAAGCCACAGGTACGTCCAACACCTGTATTGGTTATACTGCAGGTGATAACGTAACTTCAGGATCACGTAATACCTGTGTAGGAGCATACGCAAACGTTAACTCGCCAGGACAGGGTTACTGCCTATCTCTCGGTTATGGCGCAAGAACTGATGCCCTTGGCGGGAACTACCAGATCAACCTGAACAACAGCATCCGGTACTTCGCGTTTCCTGGCGGGACTGCACATAGTACAGTGTACGATGTCTTATCTTCTTATTTATTATCCACCATAGGATCGTGGGCTACCGCAATCGGTCATTATGGGTCTGCTGAGGTCGCAGCGTTAGGTAGATCATCTTCAACAAGTATCAAGATAACACCAGTTTCAAGTACTCTTGGTACACTTGTTCTTCTCTCACTTAGTGCTTCTCAGACCACAACTTATCTAACCGCGCAACTTCGCATCGCGTTTGTCGTAACAGCGACATAAACAGGAGGCATCTGTGAAAATAGTATACAGGGAAAACGGAACCATGAAAACACAGGAGTACGCAACAGATTGGGTTGAACGAAAAGGATTCGACTGGAATGTTCATGCTAATCTTCCAGAGGGAACGCCCTTCTGGGTGTTGTCTGATGAAGACTGCAACGCGCTTGAGGGCGTTCCAGATGACGCATATGATTCTGTGATTACTCTTGGCGAACCTGATGGTGTAAGCATGGGGCAGACGGCATACGAGAAGCTGCACCCGGAGACCGCCGAGCAGGAGCCCCCGAAATCTGAGTATGAAGTGGAGGGTTTTGATGCCAGTACAGATCAAGCGTGATGCTGTTTCCGCACTGCTAAAGGAGCAACAAAAAGGAGCAGCGCTCGCCGCCCTTACCTCCTCCATCAGTAAGGAGACAGCACGAGAAGCATTTGAGGTTGCCTCAGCGGAAACAAAAGAGATACTGTGCAGTAAAATAACGGCTGCGCGTATTTCAAGGCAAAGCGGTGGTTTCCTTCACACAGACGGTGTCTCCTACCCCATCAATCAAGAAGCGCAGATTGCCTACATGGGCCAGATCAACGCCGCGCAGCTCGGTCTTCCCCTTCAGTGTTTCGCTCATTCCATGGACAACCGCCAGGTCGAGATGACCTGTGAGGAGCTGATGTCCCTCGCAGCCGGCGTGATGGCGGCTTGTGAGAAAATAAATAAGGAAGCGTGGAAGGCGAAAGAGGAAATACGAGCGGCGGAAACGCTTGAAGCCGCTTGGGCTATCTACGCTGAGTACTTCGGCTTGACAGATGCCGAATAGCTGGATATGCTCTACCTATTAGAGGAGATTTTTATATGCTTACAGTAGAACAGGTCGTCTCGATCGACAAGGCCATTGCCCAGCTGCAAGGAGCCATCAAGTCCAATTACCGCCTGGCCTTCCGCCTGGCGAAGGTTCAGCAACGCATCAAGGCGGATGTTGATAACTTCCAAAAGACTCGCGAGAAGCTCATTCAGGACCTCGGCACCCAGCAGGTCACGTTCCGCTGCGCTCCGGAAAACTGCCCCCCTGGCGCCGTCGCCAATGGGTATGCAGAGCAGTACACGCTGCCAGTGCCTGATTTCGACGCGATCGCTGATAAGTCGAAGCTCGAAGAGGTGAACAGGGATACGTACAGGTTCACCGCGGACGGACAGAAGCAATTCAATGAAACGATCACAGCAATCGCCGCGGAGAGCGCATGTGAAGTAACTCCCTTGCCCATTAGTCTTTTCGAAGGCGTGGAGCATGAGGGTCTTGGATCGCTCATCAATGCTCTCGCTCCCATACTGACTGACGAGGAATAAGACATGAAGATCGACCTGTACGAAGAGTTTACCAAGGTACTGAATCGCCCGTGGACGACGCTTGGCGACGACGTACAGGTCTGTCTGCAGAATAATAAATTGTATGTGCAGTGCTCCGATTCGCGTCTTGATTGGAGACACAACTTTATGTTTGGTGTGTCCGTATACGACAATTCTGACATACCGATCTATAGTCATCGCGGATTCAAGAAGCTCTGGCTTTCCATAAAAGACGATGTAGAGCAGATGGACTTCCATACGGTTATTGCATACTCTCAAGGGAGTGGGATAGCTCACCACATCCATGAGAACTTTGTACACCGGTTCGGAAAGGAGCCTCTCTCAATAGCCTTTGCTTCTCCTCGCGTATACTGGCGCCCCGGACACGAGCTACGTGCGCGATTCATGAATTTCCACCATATTACAAATCCTCAGGACCTCGTTCATCATGTACCGCCCAGACTCTTTGGCTATGACCACGTCGGGCAGGAACACGTGCTTGACGGTACTGCGCACAGACCGAAAGGCGTATCTCCTATTTTATATGCATCACACCACACTCCAGAGGAGTATTTGCAACGACTTGCTTCCACGAACCTGACATGCTATAGTTATCTTTAGCGAGGGGTACTTATGTTGGAAACAATAGCGCAGGCGACACCTTGGGGGTTTGCTTCTATATTGGTGATCCTGATTGCAGCTATTGTTGCGCTCAGCCTGATCGCCAATTTACTGATGAAGGTGGCGAAAGCCTATAAAGAGGTGAAGGTCGGCTCCTTTCAATTAAGCCGCGGAGCGGACGACGAATGGCGATCACTACACGCTTCCTGTCCGCATTCTGCCGACATCTTGGAAGTGGCCAGAAAGACCGCGGAGCTCCGCGTCAAAGTCACCAATATTCATAAAGAAGTTCTGAAAGAGCAGATGCAGCAGGCCCAGGAGAAGATTGATGAAGCTGTACACATCATGCAGCATCAGTTCATCAAATTGATCAATGAGGTCACGAAAGGTACGATTCCTTTTATTCAGCATCGTGACTACGCCCTGTTCGAGCTGATACGGGATGCGATTAGTCCAATTATCGTGTCATACATCCGCTACCGCTTTGAGGATAACCATTACGCTTTCTACTCCCCTGAAGCGCAGCTGGAGTATATCGCTGAACGGAAACACGTCATTATTCGAAAGGCGACTGAGCTTTTGACACAATACTGGTGCTGCCTGGACGTCTCGCGCATGGAGATGACAGCGAAGAACCGCGAGGTCCTGAACCAATATGACTTGCTAATCACCAGCATTTTTAACGAGGCGTTTTCCCTTGCACGTGAAGGTTTTAAAAAGATACAACAAGCAGAAAATGATTACCGCTCTTTTATTGAAGTTGTCACAGGCGAGAGGGACTCGGCAAATGCAATAATCCAAGCACAAGACAAAGGGAGGATCCAAGTATGAATCAGTATACCGGGGTCAACAGTAACAAGGAGTTTGTGGAGGTATTGGCCAATTCTTTCGAGTCGGCCCTTCGCCTGTATCGTGACCTGTCCGGGGACATTGACCCTGTGCAGATGTACATCTCGAAGCAGAACGTGCGCGTAGCTGAGGATGCAGTCGACCCGACGTTCGCTGTTACAGTGAATGACCCGGCGATGGGTGCTGTATATCCTGCAAGCGGTGCTGTTGCTGTCGGCTCTGAGATCATTCTCACGGCAGTCCCTGCAGCCGGACATCAATTTGTTTCCTGGGGCATCGGCGGCGTAACCTACACGGAAAACCCCTTCAATACGGTTATCGTGGAGAATACTGCGATCACTGCAACCTTTGAGGTTATCCCCTGATGATCGTCGGTACACGGTATTGGAATGAGGCGTCCAGATACTCTCAGCAGAACAATAATCCGGAGGAAGAAGCCCTCCGGGTTGCCCTTGAAGAGCTGAGCGCGAAGTACAAGTTCAAGATAAATGCTGCCACGCACTACGAGTTTTGCGGACCGACGGCGGCCATCAATGCGCATGACGCCGTTGGTGCACCTTTTGTCTGTAAGCTCCCCGGCGGATATATTCTGCAGACGGAAAGCCTGCTGACAGATTTCTTCCGCGATCCGGTCAATTATCCGCTACTGAAAGCGGTCGTCGGCGAGAAGTGGTTTGATCCGGCTAAAACGCCGGCCAACCGCGTCTTGAAGTGCTATCCCGCCGCGCTGAAGGCAACCTTTGGCTGGGAAGCGCTCTACAAGGATAAGAAAACTGCGTGGAAGGATATTCCGCAACTGCTCCGGAGCAATGTTGCTCTGGTGCTGTGCCTGGAATCCCCAGGGCACTACATCTGCGTGAAGGCATTTGATGATCGGACGAACGAGCTTATCTACAACGATCCCTGGAACTTCCGCGGAGGTATTCACGGATTCAACCGGCGAATGTCATACGGCGAATGGAATACGAACACTCGTCCGTTCGAGCTGCAGGTGGTGAGCTGATGGGTATTTCAAGTTTCTTGAAGGAAGGCGGGCGAAAAGAAGATCCCTATTCGCTCCGCCGGCTTCTGGCGCTCGGCTGTGCGATCGTCTTTTGGTATGCAACTGTGCGCCTCGTTGAACAAGCAGTGCTCATTACCGTGTTCTGGGTCCCGCTGATTCTCGCGGGCTTCCCTTTTCTTGGAATGGTTGCGTTCATGTTCTTAACTACCTGGGAGTCAATCCGGGCGCTCATAGGAGCTTGGAGAGGAAAACATGAGGAGGAGTAATGCCAGCTTTATTGTTCTTTTTTGCTTTGCTGTTTTATCTGGGTGCACCACTGTCCGCGGAGACACATCTACAGCGATACAGGGAGCTGCAAGCTCTCTCGATTCAGGGGCAGAAGCAGTCAGCCGAGCTGATGGCGTCGTTGAAGAGATCAGAGATGCTATTGGAGAAACAGAAGCAAGAGAGGATGAGCGAACGGCAGCTCTTACAGAAGAGTCTCGATACAGTATCGAGCGAACTGGAAGTCTCGACAGCACTCTTAAACGAATCGAAGAGCTCTCTCGAGAGGGCATTGAAGAATGCAACGGACGCGGAGAAGCGAATAGCAAAAGTTGAGAAAGATAAACAGAAGCAGGAACGGCGAGCAGCAATACTCGCCGTCCTGTCACTCATAGAGGCGTGCCTTCTTGTCGGCTTCGTAATATACTTAAAGTTAACACCATATCTGAAGAGAATTGGTCAATTCGTGCACCCGCCTTAAGCGGTCCGATCTTACGTAAATGGAGAGCCTGATGGCTCTCCTTTTTTATTCTCTGCGTCACGCGATCGATACAGTCCAGCGGGATGGCGCAGGCATGCTCCTTCCAGTACACCATAACGAACGCGAGCGCCTTTGCTCGGTACAGTTCCAGAAGCTTGTTGTATTGCCCCGGCTCGAAGGCGATCTTTGCTCCGAGGAGCTGATCGGCGTCTCCCATATCCTTCAGCTCACACCAGATCGGGAAGATCTGAGGTGCGCTTGGAATATGCATGTAGAGGTCAGGGATACCGAGACCTGTCAGCCGCGATTCAATCGGCTGGACGTAGATATGCGGAGCGAGCAGCGAGCAGATCATTTTACTAAAAAGAGCTTCTTGTTTAGCCATGTTCTTCAATCCTTTGCAGAGTAATATTGTAATAGCCACCAGCGGGAAGGGCGCAAAGCATCTGCGGCTTGTCCTCTTCACGAAGGAGTACCAGCATCCCGCAGTTGGAGCACTTGTAGACCAATCTCCGTGCGCGCACTTCTATGAAGTCACCCAACAGTCCAGTCTGGCATTTTGGGCACGTCTGTACTCTCAGGGTTATCTTCCCTGTCACATCGATCAGCATCAGGTCGCATCTCCTCCGGGAGGGCTAGGAAAAGAGCTGCTCCGAAGAGCAGCACCAGCATTGAGGCAAACACGCTCATCATGATTGCCTCGAACATTATTTGATCTCCTTGATGAGTTCCGTCTTGTCGAAGTCCTTGAGGTCGACCCAGTTGTCACCATACTCAGCTTCGGCAATGATCGGTACGCGGAGCTTCAGCGCGTTTTCCATGAGATACTTGAGCTCTGCTCCGGCTTCAATCCCTGCGAGCGTCTTCGGCATACTGTTATCGAGCTCATCATGCACTGTCAGGTGCAACGGCAGGACGTCGAAGATACCTGCTTTCCATGCATTCACCATTGCCTGCTTTGTCAGGTCCGCAGCGGAGCCTTGGCAGAGACGGCAGAACAGGATGTATGCTTTCCGCGGGTCGGTGAGCCGGCTTCTTCTCTTCAAGAAGGTGCGCACGAAGCCCTGGGCCCGACCCTTCATAGAGACGGCGTTCATCGTCGCCTTGACGAACGGCGCACGGCTATGGTAGGTCGTCAGTACTTCATCGCAATAGTCCGGCGACCACCCGAAGAACTCGGACATATGTCTTTTCCCCATACCGTAACCGACACCGAAGTTCAGGTTCTTCGCGAGCTTTCTCGGAAGTCCTGTGAGCTCCTGGATCATTTCATGGTAGTCCGTATACGGATTCTCATTGTACGTGCGCCTCACGTCATCTGCCGAGGTGTCCTCTGGGCCTGCGTTACAGGCGAAGTGCGCCATGAAGCGATACTCAATCTGCGAATAGTCAATCTTAAGCCACCAGTGATCCTCTTCCGGGATGAACAGCTCGCGGCAGAGTTTCGTGTACCAGCGTTTGAAGTCATCCTTCTCCTTGGAGTCATACGAAGGAATTTGCTGAAGGTTCGGCGAGGTACAGTTGTGCGTTAGATGGGTACCTGCTGCAAAGGAGTGATCCTCATGGGCAAGCACGAGATCGTACACATGAGCTACTCCTGCTGGCTTGATAGAAGCGCGGACAGCTCTTGCCCCTGGGCAAAGAGAGCCCTCTGCCTCCCTTCGAGACGTGTATGGCCCCTCCGTGTAGTAATCGCTAGGTTGTCTATATCGTTGTTTGCGGGGTTCCCGTCGATATGATGTACGACTATGTTGGCTGAGAGCTTCTCGATAGGTATGCCAAAGTAGTCGGCAATAACGAGCCGGTGCACGAAGTATCGTTTGCCATCTCGAATCATCGTGAAGTGCCCCTTCTTGTCTGAGCAAATCCCCTTCCAGTTGTGGTGCGCTTCCCCGCAGCGACTTCTCATCGGGTTCCGATCCCCAAGCTTGGTTAGAGCTAGGCGTTTGCTGTATTCCTGACAGCGCGTCTCTTCTGAGAGCTCCTGTCGTAGTATTGCAAGCACCGTGTGAGAGCTTATGCTGTGCAGCTTCGCTACTTGAAGAGCAGTTAGAAGACGACCATCTAGGTACGTCGCCACAACTTTGCTGCAAAGCGCTGCGTCTTTTAGCGCTGTCTTGTTCACTGACAATGTAAACCTCCTGGAGCCGATCAGCTCTTTCCCACCCCTGTGGCGTAAAGAAGCGATGGTCTCTGGTGCATATTATACTGGTGTCTGCTGCTGTCGTCAAGCAAACAACTTCCTGCATACCTTGGTCTAATACCTGCTGAACCTCTGCCCAATTCCCTCGGTGCGTTAGGACAAAGTCTCCCGGAAGCACCTCATTGATCGGTACCTCCCCGCGGGCGGTTGTTACAGGCGTACCTTCTGCAATGCAGCTGAATCGTCCCGACCGTGTCCCGGCCATGCCTCCTTCGCGTTCCGTCTTCGTATTGTAGAACGTCGCATGGATACGTCCGTCCGGCGCAACGCCTTCGTACAAGGAACCATCAATGAAGGTACTTAAGATCTTGTCGATCTTTTTCAGCTCGATGATATCCTTGCAGACTGGGTACTCTTCGGACAACGCCTTAAGCGCATGGCCATCAAGTATCGGATTCCCTGTGGTCTCACGGCGAGCGTAGGGGGCGCCCATGGCGTCGAGGACGGTTGCAACCTGCTTCGATGAATTGTAGTTGAACTTACCATAATGCTTCTCGAGGTGTTTCTTCCGCTCTTCCATAGCCTTATGAAGAGCGTCAGAATGTTCCTGCCTCTTTTTCATGTCGATGCGAACGCCATTTCGGCGCATCTCGACGAGGATTCGCGTGATGTCGCACTCGAGCTGAAATACCTCTTCCAGCTCCTGCGCGGCCAGCAGCTTCTGCTGAATGCGGATGATCTTCGCAGGGTACGCCGCGTCGGCTTTACCATACTCGTAGACGTCGGCATACGGCATACGCCACAGGTGCTGTCGGAAATCTCCCTTCCAGCCATTCGCCTCACAGATCGCTTCCGGCCGTGCCTTGGCTTTCTTTTTTCCAAGATACTTGAACGCCATAGTGTCCAGGGAGAATGAATCAAGGTTCTCATCCAACAGAGCCTCTGCAATCGAGCAGTCCAGAATGTTGCCCTCGATACGGAATCCAAGGGAGTTCTCGATCCAGTCCACGTCATATTGCGTATTGACTCCGACCTTATCCTGCGGGAGGCGCATGACATCGCGGAGGTATGCAACATTCTTTTTACGCTCGGCCGCGGTGCAATCCGGATGGCCTACGTTGTAGTAGTCAGCAAAGCCGGTCTCGTCTGCGAGAGAAAAACCGATAATGAAGCCATCCTTTCGAAAGGTCCCCGCTCCGAACTCACGGAGCTGTGGATCCTTTGTTTCCGTATCAAATACGATCAGCTGGCTATTTGAGAAGTCATGGTACTTAGGGCTGGGCATCAGGCACCTCCGGGTTTACTTTCCATTCTGCAGGAGGAAGCGCACGAACGATCGTGCTTCGTTCCGCCTCAGCTAACTGGATGCTCAGCGTTGTGTCGTCAAGGAACCAAATAAGGACCGGATGGTACACGCCGGCACGGTACTCGACGTATGTTGTCACGTCTGCAGAGCCATATTTATCAATATAGTAGTCTCGCGTCAGTTCAATATCAGCCACGATGATCTGGATTACATCTTGATCACGTTCTCCAAGCATCCAGCGCATCTCGTCAATACCATACTCGTATACACGGAGCACGTACATGTCTTTCGCAATTTTCTGTGCACCAATAGCAGAAAAGAGCCTGTCTGCATCAGCATTGGTGAACTCCTTGATAAGACCGATTCGCTCGAGATTCCCCGTCTGGGCGAACAGCGAAAAGCCAATAGCAAATAGTAGAATACTAAGAATCTTTCTCATAAAATGATGTCTCCTCTGGCACGCCTGTTATAGCAATGCGTGCTTGTAATTTGGGATCAGCACTATCTCGGAGGGCATAATGCTGTTGGGAGGGAAGGAGCAGCTCAACGAGGCACAGGCCGTGTCCGTCTATGAGAAGCTCCATATCACGAGGCATGGTAGAAAGTACTCCGATAACATCGGCGACGGTTCGGCATGCCCACTGGGCGGTAACTCCACCTATATAGTTCATCATGCCTCCAGTGAATAGCTGAAAGGCTCATTGCCGTACACGATGATAAGTCGTTCACTGGCACGAGTGGCACCGACGTAAAATACGCGATGCTCATTGTCTGGGTCTTCCATGTATGTGTTGTACGTGAGCGGGCTCATGCACATATACAGGATGACGTTGTCTGCTTCACCTCCTTTAACAGTATGAATTGTTGCCACATGAATCAGCGGATCCATGGTCGCAACCTCAGGGTATTTCTTCAAGATTCGCTCGATGTACTCACGCTTCTCGATTGGCCAGGCGACGAATGCCTCCTGCCATGTCACGTTCGGCGCATCAGCGAGATCACAGTCAAGCGCTTGCTTGATACGAAGATCCTCCGCCGGAGAGAGTTTGTATCCGCTGGCGCGATGCTTCTCCCATGCCTCGATGGAATCAAGGTCAGCGCGACGAATGGAAGGCCCGTCCCTCGTGCTGTACAGGAATCCGCGGCGCTCGAGCATCTCCGCAACCTGCTTCACGTACTTCCGATTACGTACAAGGATGTAATAGCTTCCAGGGTAATCAAGCGGAGCATCATCAATGTCCGTCAGGTATTCAACTGACCCTGTCGTCTTCTCCGGGAAATACTCTTTTTCGACACGAAGCTGGATGTTCTTCGTGATCGTGTTGGCCAACGTCAGGACGGCCGGCGGCAAACGGTGAGAGATATTGAGTACCTCTTTCTTCCCCTCCAAGGCAATAAATGCTTCGACATCTGCCCCTGACCAGGAGTAAATCGCCTGATCGTCATCCCCCGCCACATAGATACGTTTTGCATCGCGGAAGGCAATCTCTGCAAAGCGCCATTGCAACGTGGTGAAGTCCTGCGCCTCATCGAGGAATACAACATCAACAGGGAGAGGTGTACCCCTTCGGATGAACTGCTGAATCATGTCCGTGTAGTCCAGCAGCTTCAGTTCTTCTTTATAGTCCTTGAACTTCTGCAGCACGAACTTCAGGAGAGGCAGATCGATATCCTCATTCAAGAATACACGCTCAGCATACTCCCGATTGTTCCGAAGGAGATCATGAATAAAGAGATAGATGTCGTCAGGGCTATGCAGCTCTTCATCATAATGCCCGGCGAAGTTCATACCGATTGCCTTCCCGAACATTCGATAATGGTACGCTTGCATTACGCTGTCTTTCGTAAGCTCCAGTGCATGGAAGGCCAGAGAGTGTGCAGTTCGGAAGTACGGAAAATCGCGGAAGACGTAGCCGAAGCGGGAACAGGCGCGGCGGATTCCCTGCCGTGCGCCTTCGCGGGTGAATGATACAAATGCGATTCGGTCTGTTGGGGCGCCATCCTTGAGCTCTTTCTCAAGGATGTCGAGGAGTCTGTGTGTTTTTCCTGTCCCCGGCGGACCATAAAAGATTTGTACGTCCCCGCTGAATGAGGGTACGTATGTACTCATTCATCGATTCCCAAACTGTCGAGGAAGTCGACCTTCTCCTGCACATCTGGAGCGACGACATTGTCCAGGCAATTAAGCGGGAGCTTCCAGCACTTGCAGGGTTGGTTCTTGATACTGATCGTGACCGGCTCCCCTCCAAGAAGGATGAGCTTATCCCGGATCTCCACCAAATCTTTCGGCTTCATCTGCTTTATTCCGGTAAGGAACTCGAGAAGACCATTCGCCAGAAAGAGGAAGCCGTCCACGTCTGTTGAGATATCCTTGTAGACAAGGTTTCGAAAAATGCCTTCGCGAGATGTCGCAAGCGTCCTTTTTCGTACATACTCCAAGATGTTCTTACGAAGCATGGCTCCCGGGGAGGCATCCTCTTCGATGTCTACGGTTACGACAATTACATTTGCGAGAGCTCGGTTGACTACATCATTCCAGGCGGGCTCATTGATCTTGTTCGGGCTGGTGTGCAGATGCCGGATACATTGTTTCCGGAATGCTGACTGATTGATAATTTCGTCTTCACTGTTTAACCTGAGCACCACATCATCAACGACCCATTCATAGTAGGGCGGGTCCGTCATAATCTGACGGAATTCGCCGAATGACATGCTCGTAAGGGCGCGGCTCGTGATGCCGAACTCGCGCTTCTCACACTCCTTCCGATTGCAGAACAGGCACAAGGGTTCCTTGGAACAGGCATACTTGTACTCTTTCTTCTTGGAGGATGCGATGACCGTACTGATAACTTCCTTTGTCGGAAGGGGCGAGTTCAGGCGCTGATTTGCATCCAGTACGTATGTATCAAACTCCTCAACGCCATGCTTCGCTTTGTAGTAATGCGCGAGGCTGAGCAGATAGTCATTCCTGTGAGAGATATTTCCGGAAAGATAGATGCGCTGCAGGCAAGGAGGAGCATCCTGCAAAGGTAACTGCGAGAAGAAGCGTTCGAACTCCGTCTCGCTCTGCTTCATCTTCAAGCAATGCGATAGAGCGATGTCAAGATCATAGATCGGCGTCCCTTCGCTGCTCAGTAGATTCCTCTTACAGTTCGGGCCTACATTGTAGTATGGGAGGTTGATCCAGTTACCGATGCTTCCTTCTTCCAGCTTGGCCTGTTTCGGGAATACTTCTGTATCCTTCGAAAGACCGAGCACTTCCTTGAAACGCTGCATGATGTGAATGGCTTTCTTCGCTGGGATCTCTTCTTCGAAGAACGCATACATGTGCAGCCCACCGGACTTTGATGTGAACACGCACAGCGGAGCGTTCAGCGCCTGTATCAAATTGAAAATGCTTTTCTTTATTGCTGGCGTATATATGTCGAGGTCGATAACAGAGAACGAGCAAGTTCCGTTCTCCTTAATTGGTACGATACCAATACCGGTACCGGAACCCATCAGGTGTTTCGCATACAGGTCTTGCGTAATTGGTGCTGTGACCGTGGAAGCTTTTCCGTTCTGCTTCCCTCCATCCTGCGCTCCACGGTTTATCGTGAAAAGGCCGTAGGCAGACTGCCTACCAGAAAAGAGAGCTGCAAAGTCACGTAATTGGATCGCTGTGAAAGGCATATCAGACACTGGCTGATTCATCTTTTGTGATTCTCCTGCACTTCGAAAGTTTCGGTATTTATGGTAACCGCTAAGCTACCCGATTGTATATGGACAGAGAGTACTCCGGGGTTTTTATTTACAAAATGCTTCGTATGCTCGATGACTTCAGGTAAGAAATAAGGTTCGTTTTGATGGAGCGGAACACGCTCAGTTACTTTGCGCCGCTTCACGGTCGCGCTTAGTTCAAGGTCGGAAAGAAAAACCAGCATGTCTCCTCCTAGACAAATAAAGGCAGCCACCTTTAGAAGATGGCTGCCTACACTACGGATAGTGGCAGTTAGTTATTAGACCCCATCAAGAGTGCTGTGGTCTTCGAGAGCCTGCTGGGCGGGGCCGGCGGTGATTGCCGGAAGGTGTTTTACGACCTCAAAAGCGTCCTGTACATTCTCCTCGTACTCGTCGCGAGTGATGGTGCGGGCGACGGAAATAGCCGCCTGGTTCTGCGAACCGATGTTGTACCATTTGCCCTTCGAGTTACCATCGAGGATGGTCTCTACAGTCCAGACGTTCTGGAAGATCGGAGCCTTCTTTGTGCCGCTCGGCGTTCTGCTCTGCGCGATCAGCGTATTCCATTTGCGTCCGTACTTGAGCATGGTCGAGGACAGGGAGAATACCATGATGCCGAGGTTCTCATAACCTTCCACGAGGACGTGATAGGTCTGAGTCTCTGACACGGTGTTCCCATCGTGGTCGTACATCTTACCTTTCTCGCCTATGACAACAGGGATACCGTTGACGGGATAGCGTCCGATGAGTCCGTTCTGTCCGGAGTCGCGGGGTGCCCATACCATCCAGGATACCTCGTAGCGGAGGACGATCAGGTTCACGCGCTTGCCGAATGAAATACCACTCAGCGAGGAGAAGAAGCAACCGGGAGCGAGACCCTCAATGGTGCCTTCTACAACCTCCGGGGTGTTCGACTGCGCGATCTTGAGATAGTTGGCTGAGATGTCGCCGGCACCAATGTTCTCGGTACCTTCACCATCGAAGTCATCGAGGAATCCGAGATCCTCATCAGAAGCGAGAGCGGGTTTCTTGGCTGCTTTGCGAGCGGGAGCAGGGGCTGCGGCCGGAGCGGCTTTTCCTGGGGTTCCCTTTGCGTTTGCTTTCTGCTGTACTGCCATTTGTTTGTCCTTGCGTGCTATTGGCGGCACGCTCGCCGATATGCTTAACCTTTCTCCGAAAGGTTTTGAGAGACGAAAAGAATCAATTTGACTTGAGAGTTACCTTGCGGTACTTGAACAAACCAAACTCCGGAGGCACCTCTGTCGCCTCCATCTGGATCACGGAACCTTTCTTCATGCCGAGCAGGTCCCGGAAGTATGCGCACAGCGAATTGGTATTCACCGTCTCATCGGTACTGAAGAGTAAGCCCAATGCCCTGAGCTTGTCAAGCAGATCAGTAGAAATCTTCTGCTCATCCGTTTCCGGGATCACGACCTCCGACTTAATGAGAGGCGCGGCGCCATGCTCGCGGAGCCAGCGGAAGGCAGCTTGGCGGTTCAGCGGGTCAGCGGGGATGCGTGCTTTCAGGTCTTCCTTCAGTGTCAAAAGGCCCTGGGCAGTCGACAGCTTGTCGATACCTGCCTGTCCCATGATGTCCGGGAGAACTTCTTCAGAGAGCTTCCTGTATACAGACTGCTTCTGCTTAAGTATCTCTTCAGCTACGCGCACCTCTTCTTCTGCATCAACAAGAGCTGTTACATACTTGCCGAGCTCGAGCTGCAGAAAATTACCTTGGTCACCATCAACTTCATCCAAAAAATCACAATCTGACATATGTCCTCCTACATCAGTTCTTCAATATCATGAGACTGCATGTACACCAGCAGGTCTTGCTTGTCTTGCAGTACTTCGACAACGTGCTCATCAATGGTGCCCACCATTGTGAGATATTTGTAGATACAGGGATACTTCTGGGTAGCCCTTCGTATTCGCCCCTTCGCTTGCAGGTGTTCTTCCGAGGAGAACGAAAGGGAGAAGAAATACATGACGTGAGATACCTGCAGGTTTCGTCCGACAGAGAGGCATCCCGGAGTGGCTACCAGGAAGGATATCTCCTTACGGTCAAAACGTGCAAGGATGTCTTCGCGCTCCGCCTGCTTAACCTCTCCAATGATCAGACCGACATCGTCATCCGGGAAGTCCTCAGCCAGCTTCTTCGCAACGAAACGAGCCTCTGCAAGGTACCTGCAGAATATGATGACCGGCCGGTCCTGATACTCCTCGAGGTCATCGCGAAGCACGTTGTACTTTGCGTTCCCTCCCGGGATCATTTCGACGGCTGCTGTTTCAGGGCCGAGACGAGCCTCGTGGACGGTTACGAATCCACCCGTTACCTGCTGCAAGCGCATGGTCAGCGTCAGCTTGTTCTTGACCGTCATTTCACGCCCGCCGAGCTCGACGTACAAAAGCTGTTTCAGCATCTTGTAGACGCGCTTCTGCTCAGCGGTCATCTCGACATCCAGCGTTTGTATCGTCTCCTCGGGAACATCTTCGAAACACTCATCGAGCGTAATCGTATAGCTGCAAGGAGCAATCTGCTTCTTGAGCGATGCAAGATTCTTCCAGGGGAGGGATAGAGTGTCATTATACAGGATGTACTGAATGTCAGTTTCCGTAGTGTT
>Ga0116142_10003387_pt1 | contig 16075 bp, 11 predicted proteins | sample AD_UKC033_MetaG_FD_89785 | JGI IMG/M metagenome (GOLD analysis project Ga0116142, IMG submission 89785) | Active sludge microbial communities of municipal wastewater-treating anaerobic digesters from USA - AD_UKC033_MetaG | ecosystem: Engineered > Bioreactor > Anaerobic > Digestate | place: USA... | reverse complement strand
GAGGCGATTTTTTCCGAGGAAGAGCTGCCTGACGACCAAGTCGAATACAAGGCGCTCAACGCCGAGCTGTCGCGCAGCTGGCCGGTGATCACCGAGAAGGGGGAACCCCCCGCCGACGCCAAGGAATGGGAAGGCAAACCCGGCAAGAAAGCGCTGCTCGAGCGCTGATCAGCGCGCGGCAGTCTTCAGGTGATCGACCAGAACCGCCGGCGGTACATAGCCCGGCAGCAGCTCGCCGTTGGCGAGCACGATCGCCGGCGTGCCCGATATGCCCAGATCCTCGCCCAGCTCGTACTGGCGCGCGACGGGTGTCGCACCGCAGGCCGGTGACTTGACGGTCTCGCCGCGCTTGGCGCGGGTCAGCGCGTCGTTGCGATTGGCCGCGCACCAGACGTTCTCGGCCTTCTTCCATGATTCGGTGTTCGGGCCACTGCGCGGGTAGAACAGATAACGCACGCGCACGCCGAGCTTGTTGTATTCGACGATCTGGCTGTGCAGCTTGCGGCAATAGCCGCAGTCGATGTCGGTGAACACATCGATCGAATATTTCGGATCCTTGGGCGAGAAGATCAGCGCCTGCCTGTCCGGGACCTTTTCGAGCAACGCGACGCGCAGCGCGCGGCGGCGGTTCTCGGTGACATTGCTGTTGTCACGCAGGTCGTAGAGATCGCCCATCAGTGCGTAGCGCCCGTCGGGCGTGACGTACACCAGATCGGCACCGCGACGCAGCTCGTACACGCCCGGAATCCGCGACGGTGTCAGGTCCTCGGCCGTGGCGCCGGGGAATTTCTTAGCGAGTTCGACCCGCGGATCGGCGTGGCCCGCGAACGGGACGAGACCCAGGGCAAGCAGCAGCAGGAAGGTCTTGGCTCGCAGCATGATGACCTCTTCGACCCGCGCGGGCCGGAAAGGTTCGGCCACCCCGGGGGCGCAACTGACAAGTCTACCAGCCCGGACTCAGCCCCGGGGATGATGCTGCGCGTGCAGGTCCTTCATGCGCTCGCGCGCGACGTGCGTATAGATCTGCGTCGTGGACAGGTCGGAATGCCCGAGCAGCATCTGCACGACGCGCAGGTCCGCGCCGTGGTTCAGCAGATGGGTGGCGAACGCGTGGCGCAGCGTGTGCGGCGACAGGTCGCGCTCGACGCCCGCCTTGCGCGCATAGCGCTTGATGATGTGCCAGAAAGCCTGGCGCGTCATGCGATCACCGCGCCGGGTCGGGAACAGGTAGTCGGTGGTGCGATCGAGCAGGATCTCGTTGCGCGGCCCGCGCACGAACTCACTCAGCCAGCGCACGGCCTCCTCGCCGAGCGGAATCAGGCGCTCGCGGTTGCCCTTGCCGACGATGCGCAGCACGCCCTGGTTCAGGTTCACCTGGCTGTGGCGCAGGCTCACCAGTTCCGAGACGCGCAGGCCCGTGGCATAGAGCACCTCGAGCATGGCGCGATCGCGGTTGCCGAGCGGATCGGCCACCGCGGGCGCATTCAGCAGCGACTCGACTTCACCCTCGCTCAGCGAGCGTGGCAGCGAGCGGCCGATCTTCGGCATCGCGATCTGTGCGGTCGGATCCTCCCGCAGCGTGCCCTCGCGGACGAGGTGGCGGAAGAAGCGGCGGAACGACGACAGCTGGCGCGCCGTCGATCGTGGCCGGGCACCGGCCTTGACGCGAAACGCGATAAAATCCATCAGGTCGGACCGCGTCGTTTGCGTGATTTCGCGGCCGTGCTCGGCCAGCCAGCGCGACAGCGCGGTAAGATCGGCCCGGTAGGCTGCCAGTGTGTTCGACGACAGGCCCCGCTCCATCCAGACGGCATCAATGAAGCGGGTCACCGCCGGGTCGGTTTCACCGGCGGGCTTGCGCAGCTCGTTTGCGGTCGCTGGTCGTGCCATTTGGAGCGAGTTTGGGGAACCCGCCGGGGGGTGGGCGTGATCACCTTCACATATACCAGCAAGCATTAACATAAAGAGAACCAGTTCACACCGTCTTCCTGCAGCTGGAGTATGACCTCACACATGTCCCGCGCCGTGCGACTGCCCCCGCCGCTCAATTGGCTGTACACGCTGTACGCGCTCTCGGTGTTCGTGCCGCTCGGCCTGCTCGCGCTGCTCGGCGTCCTGTTGCTGCCGACAATGCGCCTGCGGCGCAGCACGGCGCACTACATCGCCCGCGCATGGTTGTGGCTCACCGGCATGCGCCTCGACATCCTGCGGCCGGACCATCTGCCCGCCGGCCAGTGCGTGGTCGTGGCCAACCACGCCAGCTACCTGGATGGGTTCGTGATGACCGCGGCCCTGCCGCCGCGTTTCGGCTTCGTGATCAAGCGCGAGGCATCGCGTCTGCCGCTCGCGGGACTGCTCCTCGCGCGCATCGGCTCGGAATTCGTCGAGCGCTTCAACCGCCACAAGGGTGCGAGTGACGCGCGTCGCGTGGTGCGCAACGCCGGCAACGGGCACTCGTTCGTTTTCTTTCCCGAGGGCACGTTTGCGCACCAGCCGGGCCTGATGAAATTCCACAGTGGCGCATTCATGACCGCGGCGCGGGCCGGCTGCCCGGTCGTGCCCTGCGTCATACGCGGTACGCGCGACGCATGGCCCGCGAAGCGCCTGGGACTGCTGCCCGCACGCCTCGAGGTGCAATTCCTGCCGCCGCTGCCGGCGGCGCAGAATGGCGACGAGCAGGCGAGCGTCACGCTGCGTGATTGCGCCCGCCGGGACATCCTGGCGGCGCTCGGCGAACCCGATCTCTCAGAAGCTGCGTAACCATGCCTGGCTGCAACGGACTGCGGGTGCGGTCATGCGCGTAGTGATCCTGGGAGGCGGCGTGATCGGTGTCACCGCCGCGTGGTACCTCGCGCGCGCGGGCGCCGCGGTGGAGGTGATCGAGCGCCAGCCGGGCGTCGCGCTCGAAACGAGTTTCGCGAATGCCGGGGAAATCTCCCCGGGCTATGCCTCGCCGTGGGCCGGTCCCGGCATGCCGCTGAAGGCGATCAAGTGGCTGTTCGAGCGGCATGCGCCGCTGGTGGTGCGCCCTGGGCTCGATCCGTCGATGTACCTGTGGATCCTGCGCATGCTGCGCAATTGCACCGCGGCGCGCTATGACCTCAACAAGAGCCGCATGGTGCCGATCGCGGAATACAGCCGCGACCTGCTGCGCGAACTGCGCACGCAGACCGGCATTCGCTACGACGAACGCACGCGCGGCACGCTGCAGCTGTTTCGCACCCGCCCGCAGTTCGACGGCGCGGCCAGCGACATCGCGGTGCTCGCCCGACTCGGCGTGCCCTACGAACTGCTCGATGCCGCGGGCTGCATCGGCGCCGAGCCCGGACTCGCCGGCGTCAGGCACCTCATCGTCGGCGGACTGCGCCTGCCCGACGACGAGACCGGCGATTGCCACCTGTTCACGCAGCGGCTCGCCGCTTTGGCGCAGGCGCAAGGCGTGACCTTCCGCTGCGGCGTGAGCATCCTGGGTTTCGAGCGCGCCGGCGACCGGATCGAGTCGGTACTCACCGACGCCGGTCCCGTCAAGGCGGATGCCTACGTGCTCGCGCTCGGCAGCTATTCGACGCCGATGGCGCGCCAGCTCGGATTTCGCCTGCCCGTCTATCCGGTCAAGGGTTACTCGCTCACCGCGCCCATCGTCGACGAGCGCAAGGCGCCGCAGTCCACCGTGATGGACGAGAGCTACAAGATCGCGATCACGCGCCTCGGGGATCGCATTCGCGTGGGTGGCACCGCGGAACTGTCCGGCTACAACAACCGGCTGCACCCGAGACGTCGCGCGACGCTCGAGCTGTCGGTCGGCAGCCTGTTCCCGGGCGGTGCCGACTACCCGCAGGCCGAGTTCTGGTCGGGGCTGCGTCCGATGACGCCCGACGGCACGCCGTTCGTGAGCGCCTCGCCGCTGCGCAACCTGTGGCTCAACACCGGCCACGGCACGCTCGGCTGGACGATGGCCTGCGGCTCCGGTCGCGTGATCGCCGACCTGGTCACCGGCCGCACACCCGACATCGACGTGCGCGGGCTCGCGCTCGGGCGCTAGACGTTGCGGCGGTACTGGCCGCCGACCTCGTAGAGCGCGCGCGAGATCTGCCCGAGCGAGCAGACCTTCACCGTCTCCATCAGCTCGGCAAACACATTGCCGCCGCCCGCCGCGACCTGCTGCAGGCGCGCGAGCGCCACCGGTGCTTCGGCCGCATGCCGCTGCTGGAACGCGCGCACCGCGGCGACCTGGTCCTGCTTCTCCTCCTCGGTCGAGCGGATGAGCGCCACGTTCGCACGCGCCTCCGAGTCATCGTGGCCCGAGAGGAAGGTGTTCACGCCGATCAGCGGCAGCGAGCCGTCATGCTTCTTCGTCTCGTAGTGCAGGCTCTCTTCCTGGATCTTGCCGCGCTGGTACATCGTCTCCATCGCGCCGAGCACGCCGCCGCGAGCCGAGATCGACTCGAACTCGCGATACACCGCCTCCTCCACCATGTCGGTCAGGTAGTCGATGATGAACGAGCCCTGCCACGGGTTCTGGTTCCTGTTGAGCCCGAGCTCGCGGTTGATGATCAGCTGGATCGCGACCGCACGCCGCACGCTGTCCTCGGTCGGGGTGGTCAGCGCCTCGTCGAAGGCATTGGTGTGCAGCGAGTTGCAGTTGTCGAACAGCGCGTACATCGCCTGCAGCGTCGTGCGGATGTCGTTGAACTGGATTTCCTGCGCATGCAGCGAACGGCCCGAGGTCTGCACGTGGTACTTGAGCATCTGGCTGCGCGGGCCTGCGCCGTAGCGCTCGCGCATCGCGCGCGCCCAGATGCGGCGCGCGACCCGGCCGATGACCACGTACTCCGGGTCCATGCCGTTCGAGAAGAAGAACGACAGGTTCGGCGCGAAGTCGTCGATGCGCATGCCGCGCGCCAGGTAGTACTCGACGATCGTGAAGCCGTTCGAGAGCGTGAACGCGAGCTGGCTCACCGGGTTCGCGCCGGCCTCGGCGATGTGGTAGCCGGAGATCGACACCGAATAGAAGTTGCGCACTCTCTGGTCGATGAAGTACTGCTGCACGTCACCCATCATGCGCAGCGCGAACTCGGTCGAGAAGATGCAGGTGTTCTGCGCCTGGTCCTCCTTCAGGATGTCGGCCTGCACGGTGCCGCGCACCTGCGACAGGGCCTCGGCGCGCAGCCGCTCCCAGGTCGCGCGATCGAGCACGCCGGGGGCGATGAGCTGCTCGCTGCTCACGCCGAGCAGCGCTAGTCCCGAACCGTCGTGGCCGACCGGCAGATCGCCCTTGTAGGCGGGCCACAGCGCGGCGTTCGCGGCGTCGGCCTGCCTGATCTGCGCGACGCGCGCCTCGGCTGCCGACCAGCGCCCCTTCGCGCGCAGCCAGCGCTCGACGCGCTGATCGATCGCGGTGTTCATGAACATTGCGAGAATCATCGGCGCCGGGCCGTTGATCGTCATCGACACCGACGTCGTCGGCAGGCAGAGGTCGAAGCCCGAGTAGAGCTTCTTCATGTCATCGAGGGTGGCGATCGAGACGCCCGAATTGCCGGTGCGCCCGTAGATGTCCGGGCGCGTGTCCGGATCCTCGCCGTAGAGCGTGGTCGAATCGAAGGCGGTCGACAGGCGCGTCGCCTCGTGGCCGCCGGCCAGCAGGTGGAAGCGCCGGTTGGTGCGCTCGGGCGGCCCTTCGCCGGCGAACATGCGGGTCGGGTCCTCGGCTTCGCGCCGATACGGATACACACCGCCGGTGTACGGGTAGGCGCCCGGCAGGTTCTCGTTGCCGAGAAACCCGAGGATCTCGCCCCAGTCGACGTAGCGCGGCACCGCGAGCTTCGGCACGCGGTTGCGGCTCAGCGTCTCGGTGTAATTCTCGCCGGTGACCTGACGGTCGCGCACCGGATAGGAATAGGTCTCGTCGGTCACCGCCTTGCTGCGCGCGGGCCAGGCCTTGAGCTCGCCGATGGCATCGGCGCCCACCTCGTCGAGCGCGGCGTTGTAGGCCGCGCGCAGCTCACGCCGCGTGGCGTCCGCCTCGCTGCCGAGCGCGGCGGCGGGATAACGGTCGAGCGGCGCCGGCAGCTGCGGATCGTGCAAGGCCTTGAGCGATTCGTAATGCGCGTGCGCCCGCCGCGCGGCATCGACCTGCCGCTCGATGCGTGCGCGGGCCTCGCGGCCACCCTGGGCGATCTCGGCGAGGTAGCGCACGCGGCTCGCGGGAATCAAGGCATCGTGCGACTTGAAGTCGGTCGGCCCGACGTCGCCCACCTGCCAGTCGAGCCGCGCGCAGAGCGCCTTGAAGAGGCCATTGACGCCCGGGTCGTTGAAGCGACTGGCGATGGTCGGGTAGACGGGTACCTGCGCGTCCGCGATCTTCATCTTGTCGGGATGGTTGCGCCGCCACTGCTTGCGCACGTCGCGCAGCGCATCCTCGGCGCCGCGCTTCTCGAACTTGTTGAGCACGATCATGTCGGCGAAGTCGAGCATGTCGATTTTCTCGAGCTGGCTCGCCGCGCCGTATTCGCTCGTCATCACGTAGATCGAGTGATCGACGATGTCGACGATGCCGGTGTCGCTCTGGCCGATGCCGGCGGTCTCGACGATGATCAGGTCGAAGCCCGCGAGCTGATAGAGCGCGATCACGTCCTGCAGCGCCTCGCTGGTCGCGCTGTCGCGACGCCGGGTGGCGAGTGAACGCATGAACAGCCGCTCGGAGGAGAGGCTGTTCATGCGAATGCGATCGCCGAGCAGCGCGCCACCGGAGCGCCGGCGGGTCGGGTCGACCGCGACCACCGCGATGTTGCGCCCCGGGAAGAAGCGCACGAAGCGCGCCAGCAGTTCGTCGCTGAGGCTCGACTTGCCCGCTCCACCGGTACCGGTGATGCCGATCACCGGCGCACGGCGCTCGTTGCGCGCGATCGCGCGCGCGATCTGCGCGCGCGCGGTGGCGGTGCCGAGCGCGCCCTCGAGGCACGAGATAGTGCGCGCAAGATGCTGCGGGTCCTGCGGATTGAGCGGCGCGAACTCGTAGGCGGGCTTCTGCGCACGCCGCACGCGCTCGAACACGTCGTCGATCATGCCGTTCAGGCCCAGGCGGCGGCCATCTTCAGGCGTATAGATCTTCTCGACGCCATGCGCCTCGAGCGCGGCGATCTCCTGCGGTGAAATCGTGCCCCCGCCGCCGACGACCACGCGGATGTGTGCCGCGCCCAACTCCTTCAACATGTCGACCATGTAGGCGAAGTATTCGTTGTGGCCGCCCTGGTAGGAGCTCACCGCGATCGCGTCGGCGTCTTCCTGGATGGCCGCGCGCACGATGTCGGCGACGCTCCGGTTATGACCGAGGTGCACGACCTCGGCGCCGTGCGCCTGCAACAGCCGGCGGATCATGTTGATCGCAGCGTCGTGGCCGTCGAACAGCGAGGCGGCGCTGACGAAGCGCAGCGGCAGCCCCCCCGGATCCGCGTCGGTGACGGGGGGCTGTCCCTGCTGGGCCGTGCGGCTGCTCATGGGTAATGTTACCGACTGGTAGGATTTATACCGGCAAGTATAATCGCGGGAACATGACGAGGCCAAGCTCACCCTGGAATGTGCCGCCGGCCGACCGCGAACGCCAGCGCGAGCTGAAGCGCGACGCGGTCATCCTGGCGGCCGCGCGCGCCTTTCGCGAGCGCGGCTACCACAACACTTCGCTCGACGACATCGCTGCGGTGCTGCATGTCACCAAGCCGACGCTCTACTACTACGTCTCGAACAAGGAGCAGATGCTGTTCGAGTGCTTCCGCGAGGGACTCGGGCGCATCGCAGCGGCGTGTGGCGAGGCGCGCGATGCCAATGCAAGCGGGCGCGAGCGCCTGATCGCGGTCGTGCGCGGCTACGCCGAGGCGATCACTTCGGATTTCGGCTGGTGCATGGTGCGCGCCGAAGACCAGGACCTGAGCCCGCAGATGAGCGCGCGCATCAAGGCGCTCAAGTCGGAGATCGACCAGGACATCCGGCGCCTTGTGCGCCAGGGCATCAGCGATGGCTCGATCGCCGCCGGTGACCCCAAGATGGTCGCCTTCGCGATCGCCGGCGCGCTCAACTGGATTGCACACTGGTACCGCGATGACGCTTCGCTGTCGGCGAGCGCGATCGCGGACCGCTTCATCGAGTTCTTCGTCAACGGCCTCGCACCGCGCGTGAGCGGTGCCACTGCAGGAAAGTCCCCATGAGCCAGAAAGCCCCCGCCTCCTCCGTCGTCATTGTCGCCGCCCAGCGCACGCCCATCGGCGCATTCCAGGGCGCACTCGCCGGCGCCACCGCCACGCAGCTCGGCGCCGCCGCCTGCCGCGGCGCGATCGCCGCGGCAGGCATCAAGCCCGACGTGATCCAGGAAGTAATCATGGGCTGCGTGCTGCCGGCCGGCCTCGGCCAGGCACCGGCGCGTCAGGCCGCGCTCGGTGCGGGCATTCCGGCGAGTACGCCGGCGACGACCATCAACAAGATGTGCGGCTCGGCGCTGAAGGCGATCATGATGGCCGCCGACCAGATCCGCGCGGGCGATACCGACGTCGTGCTCGCCGGTGGTCTCGAGTCGATGACCAATGCGCCCTACCTGCTGCCGAAGGCGCGCGGCGGCTATCGCATGGGGCACGGCGAAGTGCTCGACCACATGTTCTACGACGGCCTGCAGAGCCCGTTTGACGGCCAGATGATGGGCTGCTTCGCGGAGAGCACGGCCGACAAGTACGGCTTCTCGCGGGCCGAGCAGGACGCCTTCGCGGCGGAGTCCGTGCGCCGCACGCTCGTGGCCGTAGACAACGGCGCATTCGCCGCCGAGATCTCGCCGGTGACCGTCAAGGGCCGCAAGGGCGAGGTCGTGGTCGAGCGCGACGAGACACCGTTCACCTGCAACATCGAGAAGATCCCCGGCCTGAAGCCCGCGTTCCGCAAGGACGGTACGGTCACGGCCGCGTCGTCCTCGTCAATCGCGGACGGCGCCGCGGCGGCGGTGCTGATGAGCGAGGCGGCCGCGCAGCGCCTCGGAGTGAAACCGCTCGCGCGCGTGCTCGCCTACGCCAGCCACGCCCAGGCGCCGGAGTGGTTCACCACCGCACCCGTCGGCGCGATCCGCAAGGTGCTCGACCGGCTCGGCTGGAAGGCCGGCGATGTCGACCTCTATGAGATCAACGAGGCGTTCGCGGTGGTCACCATGGCCGCGATGCGCGACATCGGCATCGACCATGGGCGCGTCAACGTCAACGGCGGCGCCTGCGCGCTCGGCCACCCGATCGGCGCCACCGGCGCGCGCATCGTGTCGACGCTCGTGCACGCGCTGCGCCGCACGGGCGGCAAGCGCGGCATTGCCTCGCTGTGCATCGGCGGCGGCGAGGCTACGGCAATCGCGATCGAGCTGCTGTAAGCTGCCGCGCCATGGCGCGCCTCGTTTCGACGATCGATCCGGCCAGCGACGCATTCCGCGCCAACCGCGCCCACATGGAGCGGTTGGTCGCGGAACTGCGCACCGAGCTGGCGCGCGCCGAACGCGGCGGCAGCGACGAGGCCCGGGCGCGCCACACGGCACGCGGCAAGCTGCTGCCGCGCGAGCGCATCAGCACCCTGCTCGACCCCGGCAGCCCCTTCCTCGAGATCGCGCCGCTCGCCGCACACGGCCTCTACGACGGCGATGCGCCGGCCGCCGGGCTGATCGCCGGAGTCGGCCGCGTCCACGGTCGCGAAGTGCTGGTGATCGCGAACGATGCCACGGTCAAGGGCGGCACTTACTACCCGCTCACGGTGAAGAAGCATCTGCGCGCCCAGCAGGTCGCGCTCGAGAACGCCCTGCCGTGCGTCTACCTCGTCGACTCGGGCGGCGCCTTTCTGCCGCTGCAGGACGAAGTCTTCCCCGACCGCGAGCACTTCGGGCGCATCTTCTACAACCAGGCGCGGATGTCCGCGCTCGGCCTCACGCAGATCGCCGTCGTGATGGGCAGCTGCACGGCCGGCGGCGCCTACGTGCCGGCGATGTCCGATGAAACGATCATCGTACAGAGACAGGGCACGATCTTCCTCGGCGGCCCGCCGCTCGTGAAAGCCGCGACCGGCGAGGAGATCGACGCCGAGACGCTCGGCGGCGGCGACGTCCACGCGCGCCGCTCCGGCGTCGCCGATCACCTCGCCGAGAACGACGCGCACGCGCTTGCGCTCGCGCGCGCGTCGGTCGCGGCACTGCGACCGCGCGCATCGGCCTGGCTCGACCTCGTGCCGGGCGAGGAACCCGCGCTCGATCCGCGCGAGATCGCCGGCATCGTGCCGGACGACACGCGCCACCCCTACGACGTGCGCGAGATCATCGGCCGTCTCGTCGACGCCTCCGATTTCCACGAGTTCAAGCCCGAATACGGCACGACGATCGTGTGCGGCTTCGCGCGCATCCACGGCTGCCCGGTGGCCATCGTCGCCAACAACGGCGTGCTGTTCTCGGAATCCGCGCTCAAGGCCGCGCACTTCGTGCAGCTCGCGAACCGGCGCCGCACGCCGCTACTGTTCCTGCAGAACATCACCGGCTTCATGGTCGGCGCGAAGTACGAGCAGGCCGGCATTGCCAAGGACGGCGCCAAGATGGTCACCGCGGTCGCCTGCGCCACCGTGCCCAAGCTCACCGTGGTCATCGGCGGCTCCTTCGGTGCAGGCAACTATGCGATGTGCGGCCGTGCCTACGGCGGGCGCTTCCTGTGGATGTGGCCCAACGCGCGCATCTCGGTCATGGGCGGCGAGCAGGCCGCGCAGGTGCTCGCGAGCGTGCGGCGCGACGACGGCGGGCGCGAGGCGTTCATGGACCAGATCCGGGCGCGCTACGAGACACAGGGCCATCCGTTCTATTCGTCGGCACGCCTGTGGGACGACGGCATCATCGACCCGCTCGATACGCGTCGCGTGCTGGGCCTCGCGCTGCACCTCGCCGCGCACGGCCCGGCGCCCGACGCCGAGCGCAACGGCATTTTCCGGATGTAGCCGGTGGCATCGGCAGGAATACGCCTCGAAGTGGACCCGGCGGGCGTCGCCCGCCTGACGCTCGATCGCGCGGAGCGGCGCAACGCGTTCGATGCCGCGATGATCGGCGCGCTGCGCGCCGCCATCGAGCAGTGCGCACGGGATACCGCCGTGCGCATGCTGGTGCTGACCGGTGCCGGCGCAGCCTTCTGCGCGGGCGCCGATCTCGCGCACATGCGCGCGATGGGCACGGCCTCCGGGCAGCAGAACCATGACGATGCACTCGCGCTCGCGGAGATGCTCGCGGTGCTCGACGAGTGCGCCAAGCCGGTGCTGGCGCGCGTGAACGGCGACGCCTTCGGTGGCGGTGTGGGCCTGATCGCCTGCTGCGACATCGCGGTGGGCCTCGCCGACGCGCGCTTTGCGCTCTCCGAGGTGAAGCTCGGCCTCGTGCCGGCGACGATCGCACCACATGTCGTGGCCGCGATCGGCGTGCGCGCGATGCGGCGCTACGCGCTGACCGGGGAGCGCTTCGACGGCACGCAGGCCCGCACGATCGGACTGCTGCACGAAACCGCGGTTGATATCCCGCAGCTCGACGCGGTGGTGGAGCGCCTCGTCGCCGAGCTGCTCTCGGGTGGCCCGCAGGCCCAGCAGGAAGTGAAGCAGCTGGTCAACGAGGTCGCGGGTGCGCCGCGCAACGACGCACTGCGACGCTCGACGAGCCGGCGCCTCGCGCGACTGCGCCTCTCGCAGGAAGCACGCACGCGCATCGAGGATTTCCTCGCGCGGCGCCAGCGCTGAAGGTCGCAGTCTGTACCCGCATCGGCCGCCTGTGCTTTACTGTCAGACCCCATTTTTTTCCGCCCACTCCAGAGGATTCTGAATGAAGATGAAAGACGCGCGCGCCGTCGTCACGGGCGCAGCATCGGGCCTCGGCAATGCCGTCGCACGCCACGTGGTTGCCCAGGGCGGCAAGGTCACCCTGCTCGACGTGCAGGAAGGCCCCGGCCAGGCCGCCGCCGCCGAACTCGGCGCGAGCGCGCGCTTCGCCAAGTGCGACGTCACCTCGGAGGCTGAAGTGAACGCCGCGATGGAGACCGCCAGGGCGTTCATGGGCGGCATCGACCTGCTGGTCAACTGCGCCGGTGTCATCGGCGCGGGCCGCGTGCTCGGCCGCAACGGCCCGATGGCCGGGGAATTCTTCACCAAGGTCATCCACATCAACCTGATCGGCACGTTCCTGTGCGACAAGGCCGCGGCTGCCATCATGCAGCAGAACTCGCCGAACGAGGACGGCGAGCGCGGCGTGCTGATCCACACCTCGTCGGTGGCGGCGTTCGAAGGCCAGATCGGCCAGGCGGCCTATTCGGCCACCAAGGCCGGCGTCATGGGCATGACGATGCCCATCGCGAGGGAGCTCGCGGCGTTCGGCATCCGCTGCGTGTCGATCGCACCGGGCATCTTCCGCACGCCGATGGTCGCGGGCATGCCGCAGGACGTCCAGGACTCGCTCGGCAGGCAGGCGCCCTTCCCGCCCAGGCTCGGCAAGCCCGAGGAGTACGCACAGCTCGTGCAGTCGATCTTCGAGATCCCGATGATCAATGGCGAGACGATCCGCATCGACGGCGCGATCAGGATGCAACCGAAGTAAGAGGACACACCGTGACGACACCGAGCAGCGAAGCCGTGGAACGAGACGTCATGGAGTACGACTTCGTGATCGTCGGGGCGGGCCCGTCGGGGCTCGCTTGCGCGATCCGCCTGAAGCAACTCAACCCGGACGCCAGTGTCTGCGTGCTCGAGAAGGGCGCGGCCGTGGGCGCGCATTCGCTGTCGGGTGCGGTCATGGAACCGGAGCCGCTCGATGCGCTCGCGCCGGAATGGCGTGATGCGCAGTTCGACGTCTGCGTGCCCGCGCAGCGCGATGAACTGCGCATCCTGACCCGCAGCGGCGCGCGTCGCCTGCCGGTTCCGCCGCAGCAGCGCAATCACGGCAACTTCATCGTGTCTCTCGGCCTGCTGACACCCTGGCTCGCGCAGAAGGCGGAAGGCCTGGGCGTCGACGTGTTCGCGGGCTTCGCCGGCGCCGCGCCGCTGTTCGACGCCGCGGGGGCCGTGGCGGGCGTGCAGATCGGCGATATGGGACTCGACAAGAACGGCGAGCCGGGCCCGAACTACGCCCCGGGCCCCGAGATCCGCGCCAGGGTCACGGTGCTCGCCGAGGGCTGTCGCGGCAGCCTCACGAAGCAGCTGATCCAGCGCTACTCGCTTGCCGCCGGCAGCGATCCGCAGACCTTCGGACTCGGCTTCAAGGAGCTGTGGCAGTTGCCGTCCGGCCGGGCCACGCCAGGGCTGATCCAGCACAGCGTCGGCTGGCCGCTCGACAACGCCACCTACGGCGGCAGCTTCATCTACCACCTGGGCGGGGACCGCGTGTACGTCGGCTTCGTCGTCGGGCTCGATTACGAGGACCCGCGGCTCGCGCCGTTCGAAGTGCTCCAGCAGTTCAAGCACCATCCGGCGGTGAAGCCGCTGCTCGACGGGGGCGAGATCGTCTCGGCGGGTGCACGCACGATCGCGGCCGGCGGCTGGCAGTCCCTGCCGAAACTCGAAATGCCCGGCGCGCTGATCGTCGGCGATGCCGGCGGCACCCTCAACTTCCCGAAGATCAAGGGCATTCACCAGGCCATCCGCTCCGGTGCGCTGGCCGCGGAACACCTCGTGGCGAGCGGCGGAGTGACCGGCTTCGACGCATTGTGGCGCGCCTCGCCCGGCGGCCAGGAGTTGCGACGCGTGCGCAACTTCAAGCCGGGCTTCAAGCGGGGCCTGTGGTTCGGACTCGCGAATTCCGCGCTCGAGGTGCTCACCGGCGGACGCACCCCATGGACCCTGCACAACTCCGACAATGCCGCGGCCATGAAGAAGATCGACGAGTACACCTCGCCCGATCGCGGCTGGGGCGAGCGCACGCTGCCGCCGCGCGACCGCCTTGCCTCGGTGTACTTCGCGGCTACCACGCACGACGAGGCGCAGCCCGCGCACCTGAAGGTCGCCGACCCGAGCATCTGCGCAACGCGCTGCCGCGTCGAGTTCGACAATCCGTGCACGCGTTTCTGTCCGGCGGGTGTCTACGAGATGATCGACGACGGCCAGGGTGGCAAACGCCTGCAGATCAACGCGGCCAACTGCGTACACTGCAAGGCCTGCGACATCAAGGATCCCTACGGCATCATCAACTGGACAACGCCGGAAGGCGGTTCGGGACCCAACTACCAGACTCTTTGACTCGGCGCATGAGCACTCCGATCTGGACTCCCTCGGCCGATCGCATCGAAGGCGCGGTCGTCACCCGGTTCCGCTCGTGCGTCAACGCGCGCCTGCAGCTCGCGCTGACGGACTACAAGGCGCTCGAAGCCTGGTCGCTCGAGAACCCCGCTGCGTTCTGGCGGGAACTCGCGCGTTTCAGTGGCACGATCGCCGACTGGGGCGACGGCCCGGTACTCGAACACGGGGGTATCATGCCGGGTGCGCGCTGGTTCCCGACCGCGCGCCTCAATTTCGCCGAGAACCTGCTGCGTCACCGTGACGACCACGCGGCACTGATATTCGTGAACGAGCGCGGCACACGGCGCGAACTGTCGCGCCGCGCGCTGCATGCCGAAGTTGCACGCGTCGCCGACGGCCTGCGCGCGCTCGGTGTGGGCGTCGGCGATCGCGTCGCGGGCTACATGCCCAACCTGCCGGAGACCATAGTCGCGATGCTCGCGACGACCAGCCTCGGCGCGGTATGGAGCTCGTGCTCGCCGGACTTCGGCGTCAATGGCGTGCTCGACCGCTTCGGGCAGATCACGCCCAAGGTGCTGTTCACGGCCGACGGCTATTTCTATGCCGGCAAGCAGCTCGACTCGCTCGCGCAGATCGCGCAGATCGCCCCGCAGCTGCCCGGGCTCGAAGCGGTCGTCGTCGTATCGTACATGCAGGCGACACCGGACATCGGCGGTGTGGCGCGGGCCGTGCCCTATGCGAGCTTCGGCCGCGCCGGCACGCGGCTCTCGTTCGAGCAACTGCCCTTCGACCATCCGCTCTACATCCTCTATTCCTCCGGCACCACCGGCAAGCCGAAGTGCATCGTCCACGGCGCGGGCGGCACGCTGCTGCAACACCAGAAGGAACACCTGCTGCACACCGACCTGCGGCCGGACGACCGCTTCTTCTACTACACGACCTGCGGCTGGATGATGTGGAACTGGCTCGCCAGCGGCCTCGCCTCCGGCGCGGCGCTCGTGCTCTACGAGGGCTCGCCGTTCCATCCCGGGCCGCACACACTGTGGGACATGGCGGCCGCCGAGCGCATCGCGATCTTCGGCGCGAGCGCCAAGTATCTGGCCGCGCTCGACAAAGCCGGTTTCGAGCCGGCACGCGAAGTGGACGTGGGCGCGCTGCGTGCCGTGCTGTCGACCGGCTCGCCGCTGCTGCCCCAGACCTACGACTACGTCTACCGCGCGGTGAAGGCCGATCTGCAGCTGTCGTCGATCTCCGGTGGCACCGACATCGTCTCGTGCTTCTGCCTCGGCAGCCCGGTGCTGCCGGTGCGCAGGGGCGAAATCCAGTGCCGCGGGCTCGGCATGCGCACCGAGGTCTTCGACGAAGCCGGCGCGCGCGTCATCGACCAGCGCGGCGAGCTGGTGTGCGCGGCTCCGTTCCCGTCGATGCCGGTCGGCTTCTGGAACGACCCGGATGGCTCGCGCTATCGCGAGGCGTATTTCTCGCGCTTCCCGAACACCTGGCACCACGGCGATGACGCCACCGAGACCGCCGACGGCGGCTTCGTGATCTTCGGGCGTTCGGACGCCGTACTGAACCCCGGCGGCGTGCGCATCGGCACCGCGGAAATCTATCGCCAGGTCGAGCAGTTGCCCGAGGTGCTCGAGTCCCTCGCGATCGGCCAGCAATGGGAAGGCGACGTGCGCGTCGTGCTGTTCGTGCGGCTGCGTGAGGGTGTCACGCTCGACGATGCGCTGGTGAAGCGCATCCGCGACAAAGACCTTGGCGACGGCATGATTGCCATCAGCCGCCATGAGTCCGTTTCGCCGGTCGTGATGGAAATCCG
>Ga0116142_10003386_pt1 | contig 16078 bp, 13 predicted proteins | sample AD_UKC033_MetaG_FD_89785 | JGI IMG/M metagenome (GOLD analysis project Ga0116142, IMG submission 89785) | Active sludge microbial communities of municipal wastewater-treating anaerobic digesters from USA - AD_UKC033_MetaG | ecosystem: Engineered > Bioreactor > Anaerobic > Digestate | place: USA... | reverse complement strand
TGGTGGCGGCGCTGCATGGAACAGTCGCGCTCGCCGAGGTGGATCGCATTGCCCTGGCCGTCGGCCAGCACCTGGATCTCGACATGGCGCGGGTTCTCGAGGAACTTCTCCATGTAGACCTCGCCGTTGCCGAACGCGGCCTTGGCCTCGCTCTTGGTCATCGCGATCGCGTTGGCCAGGTGAGCCTCGGTGTGCACCACGCGCATGCCGCGGCCGCCGCCGCCGCCAGCCGCCTTGATGATGACCGGATAGCCGATGTCGCGGGCGATGCGTGCGTTGTCGGCGCCGTCGTCGCCGAGCGGTCCGCCTGAACCCGGCACGCAGGGCACGCCGGCCGCCTTCATGGCGCGGATCGCCTCGACCTTGTCGCCCATCATGCGGATCGTGTCGGCACGCGGGCCGATGAAGACGAAGCCCGACTGCTCGACACGCTCGGCAAAGTCGGCGTTCTCGCTGAGGAAGCCGTAGCCCGGGTGGATTGCCTGCGCATCGGTCACTTCCGCGGCAGCGATGATCGCCGGCACGTTGAGATAGCTCTCCGCCGCCGGAGCCGGGCCGATGCACACCGACTCGTCGGCCATGCCGACGTGCTTGAGGTTGCGATCGACCGTCGAATGCACGGCCACCGTCTTGATGCCGAGCACGTGGCAGGCGCGCAGGATGCGCAGGGCGATTTCGCCACGGTTGGCGATGACAACCTTATCGAGCATGGGAGGGCCGGGATTGGGGATTCGGGATTGGGAATTCGGTAGAGCGCGCATCGTTGCGCCGCTTCTCGATCGCGAGGATCAATGCATTCAGCCGAGCGAAAGTCCGTTGCAGCAGATCCCCGAGTTCCGTCGATGGCGTCGACAGTTCGAGGCGGTTGGTGATCTGGATCTGTGTATCGAGCTCCGCGAGCGAGCCGAGAGCCATTGAGGGGCAGCGCAGATATTCCGATGTGGATCGTCCTGCGGCACCTTCCGAGATGTTGGACGGGATGCTGATCGCGGCGCGCCGCATCTCGCTGACGAGGCCGAACCTTCCGTTGTCCGGGAATCGTGTCGTCAAGCGACAGACGGCCTCGACGAGCGACATGGCGTCCTGCCGGACGTCCAGTCGTTCGCGTGGCCGCTTTGCCGAATCAAACATCACGAATCACCCTTCACGAGCCGAACTCCGAATCCCCAATCCCGGCTATTCAGCCAATCACGAACAACGGTTCGTCGAACTCGACGGGATGCCCGGTCTGCGCAAGCACCGCGAGGACGGTGCCGGAGACGTCGGCCTCGATCTGGTTGAACATCTTCATCGCCTCGATGATGCCGAGGGTGTCGCCGACCTTGACCGACTGGCCGACCTTCACGAACGGCGGCGCTTCAGGGTTCGGCGAGGCATAGAAGGTGCCGACCATCGGCGAGCGCACGGTATGGCCTTGTTCGGCGTCAGCGGCTGCGGTCGCTGCCGCAGCGCCACTGTCGGGTGCGCGTTCGGTGGCGCGCGGCGCTTCGACCTGCACGTGCGCGACCGGTACCTGTGGCGCGAAGCTTGGTGCCATGCCCTTCGGGAAACGCGACAGGCGGACGATCTCCTCGCCTTCCTTGATCTCGAGTTCGGCGAGGTTGGACTCCTCGAGCAGGTCGATGAGTTTCTTGATCTTGCGCAGGTCCATGGTGGGCCTCTTGCTCGTGAATGGGGACGGCCGCCGGCATGCGGGCGGTGCTCGGGGAATCAGCTCGTGCGTTCCAGGCGCTGGATCGCCGCCGCCAGGGCCAGCCCGTAGCCGATCGGCCCGAGCCCGCAGACCACGCCGACGGCGATGTCGCTGAGGTAGCTGTGGTGGCGGAACGGTTCGCGCGCGTACACGTTCGACAGATGCACCTCGATGAAAGGAATCGCCACCGCCGCCAGGGCATCGCGCAGGGCGATGCTGGTATGCGTGAAGGCGCCCGCATTGATCAGGATGAACGCGGTGCCATCGGCCCTGGCGGCATGGACGCGTTCGATCAGGGCATGCTCGGCATTCGACTGGAACACGTTCAGCGCATGTCCGGCCGCCTGCGCACGTGCGGCGAGATCGGCGTCGATGGCGGCCAGCGTGGTCGTGCCATAGACCTCCGGCTCGCGCATGCCGAGCAGGTTGAGGTTCGGTCCATGGAGGACGAGGATCGAGGCCAAGACGACTCCGCCGCGCCGGCCGAAGGGCCGGTTCAAACGCGGCCGCAAGTGTCGTGGAACGCGCCCGACATGTCCAGTTCGGCGACGTTCGGCGAAGTTGTGTCCAGCAGGGATGCTCCCGGGCATCCCCGGCGGCTGCGCTGGTGGCCTCGATCAGGGCATCTTCATGCAGGCGTGGATGTTCTCGCGCAGCACCGGGCGTTGCCGAAGGCCTGCCGCTAGCGGCAAGACGCGGCGGCCGTGAGCAGGTGCCCACGCTGGCGTGTCACGGTCATCGTGGGCTCTCTCCATACTCGAGCACGTCCAGCTCGCGCTCGATTTCGTCCGCCGTGATGACCCGGTCCACCCGCCAGTAGCCGCCGCGGTCGCGTACCAGCACCACGGTTCCGGTGATGTCGTGGTGACCGATGATGCCGTCCGATCCGATGAAGTCCACCCAGGCGGTGTCCCCATCCTGCACGCCGCCGGCGACGCGTTCCACGTACGGGATCGCCATGCGCTGCTTGAGCATGAAGAACGACGAACCGCTCATGCCGAGGTCACCGCGCAGGCCCTCGTCGTCGTGGCTGCCGAGCGCCGCGCTGCGTTCGCGTGGTGTCATCAGGGCGAGCACGCGGTCGAGGTCGCCGCCCCATGCGGCGCGGGATTTTTCCAGCAGGAAGCGGCCCGGTTCGCCGCCATCGGCCGGCAGGGGCGTGCCGGATCGCGGCAGCGGGCCGAAGGCCAGCAGCGGCAGGTCGAAGTCGATGTGCGCTTCGTGCCGGGGAGTCACCAGATCGAGATGACCGGCAAGGCGGTCGGCGTCGTGGACGGTGATGCGCAGCGCGTCGGCGCGCGCGCTCGCGTCGTGCCAGTCGGCCGAGTGGTTGCCGTAGCGCAGGCGATGTCCGAGCAGGCGACCGGACGCGTCCAGACGCAGTTCGAGGCGCGGTGCGTAGTCGTCGTCGTTGCGCAGGAACAGGCCGAGATCCTCGGGCGTGAGCAGGGCATCGTCCTGCCATTGGCGGCGATCGAAGCGCAGGCGCGCGAAGATCAGGATCAGCCCTTCGCCGTCGCGCACGGCGACGGCGTCGATGACCTTGCGGCCGTCGAAGAAGCCGTACGCGTCGACGACCGGAGTGTCGTAGCCGCCGAGCGAGGCGCAGCCGCCGGTCATGGCCAGCAGCGCTGCCAGCAGGCACGCGGCCAAGGTGCGGTGTGAACGGAAGGGCATGCGTGTCGATCTCCGGGTCGGCGGCGTTGCGCAACATCCATCTCAACGGAAAAAGCCGGAGTCAGCAGCCAAGGCCCGCAATGGGTGTTGGCCGCCGGCGCCGGCTTTTTCCGCTTTGACGGGATACCGGACATGACCGGAACGGGGAGCACACGATGTCGAAGAGGCTGATGGGCCCGGCGTTGGGGATGCTTGGCTGCGCGGGAGTGGCCATCGCTGTTGCGGTTTTCGTTGGCATCGGTGCCAACGCCGGCAAGGTGCCGGTGAAGGCCGGTGCCAAAGCGGAGGGGAAGTTCGCTGCGGCGGGCGGCGCCTTCGATGTCGTCGGGGCCTATGCCTGGGAGGATGGTGTAGGCATTTTCAATAATCCGGGAATCCGCGTGGCGATCGCCAACGCACCGCTGGATGCCGCCGCGATCGATGCCGCGCCCGATCGCACGAAGGCGATCAGGCAAACCGGCGTGCCGGGATTCCGTGTGGCTTTTCTGATGTTCGCCAAGGACGGCTCGTGGGAGGGCTACTCCGGAAATGGCTGTGGCTACTGTTTCCAGCGCAGCGTGAAATCGACGGTCAAGGTGCGCAAGGGGCGCATCGCCGGCGATGTGAAGTACGCCGGTGACGCGGAGGATCTGCAGATGTCCCCACCCTTCGAGCTGCGGTTCGACGCGCCGGTGGTTCCCGCCAGGCCATGACCGGGGACGCGGCAGGCATGGCGGCTCCTTGAACGCCCGGGAAAAAGGGCGGTCGATTCACCTGACGAAAAAAAAGCGCGAATCAGCGGCCAAGGCATTTCGATCGGTGGCCAGAAGCATCGCGACTGGTTTTCAACAACCGAACGGCTGGTCAGTCGCTCCCACAAAATCAACATCCTCTGTGGGAGCGACTTTAGTCGCGATCGAATGGATCAGGGCATTGCCATCGCAGCCCGCGTATCGGGATGCTCCGGGCCGAAGATGCGCGCGAAGGCGTCGGCGGCTTCGCGGCGCAGGGCCTGTGCTTCGGCGTGGCCGCCGTGGTGGGCGAGGGCATCGGCCAGCAGCAGCATGGCGCGCGGATACTCGTCGATCTGCGTCTGCGCGCTGTCGACGAAGCGGGCGAGGCTTTGCCGCGCTTCGTCGAGCGCCTGCGGTTCCGTGCGCGAACGCAGCGCGGCATGCGCGGTGTTCGCCAGCAGGGCTTGCGCACTGTCGTCGGTGAGATGCTTGACGGCGGCATCGAGCTGCGCCAGTGCGTCGGCTTCGCGGCCTTGCCGCATCAAGCCCATGCCCCAGTACAGCTCTGCCGCGCCGCGATACAGCGGCGAGAGCTTCGGAATGGCGGCAGCGAACAACGCGTCGGCCTCGTTGTCGGCGCCCTGCGCGAGGGCGATGCGGGCACGCAGCACGTTACCGTTGACGACCACCGGGTGTTCGCGGTTGAGCGTGCGCGCCCCCAGTTCCTGCGCGACGTCGATCAATTCGATGGCCTCGTCGTGGCGTGCCTGCCCGTACAGTGCCCAGGCCAGCCCGGTCAGTGCGTAGACACGGCGCGAAGGCGGGGTGGACGGATCCGACAGCAGCAGCGCATCCAGTTCGCGATAGCGGCGTTCCGCATCCACATGGCGATCCGCAGTGAGATGGGCGGCGGCAAGGTTGTTGTAGTCCACGGCCAGATCGGCCGGCCCCACGTTCGGCAAGGTGCTGCGGTCGGCGAGAACGCGCTCGTGCAGGGCGATGGCCTCGTCGGTGCGGTTGCGCCGGGTGGCGATGTTGGCGAGGATGCTGCGCGCGCGGATGGCGTGGAGGCGGTGGTCGTCGCCGGGCAGCCGTTCGAGCAGGGCCAGGGCGCGTCGTGCGGCGGTTTCGGCATCCTCCAGCCTCGCCAGTTGGCGATAGGTGAGGGCGAGGTTGACCAGGGTGGCAGCCATGGAGTCGTCGCGTCGCGCACTGGCCGGCAGGGTGTCGATCTCGCGCACCGCACGCTCCTGGTGCGGCAGCGCGGCCTCGTATTCGCCGAGGCCGGAGAGCGCCTTGGCGAAATCGCCACGCAGGAAGGCGCGGATGTCCGGCGCGTCGGGCAACTCCTCGTCGATGCGCTTGAGGCCTTCGTGCAGCAGGGCGTTGACGGTCATGTCGGTGCCGGTGCGGGCTGGGGTCATCTGGTTGATGAGGGACATGACGAAGCTGAAGGTCTGCTCGCTGCGCTCGGCCTGTTCGCGTGCGATCCGGGTCTGCCACAGGGCCACGCCGAGGCCGACCATGAGGGCCAGCAGTATGGCGGCGGCGCTGGCGACGGCCACGCGATGGCGCGCGACGAAGCGCGCGACGCGGTAGCCGGTGGTATCCGGGCGCGCGGCGATCGGGTGGCCGTCGAGCCAGCGGCGAAGATCGTCAGCCAGTTGCGCCGCGCCGACGTAGCGGCGCGCGGCTTCGGGTTGCAGCGCGGTGGCGACGATGGTGTCGAGGTCCGCGTCGAGTCCGCGCAGGCTGATCGACGAGGTGCCGGTCGATGCGCGCAGCGCGCGGCTCGGACGCGGCGCGGTTTCCTCGTCGAGCGTGGCGAGCAGGCGATCGGGCGCGGCGCTGCGCGCGGGGTACGGCGGCTGGCCGGTGATGAGTTCGTACAGCACTGCGCCGAGCGAAAACACGTCGGTGGCGGTACCGACGCGCTGGCCGCGGATCTGTTCGGGCGCGGCGTAGCTCGGCGAGTAGAGCCGCATGCTGGTGCCGGTGAGGCGAGCTTCGAGACTGTCATCGAGCAGGTGGGCGATGCCGAAGTCAAGCACACGCACGCGGCCGGCTTCGTCCATCATCAGGTTGGATGGCTTGATGTCACGATGCACGACAAGCTGCGCCTGCGCGTAGGCGACCGCGTCGCAGACCTGCAGCATCAGTTCGACGCGCTCGCGCAGGCCGGGTTGTTTGTGCTGCACATGCTGCACGATGTCCTGCCCGCGCACGAACTCCATCGCGTACCACGGGATGCCGTCATCGGTGACGCCGCCGTCGAACAGGCGCGCGATGCCTGGGTGTTCCAGGCGCGCCAGGATGCGACGCTCGCGCGCGAAACGCTCGCGCAGGTGTGGGCTGTCGAGTAGCGGGCGGATCAGCTTCACCGCCACGATCTGGGTGAAATCGCCGTCACGCTCGCCTCGCCAGATTTCGCCCATGCCGCCGCGACCGACGCATTCGACGAGCCGGTACGGGCCGACGCGGCGCTCGTGGCCCGATGTGGCGGCAGCGGCGGAACCGCCGGTCAGTTCACTGAGGATCGCCGGTGCCGCGCCGGCCATGCCTTCGTCGATCAGGCCCTCGCGCGCCTCGGCTTCGAGCAGGCGCGCCAGATCCGTGGCCATTGTGGTGTCGTCGGCGGCGATGCGTGCCAGATAGGCGGCGTGCCGCGCCGGGTCCATCTCGAACAATTCGGCCAGATGCTGCGAGAGCGCCTGCCAGCGCGCCTCATCCATCCGCGTCGGCTCCGCCATCGGGTGCCATGTTCAGCACGGCGCGCGCGCGCCGCCAGTCGCGCCGCAGGCTGCGCGCCGAACGGCCGGTCAGCGATTCGATCTCTTCCAGTTCCAGCCCGGCGAAGAAACGCATCTCGACCAGTCGCACCAACTGCGGATCGATCGCTGCGAGGCGCTGCAGGGCCTGGTCGAGTTCGAGCAGACGCTCGGCCTGGCCGAGCGCGCCGACATGATCGGCCAGCATGTCGATGTCGTCCTCGACCTCCCCGCCGCCGCGCTTGGCCGCGGTCACGTGGCGCGCGCGATCGACGGCCAGTTGCCGCATGACGCGCGCCGACAGGGCATAGAAGTGGTCGCGGTCGTTGCCGCGCAGGGCGTCGGCCTGGTTCATGCGCAACCAGGCTTCATGCACCAGCGAGGTGGCGCCGTGCCCGGCCCCGCCGGACATCGCCTGGCGCCGCGCCAGACGCTTGAGGTCGGCGTACACCAGCGCGAATGCGCGGTCGCCCGCCTCGCGGTCACCGTCGTTGGCTGCGGCCAGCAATTGGCTTACTTCATTCACCGGCCAATCCTCGCTCGCTTGGGGGCTGGCAGCAACCATGGGAGCCGGGATTGGGGATTCGGGATTCGGGATTCGGGATTCGGCAAAGCAGGGTATCGCGCGCCGCTGCTTTTCCACTCTGCCGAATCCCCAATCCCCAATCCCGGCTCCACCGAATCCCGGCTCTCACACGCCTTCGGTATCCTTCGCGCTTCGGACCACCCGCAGGCCGATCCCGCCACGGAGGCACGCGCGATGCACACCATCACCATCGTTCTGGTCATGCTGCTGGCCGTCACCGTCAGCGGCCTGCTCGCGCGCGCCACGCGGCTGCCGTTGCCACTGGTGCAGATCGCACTCGGGTTCGCCCTGGTGCAGGTCACCGGTGAAAGCGTGGAACTGGATCCACATCTGTTCTTCCTGCTGTTCCTGCCGCCGCTGCTGTTCCTCGACGGCTGGCGCATCCCCAAGGACGAACTGTTCCGCGACAAGGGCATGGTGCTGGAGCTGGCGCTCGGCCTGGTGGTGATGACCGTGCTTGGTGTCGGCCTGTTCATCCACTGGCTGATTCCGGCCATGCCGTATGCGGTGTCGTTCGCGCTCGCGGCGATCCTTTCGCCCACCGATCCGATCGCGGTGTCGGCGATCGCGCAGCGTGTGCCGATTCCGAAGCGGATGATGCACATCCTGGAAGGTGAGTCGCTGCTCAACGACGCTTCAGGCCTGGTCTGCATGCGCTTTGCCGTGGCCGCCGCGCTGACCGGTGCGTTCTCGCTTGCCGATGCGTTGGTCAGCTTCAGCTGGGTGGCGCTTGGTGGCCTTGGGATCGGTGTCGCGGTGGCCTGGGTGGTGACACGGGTCAAGAGCTTCGCGGTACGTCGCTTTGGTGAAGATCCGGGTTCGAGCATCCTGATCAGCGTGCTGATCCCTTTTGCTTCGTATCTCGCCGCCGAGCACTTCCATGCGTCGGGCATCCTCGCCGCAGTCGCGGCCGGCATCAGCATGACCTTTTTCGAGTCAGGCACGTTGATGGCGACCACGCGCGTGCAGCGCCGCGCGTTCTGGGACACGGTGCAGTTCATCCTCAACGGCACGATCTTCGTCCTGCTGGGGGAACAGCTTCCGGCCCTGCTCGATCGTTCGATCAACACGGTGGCCGACACCGGGCATGACAACCCGTGGTGGCTGCTGGTGTACGTGCTGGTGATCAATGCGGCGCTGGCGTCGATGCGCTTCGCCTGGGTGTGGGTATCGTTGCGCATCACCGTGTACCGGGCGCGCAGGCGTGGCGAGGCGCATCCGCCGGTGGCCTGGCGCGCGGTCGCGGCGATGTCGCTGGCCGGCGTGCGTGGTGCGCTTACGCTCGCCGGCGTGATGACCCTGCCGCTGGCGATGAACGACGGCAGCCCCTTCCCCGCGCGAGATCTGGCCATCTTCCTCGCCGCGGGCGTGATCCTGATGTCACTGCTGGCCGCGAGCTTCGCCCTGCCGCAGGTGCTGCGTGGCCTGGAACTGCCCGAGGACGATCACGACCACCTCGAAGGCGAGGCACGCGTAGCCGCCGCCGTCGCCGCCATCCGCGCTATCGAGGACAAGCTCCACGAACTGGCAAGCGAGCGCACCGATGCGTCGCTCTATGCGGACATCGCCGCGCGCGTGATGGAGGACTATCGCCGCCGCGTGCACGCGACGCCGGGGCAGTCCGGCCCAAGGCAGGCCCGCCACGCGCGCGAGATCGAACGCAAGCTGCGCCTGGTCGGCCTGGAGGCCGAACGCAGCACCTACCGCCAACTGCGCAGGAATGCCGCGATCGACGACACCGTGCTGCAGAAACTCGATGGCGAACTCGATCTCGTGGCGGCGCGCCTGTCGGTGTGACGGGCATCCCGTGAGTGTCCGAAGCTGACACTGGACGCGGCCGGGGCGCAGCAATCCGCCCGCCATGAAGATGTCGCGACGCATCCTGTTCAGGATGGATCCGGACGCCCTCCGCGCCGGCCAGGAGGAATATCCGGCGCGCATGCCGCCCAGGCGCGCTTCACATCGTCGCCAACTGTCAAACATCTTGACTGCTCCGGCTTCGTGCCGTGGTTGGCAGGGCTCTTGCAGAGCCGCATGCGCATTCGACGGCATTCACGTGACGGGCCGTCTTCCTTCCTCCAGCGCCAGTGCCGATGAACGACCAGCCGACGCCACCGACGACTCCCGATCCGCGGGACCTGATCGTGCCGCGCAAGCGCCAAGCGGATGCCGATGCCGCCGCGAAGGCGCAGGACGGGCTGATCACGGCACTGGACGATTCGGCACTCGGTCCGCTGCGCTGCCACGGCGAATGGGGATATTGCGTGATGATCCCCGGCAGGACCGGCATCGCCTTCGACCAGTCCTACTCCGTCGTTGCCCACGCCCTCGCCAGGAATGCGCCGGTGCAGCGACACGAACCGCTCAGCCTGCAGATCGCCGAAACCCTGCATGCGAACGCGCGCACGATCCTGCGGCGCGAGGAAATCGCCTGGCTGAACGGTGCCGACGCGGACTTCCAGCGCAGCGTCGCGGTCAAGCTCGTGCATCCGGATGCCTTCCTAAAACTGGAGCTGTGGCCGAATCTCGCGCGCCTGCCCGACCACTTGCGTTGGATCGGCGTGTTCGCCTGCCTGCATCGCGGTGCGCGTCTGCCGGCCGTGCTCGAGGCGGCGGCCATCGAGGGTCTCGACGAAGCGCAGCTGCGCCAGGGCATCTACCGGCTGTTGCAGGCGCGACAGGCACGACTGGAACTGCGTCCATCACAGCGGTCCGGTGCGCCGGAACCGGCGACGATCCCGTCACCATCGTTCATGCAGCATCTGCGCGCGCGCCTGCGTGAATTGTCGGGGGCGCGGTGAACACCCACAAGCTGGTCTTCATCGGCGCCGCCGGCGTCGGCAAGACGACTGCGATCCGCGCGGTCAGCGACGATCGGCCGGTCGATGCCGGAGCGTTGTTGATCCCGGCATTGGGCAACATCAGCGTGGTCCTCGATGTCGGCGAGCTCACCCTGGACGATGGCGATGTGCTGCATCTCTATGGCATAGCGGGTGATGAGAACTTCGATGCCCTTCGACCCCTGCTCGGCGAAGGCGTGATGGGCCTGGTCATCCTCATCGACAGCACACGACCGGATTCGCTGGCCACGCTCGAAAGGCATCTGACCTGGAGCGCGGAACTGATCGGCGCGGTGCCTGCAATCGTCGCCCTGAATCGCCAGGATGCTGCCGCGGCAACTTCGCCGGAAGACCATGTGCGTCATCTCGCGCAGTGCGGTCTCGACCTGCCGGTCGTCGCCATCGATCCGCGTGAGCGCGATGACGTGCTCTATCTGATCAACATGATCGTTGCCATGGTTGCGCGGGGAAACATGGTTTGAGGAGGCGTCCCTGGGATGCTCCGATCAATCCCACAATGGCGTCTGTGGGGTTGATCAGGGCATCCCGAGTCATCGTCCACGACGACGGTCATGCGCCCGCCGATCCGGAAACGGGAACCGTGTGCCGCAGCCCGCGGCAACCGGATCGACGCCGGCACGTGGCGGCCCGGCCCACCTGATCACAGATGCGGCGCCAGCCAGCGTTCGAGGCCCGCCTCGTCGAAGTTGCCGACGCGGCTGGCGAGGATGCGGCCGTCGCGGCCGATCAGCACGTTGTACGGCAGCACGCTGCGCGTGTTGCCGAAGCGCAGCGAGACATCGGCCGTTCCGGCCGGCGCGTCGATCAAGATCTGATAGTCGACCGGATGCGATTGCAGGAAGGCGAGCGCCGGTTCGGCCTCCTCGGCGGCGATGCCGATCACGGTGAGCCCCTTGTCCGCATGCCGCGCCTGCATCTGATCGAGCAACGGCATTTCCTCGCGGCAGGGGCCGCACCAGCTCGCCCAGAAGTTCAGCAGCACGAGCCGGCCATCCCATTCCGACAGGTGCCGTGTGCGGCCTTCGCGGTCGGGCAGCGCGACATCCTCGCGCAGGTCGCCGATGGCGAGCGTGCGCGCCTGCATCGTCGTGGTCGCCACGGGCAAGGGCGCCGACGGCGGCCGCAGCCACAGGCTCAGGCCGAGACCGCCGAGCGCGCCGACGATGGCCAGTGCGACGATGAGCAGCGTGTTGCGATCCGGCATTGCCATCGCTCAGCGCGTTGTCGCGAGGAGCGCGTCCTCGACGATGCCCGTGGTCAAAAGGGTCGGCAGGACCTGGCCTGGACCCTCGCGGCCGCTGAACACGACATACAGCGGCACGCCGACCGCGCGATGCTGCTGCAGGAATTCGGTGATCGCCGGATCGGTATTGGTCCAGTCGCCCTTCATGTACACCGCGTCCGCGCGTTCGAGCGCGGCCTTGAAGGCGTCGGTCGAGAGCACGCCCTTCTCGTTGGCCTTGCAGGTCACGCACCAGTCGGCGGTCATGTTGACGAACACCGTGCGGCCGTCGGCGCGCAGGCGCGCGAGCGCATCGGCCGAGTACGCGACGGAGCCGTCGCTGGCTTCGACGGCCGCCTTCGCCGGCGGCTCCAGTTGGGTGACTTTCCACAATGGCCACAGCGCGACGAGAAAGACGATGCCGGCGAGTACGCGACCGAGCGTGCGTCCGTTCCAGCGGCTGCGCTCATGCCACCACAACGCAAGCGCGAGCACGATCGCACCGGCCAGTATCCAGCCGATCGCATCGACGCCGCGCTGGTGGCCAAGCACCCACAGCAACCATGCCGCGGTGAGGTACATCGGAAACGCGAGCACCTGTTTGAACGTCTCCATCCACGCACCGGGCCTGGGCAGGCGCGAGGCCAGCGCCGGCACGAAACCGATGACGAGGAACGGCAGGGCGAGGCCGAGCCCGAGCGCGAGGAAGATCAGCAGGGCGACGACCGGCGCAGCGGCGAATGCGAAGGCCAGCGCCGGGCCCATGAACGGCGCCGTACATGGGCTGGCGACGACACAGGCGAGCAGGCCGGTGAAGAAGTCGCCGGCCGGGCCGGACTTGCCCGCCAGCGACTGGCCGACGCCGCCGAGGCCGGCGCCGATGGTGAACACGCCGGAAAGACTGAGGCCCACCGCGAACAGCACGTAGACGAGCACGGCGACGAAGCCCGGCTGCTGCAACTGGAAGCCCCAGCCGAGCGCCTGGCCGGCCGCCCGAAGGGCGACCACGCCGAGGCCGACGATGGCGAAGCCGGCGAGCACGCCGGCGGTGTACCAAAGCGCATGCCCGCGCGCCTTGGCCAGGCTTTCGCCGCTGGCGGCCAACCCGAGCACCTTCAGCGAGAGCACCGGCAGCACGCAGGGCATCAGGTTGAGGATCAGGCCGCCGAGCACGGCGAGCAGGAGCGCGCCGAGCACGCCGCCGTCGGTAATCGCCGGCGGGGCGGTGGAGCGCAGCGCATTGTCGGCCGAGGCATCGGCGACCATCGCGGCGGCAGGCGTTGCCGGCTTGAACGAAGCGGCGGCGGCGGCGAGTTGTTCCTTGCTGGCGGCCGGCAGGTCGACGACCACGTCGCGCTGCATGACCGGATAGCAGATGCCGTTTTCCTTGCAGCCCTGGAACTCGCCGCGCAGGGTGAACGTGCCGGCCGCGCCGTCGGCGCGTTTCAATGCGATCGGCAGTTCGACCTGGCCGTAGTAGACGACGACCGTGCCGAAATGCTCGTCCTCGTGGTCGATGCCTTGCGGCCATGTCGGCTGGCCGAGTTCGACGCCGGCCGCATCGACGGCGTCGACGCGGCTGCGGTCGCGATAGAGGTAGTAGCCGTTCGGCATCGTCCAGCGCGCGAGCACTTCGGTCGGGCTCATCGCGATCGCCTCGAACACGAATGCCTGTTCGGCCGGCAGCGGCTCGTCGTCGTTCAAGGGTTGCGCGGCGAGGCCGAGTACGCCCCCGGCCGGCGCGCTGCCGAACAGCGATGGAGTGGCCGCAGCCATGGCCGGCACGACGAGCGCAAGCCGGGTCGGATGCGGCGGATAGCAGATCTTGGGATCGACCTCGTGGCAGCCCTGCACTGTGACGCTCAGCTCGATGGTCGTGGTTGCCGGGTCGGCCGTGTAGTCGATGTGCGCATCGACCGCATCGTGGTAGATCTCGACGTCGCCGAAGAACTCGTCATGGCGCTCGATGCCCTTGGGCAGCTCGGGCTTGCCGAGCGTGGTGCCGGCCTGGGCCGTCTTCGCCGAGATGCGCGATTTGTAGAGGTAGTAGTCCTTGGCGATATCCCAGTGCAGGTCGATACGGCCGGGTTCGCGGATTTCGGCGCGCAGCGCGAAGGCCTGTTCGACCGGAAGCAGGCCGTCCTGTTCCTGGGCGAGGACGCAGGTCGGAACGGTGAGGGCGACGAGGCCGGCGAGGAGGATTCGCAGCACGGAGGGCTCCGCTTGGAACGTTTCAGGGCAACCGGTCGGCGCGCGTGGAATCCGCGATCCAGGCGAGGTAGGGCGCGTGCCCGGCGGCGGCTTCGACCGCGATTATCTCCGGCAGTTCATACGGATGCACGGCCAGCAGCCGCTCGCGCAGCGCCTCGAAGCGCTCGCGTGTGGTCTTGATGAGCAGCAGCAGCTCGGTTTCTTCGTGCACGGCGCCGTCCCAGACATAGGTCGAAGCAACCGCCGGCACGCGGCTGACGCAGGCGGCGAGGTGCTCCTCGACCAGCACGCGCGCCACCGACGCGGCGGTGGCCGCGTCGGGGAGGGTGGTGAAGACGATCAGTGCGCCGCTCACGGGAACCTCGAATTGCGCCACTGTTGATCGTCATCCCGGCGCAAGCCGGGATCCCCGTGGGTGATCGGACGTGCGGGCCGCTGCAGAAGTGACGCAGCAAGAACCTTTCCGACGCCGTGTCGCAAGTGGATCAGGGCGTCCCTTGAAGGGATCCCGGCTTGCGCCAGGATCCCGGACTTGGAAGGTTCCCAGGGTTGCGGCCGGGGAAATGACCGCCTTCGCCGTCCCTTCCCACTGCTCGCGGGGAGAAGGAGGGCGTCGGCAGATCCAGACCTCACGGCACCGAAACCTCGAAGCCATCCGCAAAGATCAGGTCGTTGTTCGCCGGTTCGCAGACGGCAGGGTTGGTCGATTCGAACAGCGCGCGCGTCGCCCATTCCGGATGGTCGACGAACGGGTTGCGATTGCCCTGGAAGCCCTGCACCGCGTCGTTGCGCGCGCGTTCCTCGTCGTCGGGCGGATCGCCGGCGTGCCACGCCAGCAGGTCGGTCAGCAAGCCCATGTACGAGGTGCTGCCGCTGCCGATCTGGCCGCGATCATCGGTCAGTTCGAGTTGCGGTTCGGTCTGTCCGCTCAACGGATCGGTGCCGCCTTCATAGCGGATCGCCATGTAGAAGATCGCGCGCGCCATCTCGCCCTTGCGGTGGTTCCATACCTCGAACGAGCCATCGCTGCCGTTCGGCGAGCGCACCCAGTTCGAGTTGCCCGGATAGACGCCGCTGCCACCGCCGACGCCGCCGTTGGCTTCGGTGATGCGCTCGCCACAGCCGGTCGAGCAGAACGCGAACGGCTTGTTGCCGCGGTCGGAGTTCCACTGCGTGTCGGACAGCCACAGCATATGCGTGTCGGTGTACGGCGCATTCGGCAAGCCGAGGTTGCCGGTCTGGCTCGGGAAGCCGAGCGAGTTCGGCCAGGTGTGCTCGCGGTTGTAGGTGAGGCCCGAGCCGGTGCCGGCGCGGTCGCTGATCGTGTTGTAGGCGCGGTTGCGGTAGACGTCGATGACCTTGGACGGATTGCCGGGCTGCGCCTGCACGGTTTCGAGGATCGTCCAGGTGTTGGTCGTCGCACCGCTGTACGGATACATCACGTGGCCGCGGATGAGCTGATGCAGGGTGCAGCGCAACTGGCCCGGGGCGGTCGTATTGATCGGCGCGTAGTACACGGCCGAGTCGTAGGCCGGGGCGACCGTGAAGGCGATCGTCACCGGCGCGTCCATCGGCACGCCCGAGCCGTTGGTCACGCCGGCGGCGTCGATGGCGAAGGCGCAGCTCGCGCCGACCGGCATCACGCTGGCCGGAGTCAGCGTGCGCGTCGTGCCGCTGCCGGCCGAGGCGAGCGCGATCGGCGTGCCGTTGCAGGTCAGCGAGAACGCGTTCGGCGCGGTCGTGACCGCGGTGTCGAAGATCACGCGCAGGTCGCTCGCGCGCGGAACGGCCGTCGCACCTGGCTTGGGCAAGGTCCAGGTCAGGTTCGGGCCCGGCCCGCCCGCCGAAGCTGCGGTGGTGAAGGTGACGACATGGTCGGCGACCATGTTGTCAGGATCGCCATCGAGATCGGTGACGCCGCTGGCGAGGATCGTCCAGGTGCAGGTTTCGCTGGCGGCAAAGGCCGGCGTGTGCGACAGCGCATAGCTCGTCGATCCCGCCGGGACGGTCACGGCGTGGACACCGGAAGTCGTGCATTCCAGGGTGGTGGCGCCGGTGGCGAAGCTGACCGGTTCGCTGAAGTTGACGCTGAGCGTCGTGTTGTGCGCCACGTTCGTGGCGCCGTGGGCCGGTGTCGTCGAGCTCACGCTGGGCGGCACGTCCTCAGGCGGCTCGCCGGAAATGCCGAAGCTCACGTCGTCGATGGCGAGGCCGTCGTCGGCGCCGGCGACGTCGATGTCGACCCAGCGCACGTACATCGTCGCGTTGGGTGCAAGCGTGAGGCCGCTGATCGCCGCGCTGCGCAGCGCGCGGTTTGCGCTGGCGTTGCCGTCGAGCGCACCCGACG
>Ga0116142_10003383_pt1 | contig 16086 bp, 13 predicted proteins | sample AD_UKC033_MetaG_FD_89785 | JGI IMG/M metagenome (GOLD analysis project Ga0116142, IMG submission 89785) | Active sludge microbial communities of municipal wastewater-treating anaerobic digesters from USA - AD_UKC033_MetaG | ecosystem: Engineered > Bioreactor > Anaerobic > Digestate | place: USA... | reverse complement strand
TCTGGACAGTATGCTAAAAACTGGTGGCGACTTAACTAATGAATTTGTAGTTTGAACGATCATATAAATTATTTCTGGTTTAGAAGGGACCTTAGACTTGAAGATAATGTGGGACTCTACCATGCATTAAACTCAGGAGTTCCATTACGTGCCTTATTTATTTTTGATAAGGATATTCTTGATAAGCTGGATGACAAACATGATGCTCGTCTTGTATTTATTCATCGGCAATTGAAGAAAATTGATCTTCAGATGCGGGAGTATGGATCCACCTTACTTGTTGAGTATGGTAAGCCTTTAGATGTATGGAAGAAATTGATAAAAAAAAATTCTATAGGGAAGGTGTTTTCCAACAGAGATTATGAGCCATATGCTATTCGCAGGGATTCTGAAATTGAAAGATTTTTAAGCTTAGGTGGTGTTGAATTCAATCAGTTCAAGGATCAGGTTATATTTGATAGAGATGATGTTTGCAAAGATGATGGTAGCCCTTACACCGTTTTTACTCCGTACTCAAAAAAATGGAAGAGCATATTGAAAAAGAATAGTTTTACTGCTGTGCCGTCAGAAAGTCTGCTCCAAAACTTCATGCCGGATATATCAGGTAAAATATTTCCACTTTCATCTATTGGATTTGATGACTTTCTTGTTGATTTTCCTCCTTCCATTCTAAATAAGAAGGTAATTCAAGGCTATGAGAAGACAAGGGATATTCCGTCACAGGACGGGACAAGCAGGTTAAGCATCCATCTGCGCTTTGGAACAATTAGCATAAGGGAATTATTCAGGAAGGCTTCATCGGTTTCACAAAAGTGGATAGAAGAGTTGATATGGAGAGAATTTTACATGAGCATATTATGGCATTTTCCACATGTAGAGAACAATGCCTTCAAACCTGTTTATGATCGATTGAATTGGCTGCAGGATGAAAAGGGTTTTGAATTATGGTGTGAAGGCAGAACCGGATACCCAATCGTAGATGCAGGAATGAGAGAGTTGAATCAAACAGGCTTTATGCATAACCGGCTTCGCATGATCACAGCAACTTTTCTGACAAAATATCTTTTGATTGACTGGAGATGGGGGGAGGCTTATTTTGCCCGGAAATTGCTCGACTTTGATCTTGCTGCTAATAATGGCGGATGGCAATGGTGTGCAGGTACCGGAGTAGATGCAGCACCTTATTTTAGAATTTTTAGTATGGATTCACAAACAAGCCGCTTTGATCCCGATCACATCTACATTAAAAAGTGGGTGCCGGAATTTAACACGCCGAAATATCCTAAACCTATGGTCGATTATAAGTTTGCAAGACAAAGATGTCTTGATTTTTACAAAAATGGCTTAGGAAAATCATAGTCGAAGTTTTATGGAACTTGAGTAGATGAAAATTTGAGAAGTCTTCATTTTTTCGTAAACTCGCAATTCCAAAAACAAAAATTATGAAAAAAATTACCCTCTCTGCATTTGTTGTGATGTTCTTGATGTTGAATCAGCTTGTTGCACAAAGTACTTTTGAAACTTTCATAAATATTACAAAGATATATGGAGCTGAGCAGATTCCGGATGGAACTTATATCGTTTGCTTTGACTCCGCAGGTTCGGGTATAATGAAGTTAGATAAGTGTGGTGATCGTATGTGGACGAATTTTCCGCAGTTCAGAACAAGCGCAGAAACAATTTTTGATATTTCTTCTGATCCGTATTCAGGAGGTTATATTGCAGGTGGAAGTTCAACCGACACTTCAATAAATCCTTATCCGCAACCTTTTATTATGCAACTTGATGCCGGTGGAAATTTTGGAGCAGGACGTTTGTTGGATGGTGGCGCAGCAGGCGGAAATGTTTCTTCTGTGCGAATAACACCGGATTCCGGTTATGTTGCCGGAATTTTTCAGCAGGCAATTAGTTTGGTTGATGTTTCTAATTTGAAAAAGGTTGACCTGGTACTCGATGATGTCTGGGAATTTCAAGGCCTGGGTAGTCAGGTGAATAGTTCTTCAGTAGATATAAATTCAAATACGGAATATTCATTTTCCTCATTTAATGATTATAGTTCCGGAGCTCCTGCCATACGTCAGCTCGATATTGGCGGAATGATTCAAAATACTTTTGTAATACCTGACACATTTCAGGGTGGTGTTTCTTTCTTCAGTAATGCTGTTGTTGATCATGATGCATCAGATGAGTATTTTATCGGTGCTACATTAACTCCGACAGGTAGTGGAGTTTCTTCTCCATACTTTTTGAAGTTGGACAATGCTTTTAATGTTGTTTGGCAAAAGGTCTTTAGTTGGGGTGCAAGCGCTGAAGTGCTTTCAGTAGTTTCCGGACCTGGAAATGGTGTAACATGTATGTTAAACCGGCAGGATACCGTAATTTTTCTCCACCTTGACAGCCAAGGTGATTCATCATGGAGCAGGACATACACCGGTATTGGAAGTGTGAAGCCCAATCAAATGCGTCGATGCAGTGATGGTGGCTATATTGTAAGTGGAAGTACGAGTAATGGAATAGATAATTTTGGTTTTATCCTAAAGCTCGATAGTCTTGCCATGTTGCTTCCATCTGTTTGTGTTCAGGCTGGCGGCTCCACTGAAATTTGTCCGGGTAGCAGTGTTACACTTACGGCAGATTCAGGATATCAATACATGTGGTCGACATTAGAAACCACTCAATCCATTGAAGTTTCATCTGCCGGTTCTTATTTTGTCACAGTGTCAGACTCTGTAAGTGGCTTGTCGGCTCAATCAGAACCAATTGATGTGAGTATTTATTCGACCACAAATCCAACAATCAGTTTACTGGTATCTTTACTTGTCTCGTCACCGGCTGTTACTTATCAATGGTTATTGAATGGAGACACACTTGTTGGTGAAACGAATTCTGATCTTACGCCGTTGGTGACAGGTGATTATTCTGTGATTGTAACAGATGCTAATGGTTGTATCCTTACGTCTGCTCCATACACTTATCTGATGCCTGGGATTAAAGAACTTGAAAAAGTTAAAGCATTTGAGTTAACCAGGATAGGATCTGATTTTCTTGAGCTGTCAATTCATATTCCGGAGACAGGAACGATTCGCCTGATCGATGTTCGAGGAGCCGTTCTGAAAGAAGTTGCCATTCGTGGAGGGAAGCGCAATGCTGTTCAGATTCCTGTTGCTGATCTTTCTGCCGGTATTTATTCCTTGCTTTGGTTGTCTGATAATTCAACTCAAAGTCAGAAAGTATTAATTGGTAAATAGTGCTGTAGAGAATTTATCGAAGGACGAGGAACTTTCGGTAAAAGACTTGCCGGTTTGAGTTCTTTACTCTCACGTAATAAATACCGTTTTGAAAATTAGCCGTATTTATTTCCATCGAATCATAGCAGTTTTTATTCTCAAGAATAATTCGCCCGGCGCAATCGATGATGCTAAGATCAAATGATTGTCCTGCCAGGGCGACCAAAGCGTTTTGATCGGCAGGATTAGGATATACCTCCAGATTTTTCGAACTCAATGATGATTCATCAATGGATGCAGTGCTACACATAGCAGCATTCAGCATTTGCCATATTGTGTCATTCATAGCCAACGGAACTTCACCAACACCAGGAGATTCACCTAATCGTATGTAAACCAAATTCTGACTTGGGACAACATTGATGAACTGTCCGTTCAGCCCAAGTGCTGCGTACATGTCATTTGGCGCGCTGGGGTTTAAAGAGCCGTTGAATACCAGTTGAGAACCCGGTACCATGAAGGAAGATTTTCCATTCAGCCACCACAAATATCCATAGGAATTATTGAGTGATTGAGATGTGTTTACCATTTGGTTGAAGTAGTTTGTATCAGTCATTATCTGATTCCCGTTCCAATTTCCATGATTTAATATCAGCAGACCAAATCTAGCCATGCTTCTAGCAGTGCTGAAATAAACATTGTTGAAGCCTATTTTTAAAAAGAAGCCGGTCATTCCGGTTGGTGTCTTTAATTTTTGTGTGATGTAGTTATTAAGCGTTTGACCGGTTGCGTTTTCAATCACACCATCAAGTAGGGTATATGGAGCATTGTGATAAGCCCATCGTGTTCCGGGATCAGAGATGCAAATCAGACATGTATCATCCGTGCAATATGGATCCCCGCCATCGTCAAGACCACTGGTCATAGTGAGCTGATTCCGAATGGTGATTTTTTCTTCATCATTGGAAAGACAACTTGTCCAGCCGGTGCCAAGGTATTGTGAACTCGTATCACTAATAGATAAGAAGTTTTCCTGTTGAGCTATCCCTGTCATGAATGCCGTGATTGTTTTTCCTGCAGACGCCCAGTACCATAAGCTGTCTTCAGTAAAGTTGTCGTAGTACTGTTCGATTACGATTTTACCGTCCTTTAAGAGAATAAATGCTTTTGAGTTTTTAGCATCGAGGTAATTTAGTAATGTGTCGATCTCATTTTGACACCAGCCGAGAGATGATGGAGATAAAGTGTCCCATGTATTTCCCAACAGAGGCGGAAAATAGATACTTTGTGATTTAGAGTTATGAGAAATAAAAAATAAAATCACTAATAGCAGTACTTTTCTCATTGTATGTTTTTTTACAATTTATTTTCAGGTAATATTTTTTTATAAAATTCAGAGTATGGATATTTTTTATGCAATGAATAAATTTACTAAATTGACAATGAAACTTCAGTATTATGGATTTTTAAATTAACAGAAAGCTCAAATATCCTGATTTTTCAGCAATCATTCATGTACTTCCTGTTAATTCATTGAAAATACCAACTTCAAATTGTTGATTGATTCTTTTTGTGGATGAGAAATCATCGGAATTGAGTATTAAGTTTGAGAGTGAATCTAAAACATATAAACGTATTGTAATGCACGACAAAATAATTTGGGATAATAACGCAGCTACTTACGAAGAGGAAGTTTTTAATGTATATCGTAACGATAAGAAAGGCATTATCAAAAAGCATTTGAGTGAACATGCAGATTCTTCAAAAACAATAATTGATTTCGGATGCGGAATTGGCAATGCTCTCCCCTTGCTGTCACCACTATTTGGACATATTACTGCAGTTGATATTTCCCGCAAATGCATTGAAAGAGCAAAATTGATAGCGGGAAATAATGTATCATTCCAGGTGATGGATCTTGCTCTGGGGAAGGTGGATCTTCCATCAACGGATTTTCTGATTTGTTGCAATGTTGCTATTTCGGGTAACAATAAAAGGAATTATCGAATACTTGCAAATGCATTAAGTACTCTGAATAAGAATGGCACTGCTTTATTTGTACTTCCTGCTTTTGAGTCTATGTCACTTTCCGCATTTGCGTTGATTGACTGGTATAACAAGGAGGGTGTAAAAATTTCAGATATCCCAAGAAGTGAGCTCGTGCATTTTGATTCGAAATACACAAAGGAAATGGAGGAGGGTATAGTCTATATAAATGAAACGCCCACAAAACATTATCGTTTTCCGGAGCTGTTCACTCTGTTTCATGATTCATCATTTCACATCGAAGCTGTAGAAAAGGTAGAATACGACTGGGATACGGAATTGAATGCGCCCCCAAAATGGATCAAAGAACCTTATCCATGGGATTGGATGGTTGAAGTGAAGCGGGTTCGTTAAGATCATCAGGAATTTTTAACCTTGGCAAGGTCTTCAGGAGTGTCGATGGCAATGCTGTCGAGGGATGTAATTGCAGCTTTGATGACATAAGCATTTTCAATCCATCTTAGTTGTTCAAGAGATTCGGTTACCTCTAAATTTGTTTTTGTGAGTCCGGCAATTTCCAGCAGGACATCGCTGCGGTAACCGTAAATTCCAATATGTTTATAGTAATTAGAATACTTGAGCCATTCATGTTCAGGAAAATTTCTATTGTACGGAATAGGTGAACGGCTGAAATAAATAGCTTCGTTTTTATTGTTCATCACAACTTTCACGTTGTTATGATTGAACAGTTCGTCGGGGGAACTAATTTTTTTTACGAGCGTAGAGATCTGAGTGTTCTTGTCATCAAAAGTAGAGCAAAGCAAATCAATTTGTTCAGGGTGAATATATGGTTCATCTCCCTGAATGTTGATAACCACATTCCATTCATAATTTTTTTCCTGCCTTAGGATCTCTGCGCAGCGATCAGTTCCGCTTTGGTGAAGTGGTGAGGTCATGAGTGCATTGCCGCCAAAGTCTCTGACATGGTTTAAAATCCGATCGTCGTCGGTTGCTATAATCACCTTCGATAATCTTTTTGATTTTACACATTGTTCATATACGCGCTGAATCATACTCTTGCCGTCGATATCAACAAGAGGTTTGCCCGGGAAACGGGTGGAGCCAAAACGTGCAGGAATGATTCCTAGTATTTTCATGTAGTTCAAAAGTAGTGAGGAAATGCGTTCCTTGGATGAATTTATAAGAATTTTTTACTCACCTTAAATACTGGTCGGCGGAAATTTAATTTAAAAAGCCAGGCTACCCTGGATCACAAATATCCTTGGTGGCTGCATGTCGGCAGGTCGTTCCATGTAAATGTGGTTAAATAGATTTTTTATGAGGAACGAGAAGCTAAGATCTTTCGTTATACGTACTGCAGTTCTGAGGTCAAAAATTGCATCTCCATTTCCACTATGTTCTCTGTAGTGTCCGATTCCCAATCCGGGTGCGAATGCATAATCTAGCAAGCCGTTGATAAATATTTTATCAACATTTTCCATTCTGCTATGGTAGCGCATACTCAGACCAACAGATAATCTTCTCCATTGTAATTCTATATCAGCTTTGAGTAAATGTCTGTAGCGATATTTAAGGATGTTACTTGAATCGCTCCCCATATAATTTCGCACGCCAATCTTGGAAATATATGTGCTGTCATAAGAAAGTTGTCTGGGGTCGATATAGGTATATCCTCCGGAGATTGTAGTTTTGATCTCGTTAAATAGATTTCCTTGAGCCATGAATGAACCTTCAAGACCACGGATCCGGGTGTCTCCAATATTTAAGGATTTGAAGCCATTTCCTCCGTATGGATCTGCGCTCGTTCCCCAGACTGCAAAGCCGAACTCGATCATGTTCGAATAGCGATTTTCAAAAACAGCCAGGTCAAAATAACCTTGCCATGGACCAAGTTTTATACCTTGACGAATAGCAATTTCCTGACTATATCCCTTTTCCGGTTCAAGATCCGGATTTGGATAGATTGTCACTCCGCCAACATTTGTGCGGATGAATTTTTCGGCAATAGCAGGGTATCTGTAACCTTGGCCATACGAAGCTCGAATGAATGTTGAATTTGTTATTCGGTAGTTCAATCCGGATCTAATTACCGGAGTCCAGTCATCGCTGATGCTATCTACTTTATTTTGTTCAGCTCTTCCACCGAGAGAAACTGTAATCCTTTTCCATTGATAATCACCCTGGGCATAAACTGCAATTTGTCTTCCATCATGGTCGCCATACAATTCGCTTCTTACTTTTGAGCCTTGTCCGACCAAACCAGAGGTAATGACAAGCTTGTTTTTGAATTTATGTTGAAATTGGTATTCTCCATAATACAGATCTGCTTCAGATTCCTGATTTGTATTATTTTGATTTGTTGTATTAAACCAGCGAGTTCTTAGTTTGTGTGTATTTCCTTTTTTATCAAAGTAAGTAATGAATGGGTCGATATTCGTTCGAAAGGTTGTATAGTCACTGAGTGTATTCGCAGCAGGTATGTAGGCGCCGCTTGTATCGTTCTTCCAAAGAAAAAAAAGTGAGCCATCCGTTTTCATGTGGTTTAGATTTACTCCGACAGAGAGGCCTTCTATTTTTTTAAAGCGATAGCGAAGATTGCTATTAAGCCTGATCCTTTCTTCGTGTTCCCCTTTTCTAAATCCTTCATCCAGGAACATGTTTCCTCCTACAACTATATCAAGTCTGCCAACCTGACGACTGTGCAGAAAGTTTATACCGTTGTACATTTGTGGAATGGATCCCCACCAGTCAACTTTATATGTAGTGTCGTCAAGAGTAACATCTGCATGATCATAAATTCCTGTGAATACGTTTATTTTAGTTAGTGGTTTTTCTTTAGGATATGCAGTCCTGACATTGATCACTCCGTTGAGGGCAGAAGACCCAAAAAGTACTGATGAGGCGCCTTTGATCACTTCGATTTGTTCAAGATTTTCTACCGGCAGGAAACTCCATTTTGTATCATTTGCATCCGCAGTGAGTTGGGGAAGGTCGTCCACAAGGATCTGCACCCTGCTGCCGGCACCATAACTCCATCCGCTTCCTCCGCGAATGTTTGCCTGACCGTCAATGATGGATACACCATTCACATGTTGCAGCGCTTCGTCCATGCTTGTTGTATTTCTTTCTTCTATCAATTTAGGTTTTATAACTTCCATTGATATGGTAACATCCTCAATGTTTTGTTCAAATTTTCCTGCACTGATAACAACATGATTTAGTTCGTGGGCTGAAGTGATCATTCTTATACCGAGAGTATGGATTTCATTTTCCTTTAAATGAATGTTGACTGCTTTATCCAGGAATGATATGTATCGAAATATTAAGTTTACATTTCCTGTATCAAGTGAAAGTGAATATTGACCATTTTCATCTGAGGCAGCAAATGGAATGTTATTGACAAGAATGCTTACCCCGGGTAAAGATTCACCGGTATTCGCAGAAGTAATACTTCCGTTTACGATAGCCTTTTGAGAAAAAATATGTGCAGGTGTTAGATTAATCAATAAAAACAAAATGTATTTTCTCAGCATATAGTAGATTGTGTGAGTGGATTGAACTGTGTATTCTTGCATTTTTATCAACCGGATCATTCTGATCAGGAAAGGTAGAAAGGTAAGAATAATCAATAAATGAAAGCCCTGAAGGTTGATACTTTAAATAGACCGGAGTCGTTAGACCGATATCTGCCTTTTGAAATTTTGGTTAGCTGAACCGGCAAAGAAATATTCCCTTGAACAATTCTGATGATTTATTAAGATACCGTATTGCATTGAGTTTGCTGCCGGGTATAGGACCTGTTCTTGCAAGGAATCTACTCAGTTATTGCGGAGGAGTTGAGGAAATTTTTAAAATGAAAAAATCTAATCTGGAACGGATTCCCGGAATAGGTGCAGGGAAGGCAGGTTCAATAGATACAAAAATAGTATTGTTAAGGGCTGAAAAGGAAGTAGATTTTATTCGCAGAAATAGAATTCATCCTGTCTTTTATCTTGATAAAGAATATCCTGCAAGATTAAAAAATTGCGAGGACGCTCCGATAATCTTGTATTTTAAAGGAAATTGTAATTTAAATTCGGCAAGAGTCATTTCGATCGTAGGTACCAGACAATATAGTCCCTATGGCAGGGAGTTGACTGAAAATTTGGTTGCAGACTTATGTAAGTATGATGTGATGATCGTCAGCGGACTGGCCTATGGTATCGATATTATAGCTCACAGGGCCGCAACCTTGAATTCAATACCGACAGTTGCCGTTACTGCACATGGGCTAGACAGAATTTATCCTTCTGCTCATAGTGCGACAGCCGAAAAGATGCTTCTGAATGGAGGTGTCCTGACAGAATATATTAGCGGGACTGTTCCTGACAGAGAAAATTTCCCTTCCAGGAATAGGATTGTAGCAGGAATGTGTGACGCTACGATAGTAGTAGAGTCAGCAGTGAGAGGCGGGGCCTTGATCACTGCGGAAATTGCTAATGCTTATAACAGGGATGTTTTTGCTTTTCCGGGTAGGGTCAAAGATGTTTTTTCACAGGGTTGCCACCAATTGATAAGGGAGAATAAGGCGATGCTCGTAACCTCTGCTGATGACATTGCGAAGGCCATGAATTGGGATCTGGAAGAAGAGGCGAAGGTGATGAAGCTGCAGAAGCAACTAGACCTTTTTTTAGAATTGAATGAAGCAGAAAAATTAATTGTTGGCATCTTGAAAGACGATGGTATAGTGGCGATAGATATGATCGCTGTCAAGGCTAATATGCCTGTAAGTACTGTTTCGTCATTATTGCTTAAATTGGAATTTGCCGGTGTGCTTCGTTCCTTACCCGGAAAAGTTTATGAGTTGATATAAAATTGAAAAAGATGCAGGATAGTGTCCTATTATTTCGGCTAATCCCGGATTTTTTTCGGACTTTTGTTGCCAAATATACCATCTGACACTAATGATGGTCAAAGCCCGATGCCATGTATGCCACACTTCAATCAGTTCTTCAAAAAGAGTTAGAAGAAATAAAATCTGCAGGACTCTACAAAACAGAGCGCATCATTTCTTCGCCTCAATCTGCCGATATTATTGCAAATGGAAAAGCAGTGATAAATTTTTGTGCGAATAATTATTTAGGACTTTCTTCTCATCCCAAATTAATTGAGGCTGCCAAAAAAACTATTGATAGTCACGGTTACGGTTTGTCATCGGTTCGTTTTATATGTGGAACACAGGATATTCATAAGACTCTTGAGAAAAAAATTTCCGACTTTCTGGGTACTGAAGATACAATTCTTTATGCTGCAGCCTTTGATGCAAATGGTGGTGTTTTTGAACCGCTACTGAATGATCAGGATGCTATTATCAGTGATGAATTGAATCATGCCTCGATTATCGATGGAGTTCGGCTTTGTAAAGCACAGCGCTTCCGGTATAAGCATAATAACATGGAAGAATTAGAGAAGATATTGAAAGAAACTCAAAACCTTCGACATAGAATGATTGTGACAGATGGAGTATTCAGTATGGATGGTACGATTGCTCAGCTTGACAAGATCGCTGATTTGGCCGATAAGTATAAGGCACTGATCATGGTTGATGAATGTCATGCTTCCGGATTTATGGGTAAGACAGGCAGAGGGACACATGAACATCATAATGTTATTGGAAGAATTGATATAATCACCGGTACTCTTGGGAAAGCTTTAGGTGGTGCAATGGGTGGCTTTACTTCTGGACACAGGGAAATTATAGATATACTACGTCAACGATCCCGTCCATATTTGTTCTCGAATTCTTTAGCGCCATCTATTGTTGGAGCATCTATAGCTGTGATCGATATGTTGAGCGAGACAACAAGTTTAAGAGATAAGCTTTGGGAGAACACAAAATACTTTCGTTCGAAAATGTCAGAAGCAGGTTTTGATATAAAGGCAGGTGAGCATCCGATTGTTCCAATTATGTTATACGATGCAAAACTTGCTCAGGATTTTGCATCCAAATTATTAGATGAGGGAATTTATGTTACCGGATTCTTTTACCCTGTAGTAGCTAAGGGAAATGCTCGTATACGTGTTCAGTTATCTGCTGCACACGAAAAACATCACCTTGATACTGCCATCGCTGCATTCGTTAAAGTTGGACAAGAGTTAATGGTATTGAATTAAGATATGAAGAAGTTATTTATTTTATTATTTGCAGTTTTGGCGAATGTTGTTTCCATTGCACAAACTGTTTTGTATCCTGTTAAAGTCGGGAATCAATGGGGTTATATAGATGCAAATGGTAAAATGGCGATAAATCCGCAATTTGAAATTGCGTTAGATTTTTCAGAAGGATTAGCCGCAGTGAGGTCGGGAAACCTTTGGGGCTTTACTTCAGCAGATGGAATGTTGCTTGTGAACCCTCAGTTCTCTGAAGTTAAATTGTTTAAAGAAGGAATGGCTGCTGTAAAGGTTTCCGGTAAGTGGGGCTTCATCGATAAGGCCGGGAAAATGATCGTGAGTCCGCAATTCCAGGATGCAGATAATTTTTCAGAGGGTCTTGCAGCTGTGAAGATTTCTTCTTCCTGGGCATTCATAGATTTGATGGGAAAGATCATTATCAATCCGCAATTTAATCAGGCAAAAGGATTTTCATTTGGGCTTGCACCCGTGCAAATTGGTTTAGCCTGGGGTTTTGTAAATACGTCTGCCAGATATGTTATCAATCCCCAGTTTGAGAGAGCAAATTCTTTTTGTGAAGATCTTGCAGCAGTTCGCCTTGATGGAAAGTGGGGCTATGTTGACAAAACCGGGAATCTTGTAATAGCATATCAATTTCTGGAAGCATTGGATTTCAGTGGGAGCCTTGCCGCTGTTCGAATTGGGAATAAGTGGGGTTATATCAATAAGGAAGGAAAATATCAGATCAACCCGCAATTTGAAGATGCAGTGACTGACGGAGCTGTGGATCGGAGTTTTTCAGAAGGGCTAGCTGCAGTTCGCCTGGAAGGTAAATGGGCTTATGTAGATAAGTTTGGCAAAATTCAGATCAATCCGAAGTTTTCAGCCGCTTCCGTTTTTCGTTCCGGTATTGCCGCAGTTCGTTTGAATGGTAAATGGGCATACATAGATAAAAGCGGCAGAACTGTTTGGTCTCAGCTAAATTGATCTGAACACATTGAATAATAATTTATGATCACGATCTATACGGACGGAAGTTCGAGAGGAAATCCCGGCCCGGGAGGATATGGAACCATTCTGATTTTCGGAAAACTTCGTAAGGAGCTCTCTGAAGGGTTTCGCTTAACAACCAATAACAGAATGGAATTGTTAAGTGTGATCAAAGGTCTTGAAGCCTTGAAAAGTCCGGGTGAGAATGTGACTATTTATTCTGACTCCAAGTATGTTGTTGATTCCGTTGAAAAGGGATGGCTTTTGGGTTGGGAGAAAAAGGGTTTTGCCGGAAAGAAAAACCCGGATCTTTGGAAACGATTTTTAACAGTTTACCGCAAGCATAAAGTTAAATTTATTTGGGTTAAAGGGCATGCCGATAATCCTTTGAACAACCGTTGTGATGAGCTGGCTGTTGAAGCCTCATCGAATAGTCATCTCAAGACAGATACTTGGTACGAGGATAATGTTGGCGAATAGCCTTTGTTTATAGTTTGATCAGCCTTCCTTCACCACTTCTGTTTTCAACAACACGATAAGGAGAACCACTGTAATAGATATTGCCAAATGATTTTAACTCCGCGTCAATCTCCTTTTCAACATTGACCGTACAGTCACCTGTGCTGGTGTTACGGATAAAAGTGTATCCGCTTTTTAAATTGCCTGCTTCAAGTAATGCTGTGTCGTGAATATATACATAACTTACTCCTGAATTACCGGCTGCATGTATATCTGTTCTTCCTGCGCTGTTGTTAATATGTGTCTTTTCGCAATTCATCAACAGGTGAACGCTTCCGGAGCCATTCCATGAATTGAAGGTAAACTCTTTAGAACGAATGGTGTCCATACAACGGATCTCTCCGGAACCAAAATATTCTATGTCTTCAAGATTTCGCATACCAATTGTGACAGTGTATGTGTTTTCGAAACTTCTTACCCAGTTACAACGATTTTCATTACGAATATAAAGTGTGTTGTTTTCCAACTCTGTAATGATACCATCAACAAGATGTTGTCCTGCAGTTACATTTACGAATGAAGTTGTGTCCGGATAAATGATCAGGTCAATTGAATTTTTTAGCTCTATGCGAGTGAATATCCCTGGATCCCGGTATTCTGTCACGGTTTTTCCCGTACTGGTAAAGCAATCAAACAGATGATCTTTCTGACAAGTGCTTAATATAATCATGACAGAAAAAGTGAATATTATTCTAAGAAGACTTGTTGTTATGTTTTTTGCTTTCATGTTTTTTAGTCAGGCAAGTTCCTGTCGAATTAAGTCTGCGTTTATAACTGATAGCCAATACCCCATTCGATAAAGTCAGCCTTGGCAAAATGGGTTTTAAGATTCATCAGAATAAATAATTTTTCAAAATAATAGCGAGAGCCAAGACGGTGGTAGAAATTACCGTCTCCTTTCCATGTAGTATAAGGGTAAACACCCATATTCAGTAACATCCCAACATGTCCGAGCCTTACTTCATATCCGGCGTATATTCCCGGCCTGAAATTAGCCGAACTTCCACCTCTGGAACTATTTGCTCTAAGCAGTCTTTCTTGTAGTGAATGGTCGTAAAACAACTCAACTCCCAAGTTCCATGAAGATTTTTGACGAATTGGATGTACATAAGAAAATGAAACAGTTCCGGCACCATAGGTTTTTCCTTTTGGTGGATAGATTTTTTTATAGGCTCCTGCTACGAAAGTTTGAAAACCTGCTTTGTTTTTTAATTGAGTGCCATTATTTTTTTGAATGGCATTCTTAGATCCAAAATAATGAATCAAACCTAAATTTGCTGTCGCCATGTTAATTCCCAGATTAGGTATACCGGTACTTCCGTTTGAGAAGTGGGTGATACCTGTTCCAAGTTCTATTAATGTAGATTCAGAAATTTCTTTTTCAAGATGAATGTCTATATGCATGACACCATTTAAATGTGTTCCTATGGCTGCGTTTTTTACATTCTCTTTGGTGTCAAAGATCTTTTCGATATAACCTAAGCCTACTCCATACCGAAGATGAAATCTCCAGTCATTCTTATTATGTAATGGAAAGTTAACAAATGGGTACACTGCAATTCCGGAGCCAAGACGATCAGGGTTGCCCAGGTTAAACCATGCTAATGTCCAGCCAATATCCGGGTAGAGAAATTTTTCTTGAAAAGATTTTCTGCCATCCGAAGGTTTCAGATAAGAAAGCTCAAATCCATAAGCATGTTTTTCCTGAAGTATTTCAAGAACGGGGCGATGTACAATGAGAAAACCATAAGTGCTTTTTATCTCAAACCCTGCTTTACCTCTGGTTGAATCTCGTGTTATTTGTCCATTCACCTGTGAAATACCGATGAATAGATAGGCGCACAGAATTGCCAGACAATAATCTGTCTTTCGAATTAAAAAGCAAAATCGGCTTGAGAAACTGGTGTCAAACTTATGTTCCATTATTCTGCCATTGTTCGGTAAAATATTAAAACATATGCTTAATAGGAATTAATCCTAAAAAAATAATTGATAGATAATTAGAAGCGGTAGCCCATTGAGAAATTCAACTGAATGGCAGGGTAGAAGTCGCCCTGACTTCTGTGATAATAATAATCATTATAATCATTCAGTATTTTATCATCTTCATTGCTGTCAAAGTAATTGATGCCTAATCCTGCATCCAGACCCAGGAAAAAGTTTTGCAAGATGGTAAAGTTAACGCTGGTATTAATTAGAAATCCCACTTGAGTTCTGCTGCGTCTTAAAACTGTATCGCTATAATATGGCTCAAAGCTATAGTTGAGGTTATAATCATATTCACCGCTAGCAAAATAAAACTGAGGGCCGAATGCAAATTTCACAGGGCCTTGTTTGAATGGATAGATCTTTAATGCCGGCATAAAATAATAGTAGGGCTGCTTAAGAGAGAATGATACCGGTAGTTTAAACCCAAAATACTCGTTTGTAGATATTCTTTCATAGCTCAGATTCACACCTACATCTGATCCGTAATTTGCATCAAGATGATTTATTGACATGGTCTGGATTGGGCTTATAGAGATTATATTTCTTCCAAATGCGGAGTTTTGTGCAGATGCATTTGTATAAATGCAAATTGAAATTAAAACGATTACAAGAGTTCTCATTGGATGCAGTTTTGTTGTAAAGATAATCATAGAGTATTGAACAGATTTAATAATTAAAATTTAGATTCAATTTTTTTATCCCTGGTCTTTAACGGAATATGTCATTGCATATTGTCAATAATCACGGATTATTCGGATTTCTTCTCTAAAATTTTAATTTTTTGTTCGATATCAATTTTTAAGGAATTTATTTGAATGAGATCAATGTCATCTCCTTTGATTCTTTTGTCATCTTGCTTGTCAATGTCATCGTGGATGATACTCTTTTTCAGGTTTTTTGATCTTTCGTCAAGCTCATTTTGTAGCCTTATTAAAGATGCAATACAATTATTAATGGTGTGAGTGCTTTCTGTGTTTAATCCAGTTTGTAGCAGGAGCTCTGATCCATCCCTCATGACAGGTAATTTTTGTGGAATCAGATATGCACCTAAATAATTAACAGTTTTTGAATGAGTCCATCTCGAAGGTTTGCTTAAGACCTTTTTATAATAATCCAGTTTGTCCAACCGGGTTTGGCTGCTATAAAATGAAGCAAGTTCAGATGTAACAACTGAAGCGCTATCCTTCTCAAGAATTTCTGCAAG
>Ga0116142_10003376_pt1 | contig 16102 bp, 22 predicted proteins | sample AD_UKC033_MetaG_FD_89785 | JGI IMG/M metagenome (GOLD analysis project Ga0116142, IMG submission 89785) | Active sludge microbial communities of municipal wastewater-treating anaerobic digesters from USA - AD_UKC033_MetaG | ecosystem: Engineered > Bioreactor > Anaerobic > Digestate | place: USA... | reverse complement strand
GCAACCTGTGTACCGTTGCCCATTAGTACGCGTGTCCAAGCTGACTCGGGCAGCTCCGGTCCACCGGTCAATTCACGCCACGCGTTCGTCAGCCGATCAAGTATTCCGTTGCGATGACGCATGCTTCACCTCAGTTAACACCCCAATAAGAGCGCGCGCGTCCGGTTACAGCAAGATCAACCCGCGGTCCTCATACACTGATGGCTTGGCCACAGCCTGCATCCCGGCCTCGGCGCGCCAGAGCGCGATCACCAGCGCCACCAGCGCATCGATGCGCCCGGTGCTGCGCCGCTTGGACGGCTGTATGTTCCCGTTATCGTCAGACCTCACCATGGCGTTGCCTGCGCACCATCGGGCTGCCGGGTTGCCGTCATGCATTAGTGTCCGCGCGCGGAGGCGGGCCTCCAAACTCTTGGATGGCGGGCTCATCGTCTCGTACCCCTGCCTGGCGACCACCATGGTGATCCCGTCTTCATCCTCCAGCTGCCGGCTCAGGTGGTGCGCGTTCCACGGATCGTAGGCGCACTCCACCAGTCGATACCGGCTGGCAACCAACTGCAAGTCAGCTCGGATCGCTGCATGATCCACGCACGGCCCGTCGGTCTTTGTCAACCAACCCTGCCGTGCCCACGTCTCGTACGGCGCAGCGTCCTGCTGCTGACGCCGCATGATGTCCTCACCGGGCAGCCACAGCCGCCAGCGTACGTGTACCACGCGCTCGTCGGCCGCATCCGGGAATACGAACGCAGCTGCAGTCATGTCGACCAACGTGCTGAGGTCAAGTCCCGCCCAGCACGTCGCTCCGGGGGCCGGCCAGTTCCGCATCCAGGTGTCCACAGCATCCGTAACTACTGCCGGTGTTGCGCGGCATTCAGGCTCGGTACACGCGTCCCAGTCGTCCATGTCCAACCAGGCCTTCTGCACGCCGGTCCAGCGGTTCAGGTTGTAGCGTTCAACCTCCGCCTGCACGCTCGGCTGCCCAAGTCCCTCCCGCACGCGCGACTCATAAGCGCTTCGGTAGATCAGCGTACCGTAGCTTGGGTTGGCCTTTGCCCAGGTGCGTTCGTCCGTCCAGTCGTCACCGTCTTCCGCACCAAATATCACCGGGTAGAACTCGGTGTCATCAATCTCGCCGTTTAATAGAGCCTTCGCGTACTGGTGCATTTCCCAACACAGGCTTGCCCGGTCGTATCCGGCGGTCGTCGTGATCCACAGTAATGGCTGCCGGCGGGCGCCCATTCCAGACGTCAGCGCGTTGTACAGCCCGCGGTCCTTTACGGTGTGCAGCTCATCGTACGTCACCGCGTGCGGGTTGCTGCCGTGTTTCGACTCTGATATCTTTGACAGCGCCATCAGGTGGCTGTTGCTGCCCGGGTGATATATCGTCTTCTCGCTGTCCACGATCCGCACCAGCCTGCGCAGCGAAGGCTGTGCCAAGAGCATGTTCTTCGCGCTGTTAAACAAATAGCACGCTTGCTGCAAGTTACACGCAGCAGCGTAAACCTGTGCGCCTGGCTCGTTATCGGCTAGCATCAGATAGGCAGCTATCGGCGCCCCAAGCGTCGTTTTGCCGTTTTTGCGCGGGATTTCGATGTACACGCGCCGGAACCTGCGTGTCCCATCCGCCCGCTTCCAACCGAACACATCACGTACGATCCGCCGTTGCCAAGGCATTAGTGTCAACCGCTTCGCGCCCCATTCGCCTTCCCATGTGTATAAGCTCTCCAGGAACCGGCACACGCGGTCCGCAGCGGACGCGTCAAACCAGAACGCACCGCCTGCATCATCCGGCTGATACATCGTGTCCTCAGGCCTAGGCAGGCCCAGCTGTTCGTGCAGGGTTAGCGGCGTAGTGCGCTTAACGAATCGGCCGCGTGCGTCGCGTGTCGTCACTTAAGCCCGAACTCCGCAAACGGGTCATCGTCCTGCTGACCCACCGGTGTGACGCGCAGTCGAGCCAGCGGTGATAGTCCCAGCTCAGCTGACAGCCTGCGCACCTGATCCTGCATTTGCACCATGGTACCTGCCAACGGGTGCCTGACCAGCCCGCCATGGCTGCCCTCAATTACCAGCCCGTCGCGACGTATCGCATCCACACAGCTGACCAACATCGCCTGGCTGTGACAGTACAGCGCTACCACCTCCAGGTCGACGGCAAGTGCGACACCGTTCGCAACGAGCCACGGCACCACGCGGTTCCACACCTCGCGCGCTGAGTCGCTGAGCCAATCCGGGCAAACCAACCCGCCGGTTGCTGCGTCGGCCGCGGCCGCATTCGATCGGCGTACCCGCTGCACCGCCGCAAGCGCTGCGTCCCGCAGCTGCTCCGTCGTTACGACGCCCGCATCACCCGGCTTCTGCCGTTTCGTTCTGGGTTTTCTGGCCGTATCGCCCTGCACGCCACGCAGATCAGGCGCCATGCCGGCCACATCAGCGCCATTCGCTGTCCCAACACCAGCGCAGACTGGCCCTTCTGCCTGCCCTCCGACGGACACAACCCTGCCGGCGGCAGCCCGCCCGCCAGCCGGCTTCCGACCTCGGTTAGCAGCCAAAATCAGAAACCCCCATTTCGCTCTCTCCCCTGTGGCTAGGGCCATCCGGTGAAAACAGACTGCTCCTCAAACTTTTGAGCCCCCCTCCCCAAGACCTCGGTGTCGCTTTGCGTGACATGGGCCACACAACGACACCAAGTTAGCGTGGTCATACCGTTCGCCACCGGCGCTGATCGGGACGATGTGATGCACTAGATCTGCTCGGCGTACCACTCCAGCGCTCAGGCAATCTTCACACATCGGATGGCGCTTGCGCCACCATGTGCGGACCTGAACCCAACGTGTGTCGTAGCCGCGTTCCTGGCTGGCCGGCCTGTTGTTATCTGCGGCCGGCGCAGGCTTGTGAGTCAGGCAATAGCGACCGTCACGAATCAACTCGGTGCAGCCTGGGTGCGCGCAGGGGCGTAATGGGCGCGAGCTCATCTGACCTCACCGAAGGTTTCAAGCAACACCGTCAACACACCGGCGTCAGGACACGACCGGATGCTGCGTAGTGCTGACTGAACGTGCTCCCGTACGCGCTCGTGGTGAACATTCAAGCTGGTGCCGATCTGCCGGTAGCTCAGGCCGTCAGCCCACGCACGCACGCAGACATACTGCAACGCGGTCAACAGGCCTGCGTCGTGATACGCCTGCAGCTCCTCCAGGCATAGCTCGCCTACTGCCGCGGCATCAGCCAGGCGGCCGGTTACAGGGATTGCTGCGGGCAGTTGCTCGCAGTCCATCGTGATCATGTCAGGACGGCGCGGTCTTCCCACTAGTCCACCTCCGGCGCCAAGAGCTCGTCTCGCAGGGTGTCCAGGTCGTCTGGCCGCACTACGCGCACGTCCAGCGTGTCGACTCGTTGCAACGCGTCGATCCACCCCTGCTGATGCACAGATACCCGGCCGGTGCGGCGCTTGAGCTCCAACACGAGCATCCGACGCCCGCGGACTAGCACGAGGTCTGGCCAGCCGCGGTCCGATCTGCGACTATCGTGCGTGTGGTAGTGCATCCAGCCGCCGATCGTCGCTGCTTCGATGATCCGCTCCTGCAGTTGCGACTCTGGCATGATGTCAAGCATGCGCTGTCTGTAGTCCGCGGATTTCACTCGAGCACCTCCGCTGCTCGCTGCGGTCCAGCTGCTGGCGTCGTCCGCACAGCCGCCACCTCCTTGCGTGCGGTTGCTAGGTCGTGCAGGCAACGGTCGGTGAAGCTTGGCGGTTGTGCCTGGAGGCATGCGACCATGTCGTCCGGGCTGACGTTATGCAGTTCGCATCTGGCAACGGCGAGGCGCCACGGGCTGATGTGTTCTGGCAGTGGTCGGCCAGCGCGTTCGAACAGGCGCTTGATGCGTTGGTTGAGTTCAGCGGATGCGTCGCTGCCGCCTTCAGCGGCGGCGGCGGCGCATTCGCGCGCGCTTGGTGACTCTGTCTCTGACTCGTCCAGAGTCAGAGACAGAGTCAGAGGCTCTGCCTCTGCCTCTGCCTCTGCCTCTGGTAGGCCGGTCATGTCTGGACATGTCTGGACATGTCCGGACACGCTCACATCAGTGTATTTAGACTCATTGTCAGCAGCTTTGTCAGCAGCTTCGCGCTCGGCGCGTTGGTCGATCTGTTGGTTGCGAAGCGCTGGCATCCCGTCTGCGAACGTCATCCGGTTACGGTGTAGCCGTTTCCGGGTCGCATCGTCTGCGTGCTCTGACCAGTCGTGTACAACCAATCTGAATACAGGGTGTACGTCCACCCAGCCAGCTTGCACCAGTGCATCTATCAACTCGTCCGGTCCAGGGTCTTCGATCCACAGCTCGTCAGCGATGTCACGGTTACTCAGATGGCCGATGTCTCCTCGCGGTGTCCTGTCGCGGCACACCGCCCACAGTGCCTCAACCAATCCGAGCGCGTAGGGCAGCGGGATGTCGAGAATGCGTGCCAGGCGGCGGGTTTTACGGTGTGTTAAAGCTCCTCGTAAGGCCATGTGAGAGTCACTCCGGTCAGCAGTTGAGTGCAGAAAAAGTGCACTTCAAGTACGCCCAGTGCTGCTCAGTGAGGCTTCGCGTGCGCCCAGTGACGCTCAATACGCCAGCTGAGGGTCCTATTAATGTCCATAGCATACTAATTCCCCTCGATTGAAACGGCGATATGAGTGCAGATTTTGTGTAGGCGGTTTTCGCGCGAGCTGTTCCGAGATGCGGCGTACCACGTCTGCGACACGCTCGTCGACTGCGTCGACCAGGTGTGCGTATATGCCTAGTGTGATTGTAGCTGACGCATGCCCCAAGCGCCTGCTGACAGCGGCGATCGGTACTCCAGCCGCTAGTAGCTCACTGGCGTGGGCGTGCCGAAGGTCGTGCAGGCGCAGGCCTGATGGGGTGGCTGACTGCCATACCCGCCAGATCACCGCGCGCCCGCACGGGACCACCAGTTGATTGTCGTATCCTCTCAGCGGCTCAATCTGCCGTGCAAGCGGCGCGCCGATCGTGACGGTGCGCCTGCTGTGCGATGTCTTCAATGGGCCGCGGTCTGTGCGTTCAATGCGGATAGTAGCGCCGCCCCCCTGGGCGATGGTTATATCCGCCCAGGTCAGCCCGAGCAACTCACCTACCCGCATCCCTGTGTTAAGCAGCAGCGCATACGCGTACCAGAGTTCATTCCCGCGCATACTGTTTACTGCTGCGTGCGCCCGCGCGTCGATCGCGGTGTAGTCGCGGTGCTCTACGCGTGGCGATGTGCTGTGGCTCACCGGGTTCCTCGCTATAACTCCCTCTCGTACCAGTCGCTGTACGGCCGAGTGCAGGATTCGTCGTTCGGCAACCACAGTGGATGCGGCGTACCCCTGCTCTAGGCGCTGCGCGAACAGTTGGTTCAAGCGCGCGGGGGGCAGCCGGTTGATGTACATCTGCCCGATCAGCGGCGTGTACGTGTTGACGACGTTCAACACTCTCAGGTAGGTGGTGTGAGCCGCTGATATGTGCAGGTGTTGCAGGTAGCGCTGCAGCGCGTCGTCCAGACGCACACGATCCGGCGTCAGACCTTGATCTGCCTGAGCCCTCATCTCGGCCACCCAGCGCTGCGCGGCACGCTTGGTAGGCGCCGTGTGGGAGTGACGTACGCCGTTGATCGACAGCTGTACGCGCCAGCGTCCGTTTGTCTGCTGGGTGTATGTCCCATCCCACTTGGCCCGCATCAGTTCGTACCTATCAGTGTCTCAACGTCGCTGCGCCTGAACCGGACGAGGCGGGCGCCCAGCTTCACCGCAGGCAAGCATCCCGATCGGCGCAGTTGTCGAACATAGCCCTCGCTGCATCGCAGCAATTCGCACACCTGTGCGGTGGTCATCAAGTGCTCAGGCAGCCGCGCGTCAGTCGTAGTTTCCACTAACCTGATACGCGAGCTGTCCAGTGGACGTGCCATTAATACCTCCAATGTGTTCTGTGTGGCGCTGGCCTCGATGGCGGCGCCGGATTGCAGGGGCAGGTCGGCGTGTTTCGCCCACAGGGCGAGGCCGGCCAGGTAGACGATGGCCGCGATGGTCAGCCCGATGCGTTTCATTGGGATGTACCGTACGGCAGGGTAGGCTGCAAGTGCGGCAGGCCCGGGCAGTCTTCCAGGTGATAGATGGCGGCGGTCAGGGTTTCTACGTCGAGTTGCATTTGTCGCGCGCGTTGCTGGTCATCTGCGCGGCCAAGTTCCACTTCGATCCACCGGCGCATGCGGCGCAGCAGGTGCACCATCTGCTCGGCGGAGACTTCAGTTGAGGCTGAGTGCGGCATCGTTGCTTTCCTCCAGGCTGTAGGCTGCGGACTCTTGCACCAAGAATCGGATCATGGCGCCGGTGTCAAAGCGTGTCCAGGTGTGGGCGGCGAGCAGGTTGTAGATGCAGCGCTGCGGCTGAATTACGTGTATCGGGATACCCATGCGGAATGCGTATCCCGTCTCCCAGTAGCAGCCTGCGCCGGACTGGCTGTATTCGATCAACACCAGGGCGTCGGCTTCGTTCAACTGGCGCACGTTTTCCTGTGCCGCGCAGTGCAGGCGGCAGGCGGTCTGCTCGTCAGTGGTCAGCGCTGAAGGCGCCTGGTTCGCCGGATGGTGCCAGGTGCTGATGATATCGAGGCCGGCTGCACGCATGCTCTGCGCGAGCAGCTCGGCATCTTCGCGACAGCTATAGGGTGCGGCGATGTAGATGTTCATCGTCGCCTCTTGGTCTCTACCGCTTCACGGCGCAGCAGCTCGTCGATTTCGTCGTCGGCGTGCAGGACGAGGTACCGGCCCAGGGCGATGATTACGGCGATGGCGCAGGCTACCGCAATGATTGCCCACAGGGGGTTGATGGGGTTCATGATGCCTCCTCGAAAGCGGTTGTCCAGGTGCGCAGGTTGTGTGCCTGCGCGTCGATCTCGTCAGTCGCTTTGGTCAGTTTTCCGTTGGTGCAGAGGTGAAAGCCGCGCCGATCGGCGGCGGCTGTCAGCACATCCCACAGGGTGCGTTGCTCGTGCGGCAGGATACCGTGACCGCAGATAGCTGATACCAGCCTGGTGTGTTCGACTACACGGACGTGGTGCCAGGTGGGGCTGATGTATTCGCCGATGACCGCATCGATGCGCTGCCGTTCGGCGAACAGCTCCGGCGGCAGTATGACGATGATGTCGCCCGGGTTGCCCACGGCGGCTGTGCTGACCTTGACACCGGTAGTGAACAGGTTGCTGTATGCGGTGCCGCCTTGCTCGGGCGGGGTCAAACGCATCCGCGGGGTGCGGTGTTCCCGGCGGGCATCGGCCGTGGCCTGCTCGGACTGCAACCAGGCTTCCGCCTCTTCGCGGGTGTTGAACGACTTGCGGCAGGTGGCGTTGTTCAGCTGATATTCGGCGTAGTACCAGCCGGATGCAGTTTTCTTCACGTGACCGAACTTACTTCTCATGATGTGGTCTCCACCTCAGTCCACCACTTTGCCGGGCCTTGTGTGGCGCTGATCGCGCCGGCCTTTTGGTGCAGGGCTTCTTCGGCGGCTTCACGGGTGTCATAGACGCCGAGGCCGCGGTAGCGGTGTGAGCTGCCCGTTGCCGGGTTGCGGACACCGATGATCCAGGTATCGCCGAGGCCTGGGCAGACCTGCAGTACGCGCCCGTCTGGTAGCTGGTAGGCGCGCATCAGCTGGCCTTCTCTTCGGCCAGTGCGGGCCAGATGTCGGTGTCGGTGCAGCCCAGTGCGGTGGCGATCCTGGCGCGGACGTCAGGCCGCGGGCAGTGGTTGTATCGTTCGATGAGCGTCAAGGTGTTGACAGAGCAGCCGCAGTCCAGCGCGAGCAACTGCATGTTGTAGCCGCGCTGCGTTCGGATATCTCGCAGCCGGTTCGCTGGTCGGGTTATCGTGGGCATTGGTCCTCCTCATATCAGAACATATATTCGGCTTCTGGTATAGATTACCTGTTCTGGAGATTTGATGCAAGTGCAGAGAGCAATAATGCTATATTGATTTTGTGAAATTCGAATACCTGATTCAGGCAGCGATGTCGTCTGCGAGCTGCTCTGCACTGGAAGACTGGACAGAGCAGCTCGCAGACGACATCGCTGCAGATGTGTTCGAGTCGCTAGCGTAGTGCAGCCGCCTCGCGTATCAACCTGCGGATCGCGGCGCTGCGCGGCTCGCGGTCACGCCTGAGCGCCTCTAACAGCTGCAGGTCGGTCCTCGTGAGCCAGTAGGTGCGCGCTACATACTGCTCTGCTTGCAGGTCAACAGGTAACGTGTAGCCGGCCTCACAGAACGCGTCGATCGCGGCAGTCTCACCGCGCACGACAACCGCCCCGGCCAGGTCGCACGGGGCGTATGCCTGGCCGGTGCGGTCGCACGCTCCCTTCCGCTTCCGCAGTATCAGCTGCAGCAGGTTTCCGTGCGCGGTGCGGATCGTGACTTTCGGCGGAGTCACTGTGGTGCTACCTCAGCTGTTTCTTGGATGTCGGACAGCTGCGCGTCGATGGCGCGTTTCAGTTCCGTTAGGCTCGGATGTAGCGACAGATTGATAAACGGCGTTCGGTGCTCGAGCTGCTGGTATAGCGTGTTGTGGTCGCTGATCTTCAGCACCGCGATGCCGGTGTTGTCGTCCACGACGTAGAACGAGAGCGAGCCGACTGAGCTGTGGGAGTGTTCTACCCTGTACCCAGGCCATCGCTTCGCTATGTGCCTGGCGACCGCAGCCTCGACCTCTCCGCTGCGGACACGGCGCTGAAACCGCTGCCATCGGCGTGCTAGGTCGACTGCTTCGAGTTCCTTGGCTCGCAACTGCTCGGTGTATTGCCTGCGGAGCTCGTCGCCCTCGTTGGTCAGCACGCGCGTCCATCCGGAGGTGCCAGGAAGCACGGTATAGCCGGAGAGGTCGTATTGGGAAGCCATCCACTCGATGATCTGCTTGAACTTAGGCCAGCGGCCCGTCTCTGCATAGCATTGTCGTCGGTATTCGTGTGCAGCTGCCTGGATCTCGTCTGCTGTGGCCTGCTGGTTCATCGGGTGCGCCTCCTCTGGTTTCGTCTGCACCCTCATGTTACCAGCTACTGCGCTCTTTTGCAATAGGTTCTGCGCTTATATTCCGGATATTTCAGAAATCTGTCACCGCCCCTGCCGGCACAACGTGCACCGCCCTTCGTTGCACAGCGGCTTCCCGTCACTGCCACGGAACCGCCATCTTGGCGGGCCTGGCACGTACCACCAGTGCACCAGGTGCACGCCGCGGGTGTGCCACCACAGCGGCGCTTCGGTCAGCGTGTAGATGGTCGTGCTCTCAAGGCTGGGGCGTATCAGCCAGTCGGTCGTCGGCCCGCTCCACACAGCCTGTCTGCGACCGCTCACCAGCCGGTGATCCCGATAGCCTCGCGTCAGCGCCGTGTCCGCCAGAAACGCGTCCGACGTGCCGGTCGTCCCGTCGGCCAGCGTCGCGTCGTCCGTGTCCAACTCCCAGTCTGCGTTGTGCCGGCACGTGCCGATCGGCACGCCGTGCGCCAGGCACCCTGCGCGCCACGTGAACGTGCTGTCGCCCAGCCCGAACACATCCCCGCAGCCGCCGAACCAGTCGTACGAGTCCACCAGCGCCTGCACCGTGAACGCGCCCGACACACCCGCCTGCACAACCGGTGAGTCGCCCGTCCACACCATGCCGGCGCCGCCAATCCAGCAGGCAGGGCCGGCTAGCAGCGCTGCCGCCACACTGCCCGGGTCGGCCGTTGGCAGGCTGCAGCTGAACCCTGGCCACAAAGCCGCCGCGCCGATCGGCGTGTATACATGCGCGCCGTCTACAGTCTCCCACAGGTTCCATACCCGCGCCTCGGTCACCTGGTCGCACAGGTCCGTGATGGTCTGCAGGTCCCAGTCGAACATATCCCACTGCCCCAGTTCGTTCGTTGTGCGGTGACTGGTGCGCACCACGTCGAACAGCTCAAGTCCAAGCGCGTTGTCTGTAAAGCCCGTGATGTACCGGCGCCGCCATCGCCGAAACTGCGTAGTGTCGTCTTCGTCCAGCCGGTCGTGCCGCTCTTCGCGCACCCACTGGTTCAACGCCGGCATCGCCCAGAACACCGGTGCGGCGCCGCGCACCAGCTCCATGCTCCCAAGGCGCCACACGGGCCACGTGCCGGTAGCGTCCAACTCCAGCTCAATCCACTCAGGCAGCGTCACGCCGGTTAACAGCCCGTCGTACGTGGGCTGTGGCCACCGGCTCTGCACGTTCGCGGCCGCAAGTGCGCCGTGATTGCTAACCGGCGGCGGCGGGTCGTCCGGCAGCATCGCGCCGCCGTGCATGTCAGGCCGCAGCAGATCCACGCGCACATACCCGTGACCGTCTACGGCGTACTGCACGGTCGCCGTCCACGTCTTCACGGCGTGCTCCGTACGTGTCCATGTTTGGTGCTCCGGGTCAGGGAACAGCTCCGCCAGGTTGGCCTGCTTAATGCGTACAGTCACGGTGTCGCTCGCCGGAGGTGTGCCTGTGTGCCGCTGCAGGTGTATGTCCAGGTATCGCCAGCCGGCGAACACCGGCCGCAGGCCGCGCGTCGGCGGGTCATTAAGCTGTCCGACGTCAAACGTCAGCGTACGCCTGGCCGTCATGCGCTCGATGCCGGCGTCCGGCGTCAGCGTCCATCCGTTGGTGATGTCCCCGAACTTGCCGCCAGTCAGCGTCCACGCGCCAGGCGGCGTCATCTGCACAGCCGTGCGTGTCGTGGCATCCACGGCGTCGTAGTCCGTATGCCAGCCAATCCGCTGGTCCAGTGCGGCGGCCTGGGTGATGGTCGGGCCGGGCGTCGTCCAGCACCGGCCGGCCATCCGCCGGTCCTTCCAGGTGCGGTATCCCAGCCCGTCGCCATACGCCTCGGGCAGATCTGCAGTAATCGCACCGGCTGATTCCTGAGTTAACCGGCACGAAAGCGGGCCCCAACTGTCGTGCGCGCCGCTGTCTCCTCCGGTGCCGCCTCCGGCGCGCGCCGCGGCGAACGCCCACTGCCACCAGCGTTGCTGCACGGTGGTACTGCCCACACCATCGGTCAGTGTTATGGTCTCCATCGCCGGGTCATCGCCGTAGCGCAGCACCTCGGCCGACTCGGCCGCGCTGGGGCCGCCGCCTATGTGCAGACAGGCCAGCAATACCGCGGCCTGCCGTTGCAGGCGCCAGCCCATTGTCATCTCAGAGGTCATCGTGGTGCTGGCTGGCGTCGCCATGGCGCGGGCGTATCCGGCGCCGGCGTAACCGCTGCAGGTGCCGCCTGCTTCGCTCCAACTCGCGCTCACCGTGTCGGCCGCATAGGTCTCCAGCGAACACGTCACATCCACACGCCCGTCCGCCGGGGCGCTCCCGCTGATAGCTTTAACATATGCTACAGCGGCCAGATAGTTCTGTAGGTCCTGGCCGGCCGCGCCGGTAGTGCCGGTCCATGTTCCGTGCGTCGTCACCAGCGACCAGCTGGCCGGTTCTGTCAGCTGCAGCCAGACCGCGCCGTCAGTCACGTTCGGTAGTTCCCGATGATGCCCGTTAGGGTGATACCCGTGAAACCCTGTAGGCGAGGCGTCCTGCCATTGCGCCAGCACCCGGCACGGCGCTGTGATTACCAACTGCCCCACAAACGGCAGGGTGTGCGTGCCGGGCCCCAGTCCGAATGTCCCCGTAAAGCTTCCGCCTGGGTGAGCAAACGTGAACGCGAACGGGAACAAACCGGATGCCGGCTCGGGAATAGGGTTCCCGCCGCTTAGTACCACCTGGCCCACGCTGAACCCGCCCAACGGCATGGTGGCGCTCAGTTCGCCGTTGCTGGCGATAGATGCGTCCAGAAACCAGATACCGCCGACGTCCACGCGTGTCACGGTGATCTGCGCGCTATGCCAGTAGTCCACCGTCCACGTGACGTTTCGTATTCCGAGTTCTACCGCCATCTCAGTCCGGCTGAGCTTCGCATTCAACCAGCTCCACTACCACAGTCGCAGGGTCAGATTCCGCACCAATGGCCATCACGCGACCAGATGCCGACACAGTGATCGGCCGGGATCGCATCAGAAACTGATGGTCGTCGTCGTCATACCACAGGTCTGTCACCAAGTGTAGAATCGCCTGCTCGTTTGTTTTCCATGCCCAAGTGTCTGTGTCCCGTGCTCCGTGCTCGTGCCCAAGCTCCGTCTCGTCGCCAATAGATTCTGGCAGCGCGGGTATCGGCTCGCCTGCGCCGCCTCGGGCTACGCGCAGTTCCTGACCGCCACCAGCGCTGCGCAGCGTCAGTCCAGGCCCAGGGCTGATGTTCGTCCGGCGCTCAAGCTCCAACAGCACCTGCACCAGGGCGCGCACGAACCCCGTGGTTACCGCACCGCGCCAGTTCGCCAGCAGCCCCTCAATGCGCGTGCGAAGGGCGCTCATTTACCCTCCCACTGCACGTGCGCCATATCCTTTGCTGTCCAGTCGCCGCCCCATATTAGCCCGTAGGCCCGCGCAGCGCGTCCGTACAGCGCCCACCAGTCTGCCGGCGCGTTCCACGTAATCTTGCCGTTGATCAACCACACGGCATCCATCGCTCGGCCGGTGCCGTGGTATTTCGGCACACGGACCCATGTAACCTTGCTTTTACCGGCGGTATACCCGGCCGCGCGCGCGGCAATGATCTCTTTCGCTGTATATCCGGCCTTCAGCAACTCCGCATCGCTCCGCCCCTGGGCGTACAGCTGCCGTTGCTGCGCCCATGTCCGCAGCGTCTCCCACACCACGATCGGGTACCCCTTCTCCCGGATCGCGGCGATCAGTGCCTTAAACTTCCGCCTGGCGTCCGGGTTCAGTCCGTGCACATCCAGCAGGTGGTCGCGGTAGTCAGGCGTCATGGCTCCACCTCCGGCTCGCCGGCCGGGTCGTCTCCGGCCCGCGGCGGGATACCAAGCACGCCCGCAAAGTCCACCGCGTGGTACAGCGGCTCACCGCCAGCCAGCGGACGGTCCCAGTCGCCGACGCCTGCTGGGTTGCTGTTAGGCGTCGGGTACTCGTTCACCCAGATAGGCGTGCCGATCTTCTCAGGGTCAGTAGTATAAGTAGGCTGGGTGTCGTCCTCGTTCTGCCAGTGAAGCAGGCGCCCATCCGACCCGCGCGCCTGCACCGCCGCGCGCCACATCTCGTTCCAGTCACGCGATCGGTACTGGAACATGTACTCCACGTCGTACGCGGTCACCAGGCCGCGGTCGTCGTACACAGGGCGCCAGCTGTAGCTCTCCAGCCGCAGCGTGTTCGCCGGCCGGCCAAGAAACCTGCGGTCATTCACGCAGCCTAAACAGGCCAGCATCGGCGCCTCATCCACCGGGCCAATAATATGCCCGCTGACGCGAATGTCGCATCGCTGGCTCAACAGCGGCAGGTCGTCCGTCACCGGCGTCCCGGTAGACTCCCAGGTCCAGCCTCCGGTGCCTGCTTCCAGCGTTTCCACGCCTCCGTCCACTGTCACGCGGTAGAACGGCGTGTAGCCGTCGCCCAGGTCGCTGTTCGTCGCGTACTCAACCGTGACGGCGCAGCCTACCTGGCCGTCCGCGTATACGCCCACGTCCGCAAGCCGGATGCGCGTGCATCGCAGTTGCGGCTGTTCCATGCCTGGCCACAGGTCGCCGATTCGTGGGAAGCCGCGAGCATATGGGTCGTAGATCGGGTCGACCTCGTGCAGAGGCACCAGCAGCTCGATGGTGCCCGTGTAGCCGTTTTGGTCCACAGTCAGCTGCCGCGTCGCGTCGCGTTCCCCTGGCAGTCTCCAACTCATCCCATCACCCCCAGGCTGCCAACGCCCATGGCGGTGCGCTGCATCGAGCCGATCCGCACTACCGTGTCGCGGATCTGTTCCACCATACCCAACAGCCGCAGCGTATCGGCGCTTCCGCCCATCGCGGCGCCGCCCAGTGCAGCCTGCTGGATAACAGCCGGAGCCGCGGCCAGCTGAGGCGGCGCAGCAGGCGTCGGCATCGCGCCGATCGGCGCGGCGGCTGCCTGGAAGATGCGGGCTGCGACGTCCTCACTAACGCCAGGTGCGCCGGCCTTGGCCGCCTTCGCAGCGGCCCGTTGCGATTCGCGCGCCATCTCCTCGTTTTCTGACACTGTCATCCTATGCGCAGCGATGGCGACACCAACGCCGACACCAGCTGCCACCAGCAATGCCTTCCAGTTGCCTGTCAACGCGGCGGTGATGGCCGCGGTGGACAGCTGAATGGTGCGCAGGGTGCGCAGCACCGGAATCAGCTTGTGTATGACGGCAAACGCGGTGCTGAACGCTGTGACGAACGCGAGGACCCCGTTGGTCATCGGGCTGCCGACGCCAACCAGGCGCGCAACACCGCTGATAGACTTGGCGATATTGTCGACTGCGCGTACGATTCCAAGCAGCAGCGGGCCGAAGGTGGTCACAAACGTATTTCTCAGCCCGGCCAGTGTCGTGCTGAGGTTGTCCAAAATGGCGTCCGCACTGAGACCGAGTAGGTGCATCTGCTCGTTGTATACCGCGTTCGCTTCTTTGGCGACCTTCACCTGGGTGTCTAGTTCCGCGCTCGATGCGGCGATGTATGGCATCAACTCCTGATAGCTACGCCCCAGCAGTGCACTGGCCAGCTGGGCGCGCTCGGTCTCGTTGCCAACCCCGCGCAGCGCGTTGACGATCTGCGGGAACAGCTCGGACATCGGGCGAAGCGCGCCGTCCTGGTCGCGCAGCTGTATGCCCAACCGCGCCGCGGCTTCACCGGCGCGACCGCTGCCTTCTTCCATCCCGGCCAATTGCCGGGTGAGCATCCCGGTAGCGCGTGTCATGGATTCAAACGACCAGCCGTTCTCGTCCGCAAGGAACCGCAGTTCCCCGAGCTGGTTGATCGTCAACCCAGTGGATGCGCGCAGATTCTCCATCTGTTCGGCCTGGTCAGCCAGCTGCTTGACCCCGGCGAACGCTGCGCCACCGACGGCCACCGCGGCAGTCCCAACACCCACCCCGAATCGCGCGGCGCCTTGACGGAAGCGCGCTGCGGGGTCATTCGCGTTCATCTCTGCGGTCGCGATCTGTGTGTCGGTTTTCAGTTGGCGTATCTGCGCCGAGACGGCGTTCAGCTCCCGGCGCAGCGGCGCCACCGCTTTCGCGTCAGCACCCGCCTGCAGCATCTCAGACAGCCGGTCACGCGTTGTCTTCGCCTGCGCCTGCATCTCTGACAGGCGCTTGTTGGCGTCGCGTATGCCGTCAATGTTTGGCTTGACACTGGTGGCCTTGTATATGTCTGTTCCAGCTATACGCGCCATATCACCGGCGCGCTTCAGGTCCTTCTCGAACTGCCCCAGACCGGCCCGTACCGCTGCGACTATTTCAAACCCGGCCATTGGCAGCCTCCTGTTCCTTCAGTCTCTCGGCCAGTACACCGTCCAGCCATTCCTGCGTGGCGCGGGCCTCGCTCGGTGTCAACGGCTCGCGGCCGGTCTGCGCCTGCTGCCACCATATCCACGCGTACACCGCGTCCATCAGTTCTCGGTACTCAACTGCGTAGAACGTCCCGGGCGCTATGCCCAGGCAGCCGTACGCCAGGCGCTTCAGCCTGACCCAGGCGCTAAAGGGTCCGCGTCGGCGCTCCCGCCACCGGCGACGATCGGCTCCAGGTCGCCTACCAGGTCAGCCAGCAGCAAATTGCCCGCCTGCACCAGCTGCTGCATCGGCCAGGCCAGCGTCTCGTCCAGTGGTGTTTGTCGGCCGCAGCTGCTCAGCCAGCCGGCCACCGCCGCGGCGAACCACCGCAGCTGTTCTTCCAGCGGCGCGTCTTGAAATGTCCACAGCGACACGCCGCTGGTCTTCCACGCCTGGTACACCACACCGGTGCTGACCGGGCCGGCGTACGTCACAGATCCCAGTGTGTACTGCATTACGTGGCCACCGTCAGGTCGCCGTCCACCTGGAACGTCGCGCTCCACGTCGCAGGGCCATAATCCGCGCCGCCGGTGATGTCGAATGAGGTGAAATGCCCGCTGCAGGTGTAGCTGTCAGTGGCGCCGATCGCGAACTTGGCCCCCCAGGTAGTGCCGGCTTTCGTGCTGTCGAGCAGCGCCTTCGTATC
>Ga0116142_10003371_pt1 | contig 16119 bp, 19 predicted proteins | sample AD_UKC033_MetaG_FD_89785 | JGI IMG/M metagenome (GOLD analysis project Ga0116142, IMG submission 89785) | Active sludge microbial communities of municipal wastewater-treating anaerobic digesters from USA - AD_UKC033_MetaG | ecosystem: Engineered > Bioreactor > Anaerobic > Digestate | place: USA... | reverse complement strand
CTCAAAGAATCATTGATCAGCAATGCCACCGGTACCCTAAGTGCATTTAACCGGGTGATCCTTTTTTACAGTATTGCCTTTTTCCTGGGTATTGCGATGTTGGTGGCGGCAGTTGTCTTCGGAGCAATGGGTAAAACGGTGCTGGCAGTGGCATTTGGCACCATTGGGTTGATAGATATTGTAACTTACTTTGTAAAACTTCCTGCCAATAAAATCCAGGAAAGCCGGAGTAACCTGTCCCAGTTACAGGTAGTGCTCCTGGTTTGGCTGAAAGACCTTATCAACAATGAAGTACTTTCAGGAAAATTGATCAATACCTCATCACCATCCATAAAAGATTATAAGGACTTAGCTGACATTAATATTGAAAACACCGGCAAGTTGCTTAGCATGATTGAAACAATGGCCGAACCAAAAAATTAACCGTCCTTAGTTAAATTTTTTGCAGGCTCCTTCTCAGGCCAGGTCTACTGAAAGCTATTAACTTTAACCAATGATCGGACTGGATGATAGCAAATGGAAAGAACTGGACGGAGGCTATCGTATGGCCTACGATGCATCAGTTCCTTTAAAGGGATTAGAACAGGCCATCACTGATGAAGAAACAGACGCCGTGTTTGCTGAACTCTGGAATGAACTTCACCACCAGGGCGATGTAGGCCTAGCCTCCTATTATGCCGTGCCGCATTTCATTCGAATTGCAAAGGAAAAGAATTTGTATAACTGGAATGTCTTCGGCCTGATTGCTACGATTGAAATTGCCCGGCATTCAAACAATCCAACGCTGCCCGAAGAATTGGAACCGGTGTATTTACATGCCCTTCAAAAAGAACTTCCTGAACTTATTACAAAAGTCATAGCCGATAAATGGGACATGACTATGACAGCAGCTATCCTATCGTCGCTGGCTGTCTCAAAAGGGCATATTGTAATGGCTGATGCCATTCTGAAAATGGAAGATGAAGATTTGCCCGGTTGCGTGTCCCCACGCAGCCGTATTTCTAAACAAGTGATGCGTGAGAACACGCATCATGGCAACAGAGAAATGAGCTGACTGCCCGTGAACTTCAAACATGCATTCAACTTTTCAGCCGGTTCAATAACGCAGTATTCAATTTGATATACTCTGTTTTTAATTCTTCCGATGCAGATTGAGCCAGCCTGAGCGATTTTTCAGAAGCCTCAATGGCCCCATTTTTATCTCCCTTTTTTTCCAGTATCAAACCCAGCCGGTATAACATACCCAGGTGATCCGGGTTTTCTTTGATAGCCAACTGCATCAGTTCAGCAGCACGATTGATATCAAGGTCATTTTCAAAATAAAACATGGCGGCCCTGAAATAGGGTTTGCGTTTATCACTCTCCAGGCTTGACTCTATTTTAGGTACTACTGTTTTTTGCAGGTCAATATCAACCTGTACGGGTACCCGTATTTTTTCCCAGCACAGTGCCAATTCTGCCGATCTGGATGTGATCTTGTCAAAACCAATCGTAAAAGTTTCAACTGATTCTGTGAGGGATTGCCGTGTTGTATTGAAGCGTAAGATGTCCAGTTCCGGCTTGTAGGCATAGGAGCCCCATTGTTTTTTGCTTTGTTGTAAAATAATGGTCCATTCATCAATGCCGGGAATAGTAAAAAGCTCGTAGCTGCCGGAATCCAATGCATGGCCATTCAATGATACAGGTGTAGAGAAATATATTTTTGTGCTGGCATCGGACCCTGTACGCCATACTTTGCCGAAAGGCACTAATTCACCAAAAATGGTCCGCCCCTTTACATTAGGGCGGTTATATTCAACTTTAATATCCGTAGCAGCCACCCTTTGTTGAATGGTTGCAGGAGCATTGGTAGCGGGCACTTCAAAAGATGACGTTTGCGCACACAGGTATTCAGTTGATGCAACTGCTAAGAAAATACTTATTATTTTAAGCACCATATAAATTTGATTTAAGTAGCAGGATTGTTACCAGTCTGAAGTTATGAGGTTCGCTTACAAGAAAGGATGAAAATTCCATCTTTGCCGGTATTCACTCCATGATCGGTATTAAAAAGCTCATGGCTTATCTTTTTCAAACAGACAGTTTCATCACCTCTCAGCCCTGATTCGTGTTTACGCCTTTGTTGGTGTTGTGTGCAAGCCTTGCGGGCTGGCAAAATACCAACAAACGACCAGAGAAAACCCTGACTTCGGCTGTTGGTGAAGCTATCGCACAAGTCATAGCACAACACCAGCTGCGGCATAAAACAGTGAATTAGATAAAAAATAGTAGTGACATTTCTTACTTCGCATTACTATGTTCTCCCGGGCTTACGACTATCAGCAAAATAATTAGGTTTCGATTTTTAACAAGGTTGCAACTCCCAGTGCTATACTTTTGTACTACGCCAACAACCTTCACATGCTAAAAATGAACCACCGCCTGTTAATAGCATCATTGCTGATTTTACTTTCCTGTAAACACCAGTATTACAAAACCCGGAATGCTTATGCCATCCCAGGCGTAAACAATAATGTATGTAAAAAACTATACGGCAATGTGCTTTTGTACGCCATCTTCGTTGATACCCGCCAAGCCAAACCCTGGACCAGTTATGACATCAGCAGCACTATGGATTCTATAAGAAAAACTGTAACCTGGCTTGAAGGAAAAGCAAAAGAGAATAATATACCACTGGACATTAACCCGGTGATGCATATCAACAAAAGGGATACGATTCCTGTTGATCAGAACTTATATGATGAATCACTCTGGAAAATGTTGTTCTCCACACCTGATGGTATTGATATGACAGACTTATGGGCCAATGCTGTAGCAAGAAAAGCAGCATTGGCTTTCCCTCCTGATACAGCAAGGGTTGTCGCCACCAAAAATATTATCTCAAACAGGGAGCGGCTAATCGCCCGGCTGCGTGACAAATACAAAACAGATAATGTAGCACTTATGTACTTTATTAATAATTATTATACAGAAGAAATATCTGTGGCCATATTTACACCGTCGGCCACCAAAACAGAGTTTTGCATTGTAAGTTTTAAATACCCCGCCGTTATTGCTCATGAGTTTTTGCATTTGTTTGGCGCACTTGACCTGTACATCTCCCCATTCAACAAAAAAAAGAAAGCCGTAAAAAACCGGGAAGCAATTATACAAGCATATCCCAATGAGATAATGGGGATTACACATCGGCAGATAGAAAAACTTGACATTTCTCCTCTTAGCCAATACCTCATCGGATGGAAAGATTCTCTGACAGAGAAAGACCGTCATTTGCTAGTGGGGAATAAACTTAAACTGTATAAATATTGATTTGCTGTTTTTACGCCGTTGTTGGTGTTCAAATAACAAACCCTTTCTTCTATAGTTCTCTTCCCAGCCAAATCTCCTGAAAAGGACTCGGCGCAAAAGAGCAATTATAATCACTTAACTTTATTCAGCCCCCGGCTCAGAATAGTAAAAAGGGTAAAATCCAAAATTGCAGGCACAGAAAATGACCACTTAAAAAAATTTTTTACAAATGACAAAGGAGATCAGGGCATACAACCTTGCACAGTCGCCCGGCGACAAAAAAATATGTAACCTGCTGGCCGCTGAGATCAGCGCAGGCTTGCCGGAAGCAGAAAATAAAATATGGCATGCCCACCCGGTCTGGTTTTTAGATGGCAATCCAATCGTAGGTTACAGCAAACAAAAAGCCGGCATACGGTTGATGTTCTGGAGTGGTGCAGATTTTGAAGAAGAAACCCTGGAGCCCGGCACCGGAAAATTCAAAGATGCCTCCATCATTTACACTTCCGCAGAAGAAATCAATGTCAAACACCTGAAGCGCTGGCTGAAAAAAGCAAGGGACATTCAATGGGATTATAAGAATATTGTAAAACGGAAAGGGGTTTTGGAAAGATTGAAATAATGCCCGTTACCTGCGGGGTCTCCTGGAAGGAACTGGTGTAACCGATAAATACCGACGAGTCACTGCGAAGAATCGTTTGAAAAAGAAAACCACCGCACCATTATATGTTTAAACAATTCTACAACGAAGCCGAAAAGAACCGCTTTGAGACCTTTGTGGATGCCATCCTCGCCATCATCATGACCATACTCGTACTGGAGTTTAAAGTTCCCGAAGAGCCTTTCCATTCCAATAGGGATATCCAATCTTTTCTGCACCACCTGTTCCCTTCCTTCTTCAGTTACTTCATCTCCTTCTCCACCATCGTGATATTGTGGATGGATCATCACAACCTGTTCCGCCTGCTGAAGAAAGTGGATGTCCCGATGGTATTTCTGAATTTCCTGTTTATCATTTTCCTGTCGGCTACTCCTTTCACCACCTCACTGGCGGGTAAGAATATACAGAGCTCCTATGCGGTAGCAATAGTGGCCACAAACTATTTACTGATGAACCTTGCCTTTACATCCATCTGGGTGTATTCATTGAAGCATCAAATGATTCCCGAAACGGCGCTGAAGCAGTTATCCACAAAAAGGGAAAACGGTATCATTTTTACCGGCATCCTGCTCACCATTGCCAGCATACCGCTTGCCTACGTCAGCACTTATATTTCTTTTAGCCTTTTCATTCTGGTGCTGCTTCTTCATGTCATACGGCTGTGGCGGCACTAGTTAAGACCTTAGCAGTGTTAAGCAAAGATTCCCGGACAACTGTTTAAATTCACAACACCCGAATGAAAAAAAAATTTGCGAAACCGAATAGTTGCACATATATTTGCAACTGATTGGTTTCTTAAATAAAGATATATACAATATGCGACGGGATATTTTCCAGGCAATTGCCGACCCAACAAGACGTTCAATTATCACATTGATTGCCCTGCAGGCAATGACACCAAATGCTATTGCCGAACATTTCGACAGCACCCGGCAGGCCATATCCAAACATTTGCGTATTCTCACAGAATGTGAACTGGTAAAACAAGAATACAGGGGCAGGGAAATCTATTACCAGCTTGAAGTAAAAAAAATGAAAGAGATTGATAAATGGCTGGACCAGTTCCGGAAAATCTGGGAAACCAGCTTCAATCAATTGGACAAAGTATTATTAACAATGAAAAAACAAAAAAGATGAACAACAATCTGCTTTTTGATTTTACCGTTGATAAAGCTGCCAGGACGGTATACATCACCAGGGAATTTGATGCTCCCCTTTCCCTCGTATGGGATGCTTTTACCAAAGCAGAATTACTTGACCAATGGGTGGCCCCTGCTCCGTTTACAGCAAAAACCAGGTATATGAATTTTGAAGTGGGTGGCAAACGATTTTATGCCATGGTAAGTCCCGAAGGACATGAGCGATGGGCCATTCAGCAATACACTTCCATCAGCCCGAAGACCAACTTCAAAATGTTCAATGCTTTTGCAGACAAAGATGAAAATCCACAATTGCCGGGTTCTGATTGGGATTACACTTTCAGCGAACAGAACGGAAAGACAACAGTACGCATTACTATTTTTAATGAATCGCTTGACCGTATGGAGAAATTGATTGAGATGGGTTTCACAGAAGGATTCAAAATGTCAATGAACAATTTGGAAAACCTGCTGGCGGTTTTAACCGGAAAATGAATAAACATGAGTGTAAAGGAACAAATCAAAAACTATATCAGCAACCAGCCTGAACCAAAACAAAGTGATATGCAGGCGTTGCACCGGCACATACTCCGGATATTGCCAAAGTGTAAATTATGGTTCCTGGATGGTAGGGACAGCAGCGGAAAAATTGTTTCTAATCCTAATATCGGGTATGGATCTTACACCATAAAATATGCCGATGGAAAAAGCAAAGAGTTTTACCAAATTGGTTTGAGTGCAAACACAAGCGGCATCTCAGTCTATATCATGGGTATAAAAGACAAGACATACTTAGCCAGAACGTATGGAAAAGGACTGGGCAAAGCAACTGTCACCGGGTACTGCATTAAGTTCAAAACACTGAAGGATATAAACATGGATATACTTGAAGCGGCCATACGTTATGGGTTTGAAACTTTGCATCGGTAGTAACACTACTGCACAGTCGTCATACGATACCCATGGCGATTAACAGCATTATTCACAAAAAAGATCAGCTAATTCAACAGCTCCTGGGTTTTATTTCATGCAGGCCGAAAAGGAGATACTGATGTTTTGCTGATCATTGCGCCTTTGCGTGGGGTATCTTTTTCTTCTATCGCTCCTCGTGACATCAACCAGAAATGTTATAACTTTCGCAAAACCGCTGTCATGAAAAATGAAAGGGTATATAAGCTGGTATTCGCCAGCGTCTATCCGCATTATCTAAAAAAAACAGAGATGAAGGGGCATACAAAAGCCGAACTGGATACCATCATTTGCTGGCTTACCGGATATACGCAAAAAAAATTGCAGCAACAGATAGATAAAAAAGTTGATTTGGAAACTTTTTTCGCTGAGGCAAAACTAAATCCCAATGCTTCAAAGATCACCGGGGTTATCTGTGGTTATCGTGTGGAAGAGATCGAAGACCCGCTGATGCAAAAGATCCGTTATATGGATAAGCTGATTGATGAACTGGCTAAGGGAAAGGCTATGGAGAAGATTTTACGAAAGTAGAAGACAAAATATTTTTTAATTTTTACTATTTTCTTTTACCCAGTTCACCAACAGGTCAAGATATCCATCTGCAAACTTCTTCAATGCAGGCATTTCACGGTTAAAGAACCAGCCCCTGCTGGTGAACAGCATTGCATGGTTGGCATCAGGAAATATCTTAGCTGTCACTTTTGAGTTTCCGTTCTTTTGAAATTCTTCCAGCATCAAAGTGTAATTCAACTTTGAGTCCGTAAAATTGTCTTTTTCTCCATAAATAAGCAACACAGGACATTTTACTTTTTCCAAAGCAGGTAATGGATCGTAGTAACAGTTATACTCAAAGAACTGGTCAACACCTAATTCTTCATTGGTTAGTTTATGTTTGCTAAGCCAGTCATTTTGCCGGGCCGCCGGTAAAATTTCAGTATCGAATTTTTCTTTTGTTATCCGGCCAAGCGAGGCGGCATATTTATTTCGCCTGAATTCTTCTACTTCTTTTATAACAGCGCTGTCAACTCCCCGCCATGTGAGAGCCCTTCTGCCATTGTACATATGCTGGTCAAGCGGCGACACACAGTTGGCTGCACTCAGTATAGCAAATGAAATATCACCCGGTGACTTACTGATCGCTAATGGTACAACCCAGCCGCCCTGGCTATGTCCGTATAGTCCGATCTTCTCTTTTTTAATTTCAGGCAAGGTCTTCAGTACCTGAACAGCGGCCACCAGGTCGTTTGCATAATCGCTGAAGGATGCCGCCCAATGTTCTCCTTCCGACCTTCCCACTCCTCTTTTGTCAAAGATCAGGCAGGCAATGCCATTATTGGCAAACAAGGAAGCCAATCCCCTGCTTGCATCTCTTGTTTCCTGCCCGGAGCCATGTGCAAAAACAACTGCGGGAAAAGGCCCTTCACCGCGGGGCAAAATAAGTGAACCGGATAACCTGAGGTTCTTTTTATAATCTTTCTGTCTTTCTATAAAATCTTCCTTTTTTGCAGTAAAACTCAATTCTTTTTCTTTTAACTCCACTCGGGTGAAGATCAATTCACTCCCGTCATTTTTCGTTAAGATTAGCTGCATCTCTTTTTTATTCTTCTTCCATTGAAGAGTGCCCTCAATAGAATCTTTTTTACCAATCGCATTTCCAATCACCACTTGGTTCAGTGTGTCAAATAATCCCCTGATGCGGCCATCCGGAAAAAATAAAACAGGGTATTGTTCCATCATGCCCAGCATTAGTCCATTTGTATGATCTGTAGTTTCATAAAGTCCAAAATAAGGCATCAGCTTCCTGGTAACAGGATTTTCCTGCTCAGGCTGTGCGGCGCAGAAAGAATTTAGAAAAAAGGATAATAACAGGATAGCTATACATTTCTTTCCCGGCAACGTATACACAGAAGGTCTCTTACTAATCATGGCTTGCAGGTAGTATAAAATCAATTGTTCTTTTGAGGAAAACAATTTTTAAAATAAGCCAATACTTCCTGACAAATGGCCGGAAATTGATAAAGTGAACTATTATATGATGAAAGGATGCAGCAATCCCGGCTACTGGAAGACAGGCTGACAACGCATTCTAATTTTCCGGCTTACTGCTTGCTACAAGATCACTTACGGAGATCATTCATCATTAATTCTATTTTATCGGACAATTCACCCACCCCTAATGATGCCCAGATAATAAAAATGCCCAAAACGATTTTTACTATCCCCATTTTAGGAATGGAGAAACCTGTGAGTTTCCTGAGAATTGTATTTACCGGGAGGAAGTAAATGAATGAAAGCAGCAGCAGGAAAATTCCAAAACCCATGTCATTTCCCCAAAATACATTCACCACACCGATGACTGCAACGACTATTCCAAATAGCCAGCTGATTATATCCGAAGCAGTTGATTTGTCAGGCATAATAATTTTTTTAAAATACTGTTTAATGGAAATAAAAAGTACTTTGAAGCACAAAGTAAATGTAGTTTTACCAAATAACCAACAATTTTTTTGCCTTGCATTGCTTTTCAGCAGCACAGGCAAAGCAGTTTCGTTTCGCCGATTAGCCAATTAGCTTTACATTTGCAGCCCGGTTTGTTCGGGACGTAGCGCAGCCCGGTAGCGCACTTGCATGGGGTGCAAGGGGTCGCTAGTTCGAATCTAGTCGTCCCGACATTTTTAAAGACTCCTGATTATTTCAGGGGTCTTTTTTATTTTTGTGTTGTACCGGTTGATCAGAACGGGATGTAGCGCAGCCCGGTAGCGCACTACGTTCGGGACGTAGGGGTCGCTGGTTCGAATCCAGTCATCCCGACTCATTTCCAAAGCCTGTTCCCACAGGCTTTTATCTTTTTTCTGATCCGAAAACAAGCTTTATCTTCGCCCCTTAATGAAAATACTCATTAAGCAAGCCAAAATAGTTGACCCCTCCTCTCCTTTCAACGGACAAACAGCAGATATTTTTATTGAAAATGGCCGGATTACTAAAATAAGTGCATCATTAACTGAAAAAGCAGATCAGGAAATTGCTGTTCCCGGATTGCATGTTTCACCGGGTTGGGTGGATGTGTTTGCCAACTTTGCTGACCCTGGTTATGAGTTCAAAGAAACACTGGAAACCGGCGCAGCGGCAGCAGCAGCCGGCGGCTACACAGATGTGATGGTGATCCCCAATACTAACCCAACTATCCATAATAAAGCAGCGGTTGAATACATTACTCACAAAAGCAGGTCACTCCCTGTCAGTATTCATCCTATCGGCGCTATTACTAAGAATACCGAAGGAAAAGAACTGGCTGAAATGTATGATATGAAAACAAGTGGCGCCATCGCATTCAGTGATGGTATCAACTGTGTTCAGTCTGCCGGGTTGCTGGTCAAAGCCCTGCAGTATGTAAAAGCTTTTAATGGCATCATCATTCAATTGCCTGATGACAAAAGCATCAACCCGCATGGACTGATAAATGAGGGTATTGTTTCCACTCAATTGGGACTTCCCGGAAAACCAGCTATGGCGGAAGAACTGGTTGTAGCCAGGGATATAAAGCTGACCCGTTATGCTGAATCAAGATTACACTTCACCGGGGTAAGTACAAAAAAATCACTCGAGTACATAACAAGAGGAAAACAAAGTGGTACCGATGTAAGTTGCTCTGTTACTCCTTATCACCTTATCTTTTGCGACGAGGACCTGGCAGGGTATGATACCAACCTGAAAGTAAATCCACCTTTCCGTACCAAAGAAGACAGAGCAGCCTTGCAGGATGCCGTGATGAACGGAACCGTGGATTGCCTCGCTTCTCATCATTTGCCACATGAATTTGACAGTAAAGTGATAGAATTTGAATATGCCAAATTTGGAATGATTGGTTTGGAAACTGCATACGGAGTGCTTACTACCGCTGTACCGGGTATTACTGCTGAAAGATGTGTTGACCTGCTGGCCATTAATCCCAGGAAATTATTCGGCCTTGACCCGGTAACAATAAAAGAAGGAAATACTGCCACTCTTACTTTGTTCAATCCTGGTGTAAAATGGATGGTAACTCCTGATCATATTAAATCAAAATCATCCAACTCTCCTTTTACCGGTAAAGAACTGACCGGCAAAGTGGCCGGTATCATTAATGGTGATAAAATCATCCTTGCTTAATTACAGATTATGAAATTATCACCTGCCATAAAAGGTGCGGTTACCGGAGCTGTGATGATAGGTATCGCATTAATAACATTCTATTCAGGCATGAAGGCCGATTCAGCTTTTCAATACCTGGTATATATTGTTTATGCACTGGGCATTACCTGGACAATAACCGCTTATAAGAAATCTGACCGTTTCACCGGTAAATTCTGGGACTCCTTTAACCAGGGATTTCGTTGCTTTATCATTGTAACCTTATTAATGGTACTGTTCACCGGCTTATTCAGTAAAATGCACCCGGAATTTGCAGAAGAAGCTGCTGAATTTTACAAAGAGGAATTAATCAAATCAAAATCAAAGACCCCGGCCGAGATCGACACAATCGTCAACAGCTATAAAAAGGGCTACAGCACCATGCTGGTTTACAGTTCAATTTTCGGATATTTGATAATCGGAGCAGTTGTGACAGCAATTGTATCAGCATTAACCATCAGAAGAAGATAAATATCATGGATCTTTCCATTGTCATACCACTCATAGATGAAGCAGAATCACTGCCTGAATTAACGGCATGGATCGAAAAAGTAATGAAGGAAAATCATTACAGTTACGAGGTCATCTTTGTAGATGATGGCAGCAGTGACAACTCATGGGAGATAATTGAAAAACTGAGAGCCGGCAATTCCAATATCAAAGGCATAAAATTCCAGCGTAATTATGGTAAATCTGCCGGGTTAAATGAAGCATTCCGTGCAGCCAGTGGTGAGGTAGTTATAACCATGGATGCTGACCTGCAGGATAGCCCCGACGAGATCCCTGGACTGAGAAAAATGATTCTTGAAGACGGTTATGATATGGTGAGTGGCTGGAAGAAAAAACGTTACGACAACACAATAACAAAAAATATTCCTTCTAAATTCTTTAATGCAGTTACCCGCAGCATGTCAGGTATAAAACTGCACGACTTCAATTGCGGGTTGAAAGCCTATAAGAATAAAGTAGTGAAGGGTGTTGAAGTATATGGAGAAATGCACCGCTATATCCCGGTACTGGCAAAATGGGCCGGTTTTAAAAAGATTGGTGAAAAAGTGGTGGAGCACCGGCCAAGAAAATACGGTAAATCAAAATTTGGCTGGCGAAGATTTGTGAATGGTTTTCTTGATCTGTTATCTATCACTGTTGTGGGTAAGTTCTCGAAAAGACCTATGCACTTTTTCGGGCTATGGGGGACTTTGTTTTTCTTAGCCGGTCTTGGTATTTCCATCTACCTTATTGTATCAAAAATAATCGACAACAGTTTTGCATTGACCAACCGGCCCGGGTTTTACCTGGCTCTTACTTCCGTTGTTATAGGTATGCAATTATTCCTGGCCGGGTTCATCGGTGAACTGATCGCAAGAAATTCTTCCAGCCGGAATACTTACCTGATAGAAACCAAAACCGGTTTATAATGGCGAAGGTCGTCATCATAGGACCTGCACATCCTTTGCGGGGTGGATTGGCTACCTTCAACCAGCGGCTGGCCAAAGAATTCAATGACCAGGGACATTTTTGTTCCATTTATTCTTTTTCATTACAATATCCCTCCTTCTTGTTTCCCGGCAAAACCCAATACAGTGATGACCCGGCCCCGGAAGGCATTACTATACATTCAGTCATAAATTCTGTTAATCCATTCAACTGGATCAGTGTTGGCAATAAACTAAAAAAAGAAAGACCTGATTTCATCATTGTCCGCTTTTGGCTTCCCTTTATGGGGCCATCGCTGGGAACAATTCTCAGACGAGTCAAAAAAAACAGCCACACAAAGATCATCTGCATTGCAGATAATGTGATACCGCATGAAAAAAGGTTTGGGGACAAACCATTTACTAAATATTTCCTGAAAAGCTGTGATGCATTTATCACTATGAGTGAAAAAGTGATGAGTGATTTAAGAATATTTGAAAAGACAAAACCGGCCCAGTTAGTGTCACATCCCTTATACGACAATTTCGGAGCTATTATTTCAAAAGCTGACGCAAGACAACACCTCAGCCTTCCGGAAAATGAAAAAATAATTTTGTTCTTTGGTTTTATCCGCAAATACAAGGGACTTGATTTATTATTTGAGGCAATGGCGGATGAAAGAATAAGAAGGTCGGGAATTAAGTTGCTGGTAGCAGGAGAATTTTATGAAGATGCAAAACAATACCAGGAACAGATTGACAGGTTGGGCATAAGAAGCCAGCTACTATTAAAAACAGATTTTATTCCCGACAGCGAAGTGAAATATTATCTCTGCGCTGCCGATGCAGTAATACAACCTTACCGTAATGCTACCCAAAGTGGTGTCACTCCCCTTGCCTATCATTTTGAAAAGCCAATGGTCGTCACCAATGTTGGGGGATTACCCTCACTGGTTCCGGATAATAAAGTTGGTTTGGTCGTAGAACCAAATCCCGCAGCGATTGCAGATGGCATCCTGAACTTCTATCAATTAGGTGAAAATTATTTTATTCCCCATCTTCGCAACGAAAAACAAAAATATAGCTGGTCCAATATGGCCGGTACTATTTTCCAGTTAGCAAATGATATACAGAAGTAAAGCCCCTTTAAGGATTGGATTGGCCGGTGGCGGTACCGACGTAAGTCCATACAGTGACCTGTACGGCGGAGCTATTTTGAATGCCACTCTTTCCCTTTATGCCAATGCCACTATTGAACCGATAGCAGAAAATAAGATCATACTGGAAGCTATTGACAGGAATGAGATGCAGGATTTTGACTGGACAAAAGAATTACCTGTCAACGGAACACTTGACCTGTTAAAAGGAGTATACAATCGCATCCAAAAAGATTATGGAATAAAAGAGCAGGGCTTTCGTTTATCAACCTATGTCGATGCCCCTGCTGGTTCCGGATTAGGCACTTCATCCACTCTAGTAGTGGCTATCATCGGGGCTTTTGCTGAAATGCTCCGGCTTCCCCTGGGTGAATACGATATGGCACATTATGCCTATGAAATAGAACGAAGGGATCTGAACCTGGCTGGAGGCAGGCAAGACCAGTATGCGGCTACGTTCGGCGGTGTTAATTTCATGGAATTTTATGCTGATGACAAAGTGATCGTTAACCCGCTGCGGGTAAAGCAGCAACATTTATTTGAACTGGAAAATAACCTGTTATTATACTACACTTCCACCAGTCGTGAATCGGCGGAGATCATCAGAAAACAAAGCAAGAACGTTACTGATAATAAAGAAAAATCCATTGAGGCCATGCATCACCTGAAGGAACAGGCCCGGATGATGAAAGAAGCCTTACTGAAAGGGAGGCTGAATGAAATTGGTGAAATACTAGATTATGGATTTCAGCAGAAACGACAAATGGCAGAAGGGATAAGCAACCCTTTGATGGAAGAGATATACGAAACAGCTAAAAAAGCCGGTGCCACAGGTGGAAAGATATCCGGTGCAGGTGGTGGTGGATTCATGATCTTTTACTGCCCTGTCAATACAAAATACAAAGTGATCAAAAGTTTGGAGAACTTTGGCGGGCGGCACCGCAGTTACCAGTTTGTAGAGCATGGATTGAATACATGGACTATATAGTTAGCTGGTATTAGTAAACTCTTTAATTGGGTATTATGGAAAAGATTAAAAGTATAATTGAAGCGTCAATACAAACGAAGCAGCAAATCCTGCAGAATGATGAGATCATTGCTACAATTGAAAAAGTTGTTGAGGTAGTTACCAATACATTCAAAAATGGAAAGAGGGTGTATTTCTGTGGTAACGGGGGAAGTGCAGCGGATGCCCAGCATTTAGCAGCCGAATTTTCCGGACGTTTTTATACCGACAGGAAAGCGTTGCCGGCAGAAGCATTGCATTGCAATACTTCCTATTTAACTGCTGTAGCGAATGATTATGGCTATGATGTAGTGTATGCAAGAATGATAGATGGTATTGGCGAAAAAGGAGATATCCTGATCGGGCTTTCCACTTCGGGAAATTCGGGCAACATTATCAAAGCGTTTGAAGTGGCAAAGGATAAAGGAATTATTACCGTTGCATTTACTGGTATTACCGGCGGACAGATGAAAGCTATCAGCGATTATCTTATCAATGTCCCTTCCGCAGATACACCAAGAATACAGGAAAGTCATATAACCATCGGGCATATTATTTGTCAACTGGTGGAAGAAAAATACTTTACACCTCTCTAAATCTCTCCTAAGGGGAGACCCATAACATGCTGCATGATTAAAGAGGCGATAATATTAGCTGGTGGGCTGGGAACAAGATTAAGGGAAGCTGTACCCGATCTTCCCAAATGTATGGCACCTGTTGCAGGACGACCATTCCTTTTCCATGTTATTAATTACCTGAGAAGCCAGGGAGTTGAAAAATTTATTTTTTCATTGGGCTATAAACATGAGCTGATCGAAGCTTATTTATCCGCTCAATTTCCAACCCTCAGCTATCAATGTGTAATTGAAGATGAACCCCTGGGAACAGGCGGAGCAATACTACTGGCCTGTTCAAAAGCTACTGAAAAAGATATTGTAGTTACCAATGGTGACACCCTGTTTAAAGTTGACTTGCACCAAGCAGCATTGTTTCATATTAATAATTTTGCAGAATGTACGCTGTTGTTGAAACCGATGACCAGGTTTGACCGCTATGGTGTTGTAGAAACTGATGAGGAACAACTGGTAAAAAGCTTTAAGGAAAAACAATATTACGGGTCGGGAAATATAAACGGTGGTATTTATATCCTGAATAAGGATAAATTCCTGGACGAAGAATTTCCGGCTAAGTTTTCGTTTGAAAAACATTACCTGGAAAAATTTTATCCCGTACGGCGCATATATGGATTAGTGCATGATTCCTATTTTATTGACATCGGTATACCGGAAGATTATAACCGGGTACAATCTGAACTCAGCCGCCCACCGCTAGACCTTTCAACGATAGATAAAAACTGGACGCTGTTTATTGACCGGGATGGTGTCATCAATCATGAAAAGAAAGAAGATTATATTCTCAATTGGGATGAATTCCGGTTTTACGATGGTGTTGAAAAAGCATTTCAAAAGCTGGCAGATAAATTTGGGAAAATCATCATCGTGAGTAATCAACGGGGAGTCGGTAAGCAATTGATGACAGAACAAGACCTGAGAACGATTCACCAGCATATGCAGAATGCGATAGAAGCTGCTGGAGGAAGGATTGATAAAATATACTACTGTACCAGTACCGATAATAAACACCCCGACAGGAAGCCTAACCCGGGTATGGCATTCCATGCTAAAAATTATTTTGATTCAATCGACCTTTCCAGGGCTGTTATTATTGGTAATAAACCAAGCGATATGCTATTTGGCAAAAATGCCGGCATTTATTCTGTTTTCCTGGCCACAACCAATCCGGATGTTCCTTTCCCCCACCCTGATATTGACCTGCGGTTTGAATCCCTCCCTGATTTTGCCAAAGCTTTATAAGTCTTCACAAAATTTTACAACCCTTTTGGCGTTATGAGCATCTGTAAGAAGCTGTAACTTAGCAAAAGCATGACAAAAACCATCCCGGTGAAAAAAAATCTGATCCATGTATCTTTTATTTTCTTTTTGTTATCTCTATCACAGGCAGCTTTATGTCAAAAAATAACAGCTGCAGATCTTAAAAAGATCAAGGCAAAAGAAGATACACTGAGCAGGTATTCTGAACACCTGAATACAGACACTCTGCCACAGGAAAGAATGAAGGCCGACAGTGCTTTTACAAAAGTCCTGGTAAGAGCTTTGCAGATCAAAAATTCATTCTATTACCCTTTTGATTCTTTGCTGGGTATTTCAAAGTTGTACGCCCCTGATACCAGTTTCCGGATCATCACCTGGAATATCAGTTTTGATGATTACTATTCCCGCCAGAAAGGTGCTAT
>Ga0116142_10003366_pt1 | contig 16130 bp, 10 predicted proteins | sample AD_UKC033_MetaG_FD_89785 | JGI IMG/M metagenome (GOLD analysis project Ga0116142, IMG submission 89785) | Active sludge microbial communities of municipal wastewater-treating anaerobic digesters from USA - AD_UKC033_MetaG | ecosystem: Engineered > Bioreactor > Anaerobic > Digestate | place: USA... | reverse complement strand
GCATGGCGGTCATGGTGACGTAAGAGAGGCGCTGGCCTGCAATACGGCCATGCCGGACCACTTCAAGGACGCACATCAGTCGATCGGCGCCCGCAGCGGCACTGATGACGCTACGCCATTCCCTCACTCAGGGAAAACCAGCGCTCATCAAGTGCCGCAAAGACTCTGCCGCCCAGACTCCTAGTCCTCAGGGCCTCACGACGCCTAGTCCTTCGGGCCTGTCGCGGCGGGTGGTTCCAGGCCGGCGGAGTAGTACACCTTGCCATCGGGTCCGACGAACACGGCGTCGACCCCCGGTATCCGGGCAATGATCTCGAGCGCCTTCTCCGGCCCGAGCACGAACGCGGTCTTCGACAGGCCGTCGGTCTGGGTCGCGGTGGGCCCGATGATCGTGGCGCTGCGCACCTTGCTCGCCGAATGGCCCGTGCGCGGGTCGATGATGTGATGATAGCGCACGCCGTTCGCATCGAAATATCGCTCGTAATCCCCTGATGTCGACAACGCGACGTCTTCGAGCGGAATCCTGAGGACCATGCGCTCGGGGTCGTCGGGGTGGCGGATGCCGATCACCCAGGGCCTGCCGAAGCGGTCGCCGAGGATCCGGGTGTCGCCACCCGCGCTGACCGACGCGTGTTCGATGCCGCGGGCCTGCAGCAGTTCAATGCTGCGATCGACCGCGTAGCCCTTGGCGAAGCCGCCGAGGTCGATGCGCATGCCGGGCCGGGCGAAGCGCACGGTGGACTGCGCCGTGTCGAGTTCGAGGCTGCGCCAGTCGACGGCGGCGAGATGCGCCTCGATCTGCGTCTCGTCCGGCCGCACGCGCTTGCGGTAGTCGTACAGGTAGCCGACGCTCGCGTAGGTGATGTCGAAGGCACCGTCGGTCAGGCGGGAATAGTCGAGCGAGAGCGCGATCAGGTCGAACAGCTCCCGATCGACCTTGACGGGTTCCGCGCCCGCCCGAGCGTTGATGCGCGAGAGCTGGCTCTCAGGCTTGTAGTGGCTCATCAGGATGTCGACGCGGTGCATCTCCTTCATCACGGCATCGATCGCGGCTTCGCCCTCGGCAGGGCTCTTCGCCCACAGCTCCACGGCGATGCGCGTGCCCATGATCGTGGCTTCGCGCTGGTGCCAGGCACCATCGGGCGCAGTCGTGAGGGCGAGCGCGGCCAGCGTCAGCAGCACCGATTCACTCCCTGCCACTTGCGTTCGACTTCGCCGCACCAGAATTCTCGCCGCGACGGCAGCGGCTCGCCGGCATGCGCCGCGCAGCGGTGCTCGATGTAGCGCTCGTAGGCGTCGTCGCCGCTGAGGCGACGCAGCAGCGCGAGGAGCTTGCGCAGCCGCGCGCTCACGCGACGCCCTTCACCGGGACATACGGCGCCTCGGAGCTCGGCAGCACCGGCCTGCCGGTCAGCGTGCGCCAGCTCACGCGCAGCATGTCGGCGATCACCACCCACACGATGACGAGGAAGAACACGGTGAGCCAGGCGTCGAGCTGCTGGTTGAATATCAGCTGTGGGGCAACCGCGGCGCGCTCCGGCGGCAGCGCGCCGGTGGCGAGCGCGTCCGCCAGCTCGCGTGCGGCGGCGAAGAACCCGATGCGCGGATCGTCACTGACGATCTTCTGGATGGCGGCAGTGGTCGTGATGACAGCGAGCCACGCGAGCGGCGCGAGGGTGACCCAGGCGTAGCGCGCCTTGCCCTGCTTGACGATGATGGCGGTGGCGATCGACAGCGCGATCGCGGCGAGCATCTGGTTGGCGATGCCGAACAGCGGCCACAGGATGTTCACGCCGCCGTTCGGGTCGATGACGCCGATGTAGAGGAAGTAGCCCCAGGCCGCCACCACCAGCGTGCTGGTCAAGAGCACCGAGGGATACCACGAGGTGCGACCGAGCGGAGCCCACACATTGCCGAGTGTGTCCTGCAGCATGAAGCGCCCGACACGCGTGCCGGCATCGAGCGTGGTCAGGATGAACACGGCCTCGAACATGATCGCGAAGTGGTACCAGATCGCGAGCATGCCCTGGCCAAAGCTGCTGGCGAAAATGCTCGCCATGCCGACCGCCAGCGATGGCGCGCCGCCGGTGCGCCCGAACAGGGTGCTCTCGCCCATGTTGCGCGCCAGCGCCTCCATCTGCTCTACCGTGACCGGGAAGCCCCACGAGGTGATGGTGGCCACGGCCGCCTCGGCGGTGGCGCCGACGACACCGGGCGCGGTATTGATCGCGAAGTAGACGCCGGGATCGAGCAGCGTCGCGGCGATCATCGCCATGATCGCGACGAAGGACTCGAGCGCCATGCTGCCGTAGCCGACGATGCGCACGTCGGCCTCGGAGGCGATCAGCTTCGGCGTCGTGCCGCTCGCGACCAGCGTGTGGAAGCCCGAGATCGCGCCACAGGCGATCGTGATGAAGACGAACGGGAAGACCTTGCCGCCGAAGATCGGGCCGGTACCGTCGATGAACTGCGTGACGGCGGGCATCTTCAGCTCGGGCTGCGCGATCACGATGGCGAGCGCGAGCAGCATCACGGTGCCGAGCTTCAGGAACGTCGACAGGTAGTCGCGCGGGGCGAGCAGCAGCCACACCGGCAGGATCGCCGCGCACCAGCCGTAGCCGATCACGAACCAGGCAAGGGTGAGGCCGGGATAGTCGAACCATTCACGGATCACGGGCTGTTCATTGATCCAGCCGCCGCCGAGCACCGCGAGCAGCAGCAGGGTCACGCCGATCGCCGTGCCCTCGAGCACGCGACCCGGCCGCCAGTTGCGCATGTAGAGCCCGATGAGCATGGCGATCGGGATGGTGGCGAACACCGTGGCGGTCGCCCACGGGCTGTGCTTCATCGCATTGACGACGACGAGCCCGAGCACCGCGATCAGGATGATCATGATGACGAAGGTGCCCGCGAGTGCGGCGATGCCGCCGACCGGGCCCAGCTCGTCGCGCGCCATCTGGCCGAGGCTGCGTCCATTGCGCCGCGTCGAGAGCAGCAGGATCGTCATGTCCTGCACGCAGCCGCCGACGACGGCGCCGACCAGGATCCAGAGGGTGCCGGGCAGGTAGCCGAACTGCGCGGCAAGTGTCGGCCCGATCAGCGGGCCGGGGCCCGCGATGGCCGCAAAGTGATGGCCGAAGACGACCCAGCGGTGGGTCGGCACGAAGTCGCGGCCGTTTTCGAGCTGGACGGCCGGTGTCGCGCGCGTGGCATCGACAGAGAGGACCTTCGCGGCCACCCAGGCCGAATAGAAGCGAAAGCCGATCGCGTAGATGCAGACGGCGGCGACGATGATCCACAGTGCGTTGATGCTCTCGCCCCTGTGCAGGGCGAGTCCGCCGAGTGCAAAGGCACCCGCAGCCGCAATGGCCAGCCAGAATAGTCGCTTCATACCCCTCGCATTCGTCGCCCGGACGCCCGATCATGCCGTCCATGTGGATCACGCCGCAATGGGCAGCGCCTGCCGGAGTGCATGCCGCCTTCACATTGCGCACCGGCGGCGCGAGTGCCGCGCCCTTCGATACGCTCAACCTCGGCGCCCATGTCGGCGACGATCCGCTGTGCGTGGCCGAGAATCGTCGCAGGGTGGCGCAGGCGCTGGGGCTGCCCTCGAACCCCGTCTGGCTGCAGCAGGTGCACGGCATCGCGGTCCACGACATCGGCGGCGCCGTGCCGCCCCGGGCGCCTGCCGATGCCTCCATCACGCGCCTGCCCGACAGCGTCTGCGCGATCATGGTTGCCGATTGCCTGCCGGTGCTGTTCGCGGCACGCGACGCCAGCGCCATCGGGGCCGCGCATGCGGGCTGGCGCGGACTGGCGGCCGGCGTGCTCGAGGCGACCGTACAAGCGCTCGCGGTACCGCCCGCGGACCTGCGCGCCTGGCTCGGACCGGCGATCGGACCTGCAAATTTCGAGGTTGGCGACGACGTACGCTCGGCCTTTCTCGTGAATGACCAGGCAGCGGCGGCCGCGTTTCGCCCGGGCCGGGGCGACCGCTGGTGGTGTGATCTTGCGATGCTCGCGCGCCAGCGTCTCGAAGCCTGCGGTGTGACTGCCATCACCGCCGACGGTTCGTGCACCTATGCCGAGCGCGAACGCTTCTTCTCCCATCGCCGCGACGGCCGTTGCGGCCGGATGGCTGCACTCATCTGGAAGGATCAGCCCTGAGCACGCTCGCGATCATCGTCCTTGCCACCGCACTCAGCGGCCTCGTGAGCGCCGCCGGCGCCGGCGCGGTGCTGCTGCTGCCGGACGAGGTCCGCCGGCGCAGCCTGCCGTACCTCGTCAGTTACGCCACCGGTGCACTGCTCGGCGCCGCGCTGCTGGCGCTGCTGCCGCACGCGATCGAAGGCGTGGGGTTGGAATCGACTCACGCCATCGGCATTGCGCTCGTGGCGGGCCTGCTCGTGTTCTTCGTGCTCGAGAAGCTGGTCCTGTGGCGGCATTGCCATGGCGACGAGTGGGAGGCGCACACCGGACATCTACACGGGCACGCCCACGACTACGCCGCGCACCGCGACCGCTCCGCCGCCTGGCTCGTGCTCGCCGGCGACACCCTGCACAATGCCCTCGATGGCGTGCTGGTCGCGGCGGCCTTCATGACCGACATCAGCCTCGGCATCGTCACGGCGCTCGCGGTGGCCGCCCACGAGATCCCGCAGGAAGTCGGCGATTTCGCTGTGCTGCTGAATGCGGGCTGGTCGCGCGGTCGCGCCCTGTGGTTCAACCTGGCCACCAGCCTCGCGGCGGTGCTCGGTGGCGTGCTGGCGTATTTCGCCCTGCAACCGGTGCTGGGGGCGCTGCCCTATGTACTGGCGGTGGCCGCGGCAGGCCTCCTGTACGTGGCGGTCGCCGACCTGATCCCGGGCCTCCATCGCAGGTTCGATGCCCGTGCCAGTGTCCTGCAGGTAGCGCTGATCGTGGCCGGGGTATTGACCATCGTGTTCGTGGAGATGTCTGCGCATTGACCCCCCGCGCCCCATTTTCGGGGGCCGAGGGGGTTGAAGTTCATCGCATCGCCCCGATAAGGAGCCTTCATGCGCATGGACAAACTCACCAGCAAGTTCCAGTCGGCCCTGGCCGATGCCCAGTCGGTCGCGCTCGGCGCGGACAACCAGATCCTGGAGCCGGCCCACGTGCTGCAGGCCCTGCTCGACCAGCAGGGCGGCACGGTGCGGCCGCTGCTCGTCAAGGCCGGCGCCAACGTCGCGCGCCTGCGCACCGACGTCGCGGCCGCGATCGACCGGCTGCCGAAGGTCGAGGGCACGCCGGGCGAGATCCACGTCTCGAACGACCTCGGCCGCCTGCTCAACGTGACCGACAAGCTCGCGCAGAAGCGCGGCGACCAGTACATCGCGAGCGAGCTGTTCGTGCTTGCCGCCTTCGAGGACCGGGCCACGCTCGCGCGGCTGCTGAAGGACGCGGGCGCGGCCAAGGCCGCCGTCGAGAAGGCGATCGACGAGGTGCGCGGCGGCGAATCGGTGGCCGATCCCGGCGCCGAGGAAAGCCGCCAGGCCCTCGAGAAATACACCATCGACCTGACCGAGCGCGCGTCGAGCGGCAAGCTCGATCCCGTGATCGGCCGCGACGACGAGATCCGTCGCACGATCCAGGTCCTGCAGCGTCGCACCAAGAACAATCCGGTGCTGATCGGCGAGCCCGGTGTCGGCAAGACCGCGATCGTCGAGGGCCTCGCCCAGCGCATCATCAACGGCGAGGTGCCCGAGGGCCTGAGGGGCAAGCGCATCCTCGCGCTCGACATGGGCGCACTGATCGCTGGCGCGAAGTTCCGCGGCGAATTCGAGGAGCGCCTGAAGGCGGTGCTCAACGACCTGTCGAAGCAGGAAGGCCAGGTAATCCTCTTCATCGACGAGCTGCACACCATGGTCGGCGCCGGCAAAGCCGAGGGCGCCATGGACGCCGGCAACATGCTGAAGCCCGCGCTCGCACGCGGCGAGCTGCATTGCGTCGGTGCGACCACGCTCGACGAATATCGCAAGTACGTCGAAAAGGACGCCGCGCTCGAGCGGCGCTTCCAGAAGGTGCTGGTCGATGAACCCTCGGTCGAGGACACGATCGCGATCCTGCGTGGACTGCAGGAACGCTACGAAGTGCACCACGGCGTCGACATCACCGATCCGGCGATCGTCGCGGCCGCGACGCTTTCGCACCGCTACATCGCCGACCGCCAGCTGCCCGACAAGGCGATCGACCTGATCGACGAGGCCGCCGCGCGCATCCGCATGGAGATCGACTCCAAGCCCGAGGCGCTCGACAAGCTCGAGCGGCGCATCATCCAGTTCAAGATCGAGCAGGAGGCGCTCAGGCACGAGGAGGACGAGGCCTCGAAGCGGCGCCTGAAGGCGCTCGAGGAGTCGCTCACGGCACTCGAGAAGGAGTACGCCGATCTCGAGGAGATCTGGAAGAGCGAGAAGGCGGCCCTGCAGGGCGCCAACGCGATCCGCGAAGAACTCGAGAAAGTGAAGCTCGAGATGGAGGCGGCGCGCAGGAAGGGCGATCTCGGCGAAGTCGCCAAGCTGCAGTACGGCCGCGTGCCCGAGCTCGAGAAGAGGCTCACGCAGGCACAGGCCGCCGAGCAGCAGGAAACCCAGCTCGTGCGCAACAAGGTCACCGACGAGGAGATCGCGGAAGTGGTCTCCAAGTGGACCGGTATCCCGGTCTCGAAGATGCTCGAGGGCGAGAAGGAGAAGCTGCTGCGCATGGAAGAGGCGCTGACGCGGCGCGTGGTCGGCCAGGAGGAGGCCGTGCGCATCGTGTCGAACGCGATCCGCCGCTCGCGCGCCGGGCTCGCCGATCCGCGCCGCCCGAACGGCTCGTTCCTGTTCCTCGGCCCGACCGGTGTCGGCAAGACCGAGCTGTGCAAGGCGCTCGCCGAGTTCCTCTTCGATACCGAGGAGGCCATGGTGCGCATCGACATGTCCGAGTTCATGGAGAAGCACTCCGTGGCGCGGCTGATCGGCGCGCCGCCGGGCTATGTCGGTTATGAAGAGGGCGGCTACCTCACCGAGGCGGTGCGCCGGCGTCCGTACGCGGTGATCCTGCTCGATGAAGTCGAGAAGGCGCACCCCGACGTCTTCAACGTACTGCTGCAGGTGCTCGACGACGGTCGCCTGACCGACGGCCAGGGCCGCACGGTCGATTTCCGCAACACCGTCGTGATCATGACCTCGAACCTCGGTTCGAACGTGATCCAGGAGCTCGCGGGCGAGGGCAACTACACGCGCATGAAGAGCGCGGTTCTCGAGATCGTGCAGCAGCAGTTCCGGCCCGAGTTCATCAACCGCATCGACGACATCTGCGTGTTCCGGCCGCTCGGTACCGCGGAGATCCGCCGCATCGTCGACATCCAGCTCGTGTATCTGAAGCACCGGCTGGCCGAGCGCAACATCGAGCTGACGCTCGACGAGGCCGCGCGCGACCTGATCGGCGAGGCGGGCTTCGACCCGGTGTACGGCGCGCGCCCGCTGAAGCGCGCGATCCAGCAGCAGATCGAGAATCCGCTCGCGCAGGCACTGTTGTCGGGGCAGTTCGGGCCCGGCGATCGCATCCGCGCGACACTGCACGAGGGCCGGATCGGCTTCGAGAAGAGCCTCTGATCCGCGGCGCAAATTCCCCTTAGAATCGGCTGCTGGAGGAGCAATGCCGTTCTACGAGTATCAATGTTCGAGCTGTGGCCACCTGCTCGAGGCCATGCAGAAGATCACCGACGCGCCGCTGCGCAAGTGCCCCGAATGCGGCAAGTCGACCCTCAAGAAGCTGCTGTCCGCGCCGGTGTTCCGGCTGAAGGGCAGCGGCTGGTACGAGACCGACTTCAAGTCCGACAAGGAACAGAAGCGCAATCTCGTCGACGAGCGCAAGGACGAAGAAACGAAGGAAGCGCCGAAGACCGAGGCGAAGGAGGAGCCCAAGGCCGACGCCAAGACCGAGCCCAAGGCCGAGCCCAAGGCCGAGCCGAAGGCGGAATCCAGAGCCAAGCCCAAGCCGAAGCCCAAGGCAAAGCCGAAGGCCGGGTCCAGGGCGAAGGTGGTCCGCAAGGGACGCCGGTAATCGTGTTCGACCCCCGCCGCATCGCGTCGCTGGCCACCGCGGAGGCCGCGCGCTTCGCGACGGAGCACCAGGTCTCGGCGGGGCACGCCTCGCGTCTCGGAGCGCACTGGCTGGGGGGCGTGCCGATGCACTGTATGCGGGACTGGGGTACGCCGTTTCCGCTGGTGCTGCGGGAGGCGCAAGGCGCGCGCGTCCTCGATGTCGATGGGCGCGACTACATCGATTTCTGCCTGGGCGACACCGGCGCGATGTTCGGCCATTCGCCCCCGGCCGTGGCGCGGGCCGTCGCCGGGCAATCCGCGCGCGGCCTGACGGCGATGCTGGTCGACGAGCGCGCGGCCGAGGTCGGCGAGGGGCTCGCGCGCCTGTTCCGGCTGCCGTACTGGCAGCTCACGCAGACCGCGACCGATGCGAATCGCGCGGCGCTGCGCTGGGCGCGCGCAATGACGGGGCGGCCGAAGACGCTGGTCTTCAAGGGCTGCTATCACGGCACCGTGGACGAGGTGATGCTGCGCGCCGGCAGCGTCGGCGCGCCGTTCAATGCGCAGGCCACCGCGATCGCAGTCGAGTTCGACGACCTCGATGCCGTCGAAGCCGCGCTCGCGACCGGCGACGTGGCGGCCCTGCTGTACGAACCGGTGATGACCAATACCGGGATGGTGTTGCCGCAGCCGGGGCTGCACGCAGCGCTGCGCGCGCTGACCCGCCGCCACGATGCGCTGCTGGTCGTCGACGAGACGCACACCCTGTCCTCGGGCCCCGGCGGCTACACGCGTGCGCACGGGCTCGAACCCGACATGCTCGTCTGTGGCAAGGCGCTCGCCGGCGGCGTGCCCTGCGCGGTCTATGGCTTCACGGCCGACGTCGAGGCGCGCATGCGCGGCGTGCTGGCCGCGCGCCATGAGGCGCACGGCCACACCGGCATGGGCACCACTCTGGCCGCCAATCCGCTGGCGCTGGCGGCGCTCGCCGCGGCGCTCGAAGGCCTGCACACCACGGCGACCTACGCACCGATGCTCGCCGGGGCGGAGCGGCTCGAGACCGCGTTGCGCGCGCTGCTCGCGCGCCACCGCCTCGACTGGCACGTGGTGCGGGTCGGCGCGCGGCTCGAGATCGGCTACGGCGAGCCGGCGCGCAACGGCACGCAGGCAGCCGCCGCGATGCGGCCCGAACTCGAACATGCGCTGCACCTCTACCTGCTGAACCGCGGCGTGCTGCTCACGCCGTTCCACAACATGATGCTCGTTTCGCCGGTGACCACGGGCGCCGACATCGACCGGCTCGTGGCGACGCTCGATATCTGTCTCGGGGAACTGGTGTGAGCGGGGCCGCCGGCATCGACGAGCTGCGGCGGTTTCGCGCCGCGCATCCCGGCATCGATGCCGTGCAACTCTTCATCACCGATGCGAGCGGCGTGGCGCGCGGCAAGTGTGTGCGCGCAAGCGAACTCGAGGCGATATTCCGTGACGGCCGGCGCGTCGCCGGTTCGATCCTGGGCCTCGACATCACCGGCGAGGATGTGGACGCCACCGGCCTCGTATGGGAGGTCGGAGACGCCGACGGACTCTGCCGGCCGGTGCCGGGCACGCTGCTGCCCTCGCCGTGGATCCAGCCGCCGACGGGCCAGCTGATGCTGACGATGCACGATGGAACGGGGGCGCCGGCCGCGAGCGATCCGCGCCATGCGCTCGCGGGCGCGGTCGCGCGCCTCGAGGCGCGCGGCTGCACACCGGTCGTGGCCTGCGAACTCGAGTTCTACCTGCTGCGCGAAGCGCGCGGGCGCCTCGAGCCTGCCGGCGGGCGGCGGTTCGGCGAGCGCGCGCCGATAGGCTCGTACAGCCTCACGAGGCTGGATGATCTCGCGCCGTTGTTCGCCGACGTGTACTCGGCCGCGAAGGCGCAGGGCCTGCCGGCCGAGACGCTCATGGCCGAATACGCGCCGGGCCAGTTCGAGATCACGCTGCATCACCGCGCCGACGCGCTGCGCGCGGTCGACGAGGCGATCCTCTTCAAGCGGCTGCTGCGCGGGGTGGCGCAGCGGCACGGCTGCATTGCGACCTTCATGGCGAAACCCTTCGCCGAGCGCGCCGGCAGCGGCCTGCACGTGCACGTGAGCCTCGCGGGCGGGCGCGGCGACAATCTGTTCGCGGCGGACGATCCCGCCGGCACGCCGCTGCTGCGCCAGGCGATCGGCGGCCTCGCAGCGACTGCGGCCGAGAGCTTCCTCGTCTTTGCGCCGAACGCGAATTCCTATCGCCGCCATCGCAGCCTCAGCTACGCGCCGGTGGCACCCACGTGGGGCATCAACAATCGCACCGTGGCGCTGCGGGTGCCGGCCGGGCCGCCGACATCACGCCACGTCGAGCACCGCATCGCGGGCGCCGATGCGAACCTGTACCTGGCCGTGGCCGCTGTGCTCGCGGGCGTCGAGACGGGGATCGCCCAGCGGATCGATCCGGGCGCGCCGCTCGAGGGCAACGCCTACGCGCAGCCGCGCCCGCGGGTGTTTCCGGCCACCTGGCACGAGGCGATCGAGCGCGCCGCGGCGTCGGAATTCCTGCGCGACGCCCTCGGCGAGGGCTTCCTGAAGGTGTTCCTTGCGGTCAAGCGCCAGGAATGCGAGCGCTTCGCGGCGGAGGTGACGCCGCTCGACTACGCCTGGTACCTGCGCGACGGCTGATCGCGCTCAGCGCGCGCCGAGTTCCACCTTTACGCTCTCGAGGGCCTCGCCGCGCCGGTACTCGACCGTGACCAGTGCGCCGACCTCGAGCGTCTTCAGCACGTTCGAGTAGGCCTGCATGTCGTCGATCGGCTGGCCGGCGAGCGTGAGCAGCACGTCGCCCGGCTGCAGCGCAGCCTTCGCGGCCGGTGAGTCGGGCACGATGCCCTCGGCGCGCACGCCTCGGCCCGTGTATGCGAAGTCGGGCACGATGCCGAGCGAGGCGCGGCGCTCGCGCGGCGTGCCGGCCGGCGGCTGCACGGGTGCGGCCGCCGTGGCGCTGATCGTCGCGGTCAGCGGCTCGGGGCGCGCGGCAAGATACTCGATCGCTTCCTTCGCCACGGTCGCGACCTTCACCATGCCGGCGACGTCGACCTTGTCGAGCGTGTCGGTGGGCTTGTGGTAGTCGAGGCTCGCCCCCGCGAAGAGTTGCACGCCGGGAATGCCGCGCTCGATGAACGCCTGCTGGTCCGAGGACTGGCCGGCGCCTTCGATGTTCTGGATCGCGATGCCGGTCGTGAAGCCGACGCCGCGGAAGATGGGCGGCCACTCGCTCGCGGTGCCGGTGGCGATCACGCGCACCGGGCCGCTGCCGAGCCGGCCAACGGTGTCGAGGTTCACGTTCGCGCGGATGCCGGCGAGTGGCACCGGGGTCGGGTGCGCGGCGTACCAGCGTGAGCCGAGAAGCCCCGATTCCTCGCCGGAGAAAGCCGCGAACACGATCGTGCGCGGCGGTGCGGCCTGCGAGGCGAGGGCGCGCGCGAGTTCGATCAGCACGGCCACGCCGCTCGCATTGTCGTCCGCGCCCGGATGATTCGGGCCGAGATGGTCATAGTGCGCCGAGACCACGATCGCCTGGCCGGCAAAGGCCGGGTTCGCACCCGCCAGCACACCGATGACATTCGCCGACTCGGCAAAGGCCTGCAGCCAGCCGCCCTCATCGCCGCCCGGGGCGAGTCCGGCCTCGGTGAACGCCTTGACGATGTACTCGGCCGCTTCCTCGAGGCCCCGCGTGCCGAGGCCGCGGCCGTCGCGCTCCGGCGCCGCAAGGTAGGCGACGTGCGCTGCCAATTTCTGCGCGTTGAAGACGGGCGGCAGCGTGGCGAGGGGTGCGCGCGACGGATGCGCCAGCGGCGCGAGCGGCGTCTGCGCGCTGCGCAGATCGATGCGCAGCGGCGAATCGACGGCGCTCCATTCCCCCTTCACGGTGTTTTTCGGCTCGTCGCCCTCGAACACGAGGTAGGAGTACTTGCCGTAGTGCGGCAGCTTGCCGGCCAGGCCCGGCGCGGCCACCGCGCTGCCGAGCGCGATGAAGCCAACCGCCTTCGCGGGGTTGCCCGGATGGCGCTGTACGAAGGTGACGTTGACATCCTCCCGCGCGAGCGCAGGCTCGACCTCGGCGGCCGCCTTCAGCAGTTGCGCCGCATAACGGTTCTCGCGCCCGAAGATCCATGCCGCGCGATCGGCGGGCAGCTCGTCGACTTCGGTATCGAGCCGCACCTCGACCTGCTGCGCCGGGCTGACCCAGCGCGCCAGCATGTCGCGGTAGAGCTGCTGGTCGGCCTTGCCGGCGCGCGCCGGAAGTACCGCGAGCACCGCGGTGTCGCCGAACACCTGGCCGATCGACGGCGCGGTCTCGCGCGGGTCGAGCAGGCGGAACACGTCGAATTCGGGATCGAGCTCGAGCAGCTGCGGCTCGGCTTCGAGCGCGATGCTGAACGGCGTCGCGGCGCCCTGCAGGCGCACGACCTGGGTCGTGTAGCCGTTCGCGGTGCGCACCGAGACCGGCACTTCGATGTCGAGCAGGCCGGTGCGCTGGACCTGGCGGATCACGCCGCGCACGCCGTTGCCGTCCGCGCGCACGTCCTCGAGCCGCAGGTCGGCGGCGCCCGCACGATCGACCCACTGCGTGAAGAAGGTCGCGAGATCGACACCGCCCGCTTTCTCGAATTCATGCCTGACGTCGGTGAAGCTCGCGCGCTGTCCGCGCTGGTTGCGATACAGGCTCTGCAGCGCCTTCCTGAATGCATCGTCGCCGAGCTGGCGGCGCAGCATGTGAAAGCCCATCAGCGTCTTGCCGTAGCCGACCGCCTCGGTGGCCGCGCTGTGGCGCGAACGGAATTCGTTCAGCGGGAAGTCGTGCGCATCCTTCACGTAGTCGCGATAGCGCTTGAGCGTGTCGCGGCGGTATTCCGCGCCCTGACCCAGTTGTTCCTTGAACAGGTGGTCGGCCATGTAGGCAGTGAGGCCCTCGCACCAGTTGCCGGTGGCGTAGTCGACGAAGACCGAGTTGCCCCACCAGTTGTGCAGGATCTCGTGCGGATAGGACGACGTGAGAATGAACGGGAAGCGGATGATCTGCGGGCCGAGCAGCGTGAACGAGGGCATGCCGTAGCCCGTTTCCCAGAAGTTCTCCACGAGCGCGAACTTCGAGTAGGGGTAGGGGCCGATCAGCTGGCGGTACATTTCGAGATCGCGCGCCGTGGCGTCGAGGTACTTGCGGGCGAGGGCCTCGTCCGGCGTGCGCAGAAACACCTGTGCCTCGACCGCACCCACGCTTTCCGCGTAGCGCGTCAGCGGGCCGCCGACCAGCGGCAGTTCGTCGACCGGCGCCGGGTCGACAGTGATCAGATGCCAGCCCTCGGGCGCCGTGGCGTGCACCGTGGGCACGAACAGGGTGTCGCCGAGGTAGGGGTACCAGAGCGAACTGCCGGCGAGATACACGCCCTTCGCACCGATCACGCCGGCGGTTTCACTGAAGCCGCGTGCGTATTCCTCCTCGGGCGTGTCGAAGCCGAAATCGACCGCGCCGGCATAGCTGAGCCGCAGGACCGGCGAGTCCTTTGGCAACGTGACGCGGTAGCGCGCCGCTCGGCCGGACTTCTCGAGCGCGGCGCTCGAGCCGTTGATGCCGGTGAACCCGCCCGTGTCGCCTGCGGGCAGGCGCTCGATCGCGGGCGTCGAGGCGGTGATTGCAAGTGGCGCCGCGAGCAGGAACTCGACGTCGCGGCCCGCGTACTGCGCGGGAAAACCGAGCGTGGCATCGACCGCGAGGTGATGCGTGTCCGGTTCGATGCGCACCTCGAGCGTGTACTGCGGCAGTTCGGCCGCGTCGGCCAGCTCCGCAGCGAGTGGGGCATCAGCGCCAGCGGCGCCCATGGCAAAGACGGCGAGTGCGAGTGCACCCGCCCGGATCGGCAGCATGTTTTTCATTTTGTGGGTGTCGGTCGTCGGAAAACGAGGTCGAGTGTCAGCGGCTCACCGTCGCGGCGAATGGCGAGGGCGATGTCATCGCCCCAGGCGTATTCGCCGGTGGCGCGCTGCAGATCGGTCGTGTTGGCGATGGGTGTGTCGCCGAGGCTCACCAGCACATCGCCCACCTTGACGCCGGCCTGCGCCGCACTGCCGTCCTTGTCGACCTGGATGACCTTCGAGGGTTCCTTGCCGATCCGGCCGGCGAGCGAGACACCGAGCACGGGCAGGCCAGGGCCGTCGCGGCCCGGCACGCCCCAGATGAAATCGGCGTAGGAAGCGCGTACGGAGCCGACAGGCCCCGAATCCTTGTCGCGCACCGCCACCGGAATCAGCGAACGGATCTCGCCGTCGTAGTTTGCCGCGAGCTGGCGGACGCCGCCGAGGTTGTAGGCGACGTGGCCCGAGCCGATCAGCACCACCATGATCGCGTTCTTGCCGCCGTGCTGCTCGAGCGCCTGTGCGGCGTTCCAGCCCATCGACGCATCCCAGGTGACCTGGGCGCGATACAGCGAATCGAGCGCGGCCTCGGACATCTGCGAGTGCAGGGCATCGTCATCCGCGAAGTAGGCGCGAAACAGCCGCCGGTGCTCGGCGTTCGTCAGGTCGATCTTCGGCGGCAGGTGCCTGCGCGCTTCGGGGTCGAGCGCCTCGAAGCCCTTCTCGCGCGCGAGGTTGACCGCCGCACGCGGCAGGTTCACGCCGTACATGCGCAGGCCCTGCTCGCGGGCATAGTCGAAAATTTCGCGGTAGTAGCCCCAGTGGTGCGACCAGTAGACGTACCAGCCGGACAGGTCGACGAAGCCGCGCTCCGTGAGCTTGCCGTCGATCCACTGGTCGAGCGGGGCCTGCTGGTCGTAGGGGTACATCTCGAGGCCGATCAGGACCTCGCGGCCGGATTCGCGCAGCGCCTTGAGGGTGGCGAGCTGCACGTCGTGGAATTCAGGAGTGGTGTGCTCTTCGCCGATGAAGAGCACGCGGGTGGTGGCCAGGCGGCGGGCGAGTTCCGCCGGCGTGATCAGCTCGCCGGTGCGGGTGTCGGTGATGCCGTCCAGCGTGACCCCGACCACCCGGGCGGCGCGGCTTGCGTCGCCGATCGGGAGGTCGAGGATATTCTCGCCGGCCGCCGCCGGCATGCTGGCGAGGAGCCAGCATGCGGCGACGACGAGGGGTCTCAGAATTTCATGCGCCATGTGAGTCCATAGGTGGTGAGGCGTGGATGGCTGATCGTGTAGCGGAGCGGAAAGAAGGTCCCGCCGCCCGTCGTGCCGTCCGGCAGCGTGTTGGTGAAGTACACATCGCGGAAGGCGCCGGTCGGGGCATCTTCGTCCGTCAGATTGCGGCCCCACAGCTCGAGCGACCAGCGGTCGGCGCGCAGGCCGATCGAGGCATTCACCAGCAGCGACTCGGGCAGGATGGCCTGGTTGGACGAATCCGCGAACTGCTCGCCGCGATACGAGGCGTCAGTGCGGAAGAACCAGTTGACATCGCCGCGCGCCACTGCGCTGTAGCCCGCGCCCACGTTCCACTGCCATTCGGACTGGCGCAGGATCTGGTTGCCCGATACGTCGCCGTCCGGCGCGAAGCTGGGGAACTGGACGAAGGATTCGATCTTGGCGTCGTCGTACTGGCCATCGATGTAAGCCAGGCCGAGGTTCAGGTCGAGGCCGGCGACCGGGTGGGCGGTGATGGCCAGCTCTGCGCCCTTGATCGAGGCGTCACCGCCGTTGATGCTGAACGCGGTCGGAATCAGCAGGTCGCGGCCGTCGATCGACTCGAGGACCTGCGGGATCACGATCTCGGACCAGTCCATGTAATAGAGGTCGACCTCGAGGCTCAGGCGGCGGTCGAGGAACTCGCTCTTCATGCCGAGTTCGTAGCTGAGCAGGTCTTCCGGATCGAAGCCGACCACCACCGCCTCCGAGACGCTGGGAGCGTCCTGGAATTCGACGCTCGCGGAGTCGGAGCCACCGCCCTTTTCGGCATGCGCGACGGCACCGTAGAAGGTGAGGCTGTCGTGCGGCTGGTAGCGCAGGTTGGTTCGCCAGTTGACGAGTTCGGATTTCACCTTGCGCGAGCTGACCGGGGTGTT
>Ga0116142_10003354_pt1 | contig 16168 bp, 10 predicted proteins | sample AD_UKC033_MetaG_FD_89785 | JGI IMG/M metagenome (GOLD analysis project Ga0116142, IMG submission 89785) | Active sludge microbial communities of municipal wastewater-treating anaerobic digesters from USA - AD_UKC033_MetaG | ecosystem: Engineered > Bioreactor > Anaerobic > Digestate | place: USA... | reverse complement strand
TGAAGGTGAAGGCGAAGGCGAGGGCGAGGGCGAAGGTGAGGGTGAGGGTGAAGGTGAAGGCGAGGGCGAGGGCGAGGGCGAAGGCGAGGGTGAGGGTGAGTTTGATCCCTGCTTTGATGAGTACCACGCCGCCGATCAAGATTACGATGGGCGCGTATCGTTGTCTGAACTCTTGCGCGTCATCCAGTTCTACAATAGCGGGGGGCACCATTGCGCGCTGACGCCGGACGCGACTGAGGATGGTTATCAGCCCGGAACCGGGCTCGCGCGGGATTGCTGCCCACACCACAGCGACTACCGCACTCCCGGACCGGATTGGCGCATCGACCTCTACGAATTGCTGCGCCTCATCCAGTTTTACAATGCAAAGGCGTATCACGTGTGTCCTGGTGCGGGGACAGAAGACGGTTTTTGCGTTGGGCCGTGAGCCTTGTCTGCTCTCGGCAAGGGAAGGGGGCAGGGTGTTCTTGCTTCTTGGGAGAGATGCGGGCAGGAGGCGAGATATCCCGCGGGGCGGTGCATAGTCTTTTTAGGACACGATGACCCCGTACCTTACGCACGGACCTTAGGGAAGGTGACGATGCCGATGTCCAGATTTGCATTTTCGCGGCGTCAATGGATAATGTTGTGGACGAGGCTGGCAGGAGACGGGTATGCCCTCCGCTGACGCCATTGAATTCCGCGTTTACTGTATCTGCGGCCAGAAGATGCGAGTTTCGGAGGCCATGTTTGGCCGTCCGGGCAAGTGTGTGGCTTGCAGTCAGAAGATTCGTGTGCCGACCCCCGAGGAACTGCCGGACGGGGTTTTGGACGTCTATTTGAAGGACTTCCCGCAGTTTTTGCGGAAACCGTCCCGCCGCGGCGACGACGGCGCGGCAGGTGATGAGGTCGAAGACGCGACGTTGGGCGACAGGGACGAAGGGGGGGAGATTGTTGCGCTCGACGTGTTCGAGGCCGTGCGGCGTCTGTGCAGTTACGAGTACCACGTGACGCAAGCCTTGGCCCGGCTGCGCGAGGGAGCGGCGAGTGGGGCGGGCAACGCGCAGGAGAAGACGGCGCTCATGGGGTATCGGGCGCTGGCGCGGAAGGCGCGTTCGGAGCTGGATGAGCGGATGCGCCAGCGGTTGATGGACGTGGCGGTCGAATTGGCGGACGTAAAGGATCGGATAGCGCGCTGCACGTTATCGGCTCGCGTCGGCGAAGTGGAGTTCCAGGAGTTTCTTGAGGTGGTCCTGCCTTTGCGCCGGCGGCGCGAATGCCTCGAGCGCTTGCGCTACAACCTGCGCGGCTGGCTGGCGGTCTCGGATCCGTTTCTGGCCGGGGGGTTGTTGGATCTCCCTTTGCAGGACCCGCCGGTCGATATTGAGGAGACGGAGTTTCCGGAGGTGAGTCCCGCGCCGAACCAAGCGTTGATCGAGCAGCTACTGCAATCCTTGCGGGAGGCGCTTGAAGAGCGCGAGTACGCCGAGCGCAAACTCGAGGAATGGCGCCGGGTGGAGCAGGAAGGCGGTCTGACCGGCTTCAACATCGAGCGTTACAAGGTCATGGCGGCTGCTGCGCGCACGCGCGCGCGGGCGGCGGCCGCGTTTCTGCAGGAGCGGGTGCAACAGGCGCTTCAGGACGCCGATGGCGAAGTAAAGGCGGTGCGGGCGCACCTCGAATTGGCGCGCCACCGGCTCGACGCCGGCGAACTCACGAGCACCCAGTTCAACACGGTTGAGCTCGAACTTCTGCGCGCCCAAGCCGACAGCGCCAAAGCCTGTGATGCCGCTCGACAAGCGCTCGAAGCCCGAAGCGTCGACGACATCCCGCGCGTCCAGAGCAACCTCTTTCGGCGACTGGCGAAACGGCGCCCGACAGGCGTCATCGGTGTCGATTCCTGGTTCGCCTGGGTCGGCGCGCTCGCCCTGGTGCTGGCGATCTTCGTTCCTATTACGGACCGGGCCTCGGGCGGCAATGCGGTGGCCGTGCCGGGATTGCTGGTGGGATTGGTGGTCGCTGCCGCAGCTACAGCGCTCGCCGCCGCGATACCGAACCGCCGCGCGCGCGGCACGGCCATCGGCCTCATCTGGCTCGCGGGCGGGGTCGCGCTCGCGCTTTGCCTTTACGACAAGTATCACGGCATCGAGCGTGTCAGCGAGATGATGCGACGCGACCGGTACTGGATGTTCGAGCCAGGCATGCTGTTTATCGCCGGTGCCGGCCTGCTGATCGCGGCGTCCTTCTGTATTGCGCTGTTCCAGGAGCGGCGGATGTGGCATATTCCCCTCATGATTGTCGGCACGGCCGGAATTATCATCAGCGCGGCGGCGACGGAGATGGCGGGATACCTGAAGCCGAACCCGGTCGTGACGGGTATAACGCACATATTGGCGGACACCACCGACCCGCGTGCGCCGCTTCAGTATCGTGTCCAGGTCACCGTGTCGAACGAGGGACGCCGCGCCTGCCGATTGAATCCGCGCGCCTTATCGAGCCCGGACCCCGTCTCTTACCGCGTTGCGCGTCATACAGCCGGCAATGATTGGGATTACGAAATCTATCCCATTCGGGTCAAGACCGGCGGGGAGGATTGGCGCGACCTTGCGGGCGCGGCCGGAGAGGCGGTACTTCATCCGGGTGATGAGGGTATTTTCGAGTATGTGTTGGGGCCTGGAGACTACCGCGTGGAATTACATCCTCGTTGGCTGCGGGAAGGGCAAACTCGGATGTTTACGCTGGAGCGGGGCCAAACACCTCCCGAAGATGCGTCCGTGGACGACGTGCCCGGCGGCGAGACGCCGACATTCCCCGAATACGTGCCCGCGCCCGCGCCAGATCAAGACCCGATGCCGGCGCCTGATGACTCGTTACCGCCCGAGGACACGCCGGCGCCGGCGGCGCCGAGTAGAGCATCGGGCCCCGAGCTCGAATTGCGCGGCATTGGAAGCGATCCCGTCGGCGGCCCCCGATTCGTACTCATGTTGCATCACCGCGACGGGCGCTCGCACGCCTTCCGTGTGGGGCTCGGTGAACGTGTCTTTCGCGCGTGGAGCGCCACCGAATACGATCCGCAGCGGCAGACGCTGACCATCGGCCTGCTGGACGACGAGGGCCGCGTGACCGACGTGCGCATCCTGCACACGGGCGAGCGCGTGGCGCTGCCTATGTCCGAGCCGCCGCAAGCACCGTGAAGCGGGCGGATTGCAAATCGGCGCGGCAAGCGCTAGAGTGACGCGCGACACCCCATTTCCAACGCGGAAGGAGTACGACTATGCCCGGGAAATTGCGCATCGGCTTCATCGGCGCGGGCGGCATCGCCATCGGCCATTACCAGCGACTTCTCGCGACAAAGAAGGCCCAGGTTGTGGCGATCAACGAGCCCAGCGAGCAATCCCTGCGGCAATTCCACGCCCATTGCCCCGGATCGGAGGCGTTGCCGGTCCACCGCGATTACCGCGACCTGCTCAAGAATGAGCGTCTCGACGGTGTCGTGGTCTTGAGTCCGCACACGGTGCATTACGAGCAGATTGCCGCGTCGCTCAAGCGGGGACTGCACGTGCTGACCGAAAAGCCGATGGTCTGCACCATCAAACACGCGAAAGCGCTGATCGACCTCGCAAAGAAGACGAAGCGGACCCTGATGATCGCCTATCAGCGGCATTATGAGCCGACGTTCCGCTACATGCGCGACCAGATTCGTAAGGGCCGGCTGGGCGAGGTGCAGTTCGTCCAGGCCATTCAGGCGCAGGAGTGGCTGCGCCTCACGCGCGGCACGTGGCGGCAGGACCCGGCGCTTTCCGGCGGCGGCCAGTTGAACGACTCGGGCAGTCATCTCGTCGACATCGTGATGTGGGTCACCGGCATGAAGGTCAAGGAAGTCTACGCCCGCGCGGATAATTTTGACACGAGAGTGGATATTAACACGTCGCTCACCATGACCTTCGAGAACGGCGCGCTCGGCGGCATGTCGGTAATCGGCAACGCACCCGGCTGGTACGAAGACCACAGCATTGTCGGCAGCAAGGGGGCGCTGTACCTGCGCCAAGGACTCGGCCTGATCCACGTCGACGCCGTGGGCCGGCCCATCCCCGTGAAATTGCCGAAGTACACGAAGAACCCGAACTCGAACTTCGTGGACGTCATCCTGGGCAAAGCCGAACCGGAGACGCCGCCCGAGTGCGGCCTGCGCACCATCGAGGTCACCGAGGCCGCCTGGAAATCCGCCGCCTCGGGCAGACCCGTGCGCGTGCCGTAGATCCACATTTCCGGCCCGGAGAAGGCGGCAAGAAAGAGCGGGTGGGGCACCGCCGTGACGGGAGTCGTCACACCCGGGCGCGCAGCGGCGCGAAGGCGATATGCGGGAGCGGCGCGCCGCCGTTGTGGAAGGTGAGGCCGCGAAAACGCCGCGCGCGGACCGGCACGTGGGTATGCCCGAAGTACACGTGTTCGAGGCCCGTGTCCGCGCCGTGGCCGATGGCGTAGATGTAGGCGTGCAGTCGCCGCAATGTGCGCGTCGTGGGGAAAAAGAGCCGGGGCAGCAGCACGTGCACGCGCAGTCGGAACGCCATGTCGTAAACGCGCCCGAGAAAAGCGTGCGGGCGTTTCTTGTGCAGCCATTTCCCGCGGTACACCGCCAATTGTTCCGGGTCGACGGCGCCGACCGCCACGTCGCCGTGCAGGAAAAGCGTATTGCCGACGCGCAGGAAATAGGGATGCCACGTCAGGCGCGGCTGCCGCCGCGCAAGGGCGTCCAGCGCCTCGATGTAGGGCGCATAGTGATCGTGATTGCCGAGATTCACGTGGACGCGACAGCGCGGAAACGTTTCGAGGATGCCTCGCAGAAAACGGACTGCTTCGGCCACCGCACCTTCCTCGGTGGCATGATCGCTCCACTTGAAGTCGAACGTGTCGCCATTCAGCACAAGCAGATCGGCGTCGACGGCCAGCGCATCCAGCGCGTCGCGATGGGCGCGCCAGCGCGAACGCCGGCAGAGGACATGTAAATCGGAGACAACGACAATTTCCAAGAAGAAGGCTCCTCGTCGCGGTGTGACCGGAATGATGTGACCGAGTTCGGAGGTCCCGTGATAATCCGGGTCCGTTACCGGTATTATACCCGGAAAAAGTCTCGTGCATCGCAACTTCGCGCGAAGGAGCCACACATGCGCACGTCAATGCCGCTTCAGATTGCCGCTCTCATTCTGCTCCTGGCGTCGTTAATGGGCTGTCCGCCGCCGTTCACGCCGGACCCCGACCCGAACCCGACGCAGCGCCTGTTTCAGGCGCAGTTGCGGTATCCCGCAGGGGACCAGCCGTTTGCGGTGGTGACGGCGGACCTCAACGGCGACGGGTTGCCGGACGTGATCACGCCGAACGAGGAGAGCGACGCGGTCAGCGTGCTGTTGCGGCGCGCCGCGGGCAGTTTCGCCGCGCAGCAGGAGTACGCCGCAGGCGGCGGCCCGGTGGCCGCGGCGGTGGGCCTGCTTGACGCCGATGCCGCCCTCGATATCGTGGCGGCAAACAGCACCTCGGGCGACGTTTCCGTCTTTCTTGGGGTCGGCGACGGCGCCTTCGGCGCGGAAACGCGCCTGCCACTGGCGGAGGGCGCCGGGCCGCTCGACGTGGCCGTCGGCGACACGAACGGCGACGGATTCCTCGACATCGTTATCGCAAACTCGGGCCTGGCGAACGTATCCGTGTTGCCGGGCGCGGGCGATGGGACTTTCGCGGCGCCGGTGGACCTCGCCGTCGGGGCGGGGCCGCGCGCGGTGGTGGTCGAAGACCTGAACGGCGACGGCCGCGTCGACATTCTCACCGCCAACCGCGACTCGAACGACGTCAGTCTGCTGCTAAGTCACGCCGCGGGGTATGACCCGGCGGTATCGTTGGCCGTCGGTGCGAACCCGCGATCCGTTGCACTCGCGGATCTCGACGGCGACGGCGTTCTCGACATCGTCGCGTCGAGCCCGGGATCGAACGACTTCTCCGTGTTGCGGGGTTTAGGCGCGGGCGCGTTCGCGCCGCAAACGCGCGTCGTGATCGACTACCTGCCCACGCGTTTCGTGGTTGCTGACTTCAACGGCGATCACAGGCCCGATCTCGCCGCCGTCCTTTACGGCACGGGGGCGGCGTCCATGCCCCTCGCGAAGATCGCCGTGCTCCTGGGAGACGGCGCAGGCGGTTTCGGCGCACCGCGATATTTCGGTTCCCGCGGCCAGACCATCGGCCTCGCGGCGGCAGACATCAACGCCGATAACCGCGCAGACCTCGTCACCGCGAACAGCGCCACCGACGATATCTCCGTGTTGCACGGGCGCGGCAACGGCACGTTCGAGACTGACGAGCGGTTCACCGTCGGCGCGTTGCCGCGCATGGCGGTTGCCGCGGACTTCAATCGCGACTCGCGCGTCGATCTCGCCGTCGCCAATCTCAACTCGGGCGACATTACCCTCCTGCTCGGACGCGGCGACGGCACGTTCCAGCGCGGCACGACCGTCAACGTGACCGGCACGCCCCGCGCGCTCGCTCTCGGCGCGCTCGACGGCGACGCCTATACCGACCTTGTTGCCGTCGATTTCGACGGCGGCTACGTCTCCGTATTTCCGGGGCGCGGCGACGGCACATTCGCCGCTGAACGACGCCTGCTGGCGGGCGGCCTCGGCAGCCGACCCCGGTCCGTGGCCATCGGCGACCTGAACAAAGACGGAATCCCAGACTTGGTCGTGGAAAATTCAAGATCGGACAACGTGTCTGTCTTGTTGGGCATAGGCAACGGCTTCTTCGGATTGCCCGCGCACTTCAACGCCGGCAACTTCCCGTTGGACGTGCACGTGACGGACCTCGATGGCGATTCGTTTCCGGACGTGGTTCTCGTGAACGGCATCGACCCCGATGACCCCGCGCCCAACCAGCAGCCGCGGGTGCGCACGCTGTTCGGCGTCGGCGACGGCACTCTGGAAGCGCGGGTCAATTTCGGACCCTACAGCGTGGATCCGGATCCGCGCGCGCTCGCGATCGGGGACTTGAACGGCAGCGGCGGCATGGACGGCGTGACGGTGCATCCGGGCCGCAAGAGCGCCAACGTGCTTCAGGGCAAGACCGACGGCAAGTTCATCGCGGGCGAGCCCTCGCGCACCGGAGACGCGCCGAACTCCGTGGTTATCGGCGACGTGGACAACGACCGGCGCAACGACATCCTCACCACGAACGATTCCGACAGCGTGTCATTGCTCTTGAATCGCGGCAGCCTCGTGTTCGCGTCGCCGCTGGTGTACCCGGTCGGATCGCGGCCGATAGGCGGCCTGCTCGTGGATGTGAACAACGACGGTCGGGCTGACGTGGTGCTGGTGAACCGCGACACCGACGACATCTCCGTGCTGCTTGCGGTGCGGTAGGGCGTAGCCGGGAAGCAGGCCCGCGTGGGAGCCCGGCAAACCGCCTTATGCGCGCTCCGTGAGTTGCCGCGGGCAGGCGCACAATTCCTCGACGCGGTCGATAAAGCCGCGCACGTGCTCGAGGTCCATAGCCCGATGATCCACGCAAATCGTCATCGGCAGCACGCTGCGAATTTCCAGCCGTTCCGCGCCGTCGTCGCCGCGTATCAACAGGGGCTTGCGTACGACGGATGCCAAGGCGATGGCCGTGGTCTGCGGCGCGATAATTTCGAGCATCTGCACGGTAACGTGACGGCCCTGCAACATCGATCCCACATTCGAGACTAACAGGGTCGCCGCGATAAGGTTTTCCGGCGTGATGCGATCCTCCTCCGGGATGGCCGCGTATTGCTTCCGTTCGCGTCTGGGCACGCGCCGCAACCGGTCCCGGCCGAACAAATTCGGGTATACGCGCAGCAGCACCCGCCAGTCTCCCTCCCAGAGGCGACGCCACGTGTCGCGCAGGGCGGCGTCGTGGAGAAGAATATCGAGGTTGGTGTTCCGCGCGCGTCGCTTGAGGTCATCCATCGCGGCGCAGACCTCGAATAACGACTTCGCGCCGACGTCGAGCAGCGTCGGCGTGAGCATGCGCCCGTCCGGCATGCGCAGGGGCACGGCCACGTTGATCGCGCGATGAACAATAAGTTTGCCCACGCCGCTCGCGGGTCGATACTCGATGTGGGCGTTCATCTCGGGAGAGGCTTTTACCCCTTCCGCGACGATCTTGATCAGCGCGGAATTGAGCGTCACGCGGGGGCCGACGTCGCCCGCCCCCCGCCGCATCTCGTCCACGAACACCACGAGACTCGTAACATCGAACTCGATACCCATGCTGGCGTGGGGCGCCGAGCGCCAACCCTCGAGGGTCTTGTTTGCGACCACGCGCCGCTGGATATCGAACAAGGAGACATGAGTGTCAGGCACACGCGAGGGCTCGTCGCGTTCCGGGTCAAACACCGATGGGGTACTCCTCTGGGGCGCGGCCCGTCCAGACCGTCCATGTCGTCAGCGTCGTCCACCTAGCCCCAGCGCACACACCCATCCATCCAACGCCGCCTTCGGTATCCCTCAGATGGTCAGACCCGCAAGCAGCGCCATCGTCTCCGCCACGCGGCGCGTGACCGGCGGCGTGCCGTTTTCCTGGTAGCGGATGAACCTGACGTGGCCATCGAGAAAGAGCACATTCGCGCCGCCCGGCACGTGATTGAACACGCGGGTCTGCCCGAGACCCGCGATCTGGTCCATCATCACGAAGACCGTACTCTGCGCCTGCGCGGTCGCGGCCGGGTTATTGATGTCCGTGATCAGGAATCGCTCGATACCCTCGCGGAATCGGTAGACCGTGTCGCCGCCGCCGTTGCCGTAGCCGGCCAACTCCGGGGTGCTGACGTCCCGGTCCACTTCACGCTGAATAAGCGTATTGTTCTCTTGCTGAATCCCCGCAAGGAGATTTGCGCTGAGCAGCCCCAGGAGCCCGCGCACGACCTGGGGCGGTCCGCTGCCGACGCCGACTTGACTGATACTCGGCTCGAGAACGGAGAGCAGCACCGCGATAGGCTGCAGCGATTCGCCAGGATACTCATCGCCCACGCGGTCGAAAACCCAACCCGCGTAGAAGTAACTGGAATCCACGGCGCGGGCGCACTCATAGGCGTTGCCGCGGGCCACGCCGAAACAGAACTCGCCGTCTTGCAGCGCCTGTGCGTCCTGGATATGCTCCTTCAGCCCGGCGTCCGACGGGCAGAATGTGATCATTGGGTCCGTAAGGTACTCGGGGTATATCTGGAACAAGTTCGGACCGAAGTCAATGACGACCGTCGTGCCGCCCGTGTCGTTGGTGTATGCCCCCAATTGCACTGTGGGCCACCGCTCCCCAGGGTCTTCGTTCGCGTACATCTTGAAGACCAGACCCCACTCCTTGAGATTGTTCTGGCAACTCGCGCGGCGCGCCGATTCGCGGGCCCGTGCCAGCGCTGGCAGCAGGATCGCCGCCAGAATGCCGATAATCGCAATGACCACAAGCAGTTCGATAAGGGTGAATCCACGCGACTTCATGATTCGACCTCCCACTTCGTTGTGAACAACAACCACCACGCGCGGCAGTCTGGCGTAATTCCCGCCCAGTGTCAAGCAAGAAGTTTCGCAGTCTGTCCCCAAGAACTCTCAGACCGTCGCGGTCTATGGCTGTTGCAGCACGATCTTGATTGCGCCGGCGCGTCCTTTGTGCACGAAGGCTTTCACGGCGTCCTTATACCGGGCGACCGGGAAACGATGGGTGATGATGTCGGCGGGGTCCAGCGTCTGGGCAAGCAAGAGGTCGGCGGCGACGTCGAACGAGGTGCGGCCATCGGTTTCGGTGGCGTGGCAGTTGATGCCGACCACATGCACCTCGCGGGCCCAGATAGGCGAATAGTCAATGCGTCCGGGGCTGAAGTTGATCCCGACCAGCACCACCGTGCCGCCGCCGCGCGCCCAACGAAGGGCGTTATGGAAGGTGGCGTCGTTGCCGATGGTGTCGTACACCCGGTCGAAGCCGCCCAGCAGGATTTCGTTGCCGAGACGGCCGCGCACGTGCCGCGCGTCCACAACCCCCGCGATGCGTCCATACAGGTCCGGTCCTTCATGGATGACGACGGCGCCGTATTTCTCGGCGACGCGCGCCTGGAACGGGTAGCGCGCGAGACAGTACACCGCGGCCTCGGACGCGATATGGCGGATCGCGGCGATCGTCAGTAATCCGATCGTGCCGCCGCCGATTACCAGGACGCGCTCGGGGCCATGCGGGGGAGCCTTCAGGACGCCGTGCGCCGCGCTCGCCAACGGTTCGATCAGGACGGCGGCATCGTCGCTCAGCGCGTCGGGAACACGGAATGGCTGGGTCCGATGCATGACCATGAACGGGGAGAAGCCGCCGCCGACATCCGTGATCGGCAGTTCCTTCGCGCCCACGTTCTCGCAAAGCATGTAATCGCCGCGTGCGCATTGCGGACACGGCGGGTCCATCTCCAACTGGAAGCAGGACGGCCAGTCGATGCGCATGACGACGCGTTCACCCTCGCGAAATCCTCCCGCTTCGTCGCCGACCTCGATGACTTCGCCCACCAGTTCATGGCCGAGAAACTTTCTGCGTATGCCGGGGATTGCCGCGGAAAACGACTTCGGATGCAGGTCCATGAACATGAAGTGCAGGTCCGTGCCGCACAGGCCGCATTGGATGTTGCGGACCTTGATCCAGCGTGGATTCGGGAGGCGCGGCTCGGGCACCTCGGCGTAGCGCAGCGGCGAGAACGGCCCGAACGCCGCATATCGGGAGACACGTTCGGCCACCTTGAGGGCGATGACTTTGTCGAGGCGGTTCTCGAAGAACAGGGCTTTCATAGACACGCCCGGACCGCGGTGACGATGGCGTCCGCCTCGTCTTCGGTGATCAGCAGACTGGGCCGCAGCACGACCGTGTGCCGCGCCACTGCGCCGGGCAGCACGAGCAAACCCTGATCGGCGGCGCGACGGCACAGCGCGGCAGCCGCTTCCTCTGTGCCGCAGTCCAGCGACAGCAGCAACCCGGCGCCCGCCACGCCGCGTATGGGCGAACCGGGGCGCTCGGCGGTCTCGCGCAGGTCGGCCAGCAGGCGCGCGCCGACCATCGAGGCGTTGCGCCACGGTTCGAGACGTGCGTAGGTTTCGACGGCGCTCAGGGCGACGCGGCAGCCGATGTCCGACCCGCCGAAAGTCGAGAGATGAATCAGCGGATGGGCGTTCAGAAAGCGGTTCACGTCCTGGGTCAGCAGGGTCGCCGCGATGGGAAACACGCCCGCGCCCAGCGCCTCGCCGAGGACGAGAATATCGGGCGACATGCCCAGCGCCTCGAAAGCGAAGCGGTGCCCCGTACGCCCGAAATTCGTCTGCGTTTCGTCGACCACGAGCAATGCGCCGCGATCGCGGCACAATTGCGCGACGGCTCCCGCGTACTCGGGCATCGCCGCGCGGCAGTTGTTTTCGGCTTGCAGGGGTTCGAGGATAAAGGCGGCGGTCCGCGCCGTGACGGCCTGCTCCGCGGCGCTTATATCGTCGAAGGGGACGATGCGGACCTCGGGAATGAGCGGCCCGAAGCACGTCTTGTCCGCCCGCTCGGACAGCGTCAGTGCGAACCCCGTCTGTCCGTACCAGCCGCCGTCGACCGTCACCAATTCCGCGCGGCCCGTGCGCCCCCGCGCCACCTTGCACGCGCAGTCCATTGCCTCGCCGCGCATAACGCTGAAGACGGCGCATTCCAGAGGACCCGGCACGAAGCCCGCCAGGGTCTCGGCAAGCCGCGCCTTCTCAATCGAGACCATCGGGAAGTTGCCCTGGTCCGTATCGCGAAGGGCGTTGCGCAGCGCCGCCACCGGTGCCTCCGGGCGCCGCCCGAGGTTGTGCGTGCCCGCGCCAGAGACGGCGTCGAGGTAGCGGTGGCCTTGCATATCCCAGAGGTATGCCCCTTCGCGACGCCCCTCGAGGAAATCGTGGCCGAGGGCGCGCAGCCGCTCCAGCCGGCCTTGCGGGAGACCGGGAGACGCCTGCAACGGCGAAGTGCTTGCGCTCATGCGTTCTTCCTCCGGGCGGGCAGGAGTTCCTCGATTTTCCGCAGAAAGCCGAACGCGGCCGTCTGCACCCGTTCGTTGTTGAGCAGCCGCAGGACGCCCGGAACCCTCGCGGCTAGCAAGGCCGCGGGCAGCAGGGTCTTCATATCGCGGACGGCGAGCCGAATTGCGACTATGATTCCCTCGATCTCCTCGGCATTCACCGTCAACGGGACCATAAACCGCATCACTTGCGGCGCGTTGCCCGAGTACGCCGCGAAGACGCCGTGCCGCGCCAGGGCGTCGGACATCATAGGCCCCACGAACTCGTGGACGTATTCGATGCCGACCATGAGTCCGAGGCCACGCACGGCGCGAATGATGCGCGGATTTTCATGCTGCAGCGTCTCAAGCGCCTCCTTCAGGCGCGCGCCGCGCGCGGCGGCGTTTTCCCAGAGCCGCGTTTCCTCGATGTATTCGAGGACGCGCAGCCCGACGCGGCAACCGAGGTCCGCCCCGCCGCCGTGGGTCTCGTGGAACACGGGATGGCGATCGAGGAAGCCGGTCACGGCGGGCGTGGGCCGATACAGCACTGCGGCAATGGGATAGAGTCCTCCGCCCAGCGATTTCGCAAGGGTCATGATGTCGGGGACCACCCCGTAGTGATCGGCGGCGAACAGGCGCCCTGTGCGTCCGAAGCCGGTCTGGATTTCGTCGAAGATGAGAAGCGCGCCGCGCTCATCGCACAGCGCGCGCAGCCCTTCCAGGTACGCCGCGTCCGCCGGGAAGATGCCTGCCTCGCCCTGCACCGGTTCGAGGATCACGGCGGCGGTCTTCTCGGAGATCCGCGCGCGCATCGCCTCGATGTCGTTGAACGGCACAAACGAGAAATCCGGCATCAACGGCTCGAAGAAACGCCGGTAATGCGCCTTGCCGTTCGCGGACAGCGCGAAACCCGTGTGCCCGTGATAGGCCTTCACGGTCGCGATGATCTCGCTTCGCCCCGTCGCGCCCCGCGCGAGCTTCAGCGCGCAATCCACCGCGTCCCCGCCGCCCGCGGCGAACAACACGCCGTCCAGGTCCCCCGGCGCAAGCGCGGCCAACTTCGCCGCCAGCGCCGCCTTCGCCGGCGACGCGAAATGGAACGTGCCCATGTCGAGGTCGTCCAGCGCCGCCTCCAACGCCTGCATGATAAGCGGGTTGCGCCGCGACACGTTAAAGCTTCCCGCCGAACTGAAGCAATCGTACATGCGCCGGCCCGAGGCCGGATCGCGGAACCCGACGCCTCCGCGCTCCGTCTCGATGACGTCCAGATGGCCGGATCGCAGGTATTTCACCTGGCCGCGATTGATGTAGCGCGAAAAGCGCGCCACTACGGCCGCCTTCTCGGCGCGGGTCATGCGGGGCGCGTTGTTGGTTGTCTCCGTCGTGTGCATCACGCCTCCTCGGTTGTCGGCCCGATTCTTTCACGGCGCCACGCCGCCGCGCAATGCGCCCCGGACTTCCCCGCGCGGCGGCGCTGCCCAGCCGGACCGACCCCGGTTTTCGGGTTTTTTCGGGCGGAAAATTTTTCTCTTGTGTTTTTCCCGGGATTAGTATTATAAGTGTGCGTTTTTTTGAGTCGCCGCCCCCCCTTACAGCGCCATGGGCATCCCGCCCATGCCCGCCGAAGTCGGATCGACTCATGGGCGAGACGCCCGTGCCACGCCGGGGCGGCGCCGTGGGAGAAGAAAAGGTGAAAACGCGCGAGATGATTGATCGAAAAGGGCCACAGCGGAACGGGTCCGCCAACGTTCGGACGCTCGGGCCGATCTCCGACCTCGAACGCCATCTGCCGTCCGAATGGTGGCGCACGCTCTTCAATTCTCTGTACCTGAAGACGGACGGCGACGTCGTCGAGAACCCGGAGAACACGCGGCAGGAAGTGGACATGGTGGTCCGTCTGCTGGGGCTGCAGCCGAACGATTACATCCTCGATATGTGCTGCGGACAGGGCCGCCATTCGCTCGAACTGGCGCGGCGCGGCTTCCGTCACGTTACCGGCTGCGATCGTTCCCGGTATTTGATCCGGCAGGCGCGCCGCCGCGCGAAGCTGGAGCAGTTGAGCGTGTCGTTCCACGAGGGCGACGCGCGCAAGTCGCGGCTGGGCGGTCGGCAGTTTCACGCAATTCTGCTGATGGGAAATTCATTCGGCTATTTCGAGCAGGAGTCGGACGATGAGTTGGTGTTGAAGAACCTTGCGCAATTGCTGCTGCCGCACGGCCTCGTTTTCGTGGACCTCGCGGACGGGGAGTGGCTGAGTCGGAATTTCGAGCAGCGGACCTGGGAATGGATCGACGAGCAACACTTCGTGTGCCGCGAGCGGGCGCTGTCCAAGGACGGACGCCGCATCGTGACGCGCGAGGTCATCACGCACGCGGAGAAGGGCGTCATCGCGGACCAGTTCTACGCGGAAAGGCTGTACACGCGAGATCAACTCAAGGACCTGCTGGAAAAGGTCGGCTACGAATCCGTGCGCTTTCACGAACCCCTAGAGACCAATTCGACGCGCGGCCAGGACCTCGGCATGATGGCGCACCGTTTCATTCTGACAGTCAAGGCGCCGCGGCGCGTGGTCCCGGCCACGCTGGCCCGCGCCGGCCGCACGAAGGTAACCGTCGTCATGGGCGACCCGGAACTGCCGGACCAGGTGAAGGTGGACGGCAAGTTCAACGCGGAGGATTTCGACACAATCAACCGGCTCAAGGCCGCGCTGGCCGAGTTGCCGGAGTACGAGTTCACGTATCTGGACAACCACCAGAATCTGATGCGCGCCCTTGCCGCGAACCCACCGCATTTCGTGTTGAACCTCTGTGACGAGGGCTTCCGGAACGACGCCTTCATGGAACTGCACGTGCCGGCCCTTCTTGAGATGCTCGACATCCCGTATACCGGCGCGGGACCCGCGTGCCTCGGCCTGTGCTACAACAAGGGACTCGTCAACGCCATTGCGCAATCGCTCGACATCCCGACGCCGCTCGAATCGTATATCGGCCCGGACGACTCGCTCGCGACGCTGCCCGCGACGCTGCCCGCCTTGTTGAAGCCGAATTTCGGCGACAGCAGCATGGGTATCACGCAAGACGCCGTCGTGCACAACGCCGAGGAATTGCTCGAATATATCCAGTGGATGCGCGCGACCTACGGCAAATGCGCGATTCTTATCCAGGAGTTCCTTACGGGACCCGAGTATACTATCGGCATCGTGGGAAACCCCGGTTTGACGTACTCGATCCTGCCGCCACTCGAGGTGGATTACTCGAAACTCGATCCCGACCTGCCGGCCATCCTCGGGTACGAGTCCAAGTGGCTGCCCGATTCGCCCTATTGGAGCGACGTGCTCTATAAGGAGGCCTCGCTCGATTCCGACACGCGCCGCCAACTCTACGATTACGCGAACGTGCTCTACGAGCGGCTCGGCTGCCGCGATTACGCGCGCTTCGATTTCCGCACGGACGCCAACGGCGTGATCAAGCTCTTGGAGGTGAACCCGAATCCCGGTTGGTGCTGGGATGGCAAGTTCAACCTCATGGCGGGCCTGCGCGGCCTGCGTTACGCCGACCTGCTCAACATGATCCTTAAGGCCGCCCAGGAACGCATCGCCGTAGCGCGCGCCGCCGCGAAGTAGCAATGTACCGGCATCGTCAGGGCAACACTTCGGTCTTCCCGATTACCGAAACTGCCGCGCCCAGCGCTCCATGCGGTTGTCTTCGTTGCGGATGCGCCAGCGGATGAGGTGCTGCGCGTATTCGGCGACGATGGAGGCGTGTTCGGGGCGCCGCGCGAGGTTCTCGAACTCGCCGGGGTCCGCGCGCAGGTCGAACAACAGCGGGGGCACATCCTCTTCGCCGAAAGCGACGAACTTGAAACGGTCATCGCGCACGACCCAGAGGCGGCAGGCGTCCGCGTCGGCGGGGCGCTCCTCGAGGTGCAGCGAATTGTAGTAATAGTACTCGTAAAAGACCCTGGGTTTGGGGCGCGCCTCGGGGCGGCCATGGACGCGCGCCAGCAGGCTCGCGCCCTGGAAGCGCGCGTGCGGCGGCACGTCGAGCCACTCGCAGATCGTCGGCGCGACGTCAATCGCCTCGCAGAAGCCGTCGAGGGCGCATCCGCGCGTCGCATCGGCGCGCGGCGAGGGATCGCGAATGATCAGGG
>Ga0116142_10003352_pt1 | contig 16173 bp, 12 predicted proteins | sample AD_UKC033_MetaG_FD_89785 | JGI IMG/M metagenome (GOLD analysis project Ga0116142, IMG submission 89785) | Active sludge microbial communities of municipal wastewater-treating anaerobic digesters from USA - AD_UKC033_MetaG | ecosystem: Engineered > Bioreactor > Anaerobic > Digestate | place: USA... | reverse complement strand
CACCAAACAGAATCCGCCAAAGCGCCTGGTGTACAGTAAATCCATGGCATCGATAATCATCGCAGAATCGGTTGCATTCTTCCCTACCGTGTAACGGAACTGTTGAATCGGCTGAATGGAATGCTCCAGCAGAACTTCCTTCCAGCCATTAAGATTAGGCGTCGTCCAGTCACCGTAGATACGCTTGACACTCGCCAGACCGAACTTCGTGATTTCCGACAAGAGCCCTTCCGTAATCGATGGACGGGTATTGTCAGCATCGATCAGAACCGCAAGGGTAGATTGAAATTGATTGTTGGCGCTCATGAGTATAGTTTCATCTCCTTGTAAAAGGTAAAAAGTCTAAGCAATTCATAGCAGGGTCAGCTCGTACTGCGAAGTCAATCCTGCAAGACTTCGGCCTCCTCCGTTCCAATGGTTTCAATCCCGCGAAACGCGGGTCTGGAACGGTTGAAACGGTTCAAGCGGTTGGAACTTTTCCAGTATACCACCTTTTGAACACATATGCTTCTTTCCGAGTCCGATTCTGTCAACTGTCGGTCCCCATCACTCGAGGCACTATCCGATTGGGGGTGGAGAAGCCAGTTTGGTCTTTTTCCTCCACAGCCCTTTCTCACTGAAGCGGTGCCATGCCCAGCGAAGCCAGGTCAGCAGCGAGTAAGCAAGCCAGAGCGCCCAGAGCAGCATCAGAATTCGAAAAACGATGAGCGGCAGCGAAAATATCCGGGGCTGCGGCAGGAAGCTTCCAATCCGGTCCTGCGTCCAATGCAGATAGAAATCCGAAGAACCATTCCCTGCAATCTGCATATCGGGAATGCCCAGAAGGCCTTCTTTGACCGCCACGTAGAGCGCACCTCCGGCTGCAATCGTCCAGACCGCCAGCAGAAGCTGTGTTGCATTGAAAGCGAGATAATGATCGCTCGCGGGTCGGGTGTTTCGCAGACCAAGCGCGAAGAACCAGCCTACGATCACCAGCGCCACTGCCGGGTGAACCTGGGTCAGGCCAAGGCCGAGCAAGAGCCAGTCTCTCCTCTTCAAGGGCGTCACGCTGGTACTGCCAAGACCCAGTGCCGCCAGGATCACAATTACCACCGAACTCCAGAAGAGCACGGCCGGGCCCAGCCGCGGTCCGTGTGCCCAGAGAATCCAGCGCGACGGCTGCATCTGCACGACAATATCCGCGTTCACCGCCCGGGGTCCTACGCTGACTGCCGGCACCTGAGTGATAAGTCCGAATGACGAGGGTTGGCGCCAGCTGAGCTGCACATTCTGCAGGCCAGGCTTGAGCGGAACAATGACCTCCATCCCCTCCTTCTTAATCGGCTGTCCCTGATTCTCAACAGTCACTGCCGCGACCTCTGCCATCTGCGGCACCACCACCCGATGTTCTCCTCCTTTGCTGGTCCGCACCGTGAAAGCAAGATCGGCGGTAGTGTACCGCTTGCCAGGGACCATATTCAGGTATGCTGATTCAATCGTCAGAACCGGTCCTTCTACCGCCTGAGGACGGTACACCATCAGGGAGAGGTTCTCACCGGGCCACGGTCGCCATTCCGGCATCCAGTACCCGGCTTTGTTCTGATGATGTATAACCGGCAGACCTGAGAACTTCCCGTGCCAAATTGGACTGATATCCAGAACCCAGTGCTCAGTCCAAGGGACACTTTTGAACGATTGCAGAACCAGGGACGAAGTTATCTTCAGGCTCGACGTCCAGGTCATCTCGGTATCGTGCGCTTCCAGCGTAATGATCGCGCGGCCGTCTTCAACTGGTATGCCAGGAGTGGTAACTGACTCATGATCAAGGAGCGGTACAGCAAGCGTAACCGGAGTATCCGCCGGCGTCATGCGAATGAGCGTGTTTTGAACCTGCCAGGTCAAGCCCAGGATCAACACTCGTTTGAGCTGAAAGAACGGATGAATCTTAGTCGCAGCAGCGATGTTCGTCAAACCATTTTCCCGGGTTCTGGTGAGCTGAATACTCGCCGCTTCTACCTGACCGTCCTGATTGACCCCTTGAACAGTCCAGCCGGCTGCTTCAACCTCAACGTGGTGCGGCTTCAGGGGGAGTGGAATTGAAAACGCGTTTTCCTTAGGAGCCTTGCCATAGAGGGTAAGCGTATGGACCCCTGCGGTAATCAGCGCCCACAGCGTACCCTGCTTATCAGTAGCAACGCCTGCAGCCGGACGGTCGTCAAGAAGCACGTTTTCCGGCTTCCATTCCTGCATTGCACCAGGCAGCGGCACTGCCGTCTCCACGGCGGCATGGACATCGAAAAGAATCCGAATACTGTCCTGCGAAACAGTAAGCAGCATGCGAGGACTGGCGGCGCAGGCGGGAAGACAGTCGGGTTTTTCCAGCAACCGATTCTGGAGCTCCTGCAGGAGCTCAGGCGAAGGATACCCGACATCCTGGGCTCGGCTCGGAGCCGGCATAAGCAGGAATGCAAGACAAAATATCCCGATTACCGCCTTTCCCCGGCGCAGGCTTTCGACCCGAAGGGGCACAAGCAACAAAATCACCATCGCCAGCAATCCTGTCCGCAGAAAGGCTAAAATCAAATTGGCAACCGGGGAAAGCAGCCACAGGTGAATGGTTTGGTCGCTTGCCACCGGCCCGTTCCAGAAGAGAGGAATGGTTCTCCATTGCCAGGCGGGCATTCCGGGCCCGGTTTGGTTCAGAGCATACGGATCCTGAGTGAGAGCATTTAGCGTTCGGTACTTGTCGGCGGCTTTCAGCTTCTTTTCGCGCCGCTGCAGCGGCCGGCCTTCTGGCTCCGCCGGCACCGGAACAGCAGGCATCGACTCGGCCATCTTAAGTTCTTGTTGATTGTCCAGTGCCGCCTCTTGCGGAGCCACCGCCGGCATGCCAGCACCATAGAATCGCACGGGAAGAAGCGTTTCCAACTGAGGATAGATGCCGGCACGGATCTGGTTCACCATAAAGGGAAGCGCAACAATCAGCAGATAGACGAGGCTGCCGAAACGCCACAGGTTGACAACCCTTCTCGCCCAGCCTTCCGGAAGAAACCTCAGCAGCGCCAGTGCGGCCAGCAGATGGAGCCATACCAGCCGCGGAGCATCGGGTTCATGAAAGGCAAGGCCGACAGCAAACAGGGTGACGACTCCCCACTGCCAGTTCCAAAGCCGATACACTGCCAGGCTGATGATCAGCACCAGAAAGAGATCCAGCAGACTCCATCGTTCAAACCAGGTTCCCTTAGCATCATCGACTCCGGTGACAGTCAGCAGTCTCCAGCCGGGAGGAAGGTTCAACACTCCGGACAATGATTGGACGTCATGATCCCAGCTCACCGCCGGAATTGTGCCTCGGCCTCCTTCCAGTCGCGATTCCGCCTCAAGCTGAAGGTGCCCTTTGCGAAGCTCAACTCCGGGCTTTTCTTCAGGTCCTTGACCAGTAATGAGCTGATCCACTCCTTCTACCGTCACTCTTTCCAGCCGATTGGGAGGATTCATGGCGAGATACCACTGGCGGCTCAACGCGCCACTAATGGTGTCTTTGACTGTAAAACCGCTTCCGTCGAAGTCAAGCCACCAGGTCCGGTACAGATAGAGCTGATCTGGCGCCGGTTCCGGATCGCCTCGGCGAAGCACCTTGAAAACCATTTCAGATTGTGCTGCCATAATAAAGGCAGGAAAGTTCTGCCATGCGACAGGAACATCGGTCTGTTTGGGATCGATGGGTGAGACTCCTTCTATCTTAACCATTCGCAGGTGATTTTGGGCCTGAAAGGACCACACCTCTTCGGCTGGCGCATCGGTTATGGGAGTAAGGCTTTCCACTGGTCCCTTAAAGCGAGTGGTTACCTCGACATCCCAGCGGCCCGGCCTGGCCTGAATGACCAATTCACCATCGGTTCCCAGCCGGGCCGGCAGCGGGCTATCGATTTTCATGGGCACTGCCCCTTCCAGGAGAACCTTCTTCAGTACTACTTCACGCGGTCGGCCGGATATATCGATCCTGAACAGATTTACCACCTGCATCGGGATGGTATCGTTTATAAGGCGAAATACCCGGTGCTCGACCCGGCTCTCAGGTTGGGCAACGTCCTCCTTCCTTTTCAGCCATAAACGACCATCATTCTCCAAGAACGGAAATGGAACCGGAGTTCCATTGAGCGTAAGACTTACCAGACCGCTCTCAGGAGGCACGTTGATCGTCTCCGGCATTTCATTCCAGACAAATGAGCCTTCCACCCGGCGTGCTCCTGGAGCGAGAAACACCGAAGGAGCCCCATCCCGAGCTATCACCGGCACTGCTCGGCCATCAACAGTCACCCCCTCGGGCCAGGCATCAGGGGACCCAGGCAATGGTACATCAGTTTCGGCAAATACGAGCCACTCCTGGCTGAAGCTGCCTTTCGTATCCTCCAGGTTCAGCACCACTCTCGACGGCCACGTGCACTGGTAGGATTCACCGTCATTATACCGGGTCGGACAGAGCCGTTCTTCCAGATTGTGGAGGACCCACCCTTCCCACTGCTTCAGGCTGGGAGGAATGTCAGCAGTATCTGCCGACCACGCTGAATCAGGGAAGGTGTCCAGAAAAGAGGCAGCGATCAGAAAAAGCACCAAAAGCTTTTTTGCGGGCATATCCTGTTCTCCTCATACAACGCAGCACAGTAATGGTGTGCACAGCGCAACCCTACAAGCTGGGTAAATGGAATAGTGGAATGGTAGAATACTGGGGAGAAGAGCTGACGCAACTTCTGGGCACGAACAGGAAATCCTAAGCGCTAAGCTCTAAATCCTAAACAATACCTCAACTCAAAACAGCAATGTCCAAAACAGACGCCGTATAGCCTGGATTCCCGCCTTCGAGGGAATGACGGACATTCCTCGATCTTTTTTTCAGAGCACACAGCCACATTTGTCATCTTTCAGAAGACAATGTAGAGCCGCATGCAGCAAAATACTGTCATTCCCGCGAAGGCGGGAATCCAGGTTTAGAACCTTAAAGCTTTTGGACTTTGAATTTGTTTAGTGCTTAGAAATTCGGATTTAGTATTTTCCCCATTCCTTTCTCACACAGCCAGCAAGACATCCAGTTTTCCAGTATTTCAGTTTTCATCCGTGCCAAAGGTCGAGCTTTTGAAGATCGATGTCTTCCTCAAAAAATATACGCGAGATAGCCTTAAAGTTGTCGGTATAATCGGAAATAAAAAACTTTCGTGTTGATCCTTCATTCAGATTAAGCAAAGCACGTCTGGCAAGAGTGTTCCGCAGCTGCGTTGCCACGGCGGTAGCAGAATCGAGGATATGCACTGTGAAGTTATAGTACTTGCTGATCTGATTCTTGATGATCGGATAATGAGTACAACCCAGAATCAACGCATCGATATCCGCCAGCACTGGGTTGGACAGATACGAACGGATGATCGCATTGCTGATGTCATCGAAAATGAAACCCTCTTCGATCATCGGGACAAGCAACGGCGTTGCCAGCACCTGCACATCGAGATCCGGCCTAGCGGCTTTTATTTTCTTTGGATAGGCGGCACTATGAATAGTCGTTTTGGTTCCAATGACTCCGACCCGTTTGTGACCACTCAGCTGGACAATAGTTTCCACCACCGGATCGATAACATCGAGCACAATCGCCCGATTGTCCACATGCCGGGATACGCATTCGTGGGCGACAGCGGAAGCGGTGTTGCACGCGATGAGAATCACCTTGCAGCCATGCTCCAGAAGAAAATCTGAAATTCTCTCTGAATAGTGTCGTATCGTTTCCGGCGACTTTTCGCCGTACGGCAGGTGAGCGGTATCACCGAAATAGATGATGTCCTCATTTGGCAGCAGCAGTTTAATGGCATTAGCTACCGTCAAGCCCCCTACTCCCGAGTCAAAAATGCCTATTGGCTGTGTAGCCTGTAATGAATTCATGCACACACTCCGCAGTCATACGTGTCCAGAAAAGATGCGTGCTCGAAGCAGTCAGACAAGAAAAACGTATCAATATCGGCACGTCTTTGAGTAGTACAATCTTATCAACAGAAATTGTCAACCCAAATTTTCGATCCGCATCAATTTCTGCTGCCGTTGGCCTGTACATGCTTTTCTCAAGTCCTTGTTTGACAAGATCCCCGGTTTTCTTGATAATTGATGAGAGCCGTTTCACCCGCGGATGACCCGGGCCTGAAACGGTCGAAACGGTTCTAACGGCTTGAACGGTTTAAACGCCTTGAACGGCTTGAACAATTATGGCAAGAAAACTATCCTATGAAGCATTGCTGAAGAAGATCACCGCACTGGAATCAGAGCTGAAGGCATGCAAGGAAAGAGAGCGGGCGCTCAAGAGCGGTGAACTGCAGTACAAGAAGATTTTTGTCTCCGCCACCGACGGATTTATCATTTTAGATCTGAACGGAAACGTTGTTGAAGCAAATCCTCAGGCCTGCAGGATGCACGGCTATTCGCATGCAGAATTCATAAAACTGACCGGCAACGATTTCATCCATCCCGATTGTCATCCTCTTTTCGACCAATTTCGAAAGGAAACAAAGACCAGAGGAAAATTCCACACGGAAGCCTTAGACGTACGAAAGGATGGGACCTCTTTCATCGTTGATGTCAAAGGGGTTCAGTTCGACTATCAAGGGAAAAAGCATCTCCTGGCAATCCAAAGGGATATCACCGAACGCAAACAAATCGAAGAGTGCCTCAGGAAAAGCTCACGCGAGCTTCGCACCCTATCTCTCAAGCTTCTAACGGTTCAAGAAACCGAAAAAAAGCGGCTTGCCCGTGAGCTGCATGATGGATTCGGACAAACCCTGACTGCAATCAGATTCGAAGTTGCAAATGCCGTGGATGAAATACGTGCTCATAACAGCACTGCAGCGCTGCCGCTTCTCGAAGAAGTTGTTCATATATTAAAGCATGCGGTAGAGGAGGTGCGGAAGGTTTCAATGGACCTTCGACCGACGGTGCTGGATAATGCCGGTATCGTAGCAACGATCTCTTGGTTATGCCGGGAATTCATGAAGGTGCAGCCGCACGTTCGGGTCAGGCAGAAGGTCACGGTAAATGAGCAGGAAATCTCCCGGCCATTGAAAATCACCATGTACCGGCTTTTGCAGGAGGCTTTGACCAATATCGTCAAACACAGTCAGGCAAGCCTGGTTACGATCTCGCTGGTGAAAAAGCAAAAAAGGATCGAGCTGTCTATTCGGGACAATGGCAAAGGGTTCGCTCTGGACACCACAAATTATCGTGATGCCTCGGTAAGAGGTCTCGGGCTCACCAACATGAATGAGCGAACGATTCTTTCCGGAGGCGTTTTTCGTATCGAATCCGAACCTGGCGCGGGAACGTTGATTAAAGCCAGCTGGCCGTTGGAATCGCTTCAGCAGAACGATTGATGCATGCCGATCCGGTGCGGGGAGATACTGCGGAACATCTACTCGCCGATTAACCCTTTTTCCTTCGCGTACTTTGTTAAGGCAGCAGTGTTGTGCAGATCGAGTTTCTCTCTGATATTGGCCCGGTGCTTCTCGATCGTCTTGATATCGATGCAAAGCTGTTCGGCCATCTCCCGGTTTTTATATCCTTCTGCAACCAGCTTCAAGACTTCTTTTTCTCGCGGGGTAAGTCGCTCCCAGGCCGAGATTGGCTCGATCACCTTTCTGCCTTCCAGATAGCCTTTTACGATCGTTCCTGACACTCCGGGGCTCAGGTAAAATTTGTCCTCTAGTACAGTCCGTATCGCCATGGGAAGCTCGGAGGGAGTGTCATCCTTGAGCAGATATCCATCAGCACCCGCCTGCAGAGCTGCCAGCACGTTGTCTTCGGTCTTGTGCATAGTGAGGACCAAAACCTTGGTTTTCTGATTGCGCCGCTTCAATTCCCGAATTGCGGTGGTACCATCCATCTTCGGCATGGAGAGATCAATGAGAAGGAGGTCAGGCTTAAAGCGTTCAGTGCACTGGATTGCCTCCCGGCCATCTGATGCTTCCCCAACGACCACCATTTCGGGGTCTTTGGAAAGAAGCGTTCGTAAACCCTTCCGTACGATGGCATGATCTTCCGCAATCACAATTCGCATTCTCTTTTTCTCTTTCATAGCATAGGCAACTCCGACAGGTTTGTAAGCTAAGTCCTCCATACCGGGAGACCCTTTCTCAATCGACAGCGCAACCTCGTCCCGGTACTTCCTATCGGTTATTCCTATACCACAGTCTTCAGCTTTTTTCCATGGTACCGCTCTATAGAAGGCACGAAGGGAGCTGACTACCTTATGCTGCGTGGATGCTCCGCTCAGAAAATGCGCTGGATTTGTTCGTCATTTTCTCCAGTTTGCCTTCACAATAGGCCACAAAGACCAGTAAGGCTAAACCCAGACTCACAATGCTGCAAATGATTGCACCCCATTCCATGGCATGTTCCTCCCTGGCAAAAGGGTTTCTGGTATGTCCCAGGTCGACATCTGTACAGCGGATAATCAACCTGCCTTGTGCCACAGTCGAAATCCGGCTGCAGCAGTGGCTCTCACCTTCAACTTAAAACCTCTTACAGGAGCGGTAAAGGCGCGTAAGTGGCTATTTCTTCACTTCCAGGAGTGAATTTTCGATGGTAGGGCATGTGGTCGGGTTTTGAAACAACATTTTAATAATAAATAGAAATATAGATATGGACCGATCACTGGATGAATATCTCGCACGTCTGCTCATGTCATTGAAAAGCAGCTTTGGAGTCGTATCTGCTATTCAGAACCGGCAGGCTTCTTGTTTGCTCGGTTTATTGCTTTATCCGGCCGCAATCATATACACAAGAGATCATCGATCGAAAATCTACGCCAATAAAAGCAGAAGACTGGGTTATGAGACGTCTACACGAAGGTATCGGGGCTGAGAACCCAGGATTTCGAACCACCCGATCGCTTCCGCCAGCAAATCTATAGCAAGTATGAACGTTCCCCTGGTATCGAATCGCACGGTAATAGTCTCTTCGAGAGTCTCACCCGGCGCGAGAGGTTTCGCAAGCTCATGTCGTGAAAAATCATGGTTGATCAGGACCATTTCTTTGTCATAGAGATGCGTTCCGAGTCCCACCACTCCGATGGAGCGAATATTTTCATTGAGCCACCTGGCGCTGCCGGTATTTGCAACCCGTACCAGTATATCGAGATCCTCGCCTGGTTTTACAGCAGCCTCGTCTTTATCGACAGTAATGGAATGGGCAAGCCCGACATGGCTTCTGCTGTCAGGAACGAACGCTCCTTTATACAAAAAGAAAATACTCTTCATCGTTGTTGCGGTACGAATATTTTCAAGTACGCTTCTTTGCAGCGCATTCATCTTCAATGACTTCACAGGGTGCCACAATGAGGCATCAGCGCTGTCAGCGGTGAGCGAATTATAGTCATCCAGTGTCACTTCCATGGTGTTGAGCAGCCTACAGGATATATGCGAAAAACCTTTCGTCTGAGCAATTGAAAAAATCTCATTCAGATCAACATCGTTTTCCAGGATATTGAAATTTTTCATTTCAAATTGTGATGTCGGGGCCTGAGAATGGAATCTCCCCGGTTCAGCGAATCCCGCGATGCCGCCGTCCTTGAGCACCCGCGCAAACTCCGAGAGCACCTCATCTTGATTAGGGATATGATGAAATGCATCGAAGCAGACTACTCTATCAACAGCATTATCGGGCAAATCCAGTGTGTGCCCATCAAAAAGCAAGAATCGAGGTTCGGAGACATAATCGCCAATGACAGGGTGTTCGGCAAATAAACGCTTACCAATTTCCAGGGCAGTTCGTGAGACATCACAGGATATCGTCCGGCACTGCAATTGATTCAGAAAGCGCGAAAACCAGCAGGTTCCGGCACCGAAGTCCAATACCGTCATGCTCTTGCCAAGATATAGCCCTGACAACAACAAACTCACGTTCTCCAGCAACCCGGGGGCATCACGCAGTGAGCTGAAAGGCTTACTCAAAAGAGATCTCATATCTGATGAAATGCTCACGAAGTAATTCTCTGCAGTGGAGCAAAGGTCCTCAATGGACAACTTCGCCATCATTTCTTTTGGATCAATCATGTCAATATCCTCAATTCGCCCATGATCCCTGCCGGGAAAAGGGGACTTTGACCGCCATCACAATAAACCAGCATGAATCGGGTCCGGGATTGCATCTATACATGGCATGCTTCAGTATAGGTATCCGCACGTATGGCTTGTAAGCAGAGGCAGCTGAGAATCCTTATGAAGTGCGGAATCCCTCACGGATCATCAGCTATGCAGATTGGAAAATGTATTCCGGTAAACGGTTGAGAAAAATTAATGCTACTGGAAATCTCAGCGGCTTGTCAAGGGGAAATTGGCAATTCCGAAATCATGACGCGGTGTTCACTGCTTCACCGACAGGATTCACCTCATACAGATTGAGTGGTGATCCCGGATTGCGCTTCGCTTTATCCGCGTAACAAGACTCCCAACGGGCTGCGTTGTATGGATGCATGTGGAATGGTCCCCTTGTCGTCAGGAGAATTGCCATACGCCGCCCGGAAAGCGGAAAGCAACGCAAAAGAACAAAGCAAATGACGGGCGCATGGCTCGTCAGAAATAAAAGGCAATCCACAGGTAGGCACTCTGGGGAGCCTGGTAGGTTACGTCGGTGCCCGGCAGATCGAATCCGCCGTATTCGGTCTCATCTCCTCCCCAGAAAAGATTGACCCCGAAGGTCAGCTCAACGTCCTCAGCAACATCCCAGATCGCCCGGGGCTGAACAATGCCGGAAGGGTCGGCAAGATTGGTGATGAGGCTCAGCGACAGGTTGAACAGCGGGTGCAGTTCCGCCGTCACATGGCTGGCCAGATACCATCTTCCGAGCGCAAAGAGCTCCCCCCGGGCCAGACGCAGGGAGATATCGGTGTCAGTGAGCGCATCACCATAACTGCCGCGAGGCTCACCTACACCACTATAGTAGCATTCCGCCAGGCCGTAGAAGTTCTTGTCCCACCAGACCCAGGAGTAATCAATGTTGCTCACCAGGGAGAGGAAACCGCCGAGTCCGCTTTTCCCATTCAGAAATGTCCAGACCGCATCGAAGCGCCAGGCCGCATCGCGAAGATACCCGGTGCTGCCGAAACCGACAACATACTCGTCATAGTGCTTGGCCGCCATCAGGTCGAATTCGGTCGTTGAAGCGGCAGCATGCAGCTTAGCAGCCTGCGACGATTGATCCCAACGGACAGCATGATGCTCAGGGTCACGGCGGACTACGGAAAGTAATTGCAGATTCATCTGGTTCGACAGATTGATATGTGTCGACACCATATCGTCGCCCACCTTATAGTCCCGCTCGATGTCAGTAGGAGCAAAGGGATTGAACAAGTCCATGGGATTGAAAATCAGACCGTTGCCCCAGGTCACTGCCTGACGGCCGACAGTAATAAGGCCCCAGGCGGGTATAACGGTGCAATACAGCCGGTCGAGGCGGTGGTATACCAATGAGCTGTCGGTGCTATGGAGAGTTTTGGCAAGGTCAAAAAGCCGGCGGTCGTCATTCAGGGGAGGGATATCAAAAGCGCTGAAGGCGGCCAGCTCCGGAAGAGGCTCCACTCCCAGCCTTCTGCTGCGGCGCCTGGTATCGCCGCCAAGAGACACCGCTTCGTAATCGAGCTCGAAAGCAGCGCGTTTTCCAAAAAACGTCCGCGTAGTGCACCGCAGCTCAACGCTGCCGTCATAGTACGTATCGGTCCCCATGAACCGGTAGAAGGAATCGTCATCCGGCCATGAGGCAGCCCCGCGAATCTTGGTGTATCCGCCCAGGGTAAGATCGAATGCGCGGTCCCCGCGAGCATCCGAAGCCATCGACGGAGCGGAGGCATCAGGCACTTCGTCCGACAGGGCCGCAGTGCTGCCGGGCGCCTGATTCATCACGAGGATCACTACACAAAGAAGAAGGAGTCCATCCCCTCCGCCGAACTGAGAGCGCATCCGGCGAATGAAACCAGCACGGCGACCCCTGGCAGGCTGGTGAACAAGCAGCCTGCTCGCAGGGAGTTCAAAAAGGTGCAAATGCAAGGCGCCGAAGGAGCGACAACTGAGGCGTATGTAGTTATACGCCGCAAAGAGGAGCGACTGAAGGCAACACAGCAGATGCGCCTTTTTCAACTCCCTGCTAAGTGCGTTTCTCGTCATGGGCGATGACCCCATCCCGGAGATAAATCAAGCGGCGGGCATAATCCATTACCATTTTGTCGTGGGTGGAGAAAATGAACGTCACCCCCTTCTCTTCATTCATTCGAACCATCAGCTCGAGAAGGCCTTTTCCGGTTGCGGAGTCGAGATTGGCAGTAGGCTCATCGGCCAGAACGATAGACGGATTGGTCACAATCGCCCGGGCCACGGCCACGCGCTGCTGCTGTCCTCCTGAGAGCTGCGCCGGACGCCGGTCATACATGTCCGCAAGCTCGACTTCATCAAGGATGTGCCGGGCGCGCTCGCGGCGCTCTTTTTCCGGAACCCCTTGCAGGAGCATGACGTACTCAACATTCTCCAGTGCCGATAGCACGGGGATCAGATTAAAGGACTGAAATACAAATCCGATCTTATGCAACCGCAGCAACGCCAGTTCCGACTGGCTCATGGTGCCATAGGCATTGCCGTTCACGCTGATACTGCCCGAGTCAGGCACATCAAGCCCGCCGATAAGGTTGAGCAGGGTTGTCTTCCCCGACCCAGAGGGGCCCGCCAGCGCCAGAAAAGCTCCCTTTTCTGCTGTCAGGCTTACGCCGCGCAGCGCATAAACGTCCACCGTTCCCTGGTGGTACACTTTATAGACATCGCGACATTCTACACTAGGCATAATCAGTTCCTCTTCGAAGGAGCACCTCAGGTATGTGCCAGCGCCTCCACCGGCTTGAACCTGGCCGCTCTGGCGGCCGGGTAGAGACTGATGCCGAGTCCGAGGATAAGGATCAGGACATTGGCCAGCACGATATCCGGCCAGCGAACAGAAGGATAAATGATGCGCGGCAATCCTGCATATTCCGCACCCGCGGCCAACCCGGAAAGATCGATGCCGGTTGTCGACAAGATCATGGTGGTCAGGAGTCCCGCAACATTGCCGACTGCTGATCCCAGAATCAGCAGAAGCACTGATTCGGTAAGCACACCGCGAACTATCCACCAGGGCTTCATGCCCAGGGCCTTCAGCAGACCGAATTCCCTGATCCGTTCAAAAACCGCCATGAGCATGGTATTGACAATGCCAAAGCCCATGGCAATGAAGATGACCAGATACCAGATGAAGATCCAGCTGTCCATTAACTTCAGATAGGCGGTCATAATGGGTAGAAGCTTCTGCCAGGTGGCCACCTCGTAGGATGCGGGAAGCTTTCGGGCCAGGGCCGAGGCTGTCTCGTCAACCATGCCGGGATCAGCCAGCATGATGGCAACTTCGGAAAGGCGATCATCAAGGTGAAGCATCTCCTGAGCTGCCGGCAGCGTCACGAAAACGTACTGCCTTTCCGTCGCCTCCAGCCCGGCTTGAAAAACCCCGACGATGCGAAAAGCTCGGGAGGCGACATCGTTGTTCGTATCTTCGGACATCAGCACCAGCTTGTGGCCAAGTCTGGTTTCCAGGGTATTCATCAGTGCGTTCCCGATCAGGATACCATACGGATCTTCCGATTCAAGGTACCGGCCTTGTGTGACTGCCTTGCCGATGAAGGAGACTTCCGCTTCGGCAGCAGGATCAATACCCACCAGCGTCACCCCGCGGGAGTGACGGGCATTGCTGGCAACCGCGTTCACCCGCGCACGTTTTGCCCAGCAGGATTCCGCGGGGAGAAATGCTTTCATGAGCCGGGTTACTTCTTCCTGCGGCATGCTGCAGTGCACTGCCGGGTCGCTGCGGAACCCTTGTGCATGTACCTGGATATGCCCGGTAAGCGTAGCAATAGCGTTAGTCACCATCTGTTCGACCATGCCGCGCACAAAACCGCTGCCCATAATCATGCTCCAGGTGCCGATGACTATAGCGATGGTGATAACGAATGTACGTCGGGGGTTGCGCCAGATATTGCGCCACGCCAAGGTGAAGTGCATGGTTATTTCTTCACTTCGTAAAATGGTGGAGTCGATTCTTCATCAAATCGTCATGTCGTGAGTTGCCAACTGCAAACGGCAATGCTTCACTCCCTGCTCGCAGCTCTCACACATAGGTCATCGCCTCCACCGGCCTTAGCTTGCGCACCTTAAGCGTAGGATAGAGGGCCGATAAACAGGTAATGACCATCACCGCAGCCGGACCCACCGATGCAGTCACCAGAGTCAGCCTGGGATACATGGTGCTGGAAAGGCCGTACTGCCGGGCAATCTCTGCTACTCCTTCCAGAGTAATGCCGTGAATCTGAAAATACCAGGTGAGCAGGCTCCCGCCAATAATTCCGATCAGTACCCCGAGTGCCGTCATCAGGATTGCCTCCAGGAAAAGCAATCTGGCCAACCGATTCGGGCTGACCCCGATGGCCATCATCACGCCGAATTCGCGGGTGCGCTCGAAGATAGCCATGAGAAAAGTGTTTAAGATGCTGAAAGCGACCACAAAGACCAGAAGCAGGTACATAATGATACCGCTTACCAGGTCGATGGCAATTCCCTGCGCCAGTCCGGGCATCAGCTCTTTCCAGTCGAGTACAACCAGCGAATAGGGTGAGGTAATCGTCGCCAGATCGGCGATGAGGATTGCTTTGACCGTGTCGACATCGCTCAAGGAATGGCATACTGCAACCACTTCGTGAACAGCATCAGGCATGGCGTAGACCTCCTGGAAGAAGGCTAAAGGAATCTGCAGGGAACCTCGGTCGAACTCATCCTGACCGGACCGATATATCCCTTTGACCTCGGCCACTGTAGCCGCAATGGAACCGTCGCGTCCTTGCCCCAGGATGGTTACCTCGTCCCCGACAGTTACCTTGAGATTGGCGGCAAGCAGTTCCCCGAGCACGGTTTGGTTGAAATCACCTTCGGAGAGAAACACCCCTTGACGCATAGTAGAGGCTGTCGTGGAGACTGCAGCTTCCCTGGGAGGATCGATGCCGGTCACTATGGCTCCATATGTACGGTTCTTTGAAGAGACCAGGGAAAATGCATTAGCCCGGTACGTGTATGCCTGGACCGAGGGAATGGTCTTGATCCTGTCGCCGATCATCTGATAGTTGGTTACGACCAGCCGGATATCGTTGTTCTCATGATAGCCTCGCGCCTGAACTTGCACATGACCGGTGTGAATGCGCACCGCGGTGTTGATCATGACGTCATAGCTGCCGAACTGAAAGGAGAGCATAAAAATGAGAAGTACGGTTGCAAACGCAATAGCGCTGAGCGTCAGAACCGTCCGGCGACGATTTCTCCAGATGTTGCGCCAGGCCATGCGAACGTGAAGAGACACCAAGGGCTATCTCCGGGGGGTCTTCAGTGAAGACAGCGTGAACAAGCTGTCCGGTAGCGTTTCCATGAATTCCAGTTCATCATACGTCACCACGGTATACTCATCAGGCTTGTCAGCCTGTTCCATTTTCATGGTTCGGGGATAGAGTTTTCCGCCGAGAGGTTGAAGGTCGGAAAAAGTCAAAGCCTTCACGAGCCTCAGGTCTTCGTCGTAAAATTCCTCCCGCAGGTATATGCCGTCCTCGCGGATTTTCAGCTTCTGCATGCCCCAGATTACCGGTGCATTGGGTTTTGGAAGGGAAGTGACGGAATAAACCGTGACACTGTCAACGGTCTCCTTTCCGGTAATCGTGTGCGTGTAGTCATGAATAATGCTATCAGACTTTGCCAAGTCATTGTTGGAAAAATCCGACCCCATCCAGGACTGAGACATCATGGATGGCGGCACTTTGATCACGCGGTTTACCTTGGGGTTGAACATCCACATCTCCCGCCCTTTCTTCAAGGTGGCGTTATCCGCATCCTTGGCCGGCGCAATAATGGTAAAGAGGCTGTCCGTTTCTCCCTTCGTCCATACCTTGATGCGCATCAGGCGTTCCCAATCGGGACGGTGAATGGTCATATTCACAATCGCAGTCGAGGCCTTGCCGCGCATATAATCAAAAGAGCGCCGCACGATGTCATCCGCCGGGGGAACTTCCGCGGAGGGTCGCCCGCTCACCAGCAGTATGACAAATGCTACCACAAGGAT
>Ga0116142_10003350_pt1 | contig 16177 bp, 16 predicted proteins | sample AD_UKC033_MetaG_FD_89785 | JGI IMG/M metagenome (GOLD analysis project Ga0116142, IMG submission 89785) | Active sludge microbial communities of municipal wastewater-treating anaerobic digesters from USA - AD_UKC033_MetaG | ecosystem: Engineered > Bioreactor > Anaerobic > Digestate | place: USA... | reverse complement strand
TTGGATTCGGTTGCTAAAATTAATTCGGAAAGAGTTAATCTTTTCCCCTCAAAGGAAATTAATTCAACTTTTTTATTTTTTAGGCTTTCAATCTCGTCCAAAAAAGCTTTTCGGGAAAGAACAATGTTTTCTCCTACGTAAATTTTAATCATCGTTCAAGTCTGGCGTACAAATAATCAATCACCCGTGAGTTAATGGCTCTTCCTTTTGTGCGGTGAGGCAATAAGGCTCCGGAAAAGTTTTTGGGGATGTGAAGCAATTCGTGAATTAAAGTTCTATCCTTTTCGGATTGATTAAGCCGGTCAAACTTCTCCGAAATAACCTCAATAATATAATGGGGCTCAACTTTTAAAGCATCCTGCCAGATTTTTGGAAAGGCCCAAATCCTGGCTCTGGCTCTAGTTGAAGTCTCAAAACTGCGATAACATATAATTTTTCGCGGGTTAATATATCCCAAACCCGTTTTTTCCACAATAAACCTCATCCTTTTTTGGATATCTTCCGCCGATTCAAATTTCATACGCCCTTACGAAGTAACTTTATAGATTCCGTCGCCTTCTGACGCGGCCTGATCCAATTTCATTCCGACGGTCTGGCCTTTTTTGGCTTCCTCTATTTGCTCGTGTTCAACCTGCATAGAACTGACGCTTTGGGTAAATTCATTTCCGTGACCGGATATTTTGACGGTGTCTCCGACGGCCAAAGTATCGGAAACTTCAACAACGGCCACGCCGATTTTGTCGTAGAAATGAATAATTTTACCGACTTTTTGATCTGCCAATTTTATCACCTCCTTTAATTGGACTTTTTTTGTTTTTTTCTTTTTTTCCTTTTTTTATTTTTTTTAAAGAAGTCTCTCCGTTAGTTACTTTATTATACATGATGCTGTTTTGGTCTGAAGAAAGCAGGCACTTCCTCGCGTAGCAAAGAGCAACCGCCAAAGCATCGGAAACATCATCGAAATGAGTCTTCTTTTTTTTGGGAGAACGGACGTTCAAAATTTTCCTGACTGCCGACTTAACCATGGTTTTGTCTGCCCGACCGTAGCCCGTAATTTCCAGCTTTATGGATTTGGGTGCAAATTCAATAAAAGGAACATTTTCCAAAGCGGCAGCCAACCTGATAACACCTCCCGATTCGGCAACTGTCATCGCTGTTTTGGCATTAATAAAGAAAAAAAGCCTTTCAATGGAAACAATATCCGGACGGTGTTTTTGAATAACCGAGCGGGTTTGTTCAAAAGTGGAAATCAGCCTCTTGCCTTTACCGTCGTCTTTGGAAGTAGAAATCCAACCCGACTCGATGACGCAAAATTTTCCTTTTTCACAAGTGATAACACCGTAACCGGTTGTTGCCGTTCCCGGATCAATTCCCAAAATTTTCATCGGTGAGCCCGGGCCGGATCGAACGGCCGACCAATTGCTTAAAAGGCAACTGCTCTACCACTGAGCTACGGGCCCAAAATTGATTTTAAATAATCTCTTCCTTTATGAGATTTTAAAGTATTTTCTTTTTTGATAGCTTCTTTTCTCGTCTTAAATTCTTCTTTATATTTTAATGTCCAAGGACCTTTATCCTTTGTATATCTTCTGACTTTTCCTCTTAAATTATTGTTGTGTTCATCCAATCTGCGTTCAATATTGTTTGTCTGCCCAATGTAAATTATGTTTTTCTTATTTACTAATACATAAACGGTAAACACAACAATCAATTGCTTAAATCAGGCTAAGCCTGACTACCACTGAGCTACGGGCCCAATGAATTAAGTGTTAAAATTATACCAAGAAATTGGTTATGAGGCAATCGTATTCTTTTGGACCCTTCCATTTTTATTATTACGGCCTGTTTATTTCCCTTGGAATTGTGGCCGGATATCTCCTTGCTAAAATTAGATTAAAAAGATTTAATTTTTCGTCTAAAGACCTTGATTATTTCCTCTTTTTTCTCTTTCCTTCTTGTTTGTTGGGGGCAAGAATTTATCACGTCTTAAGTTCATTGCCATATTACAGTCTATTTCCTCAAGAAATATTATTAATTAATCGGGGCGGTTTGGGAATTTATGGTGCCATTATTTCAGGTTTAATCGCACTGATAATTCTTGCAAAAATCAAAAAAAAGCCCTTGATTAGTGTTTTGGATCTATTTTCCTTGCCCTTATTGATTACCCAGTCAATTGCCAGGTTGGGAAACTATTTCAATTATGAGGTAATTGGCCCGCCAAGCCAATTGCCCTGGGCTTTTTATGTGCCTTTGGAAAACCGTCCAATTATTTTTTCAGATAGTGCTTATTTCCACCCGGTTTTCTTGTATGAATCGCTTTTCTGCTTAATTTTTAGTTTTTTCTTGTTTATTTTGGAAAGAAAAATAATAAATTTTCCTGGTTTTTCTTTTGGATTTTATTTGGTTTCCTACGGAACAACAAGATATTTTTTGGAGTTTTTAAGGTTTGACACCTGGGTTATTGGTGAATTAAAGGTGGCCCAAGGAATTTCTTTATTTTTCATCGCAACTGGCCTCTATTTGATTACAAATGGAATAAGGAAGCAAAAACTGGTAAAATAAAGAGGTTGGAATTCTTTTAATCTAACATCCAATATTCAAAATTATGTATATGGGGCCCCGTCGTCTAGCGGCCTAGGACATCTGGTTTTCAGCCAGAGAATCGTGGGTTCGATTCCCACCGGGGTCACCCGTTTAGGAAATATCCTTAAGATGGTTGATTTTCTTCAGTTTAAAATTCTCTTTATCTTCTTCGGCTACAATTCCGATAAAATCAATTCTTAATAAATCCGGCAATTCCGGGTGGAGAATTTTAAAGTATTGAGCACCTTTAATAATCAATTTAATTTTATCAGGAGTTATTGATTCTTCGGGGGAGACTAAAGAATTTTCTTTTCTGGCCTTTACTTCAACAAAAACCAATGTTTCGCCAGTTTGATCAGATTTTGTAGAATTGTCAACGGCAATAATATCAATCTCTTCGTAGCGGGACTTGAAATTCCTGGAGATTATTTTAAAACCTTTTTCCTGAAGATATTTTGAGGCGATTGTTTCGCCGAATTTCCCCAAACGGGAATTATCTGGCATTCTTTTTCCGCAAATAGTAGAGTTTAGCTCTGCGGGGATGACCTTTTTTCTTAACCGTAATTTTTGCGATTGTCGGAGATTTGACTGGAAATATTTTTTCAACTCCAATCCCGTCTATGGCAATTTTTCTGACGGTAAACATCTTATTATCGCCTCTTCCTTTTATCGCGATAACCGTTCCTTCAAAAGGAGCCGTTCTTTCCTTGTCGCCCTCCCTTATCGACTGAATAATTTTAATGTAATCACCTACCGCAAAATCAACCTCATTAATTTTTAATTGAATTGTCATTCTCCTATTTTATCAATTTCGGGCTCTTTATTCAAGAGACGGGAAATTCTTTCTTCAAGCTCACTTGTATAGTTAATTTTGAAGTTAAGAATAATTCTCTTTGAATTACCGTTTCCGTTTTCAACAAAAAGCTGGCCTTTCATTTCGCCAGGACTTTCTTTTAACAATTTATTAAGTTCCATCAAGGTGTAGGAGTTTGTTCCTTTGGGAATTCTGATCGTAAAATCAAGGTCCGAATGGCCATTTTCGTTTAACGAACGGGCATTGTCAACAATTATGGTCGGCGAATCGTCTTCTTTCTGATCAACCTTTCCTTCAATTATCAAAATTTTTTCTTTTTCCCAAAGATTCTTGTTTTGGCTGTAGGTCTTTGGGAAAATGACCAATTCAACCTTGCCGGTTCCGTCTTCAAGGGAAGCAAAAGCCATCTCGGAATTGGATTTTTTGGTAGTGACGACCCTGACCGAAGTAAGCATTCCGCCGACTTTAACCCTTTTTCCGGGAGTTATATTGGTAAAATCAATTTCGTTAAGCCGGGAGTCAACTTCCATCTCCAGCATGGAAAGAATTGAAGTTAACGGGTTTTCCGAAAGATAAAAACCCAAAAGTTCTTTCTCCAAAGCGCGCAATTCTTCTTTGGAAAATTCATCAATTGAAGGAAAATTGTCTTTGGGAATATTAAGTTGGGTCAATTTTTCATCCTGACCGAACAAACTGGATTGGCCCTGAAGTTTTTGTTTGATTGCCTGATCGCAAAGATTTCTCATCTGGTCAAGGCCGGCCAGCATCGATGAACGTTTGCCGAACGAATCCATCGCGCCGGCTTTAATTAAACTTTCAAGAACTTTTTTGTTCACTTTTTGACCGTTAACCTGAAGATAAAAATCGCAGAAGCTCGTAAATTTTTTGGACTCCCCTCTGGCTTTGATAATTTCCGACAGAGCCGCTTCTCCGACATTTTTAATTGCGTTTAAACCGAAACGGATCGCCTTTCCCTCAAGAGAATCCTTATTATCTTCTATGGAAAAGTCCGCCTGGGAGTTATTGATATCCGGAGGCAAAACCAAAATTCCCATCCTCCGGCACTCGTTAATTCCCTCAACAACTTTGTCGGTGTCGCCGGTTTCCGCGGTTAAAAGAGCTGTCATATAGTAAACCGGGTAATGAGCTTTCAGATAACCGGTTTGATATGATACAAAAGCGTATGAAGCGGCATGAGCCTTGTTAAAACCATATCCCTGAAAAGGAACAAACAAATTCCAGATATTTTCCGCTTCCTCTTTTTTTATTCCGGAAAATTCCTGACAGCCTTTGACAAAAATCTCGTGCTGTTTTTCCATTTCTGCCGGAATTTTTTTACCGATGGCATTTCTCAATTTATCAACCGTTTCCCAATTGTATCCGGCCAATTCCAATGCCGTAAAAAGAACGTCTTCCTGATAAACAAGAAGCCCGTAAGACTTATCCAAAAATTTTTCCATTTTCGGATGAAGATAGGTAACTTTGCTTTTTTTGTTTTTACGGGAAATATATTCGGGAATATTGGCCATCGGCCCGGGGCGGAAAAGGGCAATCATGACCATAATATCTTCTATCCTGTTCGGTTTTAGTTCCTTAAGCCACTTGGTCATTCCGGAACCGCCCAATTGAAAAACACCCATCGTTTCGCCGCGGGAAAGCATTTCGTAAGTCTTTTTGTCGTCAAGGGGAATTTTGCTCAAATCAACTCTCTCGTTGGTATATTTTTCTATAATATCAATTGCCGAATTTAAGATAGAAAGATTGCGGATACCAAGAATATCAAATTTTACCAAGCCGACATCCTCGCAAGAATGCATCTCATACTGGGTAATAATTTTTGTTCCGTTAGGCTCAAGCTGCAAAGGAACGTAATCGGTCATTTTTGTCGGCGAAACGACCACTCCGGCAGCGTGAACTGAAGCATGACGGGCGTTACCTTCAATTTCCTGGGCAACATCAATAATTTTTTTGGCATCTTCTTCCGAATCATAAAGGGCCTTAAGTTCCGGCGAAACTTCCAATGCGTGTTTTATCGTCATTGGAAATCCTTGTGAACCCATCGGAATCAATTTGGCAATTTTATCGGGATAAGAATACGGATGGCCCAAAACCCGGCCGACATCGCGAACAGCCGCTCGCGCCAGCATCCGGCCGAAAGTGCAAATCTGAGCGACTTTATCGGCTCCGTATTTTTCAACAATATAGGCAATCAATTCTTCTCTTCGGTTATCGGCAATATCCAAATCAATATCGGGCGGTTTCGGACGGAATGGATTTAAAAACCTTTCAAAAGGAAGTTGAAACTTTATCGGATCAACACTGGTAATTCCCAAAACATAGGAAACCAAACAACCGGCGGCCGAGCCCCTGGTGTTGGTAATAATTCCTTTTCCCGAACACCAATTAACCAAATCGGCCATCATTAAAAAATAGGTAGAGTAACCTTTTTTAATAATCACATCAAGCTCATAATCCAAACGTTCGTTAATAGCTTTATCGGCTTCGGGATACTTTTCCTTAAGGAGATTTTTTGCTTTTTCGCGTAAAAATTCGTTTGGATCATGGTTTTCGGGAATTTCAATTGTCGGGAAAAGCCACTTGCCCATCTCTAATTCCAAATTAATTTTTTTCGTGATAGCTAAAGAATTGCTTACCGAATCGGGAACATCATGAAAAAGAAGTTCCATCTCTGTGGGTGCCCGTAAGTGTAATGAAGGCGTATCAACATAACGAAGCCTGTTCGTTTCATTGACCATACAAGCAGTGGAAACACAAACCAAAACATCCTGGGGAAAAGCATCCTCTTTTTTAAGATAGTGGACATCGTTTGTCGCTACCAAGGGAACGCCCATCTCTCGGCTAAGTTTAATTACTCCACCTACCCATTTATCTTCATCTTCCTGATCTTTTTTCAGCCTATCAATAATTTTGGGGTCTTTTGTCTGCGGTAAAAAGGACAAATATTGATGTCTTTGAATTTCCAAATAAAAATCGTCTTTAAACAAATCCAAATACCATTTAACCAAATCCCTTGCTTTTTCTTCATTTCCCTGTATTAACAGTTGGCCGAGTTCGCCTTTGGGACAGGCGGTTAAACAAATTAATCCTTCAGTATAATTTTTTAAAACATTTTTGTCTATTCTCGGACGGTAATAAAAACCTTCAAGATGAGAAATGGTAGAAATTTTAAGAAGATTTTTATAACCGGTAAGATTTTTGGCTAACAAAATTAGGTGGTTATTCTCTTTGTAGGCCTTTCCGTCTTTAATTTTATGATCATGATTGACGGTATATCCCTCAATTCCGATAATCGGTTTTATCTCATGTTTAACGCATTCTTTGTAAAACTCAATTGCTCCATATAAAACGCCATGATCTGTAATGGCAACCGCCGGCATTTTTAAATCTTTAACCATGGAAACAAGATCGGATATTTTCGGCAATCCGTCCAAAAGAGAATATTCCGTATGAACGTGAAGGTGAACAAAATCGGCCATTTAATAAGGAGGATTTTCTACCATTAAAAAACCCGCCCTGACAACATAGTAAAAGTTTGCGGTGGTAATTTCAAGGAGAATTTAAGCCAGTTTTTCCGCCAGAATTTTTTGGACTATTCGGGGATCCGCCTTCCCTTTTGCTTCTTTTTGAACCAAACCAATAAGAAAGCCTAAAACTTGAGTTTTTCCTTTCCGGTATTCGTCTTGAATTTTTTGATTTTCTTTCAAAACGCGATCAGCTATTAAACTTATTTCTTCTTTATTTAGAGAAAAAAGTTTTTGGCTCTCCCCTATTTTCTCAATAAATTCTTTGGGGGAAAGGTCCGCAAATTGTTTAGCCTTCTTACTTTGATTAATTAATTTGTTGACTATATCCAGTGAAGTTATTTTTTTTATTTTACCCAATTCAACGCACTTTTCAAAATAAAAGGCAGTCTCTTTATCGCGACAAAGGATTTCAGCCTGTTCCGGCCTTAATCCATAAAGGGAGATAAAACGACTTTCCAATTTGTCCGGAAGAACAATTTTCTTAAATAACTCTTTGAAATTAGTAATTTGTTTATCACTCCAAAAAATCGGCGGAATATCGGGTTCAGGAAAGTAACGGTAATCCGAAGCTTCTTCTTTTGTTCTTTGCAAACCCGTCTCCAGTTTTTTTTCGCTCCAACCGCGTGTGGTTTTATTACCGGGCATTTTCTCTATTCTCTTTTCTTCAAAGTCTTTAAATTGCCTTTCAACCTCAAAATCAATCGCTTTTTGAACAAACCGGAAAGAATTAATGTTTTTTATTTCCACTAAAGGAGTAAAATAATTTTTTCCGCCATCTTCAATTTCCAAGTTAACCGTTGGCTCACATCTCATCTGGCCTTTTTCCATATCGGCATCGGCCACTTCCAAATAACGGACAATTTTTTGCAGCTTTTCCAAAAAAGTTTTGGCGGCCAAAGACGAATCAAATTCGGGCTCGGTAACAATTTCCACCAAAGGACAGCCGCTTCTATTAAAATCAATCAAAGAACAACTTTTTCCTTTGACTTGAGTATGAACCAACTTTCCCGTGTCTTCTTCCAAGTGAACCCTTCTTATTTTGGCCCGGTAATTGGTTCCTTGAATTTTATATTCCAACCAGCCGTTTAGACAAAAGGGCTGATCATATTGGCTTATTTGATAACCCTTAGGCAAATCCGGATAAAAGTAGTTTTTCCGGTCAAATTTGCTTTCTTTCAAAATCTCGCAATTAAGTGCCTGCCCGATAAGAATAACCGATTCAATCGCCTTGAAGTTTGGGACCGGTAGCGCCCCGGGTAAGCCTAAACAAACCGGACAGGTTTGCGAATTGGGTATTTTTTCAAAATGAACGGCGCTGCAGCCGCAAAACATTTTGCTCTTGGTTTTTAACTCAATATGAATTTCCAAACCGATTAAAATTCTTTTTAATTTCATAATTTGGGTTTTCTTTCATGCCAACGGGCAATCTTTTCATAAATAAAAGCGGTTTTAAAAATTTGTTCTTCGGAAAATGAAGGTCCGATAATCTGAATTCCGGTCGGTAATCCCTCAGAGGAAAATCCGCTGGGAAGACTGATTGCCGGTAAGCCGGCAACCGAACTGGCTTCCAAAAGAATATCCTGCATCTCGCCGAACATGGAAGCTTCTTTGGTCGCTCCGATACCTAAAGCCGGACAAGGCGAAGTCGGACCGATAATCAAATCAACTTCTTTGAATGCTTTTTCAAAATCTTGGCCGATTAAAGTTCTGACCTTTTGCGCCTTCTTGTAATATTGATCATAATAGCCTGCCGAAAGAGAATATGTTCCGAACATGATTCTTCTTTTCGCTTCGTCTTTGAAATAACTTCGGTCGTGTCCGAAACGGATACCGTCATAACGGCCAAGATTGGAAGAAACTTCCGATCTTTGAATAACGGTATAAACGGCAACCGCATATTTGGGATCAAGAAGGGAAATTTCTTTTATCTGGGCTCCCGCTTTTTCCAAAATCTTTATGGCCTGGTAAGCATTCTTTTCAACCTCGGAATCAATTCCTTTAAGAAAATATTGTTTGGCCACTCCGATTTTAATTCCTTTAATCTTGTTTTCTTCGCCCAGACAGGTAAGATAGTCGGGAACCGAAGTTGGAGACGAAGTCGCATCTGCTTCGTCTTTTCCGGCAATAACCCCAAGCATCAAAGCAGCGTCAGAAACCGATTTGGTAATCGGCCCGGGAGAGTCGGTTGAGGAGGCCATGGCAATCACCCCGTAACGGCTTACTCTTCCATAAGTTGGTTTCATCCCGACAACCCCACACCAGCATGCAGGTTGACGGATGGAGCCGGCGGTCTCGCTGCCGATAGCGGCAATGGTCAGGTCTGCGGCTACCGCTGCCGCCGATCCGCCGGATGACCCTCCGGCCAATCTTTCTAAATTCCACGGGTTTCTGGTGGTAAAAAAATCCGAAGATTCCGTTGAAGATCCATGGGCCCAGGCGTCCATATTTGTCTTTCCTAAAATAATACCTCCGGCGTCATTAATTTTTTTAACTACGCTTGCGTCAAAAACCGGTTTATAATTTTCAAGAACTTTTGCGGAAGCAGTTGTCAATAAACCTTTGGTGGAAAAGTTGTCTTTTACGGCAACGGGAATTCCTAAAAGAGGATAATCGCGGAAAAGGTTTCCTATTTGCTTTGTATCTTTAAGAAACGCCAAACGCTTGTCTTCTTCATCGGCCAAAGAAAGAGCCTTCTCCGAGTTTAAAGTGACAAAGGCTTTTACCTTTTCGTCGGTTTGCTTTATTTTTGCCAAACAATCAAGGACTAACTCCCGGCAGGATATTTCACCTTTGATAATTTTTTTTTGAGCATCCGAAATGGTTAATTCGTTAAATTTCGTCATCGTTTCTTTCCAAAATCGCCTTAACTTTAAAAAATCCGTCCGATAAGGAAGGGGCGTTGGCTAAGGCCTCAGCCTGTGAAATTGAAGGTTTAATTTCGTCCTGCCGGAAAATATTGCTCAAACCGGAAGCATGATTGGTCGGTTCGGCCTTTTCCGTATTCAATTCGTCTAGTACTTGAATAAAATTCAAGGTTTCGCTCAATTGCCCCTGAAACTTTTTAACCTCCTCGTTACTCAAGGATAAGTTGGCCAATTTGGCAATGTGTTTAACTTCTTCCTCGGAAAGTGTTTTTATGTTTTTAAGCTTTTGCTTATTTTTATCGTTCATTTGTTTTCAGACTGAAGAGCTTTTATTCTCTCGCTAATCGGCGGATGAGTATTAAACAGATTGCTGATTTTGTTTCTGATTTCCGACCCCTTAAAGGGGTTAACAATATAAAGATGGGCTGTCGCCTGGTTGGCAACTTCAAGAGGTTCTTTATCCTGAGATATTTTTTTCAAGGCGCTGATTAATCCATCCGGATATTTATTGATCATCGCCGAAGAAGCGTCGGCCAAAAACTCTCTTCTCCGGGAAATTGCCAATTGAATTAACTGGGCGGTTAAAGGCGCCAATAAAGCCATCACAAATGCCAGTACATAAATTGCACCATCGTTTCCTTCCTTATCGCGGCGGTCGGATCCGATCCTGCCTCTTAAAAACCAATCGCCCAACAAAGAGACCAATCCGACCAAAACAGCGACAATAGACATCAACCGAATGTCATAGTTTTTGATATGGGAAATTTCATGGCCGATCACTCCTTCCAATTCGGTCCGGTTGAGCTTGTCCAATAACCCCGTGGTGGCACAAATGACCGCATGTTGGGGATCTCTTCCGGTAGCGAAAGCGTTGGGAGCAGAATCGTTAATTACGTATAGTTTCGGCTTGGGTATTCTGGCTGCCAAACTTAGATTTTCGGCAACCGTGTAAAAGTTAAAAAATTCCGAACGACTCGCTTCCTTTGCTCCGGAAATTGCCAATATTAATTTGTCTGACCAGTAATAGCTGCTCAAGCTGGTTATACCGGAAATTAAAATCCCGGAAATCATCCATGAATATCCGTATCCGGAAGCTCTGCCGAACAAATAGGCAACTAAAGAAACAAAAACCACAAAACAAGCCATCACTAAAAATGACCGTTTCTTGTTCCAGTCAACTTGGTCGTAAAAATTGCGCATTATCTAATTAGTCCAACTTTACTTTCGGAGTCACCGTTTCCTCTTCGGTAACTTCCCGGAAATTATCTTCCTCAGGCATTACCAATCCTTTTTCCTCTTTAAAGCCGAAAAGATTGGCGATAATACTGGCCGGGAAAGTCACTATCATTACGTTATAATCGGCCGAAAGATCAATTAAAACCCTTCGTGAGTACATCAGTTTATCGGCAGTATCCCTGACTTCATCCATCAATTTGGTTACTGCTTCAACAGAACGCAATTGAGGCGTGCTTTCAACAACCGCGATTAGCTTGCCAAACGAACTTTGCAGTTGTTGCGAAACATCAACCATTTTTTGTGCATCTCCGCCTTTGGTTGCTTCCAAAACCGCTTTTCTGGCGGCAGTCAAATCCTTAAAAATTTCTTTTTCGTGTTTCAGATAGCCTTTAACCGATTCCATCAAATTCGGAATCAAATCAGCCTGTCTCTTTAATTGATTGCCTATCTCCTGAACCGAAGCCTTAATTCTGGCCTTAAAGGAAACCAGTTTATTGTAAATACTTAAAGCGTATAAAGCAATAACGGCAAGAACAGCTAAAATAATCATCTTTTTTCACCTCCTTACAACCTTACAAATAGTAAATAAATATTTTTTTAATTCTTTTATCTCTTTTAATTATTTAATGAGTATATCACTTATTTCCTTTAAGTTTAAAGTGTTGATAATATTCTTTTTTTCTGCCCATCCCCTTCTGGCAACAGAAATTCCGTATCTAATTAGATCCATCTGATCAACCAAGTGACTGTCGGAATTAATCGTCATTTTTACACCATAATTCACGGCTTCTCTGACCAAAAAATCAGGCAAATCCAATCTTTCCGGCCAACCGGAGATTTCCAAAAACTTATTTTTCTTTAAACAAAAATCAAATAGTCTTTCCCAATCAATTTCATACCCTTCGCGGGAATTTAACTTTCTTCCGGTAGGGTGACCAAAGATTTTTACCTTAGGATGATCTAAGGCCCTAATAACTCTTTCAGTCATTTCTTTTTTTTCTAAATTAAAAACTGAGTGAATAGAAACAATGGCAAAATCCAATAACTCAAGACATCCTTCCGGAATAGCTAATTCTCCATTAAATTTTATGTCTATTTCAAGGGAATTAAATATTTTTAAGGGTATTTTATTTACCCTAGAAATATTAAATTGTTCAATAAATGCTTTTTTTCTCTTAATTAAATCATATATATCATTAGCATTGTGGTTGGAAATACTGGGGTTGTGTTCTGTCAAAGCAATGTATTCGTAATTTAGCGAAGAAGCTTTAGCAACCAATTCTTCCAGACTGCTTTCGCCCAAATCATGGCTTGGTTCAATGGGAAAATCGCTATGAAGGTGCAAATCCCCTTTAAGATCTTTTAATTCAACTAATTTAGGCAATTGCGAAGAGCCGTCGGGTTTAAATTCGCTTGCCTTCTCAATCTCTCCGCTATCTTCTCTTAGCTCCGGTGGAATCCAGTCCATGCCCAAATATTGATAAAAATCTGTTTCATTGGAAAACTTTTTCAGTGCGTTATTCTTTTTTGTGTTTCTTATTCCATATTCGGAAAGCGAATAGCCTTTACCAAGAGCAATCTCCCTTAGTTTAATATTATGGTGTTTTGAGCCAGTAAAATGCTGCAGAAGGGCTCCAAACGACTCTGGTGATTGAATCTTAAGGTCAATCCTTCTCCCGCCGGTCAAAAGAAGCGAAGCGGTATTTAAGCCGGCTTCCAAAACTCTTTTCTTTTGCGGAAAGTCCAAAAACCAATCAATCACCTTTTTCCTGTTTTTGGTAGAAACGGCCAAATCAATATCGCCGACCGTGGAAACTTGACGCCTAAGACTACCCAAAGGATAAACTTCAATAACCGCCGAACAATTTTTTAAATAATCAATGATCGTTTGGGCAATTTTCTCTGCCTGGTAAAGCAGAAGTCTGTCTCCTCTTGATTGAAAATCGTTTATCGACCTGATAATTTTATTTTCTGAATCAGCCCCGAAACCTTCAATTTTTTTGATTTTACCCTCTAAAGCCGCTTTCTTTAACAACTCAATCGCCTTATCCTTTTTTTTAATTTTAAGCTCGGTCGCTAATTTATAGGCATTTTTCGGACCGATACCGGGAATGTCCAATAAAGAAAACATCGCTTCCGGCAATTTGGCTAAAACGGAATTAAAATGTTTAACTTTCCCCGTAGAAAACAACTCGTCAAGGTAACCGGCAATAGAGGAACCAATTCCCGCTAAAGATGTCAATTTGCCTTCGTCCCAAAGATCTTTGACTTCGTTGCTTGAAAGCTCGATGCTGTCGGCTGCTCTTTCGTAGGCGATTATTTGGAAACGATATTTCTGTTCGTTTTTAACCGTGTAAGCGGCAGCAACAGATCTCAATAATCGGGCAATCTCCTTATTGCTGTAAGATTTTTTCATTTGTTCTTGTTTTAATATTATCACATTGACTGAAGCGGAGAATTTATGCTATATTGAACCTGCACGGGCTCGTGGTGTAGCGGCCTAACACATCTCCCTGTCGAGGAGAAGATCGCCGGTTCAAATCCGGTCGAGCCCGCAACGGAATCCCCTTGGGGATAACGTTGCCAAAAATCTCTGCCCCAATTCTCCTGCCCCAAAGGAGGTGAGAAAAAAATTGAATCTTAAAAAAATTCTTAAAAAAATAAAGTTGGCCGAATCTTCCATCAGCACTTTATTCGGTTTTATTGTTGTCTTGATCGTTGGCTCTTTAATCTTTAAATATTTTCAGGGTGCGGGCAAGACTAATCTTTCCGTGGTTAATAACGATATTGCCAATGAAGAGGAACAAGCCCTGGCTAATCTAGCCGAAGGAGAAAAAATCCACGAAATTCAGGAAGGAGAATCACTCTGGACGATTGCGGAAAAATATTACGGATCAGGATATAACTGGGTGGATATCGCCAAAGTAAATAATCTGGTTGATCCGAATCTTCTCGCAAACGGAATTAAATTGATTATTCCCGCGGTTGAGAAAAAAATGGCGACCGTTAAAGAAGCCGATTCGGCAATCATTACCGGAAATCAATACACCGTTGTTAAAGGCGACAGTCTTTGGTCTATCGCCGTCAGAGCTTATGGAGACGGTTATCGCTGGCAGGAATTGGCCAAAGCAAATAATTTAAAAAATCCAGGCTTAATTCATCCCGGTAATGTTTTTACCATTCCTAGATAATCACTACCGTCTTTGCTAAAATAGGTTTAAGATCTTTGTCAGGCGGCGGTAGTTCAGTGGTAGAATGTCTCCTTCCCAAGGAGAAGGTCGAGGGTCCAATTCCCTTCCGCCGCTCCAGCGAGATTTTAAAACAATTTTGCCGGGGTAACTCAGTGGTAGAGTAGCTGTTTCGTAAACAGCAAGTCGCGGGTTCAAATCCCGCCTCCGGCTCATAAAGATGGATAACGATCAGTTTTCAAATAAAAAATATCAAAAAAATAATTTATTCTCCTCTTCAACGGGGTTAATTTTAATTTCTTTTGCTTTAATTTTTCTTTTTTTAAAATTCGGCATACTGTTGGTGATTAATCTGACCTCTTTTGTTTTTAAATTTAACCCCAGTCAACAATCGCCAGCCAATGAAATTGTTCCCCGGCCCCTTCTTTATTACGACTACGAAGCCACCAATTCTTCAGCCATTGTCGTCAACGGCAAATCGTTTTCCGAAGGAAAGGTAAAACTTGTTCTTAACGGTAAAAACTACCAATCTCTGGAAACGGACAAAAATTCCGAATTTTCCCTCTCTCTTTCTCTACCTGAAGGAAAAAACGAAATTTATGCTGTTGCCGAAAATAAAAACGGTCAAACTTCTTCGCCTTCGGAAATTTTGGTGGTATTAACCGACCTCACTTCTCCCTCGCTGGAGATTCTTTCTCCGGCCAATGAATCGCACCTTACCGGGAATAACCAGAGGACGGTAACTCTTTCCGGACGAACGGACGAAAACGCGATTATCTTGGTTAATAACCGAAGGGCAATTCTTAAAAAGGACGGTTTTTTCGAATTTAGTTATTATCTTTCCGAGGGTGAAAATAAAATAACCGTTTCGGCTAAAGACGAGGCTGGCAATATTACCGAAAAGGAGCTGCTTCTTTTTTTTAATCTTTAATCTTCAAGGCTTTGAATTGTCATCAACCAAAGAAAAACCCAGGGATAGAAGAAACTATTGGTAAAAAAACAGTGGATAAATACTGCTGTATACGAAGAGAAAAGCAATCTCTTTTGGTCTTCGCTAAAATGCAAAATATTTTTTACTGTTGAAAAACAGTAAAAGAAAAATCCCGCCAAGCCCATAAGGCCGGCTGTTACCAAAATAAACAAATAACTGTTATCTGCTCCTGCGGCCGAATGAACCTCTCTCCACTGATCAAGCCGCAAATAACCCGTTTTTCTTATAGCGTAGCGCAAATTGTTAAATCCGACGCCAAAAAGAGGATGTTTTTTCCAAAGAGAAAACATGACTTGCCAATTTTCCAATCTTAGGACCATAGAAGCAGTTCTCTCCAGTCTGACGCCTTCACCCCCAGGTCTCGGTAACAATATGACAACCAAAACAAAAAGTATTAACAAATAAAACAAATTTCTTTTTTTGGCTTTTAAAACAAAATAGACGGCTAGCCCAGCAATCAAAGCCAGATAGGAACTGCGCGAATAGGTCAAAAAGAAAGCGGGGAAAAGAAGCAAAAAAAGTAAAAATAATTTAAAAAATTGTATTTTTATTAGCGATTGTTGGGAATAAAAATTATTAATACCCCAGATTATGGCCAAAGATAAAATCAAACCGGTAAAATTCGGGTCAAAAAAGGAACCAATTACCCTGAAATAATGATCGTCCCAGCCGGAAGAAAGCAGAAAACGGGTATCGGGAAGAAAAAGATATTGACCAAGGCCGATAAACCCCAAGGCAAGACTCCAAAATAATAAAATTTTATTAATTATCCCGCTGGTAAATAAATCAAAATTATGGCGTAAGTCGGAAAAAACTAAATAAACAAAAGAATAATTTGCCAACCTTAGTAAATAGAGAAGCCCGGTGACGCTTTCCCTTAAATAATAATTCTTAAAATTAATAAACCAGGAAAAAAATAATACACCCACAAAGAAAATTAATGATTTATATCCCCG
>Ga0116142_10003341_pt1 | contig 16207 bp, 17 predicted proteins | sample AD_UKC033_MetaG_FD_89785 | JGI IMG/M metagenome (GOLD analysis project Ga0116142, IMG submission 89785) | Active sludge microbial communities of municipal wastewater-treating anaerobic digesters from USA - AD_UKC033_MetaG | ecosystem: Engineered > Bioreactor > Anaerobic > Digestate | place: USA... | reverse complement strand
TTTCCCATTTACCATTACCATGAAAAAAACATTGCAATACGTCTTTTTACTGATATCTTGTTTCAGCTTGGGTTGCAGCGGAAGTGATGATTCGGGGCAAAGCCCAGACCCAGACCCGGATCCGAGTGCATATTTTTGCAAAGGTATGGATTTATCGTTTCAGCCAGAGCTTGAAAATTACAACGTAACCTATAAGGATCCCAACGGCAATCCCATAGAATTACTCGATTACGTAGCAGATAGAGGCACAAACCTGGTTCGCTTGCGACTATGGCATACTCCTGTCAATGGCCTGAACGGCCTGGATGCTGTCAAAGCATATTCACAACGCGTTAAAGCAAAAGGCATGGACGTTTTTCTGGATATCCACTACTCCGATTCTTGGGCCGACCCTGGACAGCAAACACCACCCTTAAGCTGGCAATTACTTACATTTGAGCAAGTTAAATCAGAAGTTTATCTTTACACAAAAAATGTCGTGCAACAACTCAAAACCCAAAACACTTTGCCAAAAATCATACAGATCGGCAACGAGACCGACAGTGGTTTTTTATGGGACTATGGGCGTGTATGGGATGCATTTTCAGACAATTGGCCCAACTATGCCACTCTGGTGAACGAAGCCATTAGAGCGATCCGAGAGGTGGACACACAAGACCAAGTAAAAATCATGCTCCACCATTCGAGCGTAGAAAATGCCATTTACTTTTTTAATGAAATCAAAGATTTCAATCTGGATTTCGACATTATCGGCTTATCATACTATCCTCAATTTCAAACACACAACTTATCGGTCGTACAATCCAAAATGAACCAACTGGCCACAACTTTCGACAAAGACATCCTATTGGCCGAAGTCGCTTATCCTTTTACTCTGGAGTGGGATGACAACGCCACAAACTACATTGGAAACACAAGCCAGATATTGAGCGAATTTCCTGCAACGCCAGCTGGCCAAAAGGCTTATTTTGAACGGTTGACCAACATCATAAAAAACATTCCCAACAACCGTGGGATCGGTTTTTGCTATTGGGCACCAGATTGGGTAGCCTTTGATGGCAACGGCACCACTTCCACCGGGGGAAGCGCCTGGGAAAACCAGTGCGTGTTTGACTTTGAACACAAAGCACTACCAGTGTTTGAAGTTTTTGAAAACAATTAGTCATTAATTAACGTACTGGTTTGTCACACTATTTTCATGATGCATTTGATTGCCAATCATTTAAAAAACGAGTGATTGACACAGTGATATTTTTTGTATATTACCCTGTTAATAAATCCAATAAAAGTGTATCATGACTCAATGCCTATTTATGAAAGTGAAGTTGCAAAAATGTTTTCTTTTGCAAGACCTTATCAAAAAGAATTTGATTTTAAGTTAAAAAGATATTCAGAACAGTTTGAAGAAATCAAAAAAGCATACGAACAGATAGACGAATTAAATTTTATTCCGAAAACAATAGAATGTTTTGATCAAACATTTAAAAACAATAAATTATCCAAAATGAAAAAGTTGGATTTTATATTTTGGTCAGCAGGAAAAATTAAGACAAGACAACAACAATGAGCAGAAAAAACATTCAACATATTACGTTAGAGCAATCAAAAACTCAACAGTCAGTCATCCTGAGCTTGTCGAAGGACAATACTCAAAACTTCTTAACAGCTGAAGGAATTGAAGTAAAACAATCGTATTCTGAAAAGGATTTGGAAGACTTGGAACATTTAGGATTTGCAGCTGGTTTTGCTCCAAATTTAAGAGGTCCATATTCTACGATGTACGTACGCAGACCTTGGACAATCCGTCAATATGCAGGATTTTCGACAGCTGAAGAAAGTAATGCTTTTTACAGACGAAATTTAGCTGCAGGGCAAAAAGGCCTTTCGGTTGCTTTTGATTTAGCTACACACAGAGGCTATGATTCCGACCACGAACGAGTTGTGGGAGATGTCGGAAAAGCGGGAGTTGCCATTGACTCGGTTGAGGATATGAAAATCCTTTTTGACCAAATTCCTTTGGGGGAAATGTCGGTTTCGATGACAATGAACGGAGCTGTTCTCCCAATTATGGCTTTTTATATCGTAGCAGCAGAAGAGCAAGGAGTAGATAAAAAATTACTTTCAGGAACCATTCAAAATGACATTCTGAAAGAGTTTATGGTTAGAAATACCTACATCTATCCTCCTACACCATCGATGAAAATCATTGCTGATATTTTTGAATACACGAGTAAGTATATGCCTAAATTCAACTCGATTTCTATTTCGGGTTATCACATTCAGGAAGCGGGAGGAACGAACGATATTGAGTTGGCTTACACGCTAGCAGACGGATTAGAATATGTCAGAACAGGATTGGCAGCAGGAATGGATATTGATAAATTTGCTCCTCGTTTGTCATTCTTTTGGGCTATCGGAATGAACCATTTTATGGAAATTGCCAAAATGCGTGCAGGAAGAATGTTGTGGGCTAAATTGCTAACACAATTCAACCCGAAAGACGAAAAATCATTGGCTTTACGTACGCATTGTCAGACATCAGGTTGGAGTTTGACAGAGCAAGATCCTTTTAATAACGTAGCTCGAACAGCTATCGAAGCAATGGGAGCAGCACTTGGAGGAACACAATCTCTACACACAAATGCACTTGATGAAGCGATTGCTCTTCCAACGGATTTTTCAGCTCGAATCGCAAGAAATACACAAATTTACATTCAGGAAGAAACCAAAATTACGAAAACCGTTGATCCTTGGGCTGGAAGTTATTATGTAGAAAGTCTGACAAAAGAAATTGCAGATAGAGCTTGGATGCTTATTCAGGAAGTAGAAGAACTAGGAGGAATGACAAAAGCTATTGAAGCAGGGATTCCGAAACTCCGAATCGAAGAAGCTGCAGCTCGAAAACAAGCAAGAATTGATAGTGGACAGGATATAATCGTAGGAGTAAATAAATACCGATTGGAAAAAGAAGACCCGCTTCATATTTTGGAAGTGGATAATCAGACAGTTCGCAAACAGCAAATCGAAAGGCTGAATCAGATAAAAGCGACTCGTGATAATACCAAAGTAAAAGAATGTTTGGACAGAATTACGGAAGCTGCCAAAACAGGCAACGAAAACCTTTTGGAATTAGCTGTAGATGCAGCACGACACAGGGCAACACTTGGAGAAATCAGTGATGCAATGGAAAGTGTCTTCGGAAGATATAAAGCACAAATCAGAAGTTTTAGCGGAGTGTATAGTAAAGAAATCAAAAATGACGAAAGCTTTGAAAAAGCAAAGCAGTTAGCAGACGAATTTGCAAAAAAAGAAGGTCGAAGACCTCGTATTATGATTGCAAAAATGGGACAAGACGGACACGATCGTGGAGCTAAAGTAGTAGCTACAGGATATGCAGATGTTGGTTTTGATGTGGATATCGGACCACTTTTCCAAACACCACAGGAAGCAGCAAAACAAGCCGTTGAAAATGATGTTCATATTTTAGGAGTTTCTTCACTTGCAGCAGGACACAAAACACTTGTTCCACAAGTTATCGAAGAACTTAAAAAATACGGACGTGAGGATATTATGGTAATTGTTGGAGGAGTAATTCCCGCACAAGATTATCAGTATCTGTTTGATTCGGGAGCAGTAGCTGTCTTTGGTCCCGGAACAAAGATTTCCGAAGCTGCGATTAAGATATTGGAGGTGTTGATGGAATAATACTACACACCTGACAGGTTTTGAAAACCTGTCAGGTGTAAGAACAATATGACCCAAACCTTTGCCAAAAAAGTAATTGACTTTAACCGAAACCTGCATTATTCGGGAGAATTGCCCGATGGTTTTCAGGTGTTTTTTAAATGATGGTTACGCATAGTTTGCGTACATTTTTTCACTAACTTTGTTTGTACGGATTTTAAAAACAGAATTTTATGGAAGCGATAAGACAATTTATAGAAGTAAAGGACAATTCTATTAAGGTAATTCTTCCAAAAGAGTTTACTTTCAAAAGAGTTGAAGTAATTATTCTGCCTTCTGACGAAGAATTAAGCGATGAAACAAAAGCAATACTTGACAGTCGCTTAAAAGATTATTGCGAAAATCCTGATGATGTAGAAGATTTTGAAGCTCTTTTAGATGAATTGGAAAACAAACTATGAGTTACAAAATAATTAACCGACCTTTTGTAAGACAAGATATTAAGGACGCTGTTGATTATTACAAAAAGATTTCCCCGAAACTTGCAAAAGAATTTATACAACGTATCAGAGAAGCCAAAAAAAATATACTGCAAAATCCGATGGGTGATGATGTGATGTATAAAAATATCCGAATGTGTATGTTGAGGCAATTCCCTTATCATATTCATTATATAGTGGAAGAACAAAATAAAACAATCGTGATATTAGCAGTTTTTTTTGCCAAAAGAGGTAATCTTGATTTTAGTGGAAGATAAATGACCTCAACTACACCCCAAACCTTTGCCAAAAAAGTAATTGACTTTAACCGAAACCTGCATTATTCGGGAGAATTGCCCGATGGTATTCAGGTATTGAATCCGTATTTGGATAATCCTGAAACGATGGAGGTAATGCAGATGTTCTATCACAAATATTATAATGACAATAGGCAGAGAAAATTCATAATCGGAATAAACCCAAGCCGAAACGGAGCAGGTGTTACGGGAGTTCCGTTTACGGATACCAAACGTTTGGAATCGGTTTGTGGAATAAAAATGAAATCAGCTCATACGCACGAAATTTCGTCTGTTTTTATTTATGATATGATTAAAAATTTCGGAGGAGCAGAAGGTTTTTATAAGCAGTTTTATATCAATTCACCTTTTCCTCTGGCAATTGTAAGGAGGTCGAAAGAGGGGAACTTCCTCAATGCCAATTATTATGACGACAAAAATCTTTTTGCAAGTGTAAAAGATTTTATGATAGACTCCCTCGAAAAGCATATCAGCTTGGGATTGGATACTTCGGAGGTTTTTGTTTTGGGAAAGAAAAATGCCGATTTTATCCAAAAGCTAAACCAAGAGAAAAAACTCTTTGACAAACTAACGGTTCTTGAACATCCTCGCTTTATTCAGCAATACAAATCCAAAGAAAAACAAATGTATATTGATAAATATATTTTGGCTTTGAACAAAACAGTACTTTCTTGAGTTGATTAGATCAACTAAAATTTCAAAACAAAAAAAAAGGCTGTCCATCATTGACAGCCTCTCTTATTTAACGATTGGACGTTACTGGTTTTTAGCAATCTCCACTATTTCAATGATAAAGGTGAGATCCGTATTTGGCTTGATCGGGCCATAACCTCGCTCACCATAGGCCAAATGTGCAGGCAAATAAAAAAATCCTTTTTCACCAACTTTCAACAGCGAAAGCGCTTCTTTAAAACCTGCAATCAATTGGGCATCGGGCTTGACTGGCATTGGAACAGGGTCATATCCTTTTGCATCCATGCGCCTTTGATCAAAAGTTCCGTAATTTTCTGCTATTTCCTTGACGTTGGTGTCAAAAAGCAGGCCATCGGTAAAATAGCCTTCGTAAAAAACATTAACGGTACTGCCCTGTTTTGGCTTTTCGCCATTGGTTTTGTTAATTAAGTACATTTTAAGGCCAGAAGACAGTGCCTTCGCCTTGCTGGCATAATCGTCGAGGTGTACTTTGGTTTCCAAAGCTGCTGCTGCGGATTTTGCTTCCCTAATCTGCCTTTCTTCTTCAAGTTTTGCCAGGCGTTCTTTTTCCTTTTGTTCAGCTATGGCAAAATGTTCTTCAAAAGTTTTTGGGGCATCAAAGCTTTTGGCATCCTTCCCTTTTCTGATAATGTTCACCTCGTTCATTACTACATCTTGCAGTGGCTTGTCGCCGGGTTTTGATGTTTCAACTCCGGCCAAATCGTGCAAAACATCCTCGCCTTTTACCAAATACCCAAAAACATTGTACTTGCCATCAAGGAAAGGCGTTTCTTTTTCGGTAATGAAGAATTGGCTGCCGTTGGTATTAGGGCCAGAATTGGCCATTGAAAGCGTTCCCAATCTATCGTGCTTCAGTTCTGGTGAAACTTCATCATTGAACTTATAGCCTGGGCTGCCGCTACCCGTTCCGGTAGGGTCGCCTCCCTGTATCATGAACTCGTCGATGATACGGTGGAATATCAAGCCATTAAAGTATTTTTTTCCTTTGTAGATACTGTCCACCAAGGTATTTGTACCCTCGGCGAGCGACACAAAATTGGCAACAGTGATGGGCGCTTTTTTGTATTCAAGTTCTAACACCATTGTACCTTTGTTGGTTATGATTTCTGCATACATACCGTCTTTAAGGTCTGGATATTTGTCTTGGCAAGACGCTGTTGCCAAGAGTACAAAAAGCGTAAAAAATGAGATTACTTTTGTCATAGATTTCATTGTTATTAATCGTTTTGGGTTTTTATAATTGAATTAACGGTAACTTCGCACATAATTGGCACATTGGAACCTATTCTGTTCTCGTCACCATAATATCCAAATGCTTTTTGGGACGGAAACAAAAAAGTAACAGTCTCACCGGGCTTCATCAGTTTGAGGCCTTCACGAAGTCCGGTAAAGAGTTCTTCTTTGTCCATCCTATAATTTCTTGGTACAATTTCATCATCAGAGTAGATGGTTTGCCCATTGAGGGTTTTAACATTGTAATCAAAGTTGACCACATCACCAAAACCCGGCGTAATTGTGTCTTTTTCAACTTTGGTTTCGTAGGTGTACCAAAACCCGGTCTCGGAAGCAAGATATTCGCTCAAAGAATCCTGTTCGATAATTTGTTTAATTTTTGCTTCCTCTTTTTGGTTGAGTTTCCTATTTCTCTCTACGGACTCATTGATAAAAGAACCGGTTTTATAGGAAATAGGTTCTCGTGCCTCGGGCGATTTGCAGCCCAAAAGCACGATGGCGGGCAATATAATTGGCAAAAATCGTTTCATGAGTTCAAGGCTTTTTTATATTGGGGCAAGATAGCAATAAATTTCTTTAAGGTTTCGCTAAGATCCAAATCGGTTTTACCGCCGGCGGCATTGATATGCCCGCCTCCTTCAAAATGGGTCCTGGCAAATTCGTTAACAGAAAAATCACCCTTGCTCCTAAAGGAAATTTTTGTAATGCCTTCCTGAATTTGCTCGATGAAGATAACGGCAAAGACAATATTTTCAATGGACAACCCATAATTAACAAAACCTTCCGTATCGCCTTTCTTGTGCTGAAATTCATTGAGATCTTCTTGCGAAAGTGTTATGTATGCAGTGCGGTATTCTGGCAATACGACAAGATTTTTGAGTGCCCTGCCGAGCAATTGCAATCTTTCAAAACTGTTGGTGTCATAAACGGCATTGTGTATGGCCGCATTGTTGGCCCCTTTATCAATAAGTTCGGCGATGATACGATGGGTCTTGCCAGATGTCGACGGATAGCGAAACGAACCCGTATCGGTCATAATTCCTGTGTACAAGCAAGTTGCTATTTCAGGATTTAAATATTTTGACCCTCCAAGCATTTCGATGAAATTGAATACCATTTCGCAAGTAGAGGACATCCGAACATCCGAATAGGTAAAACTGGCATACCCGTCGGGCTGTTGGTGATGGTCTATCATGATTTTTACCGCTCGTGACGCTTTCAGAACAGATTCCATATCTCCGGTTCTTTGAAGGGCATTAAAGTCCAGCGTAAAAATCACTTCAGCATTGTTTATATACGTGTCTGCAATTTTTTCTTGGCTATCGTATTTTATCACATTCTTTTCAAAAGGCAGCCATTTCAAAAAATCGGGATAGTCATTGGGCGCAATGACTATGGCATCGTGGCCCAGTTGGCACAAATAGATGTACAATCCCAAACAGGAACCAACGGCATCACCATCGGGGTTTTTGTGCGGAACGATGACAATCGCTTTTGGCTCCGAAAGCAAGATTCCGATATCGGTTATTTCTCTTTCAGTCATAGAGGGCGAAGATACAATTTTTGGGGCGTGTTTGTATTTTTTTTAGATAAATAGCTTACTTTTGCCCGAAATTCAAAAATAAAAATGGCAACAAACAGAACATTTACAATGCTTAAGCCAGATGCAGTCGAAAAAGGACACATCGGTGCAATACTCGAAAAAATCAATGCAGCAGGTTTCAGGATCGTCGCTTTAAAATTGACTCAAATGACTACCGACGATGCCAAAGCTTTTTATGCGATACACAAAGAGCGTCCATTTTTTGGCGAACTGGTTGAATACATGACACGCGGTCCGATCGTAGCCGCAATTTTGGAAAAAAACAATGCGGTTGAAGATTTCAGGACGTTGATAGGCGCCACAAATCCAGCCGATGCTGCCGAGGGCACCATCCGTAAGCTTTATGCCGCCTCTATCGGTGAAAATGCCATTCACGGCAGCGATAGTGATGACAATGCTGCCATTGAAAGCGCATTCCACTTTTCCGGAAGAGAGCAATTCTGATTCCATGCAATACACAAGCCTGTTCAAGCGAACAGGCTTTTTTTAATAGTATTCTTTTTACTTTCACCAAAATCAAATTTCATGAAGCATTTTACTAAAATCTTCTCTGTGTTTTTTCTTTTTGCACTTACTGCAAAAGCACAAGATACCCAGATGACAATCAGCAATTTAAAAGCACAAACAGGTGCTGCCGTTTCCCTCAACAATTTCGGTACTGCCGAATTTGTGAGATTTCAACATGACAACGCTCTGGTCCTTAATGGCAATTCACTAAAGGAAAAAGCACTTGCGTTTCTTTCAACTTATAAAAGCATCTACAAAATTGGCTCTATTGAAGAAACTTTGGTTTTCAAAAACAATGCAACAGACAATTACGGACTGAAACAAGTTGTCTTTAACCAAGTTTATAAAGGCGTTCCCGTTTTTGACGGTCAATTGCGATTTCATTTTAATGCCAATAATGAACTTACGGCCATCAACGGCAATTATATCCCCGAAATTTCGAAGCTATCTACCGCAACGCAGATTTCACCAAGTGAAGCACGCAACATAGCTATTGAAACTGTCAACACCCAAAACCTTAACGGCTCCGGAAAACCGCTGGAAACAATTGCACCTGTCCTATACGTTTTCCCAAAAGGGTTGATCCAAGACCATGTTACTTCTTTACATCTTGCTTATGAAGTTGAAGTAAAGAACGAATTGGATGTCCGGGAGTTCATCTATGTAGATGCCCATAACGGAACCGTAGTTGAGCAATTTACGGGTATCGCCCATGCATTGAACCGAAGATTATACGAAGGAAACACCTCCAATTTGATCTGGCAAGAAGGCGATGCATTTCCGGGCGCCTTGACCATCTGGCAACAGAACGAAGTAGAAGTGTCACGCCACGTCTATAATTTTTTCAACAATGCTTTTGGATATGTGTCGTTTAACAATGCCGATGCAACCATGCACACCATCAACAACAATCCAAATATATCTTGCCCCAATGCCAACTGGAACGGCTACACCGTAAACTATTGTGACGGGACGGCTTCGGACGATGTTGTTGCCCACGAATGGGGACATGCATACACACAATATACCAGCGGCTTGATCTACGCCTACCAATCTGGAGCGATCAACGAATCGTATTCCGATATTTGGGGCGAAACAGTTGACCTAATAAACCAATATCAGGATGAAGGTGAAAATCTGACAATCCGAACATTGCCCTTCTGTAACTCACACAGATGGAAAATTGGTGAAGATGCTTCAGCATTTAACGGTGCCATCAGGGATATGTGGAATCCTCCTTGTAACGGCAACCCAGGCAGAGTAACCGATAATTGGTATTGGTGCAGCGAAAGTGATAGTGGAGGCGTGCACATCAATTCCGGAATCCCGAACCACGCCTATGCGTTATTGGTTGATGGAGGCACTTACAACGGTTATACCATTGCGGGAATAGGATTTACAAAGGCAGCACATATCTTCTGGCGTGCCCAAAGCACCTACCTCACTCCTACAAGCAATTTTGGCAACCTTGCAGACGCACTTGAGGCATCTGCAATGGATTTGTTGGGCATAAACCTGGAAGGGCTTTCTACCGAAGATGCTCCGGCAGGATTATCAGGCGAGGCTATTACCACGGCAGATTTAGAGAGTCTGGCCAATGCGATTTTTGCAGTGGAATTGCGTATTAACCCTGATGCCTGCGGTTTTGCTACTATATTATCGCCCATCGCCCCTCTTTGTGAGGCGGCAACTTCAAATCCGTTGTATATTGAAAACTGGGAATCCGGTATGGGCGCATGGACTGTAGAACAGTTACCCGTCCATAGTTCCACTTGGGAATCAAGAGATTGGGCGCTAAATTCTACTTTGCCGGGTGGTAGGACAGGCACGGCTATATTTGGTGCTGACCCCATTAACGGTAATTGTAGTTCGGATCTTCAAAACGGGATCATACGCCTGCAAAGCCCTGTCATTACGATACCAAATATCACAGAAGGCACTTTCAGCATGTCGTTTGACCATTATATTGCCACAGAAAAACAATGGGATGGCGGCAACATAAAATATAGGCACAACAATGGTCTATGGACCATTTTACCATCAAGCGCTTTCCTGGAAAATCCCTATAATAGCTTCATCAACACGGCATCGGCCGGCAATGACAATCCTATGCAAGGGCAAGTTGCTTTTACCGGCACAGACGGCGGTTCGCTTTCAGGTAGTTGGGGAACAAGTGTCATCAATCTCTCTGCCCTTAACGTAGTTGCCAACTCCACAATACAGTTCAGATTTGAGTTTGGAACCGATGGCTGCAATGGCAATGACGGGTGGTACATCGATGATATTGTCATCTTTAACTGTGCAACACCATTATCAATTGACGAATCCAACATTCTGAAAAACAAAGTTATGGCATATCCAAACCCTTCCAATGGGGTGTTCAAGCTAAAAAAGACCGCCATGATAGATTTGGTAAAAGCAGAGATTTTTGATATTAACGGACGCTTGGTCAAGACTATCGACCTTTCAGGGATGCAAACGGAACTCGATATCGATATGTCCGACGCTACTCCTGGAATGTACTTGATGTCTTTGGATGCCAAAGATGCCAAAACGGTTTTCAAATTGATAAAACAATAACCAAAACCAAAAACTATCAAACACAAAAAAACCGCGAAATTCGCGGTTTTTTTGTGTGTTTATAGATTGCATCAACGCAGCACAATTTTTTTTATCACGTCCCTACCAACGGCTTCGTTGAGCATCGCAATGATTTTCTCTTTGCCATAGCCCAATTCTTCTCTAAGCACGCTGCTGCTCAATTTCACATACAGGGTTTCACGCTCCAGCAGTATGCCTTCAGTGTAATTGTTGACGCCATTGCCCATCAGGTTTTTCCAAGCATCAATGATATTGACCTTGTCCAAACCCGGCTGAAGGCGGTTAACCTCAACAAACTCTTTGAGTACGTCGCCCAATTGCAAATGGTCGTTGTTGCGTTTGTTCATTTCTGTTAAATTGAAATATAAAGATAGTATTTAGGTCGCTAAAATCAAAAGGTTCAATCCAGATCCAATGGTTGGTATTTTTTGTAACTATAAACGATCTTTTGTTCGTTTTCGATAACCAACACTTCCCGACTTGCCTTAACCACTTTTTCTCTCCATTGGTCAAAAGGGGTTTTGCAGATCAGGTAAAGATTTTCGTTTTCAATGACTGCTTCGAGAGCTTCTGAATCTCCGTTGGTGGAAAACGTACCATCAAGGTTGGGCCGCAATTTGGTCCTGCTGCCCGACTCGCCAGCTTTTAGCTCAAAAAAATCAATGGTATCATTGTAACCGTAATCCTTCAAGGTTCCATCTGGCATCCTGACCTCGTCGATTTCCCAATAACCTCCAATGTACTGAATAAAATTTTCGGGGTTTTCGTTGCACCCAAAAACGGTAAAAGTCAATAACAATAAAACAATGTTTCTCAAAGCTTGAATATTTTATATGATTGATGTATCTGTTTCACAACATGTTCAGTTCTGTCTGCATGTGTATCACTGATGAAAATTTGCCCAAATGCCTCGTCATCGACCAACTTAATGATTTGAGACACACGGTTTTCATCAAGCTTATCAAAAATATCGTCCAAAAGCAATATTGGGGCAACGCCACTCTGTTGTTTGATGAAATCGAATTCAGCGAGTTTCAGTGAAACCAAAAATGATTTCTGCTGTCCTTGGCTGCCAAATTTCTTTACGGGATAGTTTTCTATCTCAAAGTTTAGGTCGTCCTTGTGAATGCCCACGCTGGTGTATTGCAGGCTTTTGTCCCTATTGATGTTTTCATTGAGCAATTCAGAGAGATTACCTTCATAAAGATCGCTTTTATAAACGATATCGACATTCTCCTTTCCATTGCTCACAGCATTGTAGTAGGCTCTAAAAATCGGCAGAAATGTATCCAAAAATGCCTTGCGTACCTCAAAAATTTCGGTGCCATAAATGGTCAACTGCTCATTATACACTTGCAGCGTTTGCATATTAAAGGTATTGTTGAGTACAAAATATTTCAAAAGAGCATTGCGCTGGGATAAAATCTTGTTATAATTGATGAGATTGTCGAGATAGCGCCTATTGCTTTGCGATATGACACTGTCAACAAACTTTCGGCGGGCTTCACTACCCTCAACGATCAGATCTCTATCTGCCGGGGAGATGATCACCAATGGAATAAAACCAATGTGGTCACTGAATTTTTCATACAGTTTCCCATTGCGTTTCATTACCTTTTTCTGCCCCTTTTTAAAGGATACGACAATTTTTTCTGCCCTCCCACTCTTTTGAAAAACACCATCTATCACAAAAAAATCCTCGCCATGCCTTATGTTTTGCGTAGCAATTGGGTTGAAATAGCTCCGTCCAAAAGACAAGTGGTGGATGGCGTCGAGCACATTGGTTTTTCCCACCCCATTGGATCCCACAAAGCAATTGATTTTGCCATCAAAAGAAAACGATTGGCTTTCAAAATTTTTGTAATTGACCAAAGAGAGCGAATTTAAGATCATTTCATTACTTTGTATAACGTGCGATGGCTGCGCCTGGAAGCAAAAGTTGTGCAAATTATCGAAAAATAACAAATTAATCTGTGAGGCAGTTAATATTTGTATGATAAAATTTGCAATAGCTGTTTTTTGAGCAAAGCAAGGCAGATTATATAGAAGTGAACGGATGTTATTCCAAAAAATCTATCATAATTGCAACCAAAAATTCACATAACTATAAAATTAGATAAATTTTAAACAAACTCTGATTTTTAAATACCAATAAAAATTTTATTTTTGCGGCGCATTAATTGACAAGAAATGGCAACATACAAGAAGAGAGGTTACAAGCCAAAAACAAAAGAAGAGAAAGAAGACGCTATCGAGCAGCACTCTACCACGGCCGAGGTATTTAACACATTGGACGACAAGGCGGGCAAAGCTGAAGAATGGGCCATCAAGAACCAAAAATACATCATGGGAGCAGTGGGCATCATTGCGGTTTTGGTATTGGGCTACTTGGGCTACAACAAGTTTGTGTCAGAACCCAAAGCGAGCGAGGCAATGAACGAGATGTTCAAGGCACAGCAATACTTTGATCAAGCGGTCAATAGCACTGCCAAAGATTCGCTATTTACCTTGGCACTCAATGGCGGTGAAGGAAAATTTGGAATGCTGGATATAGCCAAGGAATACAGTGGCACACCGGCAGCCAACCTTGCCAACTATTATGCCGGTATGTCCTACCTCAACCTGAAAGATTATAAGAACGCCATAAAGTATTTGAGCGATTTTTCCAGTAATGACGAATTGTTGGGCCCTATTGCCAAAGGCGGCATAGGTGATGCTTTTGTACAGTTGAACCAATTGGACGATGCACTTAGCTATTACGAAAAGGCTTCCTCCATGAAAACCAACACTTACACAACGCCAATGTACCTCTTTAAGGCTGCCAGCGTAGCGATGAAACTCGGTAAGACCCAAAAAGCATTGGACAATTACAAGCGAATCAAGGAAGAATATCCCAATTCATCCGAAGCTTCTAACATAGAAACCTTCATAGGCAAGGCCGAAGCAAGCCTATAAGGATCTGTTGCAAACAAATTTAAACAGATTCTAATAATGGCCACAAAAAACCAAAATTTATCATCGTACGATAAAGCTGCAATCCCAAACGCGAAAGAACTTCGGTTTGGGATTGTTGTTTCGGAATGGAATGCCAACATAACCGAGAATCTCTTTGAAGGCGCACGGTCTACACTTATTGCGCACGGCGCCGTTCCGGAAAACATCCACCTTCGGAGCGTGCCCGGCAGCTTCGAACTCATCTACGGTTGCAAGTTGATGCAATCCAAAGACCTCGATGCCATCATAGCCATCGGCAGCGTAATACAGGGCGACACCAAGCATTTTGACTTTGTGTGCCAAGCTGTCTCACAAGGCATCAAAGACTTGAACGTATTGGGCAACATCCCTGTTGTTTTCTGTGTCCTAACAGACAACACCATGCAACAAGCCATAGATCGATCAGGAGGCAAGCACGGCAACAAAGGTGTCGAAGCCGCCGTGACGGCCATAAAAATGGCAATGCTCCGCAAAAACGCATGAACCTTTTTTCCATAAGATTGTTATGTTAACAATTTTTGGCAAGTCAAAATTTACTTTTCCTGCTATTTTCAGTACCTTTGAAAAAGGTATTAGTTTCTTAAAAAGTGGGATTGTTCACTCAACGCAAAAACAAACAATTTGGTTATAAGCCTCGCTACCTCCAAGACAGCGAAGCCCAAAATGGCGAAAATATGGGCGCAAAATGGCGTGGAGCCAAGCGGCCATCCGCAAAAAATGGCAAGTCACCCTCAAGGTTGGTAATCTTGTCGGTTGTTTTGATCATGGTCATTGTGATTTGGAAAGTACTGGACAACTATTAATTTTATCGCTATGGGGATTTTCAGGACACGCACCAATAAAAAATTCAACTACACGCCAAGATACCTTGACAGTGAAGGCAATCCGTTTGAAATAAAGCACAAGTTTGATGGTTACCGCAAAACCGTTGGCAAAACCAACCTCAAGGGAAAATTTGAAAACGCATGGGACGATTATAAAAATACACCCGACAGATCTGCCAATCGAAGAACCTTAATTATTGCCCTAATCCTGCTTTTGGTTTTCCTATTAATCATCGGGTTCGATTTATCCATTTTTCTTCCTAAAGGCTGATGGCAGATATCATCCAACTATTACCAGACCATGTAGCCAACCAGATTGCGGCAGGCGAAGTCGTGCAACGGCCAGCCTCTGTGGTCAAAGAACTGTTGGAAAACGCCATAGATGCCGGGGCAACAACCATAAAATTGATACTTAAAGATGCGGGCAAAACCTTGGTACAAGTCATGGATGACGGCATAGGAATGAGCGCCACCGATGCGCGGTTGAGCTTTGAGCGCCATGCCACTTCTAAAATCAGGACTGCCGAGGATCTTTTTGGGCTTCATACCAAAGGGTTCCGGGGCGAAGCTTTGGCAAGTATTGCAGCCATCGCACATGTTGAGCTCAAGACCAAGCAAGACACCGACGAACTGGGCACGCACATCATCATCGAAGGAAGCCAAGTGGCATCACAAGAAGTGGCAGTGGTTCCGAACGGCACGTCCATTTTGGTAAAAAACCTTTTTTTTAATATTCCAGCCAGACGTAATTTTCTGAAATCCAACACTGTTGAGTTCCGCCATATTATTGATGAGTTCCATCGTGTGGCTCTGGCACATCCCGATATAGCGTTTTCAATGTTCCACAATGGCAGCGAAGTGTTCCGCCTTGGCACGAGCAATATGCGTCAGCGCATCGTAAACATTTTTGGCCCAAAAACCAATGAACGCCTCGTGCCGGTTGAGGAAACCACGGAAATCGTCGCGATATCCGGGTTTGTGGGAAAACCAGAGTTTTCAAAAAAATCAAAGGCTGAACAGTTCTTTTTTGTCAATGGGCGTTTTATCAAGAGCCCATACCTGAACCATGCCGTCAAATCCGCATTTGAAGGTTTGCTCAAAGATGGTAACAATCCGACATATTTTATCAATCTAAAGGTCGATCCAAAATCGATTGACATCAATATACACCCCACAAAAACCGAGATCAAGTTTGACGACGAACATTCGCTATATGCAATTTTGAGGGCTTCGATCAAACACAGCCTTGGG
>Ga0116142_10003339_pt1 | contig 16216 bp, 10 predicted proteins | sample AD_UKC033_MetaG_FD_89785 | JGI IMG/M metagenome (GOLD analysis project Ga0116142, IMG submission 89785) | Active sludge microbial communities of municipal wastewater-treating anaerobic digesters from USA - AD_UKC033_MetaG | ecosystem: Engineered > Bioreactor > Anaerobic > Digestate | place: USA... | reverse complement strand
GCCGGAGATCTCGTCACCCTCAATGCAACCGCGGACCCCGACAACGCTGTCGCGGAGTCGGACGAGACCAACAACGCACTCTCCATCACGAAGACCGTGGTGAACAACGGGTACAAGGGGAAGCGCTGGACCGATGGATCCGACCTTGACACTGTCGCAACCTTCGAAGGTCGCTACGAGGTCGTATACTCTGCCGGCGACTCCGCCTACCGGAGTGCAAAGTGGCTCTCTGCAACCACCAACTGGACACACGAAGACCTGTCTGTCCCTGCAGGGGCAGCCATTATCGACGCCCGGCTCTACCAGGGATACTCCTATAACAAGATGGGTATTGACCCTGCGTTTGCCGCATCCTTCAATGGCAACGCGGTATCGCCTGTTGCGACCTACATGGATTTCAAGGGGTACGGGTCCTATAACTATCCCTACGGCCTCTACGTGTACGATGTGACCGATCTCTTTGATTCGGGGGGAAATACGCTCGTTCTCAACCCTGAAGGGACACCCGGGACCACGAATGACTATTCACTCTACGGTGCATACCTGGTGGTCACATACAGTGACCGCGCAACGACAGAAAAGCGGATCTGGATCAACGAGGAGTTTGACATGGTCTATGCCGGGTCCGCCCGGTCGGTCACTTCTGACGAGGGAACCGCGTACGCGGTCTTTGCGGGAATCGACATGACCGATATGGCAAGTGCAGAGACGGTCGCGGTCCTTGCCAGTGCGGGAGATGCGGGGAAAAGCAGGTTCTTCTTCAACAGCGACGAGTACACCGGCTTCTGGGAAGATTACATGGCAACCCCGCAGATCGGGTTCTCTGTCTACGATGTGACCGGTGCGCTTTCCAGCGGTGAGAACACTGCCCGGCTCCAGAGCTATGACGCCGGCAGCGGTGGCGATAACATGTATGCCATGACCACCATCCTGATCGTGGAAAAGACCGAGCCAGGTCTCATCGCCGGCTTCAACGCAACACCACGCTCCGGCGCTGCCCCGCTCGAGGTTGCATTCACTGACGAGTCGTCGGGCACGGTCACCGCGTATGCCTGGGACTTCCAGAACAATGGGATCATTGACAGCACCGAGCAGAACCCGACCTACACCTACGCCGCTGCCGGCACCTACACCGTGAACCTCACGGTCAGTGGGCCGGGCGGGTCCGCAAGCGACGTGAAGACAGATTACATCACTGCGACCGCGCCTTCCCACCCGGACCTCGTGATCATGCAGATTACCACGAATGGAAACGAGCTCTTCGCGCATGAGTCCAATACCATCAATGCCACGGTGAAGAACAACGGCACAGCAGTTGCAGGACTGTTCACCGTCCGAATCAATGCGGAGGGGGCGGTGTGTGACACCATCGTCCCGGGCCTTGACCCTGGAGCCCAGCAGGAAGTCCAGGCAACCGACACTACGCTCCGGACCGCAGGCGATCTCGTCACCATCACCGCGACCGCGGATACACAACTCGCAGTCGCGGAATCAGACGAGGTCAACAACGCACTTTCCATCACGAAGACCGTGATGAACAACGGGTACAAGGGAAAACGCTGGACCGATGGGGACGACCTTGAGACCGTCGCGACCTTCGAAGGCCGGGTAGGATTGGCGTACTCTACCGGCGATTCAATATACAGGGCAGCGGGATGGACCGTTGCGACCACAAACTGGACCACATCGGACCTGCCCGTCCCTGGCACTGCAACGATCCTCCATGCACGACTCTACCAGGGATACACCTATGACCAGACACCCGGCGGAGAGCCTGCGTGGACCATGAACTTTAATGGCCAGGAGGTTACTCCCGATATGGCCTACACAGACCGGAAAGGATACGGCAGCTACAACAACCCCTCCGGTCTCCTTGTCTACAACGTGACCGGCCTCTTCGAAGAGACAGGGAACACCCTCACAGTCACGCCGGGAGCAGGCAACAACAATGGCCTCTATGGCAGCCTTCTCGTGGTCGTCTACGATGATGAGAGCGAACCGATGAGAAAGATTGCCCTCAACGAGGAGTGTGACATGCTCTATGCGGGTGCAGCCCGGTTTGCATCCGACGAAGAAGCAACAGCATATGCACCTTTCGGAAGCGCGGTGACATCCGACATTGAAGAAGCGAACGTCCTTTCCATCCTCTTCTCTGCAAACGAGGCAGGAAAGAGCGCGTTCATCTTCAACGGCCAGGACTACGGCGACTTCTCGTCCGGGTACCTGGCAGGGCCGCAGGTGACCCTCAAAGAGTTCGACGTGACCGATGAGGTAACCTCTGGCGAGAACACGGCGCAGTTCCGCAGTGTTGCGGTGGGAGCAAGCGGTGACAACATGGTCGCCGCCGGCGCCATTTTCGTGACAGGATACACTGAGGCACCACCGGTTGCCGCGTTCTCTGCCAGCCCCCTGACTGGTACTGCTCCACTCCAGGTGCAGTTCTCTGACCAGTCGACGGGGACCGTCACCGAATGGGCATGGGAGTCCCGCCCCGAGAGGGGGGTATGGGCACAGTTCTCGACAGCCCCCGATCCCTCGTATACGTTCGCTGATGCCGCAACCTACGACATCCGGCTCACCGTCCGCGGGCCGGGAGGGGAATCAACCGATGAGAAGAGCGCATACATCTCTGTCCTCCCGCCAGGGGGCCTGCGTGCGGACTTCTCCGCCACCCCAACTTCAGGAGTTGCTCCGCTCTCTGTTGGGTTCACTGACCAGTCCACGGGGACTGTCACACTACGGACGTGGGACTTCAACAACGACGGCCGCTGGGACAGCATATCCAGAAACCCCACGTACAGGTACTGGAATCCCGGCGTCTACACAGTGCGGCTCGGGGTGAGCGGGCCCGAGGGATCTGACGGGATGATAAAGCAAAATTACATCACCGTGACCGCGCCTCCAAAGCCGCCAGTGGCACGGTTCACGCAGGACACGAGGTTCGGCCCTGCACCCCTCACGGTCCGGTTCACTGACCTCTCGACAGGATCTCCCGAATCATACCTCTGGACGTTTGGCGACGGGCAATCCTCGACGGACCCAAGCCCTGTCCACACCTACCAGGCGCCCGGACTGTACCGGCTCACCCTGCGGGTGGAAAATGAGGGCGGAAGCTCCATTGCGAACGGTTTTGTCTACGTGATAAGAAACATCAGGCCATACTAATCCTTTTTTCGCCGCATTCACACCGCAGGGTGGCCGGCCCGCCTTTCCCGGCCTTTCCCCTCCACCTCTTCTCCTCTTGTATCTCTCGAACTCAAATAATTAGGAATAAATGCTACCAAAATAATAATTCTTAATACCAATGTGGAAGATTATGATCTGGCAGAGACTCTTCAGGTCTGCTGCTGTCACCGGTACTGCAACATCGGTTGAGTGGGTCCTGGCATACAAGGCCCACGGTCATCACACTATCAGGAGGGCCATGATCACCAGTGGCAGCACACTTACGGTTTTCCCTCGAAGCAATCAGGGGGAGGGCAGCATACGATATACCTCAAAGGAGAAGAGTATCCCGGGGACATCCGCCCGATCCCCGTATTCCCATTTTCTTTTGGAATGCGATGCCGGGAGATGGCATCCAACCCATAAAGGAGTACATCCACCCGAACGGTGTGGGAAAATAAGAAAAGCCGGGTCATTGCCGCCCCGTGACCATGGAACAAGGATGGTCTGAATGTCGTTTATCGTGCCGGTCTTCAGGATCTCTCACCGCACCAGGTTCAGGATGCGGCAGATCGAGAAGGATGAATGGGCAGATATCTTCACAGTCGACCTCTCCCGCCAGGGAGAGAGGCTGCTTGGGTCTATTCCGAGACACAAGTGAAACGATTTTCTTTTCGCTTCCCTGCATCCCCGGTCAGGAAAAGACCCTTGCAAATTCGTTCCGGGTGATCTCCCCAAGAACCTCTGTTTTCAGGTCGCTGACAGCGTAATATCTGCCGCCGGACTCTTCTGCAATCTCCCTGCAGTATCCAACCTGCATCTTCAGAAAGTTGGAGCCGGTCTCCTCTGTATCGATAATCACAGTATGCACGCCCCGGGAGCGGAGTTCATGGGCCGCATCAAGAATCTCTGTGCGGATGTCTCCTCTCCGTGATACATTTGCCCTTCCGTCGGATATCAGCACCAGCACTGGGACTGCCTCGCCGTTCTTCCGCCGTTCACGGTCAAGCACCTCGATTGCCTTCCAGATACCATCGGTAAGCGGAGTCTTTCCCCCCGTGGGAAGGTCTGCAAGGCTCTTCCTGGCAAGGTCGACGCTGTGGGAGAGCGGCAGCAGCACCTCTGCGCATTCTCCCCTGAACGCCACCATTCCGATCCGGTCGCGGTGCTGGTACGAGTCAAGCAGGAGGGAGAGGATAGCCCCCTTGGCTGCCTCCATTCTCTTCATTGCACCCATCGAACCGCTCGCGTCGACAAGGAAGATGCAGGAGGCAGAGACCTTTCCCACCCTGACCTGCTCCCTGATATCCCCCTCACAAATAGAGACTGCGAGATCTCCCCTGGATCTCGCTCTCTGGTGGGGCGAGGCCGCCCTGATGGTCGCGCCAAGGGCGAGGTCCATTGTCCCGGTTGGCAGCCTTGAGGTGATGGAGGAGCCGTTTTTCCCGGAGGAATATGTCTCGATACGCCTCCCGTTCAACCGCTTCCTCTTCTCGCGGTCCCTGTCTCCAGCGAGGGCGATCCTGTGGGTATCGATCGGGTCCCCGATGCCAAAGACTCTTTCCTGCGCCTTGCTTTCCATCTCGCGGGGCGACTGAATCTTTCCCTCATCAGTCTGGTCTGAAGGAGTCTGAGGAAATGGTTCCTCCTGGTGCTTCGGCAGATCGGAGGAGTGAGGCTCCTGCTCCTGCTGGTTGTTCTGTTCCGCGTTCTTCATCGCGGAGTCGAGCCGGTCGGGGTCGAGCCTCGGCTCCTCGAAGGGCTTCCGGCGCATCCGGTGGGGGAGTGCGAGCTCCATCGCCTCCCTGACATCGGCAAGCGTGACTTCGCATCTCCCGTCGAGTGCGGCAATGGTCCGCGCTGCCCTGGCCACCGCGATCTCGGCCCTGTGTGTCTTGACCCCGAGCTCGATGCAGGCATGCACAAGTGCCCGAAGAATATCTTCAGGGACCGTGACAGTAGGCAGGATTTCCCTTCCCCGGATAATCATTTCGCGGAGAGTCTCCTGTGCTGATTCAAATCTTTTCGAGAACCCGGCCGGATCGGCATCAAAGGCTTCGGCGGTACGGACGATTTCCATCCTCTGTTCCGGGTCATCGATTGCTTCGACCGCAACCTGAAGACCGAACCTGTCCAGGAGTTGCGGCCGGATTTCTCCTTCCTCGGGGTTCATTGTCCCGATGAGGATGAACCGGGCCGGGTGGGAGAAGGAGATCCCCTCCCGCTCCACGACGTTGATGCCGAGCGCCGCCGAGTCGAGGAGGACGTCGGCGATGTGGTCGTCGAGGAGGTTCACCTCATCGATGTAGAGGATCCCGCGGTTCACGGCGGCCAGGATTCCGGGCTCGATAGCCTTCGTCCCTTCCCTGATGGCTTGCTCGATGTCAATTGTCCCGACCAGACGGTCCTCTGTTACGCCGAGCGGAAGGTCTATCACCCGAACTCTCCGAGTGGTGCTTTCAAGGGCAATACCACCGGATACCTTCTCCGTGCAATGCTCGCACATCTCCCTTTCGTTCTTGGGATTGCACTGGAACGGACAGCCCTTCACCACCTCTATTTCAGGCAGGAGAGCGGCGAGTGCCCGGACAGCAGTGGACTTCGCGGTCCCTTTTTCCCCGCGGATCAGCACTCCCCCGATGCGGGGGTTGATCGCGTTGAGAAGGAGCGCCTTCTTCATCTTCTCCTGTCCTACGATAGCAGTGAATGGGAGAAGCGTGCGGCGGGAGGGGGGTAACATGATTGAAATAATATTGTAATCATTTCTTAAATATATTATTTCTTTAGTCTTTGAGTAATAAACATCCAAAAATTTTTTCCACTCCGTGCGAAAATTTATTAACGGCTAGATCATCTGGTTTCTTTAGAGGGACAATTCCATTCGCCTGACTCCCCCATTTACCATCTCCCATTCTTCCCAATTTTTTCATGTGAAATTCAAATGATTCTCAGAATAAAATAAAAAAATTTCGGCACAGATGATCTGAAATAATTACACGGATTTCGAACCCATAAGTGCGCATTGAATCCCGGCTTTTGATACTGCAGGAAACCCTTCAGGGTTATCCTGCTACCGGTACCGGGCAAGAACCTTCCCTATCTCCTCAGTAAACAGGAGAAAGTCCCCGATGTTTCCGGTCAGCAGCCGGAATGCGAGAACGTCATCGATCGTCCCGTACCGGTGCACGACAATATTCCGGAATCCACGCATCCCATGGATTTTATCCCGCATGGACCGGCTGATGAGGCCATGATCCACGAGATGCACCAGGATATCCTCGTCATCGCCGGGAACTCCAAGAGCGAGATCCGTGTTGATGATGGCGCAGATATCAAAAACATTCTCAATGGAAAATTCGATTCTCTTGTAGATCCCGTCTTTTAAAAGGCCAAGGTTCCGGAATTCCTCCCCCGTTGAGGGCAGATGCTGCTGAACTGCGGAGACTCCCTCGGCAATCTCTTTTAACTTGATACGGATGACCGTTTCCCGCAGGTGTTTTTTGGTCATGATATTGCAGCCTGGCCGGTATAATCGTACAGTCGGTGTTTGAAATTGTCAAAATCCCGGAGCGTTTCGACCGCCTTTTCGTATAAAAATACCTGATCGCGGACAAAAACAGGTGTCCCTTTCAGCACCTCAACCCTTACATACAGGGGAAGGGCCTGGAAGATCTTGATATCATAGCGTATCCCGGGAAGAGCCGACAGGATCGCGTGGCGGAACTGGAGCGCCTCTGCCGGATCGCCGTCATAATACAGGCAGAGATCGATATCCGATTCCCCGGTCATACGGTTTTCCCCTGCCGAACCAAAGAGGATGACAAACTGTACGTGGTCGTAACCATCAAGCTGCTCCATCGTTTTCAGAGCTGCTGCTGTGTACGCACTGACGTCCTGTTCAGGTACAGAAGATCTCCGGCCTGCTGGCACAACCTCTTCTCCTCATGAACACTCTTTCCTGCATTCCATTTATTCTTTGCCCGGCTCACAAATCCAACCTGAAACCTGCCGGGACCTCCCGGTGTGGAGAAAAATCCTGGAAAAGAGTCAACGGGGGAGTCCTTACTGGGCTGTTGCAGGGAAAACCGGTTATTTCGATCCGATCTGCAAGGAGCCGGACGTGGAATGTGTCTCCCCGCCGTTTGAGCTGTTGAACGCAGAGACGGCAGGGATTGCGAAGGGGGATGAAGGGCAGTTTTCCCTGAATTCACATCACTTCCTGGCGGGGGTTTCTCTTTCCGGGATGCAACCCGTAGTATAGGCCATCCCATTTCTCATCATGAAGTTGATACCGTGATGTTTGTCAGGATGATGGTGACATTCTTATCTGGGTAATCCCTACCATTGTATTCATTCAGGCATTCGGAGAAGACAGTATCTTTAACTGATAATTTTATGAGACAATCATCCTCACTCTTGAAGGTCACTTTATTTCGCGTAGCGTTTAGTTTGAGTTTTCCATAACCGTTCCCGCTGGTGAATGATTTCTCACCTGCAAGAAAATTGACCGCCTCGATTGTGATGTCTGGACCATCCTGATATTCTATAATGAGTGCTTGTCCAAAGGAATCAATAGACTTGTTCACGTCATCCATTGTCACATGCTGAAGCCATGTGCCACCTGATTCCGGGTCCCGCGTGACGTTTACATATCCGTACTGCCAGGTGTATCCCTGGTCGACCCAGAAGTTATTCACTGTCCAGTAGCTGAAATTAATCAGTGTGAGGCTATAGACTTCCAGACTATTATTATATACCGTGAGATACGGCTCATTTTCCTGCTGCACATGAAGACTCCCCCCGGACTTCAGGGAGTTGAGGACAATATCCCCTCCTCCGAGCGGGATCTGCTGTGAGAGCGAGATGTTCCGTTTCAGGGATGCAGCCTCCTCGATGGCAGAGCCGAACTTGAGAACTCCTTCTTCAACCTCGTGGAGGTGCTGAATCTCTGATGACTGCTTCAGTCCCGGGAGGTATGTTGCATTGTAAATAGAGAAGAGGGTGACAACCACTGCAAGGATAAGCATCGCAGCAATGACGGGTGCGATAGCAACGTCATTCTTCATGAATCAACACCTCCCCTGAGAAGACCACTGCACGCGGTGTGACCAGTTGGACTTCATACGGTGCCAATGCCTTGGGAACATGGACAATGACTATCCGGCCGCCAAGGTCAAATGACTGCGAGTCGGGCTCAAGAACAAACGATTCATTGTCGTATGGATATTTTGAGATGGTTGGTTTTTCATCTGAAATGATAACGGTCAGATCTGACTTCTTTATCCAGTCACCTCCCTTGTGGTAGAGACATATGTCAATGAAATTGACAGGATCTGTGGCATTTTTAGATCCGTCAACCATTATAGTCACGGTTGGATCCCGTGGTTGAGGCAAAAAATTTGAGGCCGTCGCAGAGAATACGGCAAGTAGGATCAGCACGATGGTAAGCATCAGCATCTCGCCCACGAGTTCGGAAACCGCGTCGTCCCTGTTTCTCTTCTCCTTACAGCACATACACAAACAACCCCACCGCTGCGACAAGAAATACGATCACGTGCTTGAACCCCGAAAGGACGCTCCCTGCAGAGAGCTGCCCGGCCATAATCCCGGAGAAGATCCCGAGGATGATGGACATCCGGAACATATCGAGCACGTTTCCCGAGATATCGATATTCGTATTCAGTTTCTCAAAAGAGGAGATGAAGGATACATTCAGCTGATAGGCGGTGTACAGGAATATTCCGAATGAAAGGTAGATGATCATGATATAGGCAAAAGAAACAGTGTAACGCTCCCTCTTCATCTTCAGGTAGTGTTCCATGTCGCTGATGGCAATGATCAGGATATCCCGGATATAGTCCGTGACTTCGCTCGCACGGATGATAAGGGAGATGACCCGCTTTATCACCAGCACCCCGATGCGTTCTTCGAGTCGGACCAGTGCCGACGTGATACTGGTCCCCCATTGGACGTCCTTTGAGACGAGCTTCAGCTCGGAGCTCAAAAGACCAATTTTTGATTCGGAGATGAGCCTCACCGCCCCCTGCAGCGTCATCCCGATATCCTTCAGGTCAAGGAGCTCCCGGAGGAAGTCCGGGACCTGGGCTTCGACCTGGTGGATGTAGAATCTGCGGATCTCGTATGCCACCATCAGGGGGGCGAGCATCGCAACCGTCATCAGGCAGATCATGATCTCTCCCGGATAACGGGGGAAGACGTCCTGGAACATGCCGGCCATTCCCATCAGCGCGATCACAGAACCGAACAGGGTGCCGATCACGATGCCGAACCGGTAATCGGACATGTACGTGCGGATGGGGTTCCGTATCATCGCCGCAACGCGGAGGAGCTTTCTCCTTGCCGCGATTTGCCGGGAAAACTCCCGGTCAGGCTTCTCGCCTTCAATGACCGCAATACCGGTGCCATACTCTGTTTCCCTGCTCTCCTTGTGGGTGATCTGTACATTCTCACCCGGGACCACGAGGGAGAGTATCCAGACCATTGCGGCCGCCCCGAGGGGGAGGAAGATGAAGAAGTAGGGCATCAGGGCTGAGAGCGTGGACTGGCCGGTCATGTTCTCGGCCACGACCATGATGATCACTGCGATGGGGGCGGCCACAAACGCGGTGACGTAGACTTCTGCCATGATCTCCATCGTCTTCAGGGACATCTCGAGCTCTTTTTCGGCAACCTCGCGGTAGTGGGAGGACCGCGATGCGAGGAACCCCGGGAGGTCGCCCCCGCTCTCGAACATCAGGATGAGGTCGTCCAGGAGTTTTTTCAGGTTGTCTGAAGGTGTGGTCCGGGCAAGGTTCCTGATAGCGGTCACCAGGTCATCACCAAAGACCTCCACATCACGGACGATCATCCCGAACTCCTTCGAGACCTCCCCATAGAGGTCGCCCTGCTCATAGACTCCCCTTATCGCGTTGTAGAGTGTGAGGGTTGTGGAGAGCGCCTGCATGTAGGTGATGGCATAGGGGAGGTCCATCTCGATTCGGGCCTTCCGCCCCATCATGGCAAGCACCGGCTGGAAATACAATACCAGGAAGACCATGATTCCCGGTACTGCAAGGACGAGGGCATCCTGCACCCAGAGGGGGTAGGGTTTCAGTATAGTAAAACGGATGGAGAAGATGTGGAACACCACCAGTGCAGTGACTGCTCCGGCGACGGCAAGGCCGGTCTGTACAAGGATTTCACGTGTATACTCGCTGTAGGACTTCCTGATCCGGGCGCCCCTTAGGTTCCGGGAGAACCCCTCGCGGTCGAAGAGGCGGTCCCTGATAATGCCAAATCCTTCATAAAGCGGCATCGTCAGCCTCCTCATCTCCGGAGTAAAATGCTGATTTCCTCATCAGGTGGAAGATCCCACTCACCTGGTCGGATCGGACGATCTTTTTCCTGGCCATGAGAGAGAGTGTGTGGGCTCGGAGAGACAACTGCTCTTCAACTTCAGCACTTGACCATCCACGGGAGTACGCGATGCTGTCAAGGACTCGGGATCGGGAATAGTTCCTCTCGAAGGTATCGGAGCGTGGGTTCCACCGGTAAAGGTCTTGGGACTGGATATTCGTGGCTTTATCAAACGAGATCTCGTTGAGGGAAAGGCAGCGGCGGATGGCCCTGCCATCCTGGTATTGCAGGAGCTGGACTACCATGAGGTCAAGTGCCCCGAACATCGCTCGAGGGACGTTGATGGGCGGGTTGACCAGTCGGTTGATTGACTCATCGACGTTTCCTGCATGCAGTGTGGAGTAAGTTGTGTGCCCCGTGTTCATGGCCTGGAAGAGCGTCTGGGCCTCGGGCCCCCTCACCTCCCCGACAATGATATACTCGGGACGCTGCCGGAGCGACGCCCGGAGGAGGGAGAAGAGGTCAATATCCCCCTTTCCCGACTGTGCGCTGGTCTCCCGGGTCTTTGTCGGGAGCCAGTTTTTGTGGGGGAGCTGGATCTCACGGGTGTCCTCGAGCGAGACGATTTTTGCAGTGAGGGGGATAAAGTAGGAGATAGCGTTCATCGTCGAGGTCTTTCCGCTCGCCGTCCCTCCGACGATAATCATGCTTTTGCGGTTCTCCACGGCGAGCCAGATATAGGCAAGGATCTCGGGGTCATAGGTCCCGTAGCGAATAAGATCCACAGGGGTCATCGGGTCGCTCTTGAACCGGCGGATGGTGAACGAGCTCCCCTTCGAGGATATCACATCGGTGTAGGTGATCTGTGCCCGTGAACCGTCAGGAAGCGGGGCGTCAAGGAGTGGAGAGGATATGGAGACCTGCCTGTCCGCCTTCTGCGAGAGCTTGAGGACATACCGGTTCAGTTCCTGTGCCGTGAACCTGATCGATGTGGGGATAGAACCATACTCTGCATGGTAGATGAAAACCGGCGAGGTGTAGCCGTTGCAGCTGATATCTTCGATGAAGCGGTCGTGCATAAGGGGGTCGATGGGGCCATAGCCCTGCAGGTTCCGCTCAAGGTAGTAGTAGATCACCGAGGCACGGTCATCCGGCAGTCCCGGCATGAACCGGGAGATCCCCCTCCTGACATCGTCGAACGAGAGGCGGGTATCATCCTTCCTTGTTATGGTATCGTAGATAAGGACATCCCGGAGGTAATCGTGAACTTCCTCGAGAAGAATACGCTCCCGCATGCTGACCTGGGGCTCGGTGACAGTGTAGAGGAGATCGAAGAGCTCGTTCTCGATGATGGATGCAGAGCAGAACCCCGGACGCAGCCAGTACCGGTCACGGATCTTTCCTTCTCCTGACATTGTTCCTGTCGGGGGAAGAATGGGAATGGGAGTTACCGGCGGCTCCTTTCCGGACTCCGGGCCTTTCCCTGATCCGGACAGACATTCCTGAATTGACCTGGCAACTCTCTCCTTACTATCCCATAGAGCCTTTCCTTTGATTGTATCTGAAGACACCATCAGGAGAGCCACCCTCCCTTCCCTATTCCAGACCCGTCTTTCCCTTCATTTGGGGCTGGCTCAAAGAATACTCCTTTATCAGACACTTCTCCAATATCAGCAAGGAGGAGAGTCTTCTGCTGAAGAATTTCCGTTGACGTGGGATCTATCCTAAGAGCGAATTCACAGGACTGAAGAGCCTCCTGATTCCTGTTCAGGCAATACAGTGCCCGTGCCTTCAGAGAACATATCTCGACTGATTGGGGATTGAGAGTGAGGGCTTCATCGCATGCGCGAAGGGTATCTTCCCATCTCCCCATTCGCTCAAGGATGTTGCACTGGATCTTCCGGATCTCGAATGTGCCTTTGCCGTCGCGGAGGGCTGTTTCACACACCTGCAGGGCATCCTCCATCCTTTCCAGTTTGAGAAGCGATGAAGCCTGAAGGGCAAAAATTTTCGGGTTGTCCCTGTCGACTTGGTTATATTCAGTAAATGCCTCGAATGCATCCTTGTAGTCTCCCATGGCATAATGGGAGAGTCCCCTGAACCCTGATGAATCGATGCCCGAACCTGCAAGAACCCGATCAAAACCTTGAATAATCTGGTTCCTGTTCTCCGTACCGGAACGTATTGTGTTTCCATTGGTGGACACGCTCCCACGAGTGTCCAATGGCCCAGGGTTGCCCATAGGTGGTGGAGCGCTTCGATCCGGGGCCGGATTGTGAAGATTCTCCCCCGGTGCTTTCCTGTGGAACAAGGATACGAGTCCGTTGAGAAGTTTTCCCTTCACGGACCGCGTGTTCCAGGAATGCTCCGGAACCTGTCCGGTATGAACTGGATGAAGGGAGGATTCTTTCTTTCCCCTTTTTTTAAGCAGCATAAAAAGCGTAATTACGGACAGAGTGATGAGGCCCAACACAACACCAAAGGAAATTTGAAAAATTCCTGCAAGTCCATCCAGGGAGTCTCTCTCCTTCATTCTGGTCAGCCTTTCCTGCACCAGGGAATTGCCGGGCTCAATTTTTCCTGCCTGCTGGTAGGATTCGCGTGCTTCATCCTGCCTTCCCAGTGAAGTGAGCGCATCGCCCCGGTATATCCATGCCTGTGCGTTGTCGGGGTCCCGGTCTATGACAATCTCAAAGGAGAGGAGTGCTTCCGGGGCCTTTCCCAGTGAGAGAAGAACAATTCCCCTGTTTACTCGGGCCGGCACATATCCCGTGTCAGCAGCGATTGCCTGATCGAAATACCCGAGAGCTCCTGGGTAGTTCCCTTCAATCAGAAGCGATTCCCCTTTTTCGTTCAGTATTTCTGCCCCAGGCGCAACACGACTGGTGCCGGGGTCATCCTTTCCGGATGTGGGGACCGAATGAACACTTTCAGGAATGAATGTTTCGGGGACAACGACCCATCCATCCGGAATTCCTTCTTTCAGGGACAGGTCAACAGTGGCATGGTACCCATACAGGTTGATGTGATATTCTCCATCCTCCCTGATGACTATCCTCTTTTCCGATTCAGAACTATATTCCCCGTTGTATCCATCCTCTGCAATCACTTCATGCGTTGCATTGTCCCTGACCGTCAAGAGAACCCTTGCTTCATACGGATTTTCGGAATCGGCCTCGACAGTGAAATCGATGATAAAAGGTGGAGATAAAGGTCGGGCAAGGAGGGCAATGTTGTTCCATGAGAGACTGTAAGTCTCATGGAAGAAAGGAACCACCGGATACGCCAGAGGGCGGGGGAAAAGATCCTCGGGCTGGTCAAGATCCCTTCTAGTTACATTACTGGCGATTGAAGGAGGGATTGGATCGGTATAGGCGGCGAATCCTTTGGATACCCCCGATATGGATTGATCGGGAACGTTCACTGTGTGTGAACCGGCCATTTGCGCAGATCCAGGTGAGGAAGCCCGGGTCGCCGGTTGATTACTCGGGGCGTCATGAGGGTGTGGTGCAGAATCCTGTTGCAGGGCGTTCTGGGATCCGTTGAGTTCTCCCATCTCAATACATCCACAGGACATTGAGAAAACGATGAGAATAAAAATCGCGGCGGTCGCGATTGAAGCGGAAAGAGAAGGGCCGCCATTTTCTCCCTCTTTTTTCCGGTGAGATCTTCTTTGAGCGTTGTGTAAGAAAACGACATGATTACTTTTTTCCGCAGTGTCCGGGAACATGTGTCCAATCCTGGGGAAAAACGATAACGATCCTTTATACAATCCTATCCGGCCCGGAATCACCGATTGGATTCTACCAGGATTCATTCACGCTCCTCTTTCAGGGTATGTCCAGGTTGATTGTTGCAGGAGAGAGTTCTCCGTTCTCATACCGGGAGAGGGCGATAGGAACTCCGCGTCTTACGCATTCCGCAAGCCGGCTCCCAACCGCAGTGACAATTCCGGCATACTGGTGGATCTCTTCCCCTTCGCAGGCCATGATGACCGCATCGGTGGGGGTTGCGACAATTCCCCTCCCGGTCTCAAGAAGAGCCTGCGTCTTTGCACTGCTTATGGTGGCCACGGATTCGAGGAGGGCATTTTTAGACATCCCTTCCGAACTTATCGCAATGATATTGATGGTGTGATTCGAGATCCCCGACGTAATGAATACTGTGAGGAAGCCGGAACGACATACCAGGAGCGATGTCATGGGAACTGCGGTAAGGAGTCCGAAATAATCACCGTAAATCCCTTCCTTCCGGGCAATATCTGAGAGGAGAAGGCCCGGGGAATCATCATGCCAGTCACGGGGAACGGTATGGTTGAAGAGAGCATCCACCTGCTTAAGGTCTCCACCGACTCCTGTAGATACCGCAAGAAATGGTCCCTCAATCACCAGCGTGGTGTCGGAATAATGGAAATCCATATGAACGCACCTGCACGATCGGCAAAGACCGGGCTTTTCGGATGAAATGAATTGGCATCAAATCTTTTGCTACACATTCTCGTGTTCGAGATATATAAAACAAGTTGATCTTGCTTAAAGCAAATCAAATTGATCAATTTAAATAGTTATAACCAAAACTCAGTTGCGTTGTGAAGGGACGGGCCCTCCCTGCACAACTCCAGAAAAATGGAGGAATATGAATGGAAATGACAAAAGAAGACGCCGTATCACCGGTTGTCGGCGTCATGCTCATGCTTGTGGTGACGATTATTATCGCCGCGGTGGTAAGCGGATTTGCCGGAGGGCTCGCTGGCGGAACGAAAACAGCGCCTTCAGCATCGATTGATGTGAAGATTTACAGTCTTGAAAACTATGGAGGAATGCCACCCTGGGGTGATGGATATTATTGTCCTGGGATGGTTATCGAGCACCTTAGCGGCGATGTGCTACCCACAAAAGATCTCCAGATTGTTACTTATTTCACAGATCGATCTTCGGGTGAAATCATCAAGGGGAATTTAACTGGTGAAGTTGCTGTTGGCGGAGATGCTGGATGGTCTTCTTGGACTGCCACACAGTATTGTGGTGTTTTGTTCCTTAACGACCAGAATAGGTTCGGTGATGATACTATCCAGGACTCAGATAGCGGGAATGATAACTGGTTTGGGAATGCCTCGGCAATATTTAGACCAGGGGATATTCTCTGTGATCCACATAGCTTTGCCGGGAACTACAATGACAATGACGGGCCTGATGCACCGCATGTGAATCCTGCGATGAATAGCCTTTTCGGAATCAACTGTTCTGACAGATCGACAGGTTTTGTACCGGGCGCAATTGTCGATTTTAAAATCCTGCATATTCCAAGCGGGAAATATATCTTTGACAAAGAGGTGAGCATCCAATGAGAATAAAAGAAGAATCCGCAGTCTCACCCGTTGTCGGAGTTATGCTTATGCTTGTAGTGACCATCATCATTGCAGCAGTAGTGAGTGGATTTGCCGGGGGACTTGGCGGTGGAACTGGAAAAGCTCCCCAGGCATCTATTGATTGTACCGTTGACATTGTTCATTACCAGTTTATTTTTGAGCACAAAGGAGGTGATGCCTTCGCCTTAAAGGATGTTGAAGTCATCCTCGCAACCGAAGATACCAAGACCACGCTCACCATTGCAGACATTGGCGGGAATGTGGTTGCATTCAAGGAGGTCGGAGCATCAGACAACATGATTGCCGCCGGTGATAAGTTCATTCTTG
>Ga0116142_10003334_pt1 | contig 16235 bp, 16 predicted proteins | sample AD_UKC033_MetaG_FD_89785 | JGI IMG/M metagenome (GOLD analysis project Ga0116142, IMG submission 89785) | Active sludge microbial communities of municipal wastewater-treating anaerobic digesters from USA - AD_UKC033_MetaG | ecosystem: Engineered > Bioreactor > Anaerobic > Digestate | place: USA... | reverse complement strand
GTTCGACAAGCAATCGAGTTTCGGTACAACCAGCTTTGTCCAGAACATCAATCAGGTCCGTGCGCTGGAGGGCGAGCTTTCCCGTACGATTTCCGCACTTGAGCCGGTACGCAGTGCACGCGTCCATCTGGTTCTGCCCCAACGCGAATTGTTCAGCCGCGAAAGCCGTCCGGCCACTGCCAGCGTCTTTCTGAAACTGAAGAGCAGCGGCGGCCTTGATCGCGATCAAATCGCGGGCATCCAGTCGCTGGTCGCGTCCGCCGTTCCCGATCTCAAAGTCAAAAGCGTTTCCATCGTCGATTCCGAAGGCGTTCTGCTGGCTGGCGGGAATGAAGATGACTCCACCCTCCTCTCCGCAAAAGCCGATGAGGCCAAGCGCAATTACGAGCAACGGTTGACCCGCGTGGTCGAAGACCTCGTCGGGCGCACGGTCGGGTACGGAAATGTCCGCGCCAATGTGGTGGCCGATCTCAACTTCGACCGCCTGAGTGAAAATCAGGAAATTTATGATCCTGAAGGCCAAGTTGTCCGTTCAACCCAAACCGTTGAAGATAAAAGCAGCGAGACAGATAAAAGCTCGAGCGAAGTTTCCGTTCAAAATAACATTCCAGGCGGCAATGCCGATCTGTTGAACGGTGGCGGACCGACCTCCAACGCTGCACGTACGGAAGAGACCACCAACTTTGAAATCAGCAAAACCATCCGTTCCGTTGTTCGTGAAACTGGTGAAGTCAAAAAACTTTCCGTGGCTGTTCTGATTGATGGGACCTACGATACTGATGCCGAAGGCAAAAAAACCTATAAGCCGCGCTCGGAAGAGGAAATCAAAAACCTGACGGCCCTCGTGTCCTCCGCCATTGGATATGACCAGAAACGCGGTGATACGCTTGAAGTCATAAATATGCAGTTTGCCGATATCTCTACCACGCCTGAAGATGACGAAACCAAAATTCTCGGTTTTGACCGTGGCGATCTTCTGGATGCCGCTGAAGTTATTACCGTAGCGATCATGATCGTTCTGGTTGTGCTTCTGGTTCTTCAGCCTATGGTTGGCCGTTTGCTATCCACTGAATCCGAAGGCGGTGAACCCGAAGGTGGCTACGATCCTTCCATGGGTCTTCTGCCTTCCGCACATGGACAAAACCCCGCGCTGATGCCGCCCGGAATGGCGGGGCATGGCGGCGGGGGTGAAGCAGCGGACTTCCTTCTGGCCCAAGGGGGCAGCGAGGAAGAAGCCATGATCGACGTGCAGAAAGTCGAAGGCCGTGTGAAAGCGTCTTCCCTCAAGAAAGTCGAAGATATAGTTTCAGCCTATCCCGAAGAAACCGTTTCGGTTCTGAGAGGATGGATGTCACAGGAGAACACATAGAATGCGGTCGCGTGAAGATTTCAGAACATTGAGCGGCGTCGAAAAGACAGCCATTTTCCTGCTGTCTCTCGGCGAGGAACATACAGCCAAGATATTCCAGAATATGGATGAGGAAGAGATTCTCGAAATCTCCCAGACGATGGCCAATTTGGGGCGCGTCAGTGCGTCGGTGGTTGAGCGTCTGTTCATGGAATTCGCCGAGCAGATGTCATCTTCGGGGACTCTGGTCGGGACGTTTGAAAGCACCGAACGCCTTCTGTCCAAGGCGGGGATGAACAAAGATAAAATCGGCCAGATTATGGAGGAAATCCGCGGTCCGGCCGGACGGACGATGTGGGAGAAACTCGGCAACGTCAATGAAGAGGTTCTCGCCAACTTCCTACAAAAAGAATATCCGCAAACGGTGGCGGTCGTTCTCTCCAAAATCTCGACCGATCACGCCGCCCGCGTTCTGGCGTTGTTGCCTGAAGGTTTCGCTCTGGAGGTCATTCACCGCATGCTGCGTATGGAGGCCATCCAGAAAGAAGTTCTCGACGATGTTGAAAAGACACTCCGCGTCGAGTTCATGGCCAACCTTGCCAAGACCACGCGCCGCGATTCCCACGAGCTTATGGCCGAGATTTTCAACAACCTCGAACGCGCCGTGGAAAGCCGTATCATGGGGTCTCTCGAAGAAACCGCGCCGGATGCCGCCGAGAAAATCCGCGCCCTGATGTTCACCTTCGAAGATCTGGGAAATCTCGATCCTTCCTCCGTACAGACGATTATCCGCGCTGCCGATAAGGATAAGCTGCCGATTGCCCTGAAAGGTGCAACCGATACGCTCAAAGACCTGTTCTTCTCGAACATGTCCGAACGCGCCGCCAAGATCATGAAAGAAGACATGGCTGCCATGGGACCAATGCGTCTCAAGGATGTCGAGGAAGCACAGCAATATATCGTTACCGTCGCCAAAGATCTCGAATCCCGTGGAGAGGTTATCCTTTCCAAAGGCAATAAAGAAGAAGACGCGATGATTTACTAATGCCAGTCGAGGAAATGCCTGCGTGAACAACGACCGACGAAAATATTTTTTTGATGCCAACAATTTTGACAACCCGAACGCACGCGATCGGGATGAGGACCTTCCTCCTCCGCCCCCTGTCTTTTCACTCGAAGAATTAGGGGCTGCCAAGGATGTAAGTTTTGAACTTGGACGTGAACAGGGCATAGAAGAAGCCCGCGTTTCCCGCGAGCAATATATCGCTTCGCAAATTTCGGGTATTCACGACCAAATTCGTGCCCTATTGCTGGCCGAACAAATGCGCGAAAAGAAATTCGAAGAGGACGTTCTGTCTCTTTGCCGTGCCCTGTTGACACGCATTTTTCCGTCGCTGGCGGCGGCGCACAGTATCGACGAAATCCTCAATGTGGTCCGCAATATTCTGGCCCAGCAGGATCAAGCCAAAATCATAATTGAAGTTCCCGCCGCCGATTTCGCGGAGATTTCCGCGTCCCTCGAACTTCTGATCGAATCGGAACAGGGGCGAATCCAGATCACGCAAGCCGACGATCTGGAGATGGGCAGTTGCCGGATGAAGTGGGAAAATGGCGGCGCCCTGCGGGATCAAGGGATGCTGGTCGATGCCGTTTTGAAAGAAATCGAAGATGGACTTGCCCCGAAGGCCCAAAAAAGCGACAATAGCGAATCAGAGAATGATGTGACTGAGGGAGACAGCGCATGAGCGACCCAGATAATCCTGAAACCGGAACCGGTGATTTCAATCCGAACGAAATTTCCGACCCGAACGAGGGCAAGGAAGAGAACCCTTTTGAAATCGGTGAGCCGATGGCGAGCGATGTGACCGCTATCTACGACATTCCTGTCCAGATTTCGGCTGTGCTGGGGCGCTCTTCCATGAAAGTTTCTCAACTCCTGAAATTGGGACGCGGGGCCGTGATCGAACTTGATAGAAAGGTCGGTGAATCCATCGACATCTATGTGAATAACCGTCTTGTCGCCCGCGGCGAAGTCGTGGTCGTCGAAGACCGTTTGGGCATCACCATGACCGAGATTGTGAAATCAGAGCAGAGCTAGAAGCTCCCCTCTACATCACTAAAATATTGGGTTTTTGAAGCGGTGTGGTAGCCTGCCTCGGAGACCCGCCGCTTGCCGCATCTGCTTTGGGTTCAAGAAGCTCCTTGTTGACGGAGATTCCCATTTTCAAATCGCCTGATGCTTTGAGCATCGTTTCGAGCGTATGGGAGAAATAGATCCATGATGGTTCTTCTTTTAAACCGGAGGTTTCTTTCCGTCTCATATCTTCCATTGTGTGGGTCAGATTGACGATTGTTTTTCTGACATCCTTGATATAGAGGTCGAATGATTCCCCAGTGCCTTGATCCGTCTTGAATTGGAATCTTGCCGCCTTCTCGCCCCTGTCCTTATCAATCAAACCCAAATATGTGACGGGAGGCATTTTTCCGGTCATATCATTCATATTTTCAATCAGGAGTGCGTTTTCGGGGACGCATTTGCGGCTTGGGGAAATCGGGCCATCGCTTCTGAGGCATGTCATGTTTTCGAAATACTGGTTTTTCTTTTGTCCCATCGCCGCACCTTGTTCTGTAGAGCAATGGAGGAAGTATATATCATACTATATATTTATGTCAAATATATAGCGGCTATAATCTCTTATCCCCTTGGAAAGTCGGGGATATTCCCCTATCATGCAAGACGTAAAGGGATTTTGTTATGCGCTTGATGATTATCGGACAGTTGGAAGGCTATATTTCGGCGGCGGGGAAGATTGCCCTGCAACGCGGGGCCAAGGTCATCCATTGCGAGGATGCCGAACAAGCGCTTGGCGCACTTCGGAACGGCAAAGGCGCCGACCTTGTCATGATCGACATCAAGCAAAAGATCGGTCCGTTTATCGAGTCGCTTCGGGCCGAGCGGATTCACGTACCCGTTGTGGCATGCGGGATCGGCACTGATGCCCGCGCCGCCGTCAAAGCCATTCAGGACGGGGCGAAGGAATATATCCCCCTCCCCCCCGATGCAGAATTGATTGCCGCAGTGATCGAGGCCGTGACTGAAGAGAGCAACGCGATGATTGCCTCCGACCCTTCCATGAAATCGGTCGTGGCGATGGCCGATAAAATTGCGCCGTCAGATGCCACCATCATGATTACCGGCGAGTCCGGCACGGGTAAGGAAGTGATGTCACGTTACATCCACCGTAAATCGAAACGCGGCAACGGTCCGTTTATTGCGGTGAACTGTGCCGCCATTCCTGAAAGCCTTTTGGAATCCGAATTGTTCGGTCATGAGAAAGGTGCTTTTACGGGAGCAGTGGGCCGTCGTTTGGGTAAATTCGAAGAAGCCAATGGCGGGACGCTCCTCCTTGATGAAGTCTCGGAAATGCACCCGCTTCTGCAAGCCAAATTGCTTCGTGCGATTCAGGAACGAGAGATCACGCGGATCGGCAGCAACGACGCGGTCAAGGTGGATGTGCGCATTGTCGCGACGTCCAACCGCAATCTCGAAGAGTCGGTGAATAAAGGTGAGTTTCGTGAAGACCTTTATTTCCGTTTGAATGTCGTCAATATCCGTTTGCCGTCGCTTCGGGAGCGCAAGGCCGACCTCCCTGCCCTGTCGCAATTCTTTATCGACAAGTTTTCCGAACAGAATGGTTTACCGCCTAAAAAAATTTCATCTGAAGCGGCCGCCAAAATCGCCGCGCATCATTGGCGCGGGAATATTCGTGAGCTTGAGAACACCATGCACCGCGCGGTGTTGGTGTCATCGCAAAATGAAATCGAAGCGGACGCCGTGCATATCGCGGGGATGGAATCGCGCTCTGCTCTTGCGATGCCAGCCACCAAAGCTCCCGATCCTGCGGGGGTATCGTCTGCATCCGCGCAGCAAGTTGTCAATGCGGGCGGGGTGGAAACTCTGGTCGGGCGGACGATTGCCGATGTCGAACGCGAGATGATTTTAAATACGCTCGGTCACTGTCTGGGCAACCGTACCCACGCGGCCAATATTCTGGGGATTTCGATCCGCACGCTCAGGAACAAGCTCGCCCAGTACCGCGACGAAGGGATCGACGTGCCGGAAGCGTAGGCTAATTCCCTTTTTATTTCTTTTCGGGCTTTGGTTCCGGATTGGTTATGGTGGCATAGACCAGTCTGGATCTTTCATCAATATTCGGGTTATTGGCCACCTGACCGTAGCTCATCTGCACTACACTCGGGTTACTGATAATTCTGCTGACCGCTGCCAGGGACTTTACCCTTGCCGTTGCGCCGTACAATGTTACACTGGAATCTTCCAAGGATAGTTTTTTGGGAATTGTGATGGAATCAAGCTCTGCTCCCGCCTCTTTTCTAAAAGCGAGTTTCAAGGCTTCCTTGAGGTTTTTTATGTTGTCCTGAGTAAATGGAATGCTCAAAAGTTTCATCCCCCCTCCGTTCTCTGCTTTCTCATTGAAGAGCAAAGTCCACACGCCGCACTGAACCACCAGATAGGCGAACTTTTTAGGCTCTTCGACAACCGCTTTAACGGGGTTTTTCAGGTCCCTGAGTTTGTCCAGAGTTCTGGACGGAATTCTTAAAAGCGGCAAATATTCCTCTTCTATCCGTCTTTCAAACCCGTCTTTCAATTCTCCGAATTTCTTCCGGCATTGATCTTCATCCAAATTGCCCATTTCAGGAAAAACGTAGGATCTTAAAATCTTTTTGTCTTTCAGCGGAACCCATTTTCTTTTGTGCGTTCCCCCGCGGGCTTCCTCTTCCTTCACCAATTCGAGCGCCACCTTGAAATTTTTCCGGCCTTTTTCTCCCTTGGCAGAAATTCTGACTTTATAATTCCTGTCATGAAAAATCTGGACATTTCTCTCCCCGTATTTCATCGTTCTTTTCACCGGAATTGGTGCCGGATTGAGAGAGGTGTATATTTCATCAATAGTTACAGGATATGTTTCGTCATCAGTCATTTTTCCATTCCCTACTTTTCAACACGGAGCGTTTTTCCAAATCCGTTGTACGATCTCCGTAGCCGCAGGGCGTTCTGGTGGTTGATGTTTTCTGCCCCAGTTTTCCAGTTGCTCCCGATACACAAAAATTCTGGCCTCGTTCTTTGCGTTCTCGCTTGATGCGGCCTCTTGATCTTCCTGCATCCTCATCATATCCTTTGCTTTGGCGCGGGTGTAGAACAATGAAATCAAGGTTCCCGCCAGCATCAAGCTATTTCCTTTCCACCGGTCCTGTCGCCACTCGTCTTTGCTCTTTCTTACCGAAGCCAGTTCGCAAGCGGGAACATCTCTTGTCCCGACACATTCCTCCAACGCTTCGGTCTGAAAACCCGCCATCGTAAAAGTTCCCGGTTCCGTGGAATCAATCCGGTCGAAGGTCTTTACGACGGCAAAAACAGAGACCAAAGAGGCTGCTATCATTTTAACCAGCGCATGGGAGATTTCTTTTTTCTGCCATGGCAGGTCTTTCACCTGATATTTGTGACTTGCCTCCAGAGCCTGAATGTATTTATCAGTCAGTTCTCTCTTGCCTATACTTACACCCATAGTTTTACACCCTCTATTTCCGGAATATTATGTTATGTCATAAGGTTGTCTACGTTTTACGTCAATAGTTATTGATACCCTTCAGCAATTGATTGCCCTTGGCTTCCAGAAAAGTTAAAATATAAGGGTATATATAAGTCAATTTTCGAATCTCGACCTAAGACCTGCATTCCTTATGGCCAATCCGCCTTCTGCCCTGTCCGGAGTTACTGGAAAATCCGCGATGAAAAGTATTTTTCGCGGCGATTTGGCATTGGCGGTCGGGATTGTCATTATCCTGATGTTCATGCTGGTCCCGATGCCGCCGACCATGGTGGATATCGGGCTTTCGATTTCGATCACTTTTTCGGTGATGATTTTGATGATTACGCTGTTTATCCGGCGGCCTCTTGAATTTTCAACCTTTCCGACCATTCTGCTGATTTCCACCGCGCTGCGTCTAGGTCTCAACCTTGCGTCGACGCGTTTGATTTTGTCGGAAGGGGATCAGGGGCACGAAGCCGCGGGCAAGATCATCGAAGCGTTCGGCGTATTCATGATTCAGGGCAACTATGTTGTCGGCGGGATCGTGTTTGCCATTCTGGTGATTGTGAACTTTATCGTGATCACCAAAGGTTCGGGGCGTATCGCCGAAGTTGCCGCACGTTTCAGTTTGGATGCGATGCCCGGCAAGCAGATGGCAATCGATTCCGATATGTCGGCGGGCATTATCACCGAAGAGGAAGCGAAGAAGAAACGCGCCGAGCTGCAACAAGAAAGTACGTTCTTCGGGGCGATGGATGGTGCGGCGAAGTTCGTGCGCGGGGATGCGATTGCGGGCTTGCTCGTCACATTCATCAACCTTCTCGGCGGGATCATTATCGGCACAACGGCGAAAGATTTGTCACTCGCCGAAGCCGCCAACAATTATTCGTTGCTGACCATCGGTGATGGTCTGGTGTCACAAATTCCGGCGCTGATCGTTTCGGTTGCCGCAGGTCTTCTGGTATCTAAAGCCGGTGTCGAGGTCGCCGCCGACGAAGCCCTGATGGACCAGTTCAGCCGCTATCCGCGGGCAACGGCCATGACCGCTGTGCTGATCCTGATTATCGGATTGATGCCCGGTATGCCGCTATGGCCGTTTCTGGCTCTGTCCGGCGTGGCGGCAGGAGTATCTTTCTTTTCCTTCCAGCGGCAAAAGATCGAAGCGGAAAACCGTGTTCAACAGGAAGAGGCCGAAGCCATTGCCGCGCGTCCGGCGGAAGATCCGATTTCGAAATCTCTGGCGATGGATATTATCCGGCTGGAGCTTGGCTATGCGCTGCTCCCGCTCGTTCAGGGCAGCGAGAACAGTGTGAAGCTCCCCGACCAGATCAAGGGACTGCGCCGTCAATTGGCCGAAGAGATGGGGTATATCCTCCCTTCAGTGCGCATTCAGGACAATTTGCAATTGCCTGCCGGAACCTATGTCGTGCGCATCAAGGAAATTGAAGCCGGACGCGGCGAAGTTCGCCCCGGTATGTTGCTGTGTATGGACCCGACGGGTGAGCCGATTGCGTTGCCCGGTGAAAATACGGTCGAGCCGACCTTTGGTCTTCCCGCGATGTGGATTGATATGCGGTATCGCGAGGAAGCCCATTTCAAAGGTTATACGGTGGTCGATGCGGCAACGGTGATTACCACGCACCTGACCGAAGTTATCAAGGACAATATGGCTGATCTGCTCTCTTACACCGAGACGCAGCGTTTACTCGACGAGCTTCCGGCGGATTACCAGAAGCTGGTCAGCGACGTGATCCCGTCGCAAATTTCGGTTGGCGGGCTGCAACGCGTTTTGCAGAACCTTGTAAACGAGCGCGTATCAATCCGTGATCTCGCCACTATTCTTGAAGGTGTCGCCGAAGCCACGACCTATACCAAAAACGTCATGATGATTACCGAGCATGTGCGCACGCGTCTGGCACGCCAGATTTGTGAACAGAACATCAATATGCATGGGCACGTGCCGCTTGTCACCTTGTCGCCCAAATGGGAACAGGCTTTTGCTGAATCTCTCATTGGTGATCGCGAAGAGCGCCAGTTGGCGATGGCCCCTTCCCTGTTGCAGGATTTTATTGTCGGGGTGCGTACCACGTTTGATAAATTTGCGCAGACGGGTGAAAGCCCCGTGCTGTTGACTTCACCGTTGATCCGCCCCTATGTCCGGTCGGTGGTCGAACGGTTCCGCCCGCAGACGATGGTGATGTCGCAAAACGAAATCCACGCCAAGGCCAAGATCAAAACCGTCGGGCAGGTTTGATTTCCGGCTTTCCTCTTGATTTTAGGAATATTTTCATATATACTCTTTGTGTATGGTGGCCTTTTTTGAAGGAAGGACCTGAAAAAACAAAAAACACGCCAAACGAACTATTAAGACTGCTGGATATCCGCCATTTATGTCCCTATTACCCCCTATATAGGATTTTTGTGAAAATATTGACTTTTATACCCCTCATCAGGTAAGATGGGCTATAATTAAGAAAAAGGTGTGTTGTATGGCTATTAACAAAGACCCTGAAAAGCACGGAAGTTCTATCGCTATCGACAATAGCGGGAAGTCGATTATTGACGGAGAATGGTCATATGGCAACCAAGCCTTCCAGCGCATGATGGCTCAAATGACGGGAAGTCATTTTGACAGTTTAGACGATCAAAAAGAAGTCGACGCAAAAGCACAAAAAGATTTGGAAGATTATGCCGCGATCGCGTGGTTGCAATCTATTCTGGAGAACGCCCGTTCTTTCGGTTCCTCTATTAGTGAAGATTTCTTCAACCTTTCCAGCAAAGAGCTCGAAAGCAGAGGAATTCTGAGCGAGCGCGAAGTTATGGAGGCCAATACCGCCGACCGCGATGTGGCCGAGATGAAGATTCTTCATATTCGTGGACGTGGACTGAATGGCGACGACCTCTTCTTGGTCGGCAGGAGACGTGAAGAATATCTCGGGCAATGTTCCCTTGATTCCGAGTGTACAGACACCACCATGCGCGGTTTGCAAAAAAGACTGGACGCAGGTTTCGACAAGACACGTTTGCCATCCTTTAATCTCTCCAGTGACGAACGCCGATCAGCGCTCGCGCGTGATATTGTTGTCGTTTCCGAAAGATACTCTTCCCAAGCCGGAATGTCGGCTCGCGACTTTGCTGCTGTCATTGGCGGAATTGCCACTATCGAAAGCAGTTTCGGAACAAAAAGAGAAGTTAAAGGGACAAAGCACGTATCTTCGGCCAGTGGCTCTCTCCACTACCTCGACGGGACGATGCGCGGTGAAATCAGCAAGCTCGCTGCAGACAGCCCTATTCGTACGCTGATCCGCCAGATGGGGATCGACATTACGGATGGTATCAGCAAACAGGAAGTCAGGGAGCTGAAGGATAACAACATCCTTGCAGGTAGTGTTCTGGCCCGCAAGATTGTTGACGTTGTCAATGAAAACCCATCTCTTAGAAACGACGTTCATGCCCTTACTGCCGAAGTCTACCGTCGGCACAATATGGGGGATGCAGGTGCAAGAGCATTTGCCAATGGTGGCATCGAAGCTGTCAACAAAGTTGATAGCAGAATTGCGGACAACAACCCGATATTTTTCCGCGGAACAGACAACAGCGCCGTCGTTGCCGAACGCTACAACAAATTTTCTGCAAATGCAGTAAATGCCGCCAGCCCTTTGCTGGATGCCGCTTTTGAAACAAAGGCAGTTATCGCCAAAGTCAGGCATGATATGCCTGCACCACAGCCAGCATAGCTTCGGGCAATTTCCTGTCTTTACAAAAAGGGCCTCTGGATGTCTCCAAAGGCCCTAAAATTTGGTCAGATTGATTAGTGGTTGCCGCGATTTTCCCTGCGCTCTTTGCGGTCTTCCCTGCGCTCCTGACGAAATTCCTTGGTGTCTTCCACGCGGTTTTGATGTTGTTCCTTCATATATTCCTGATGGTCCTGACGCTGGTCTTGCATGAATTCCTTATGCTCTTCACGCTCCTGTTTCATGTATTCAAGGCGATTGTCGTGCTGCTCTTTTGCGTCTTCGACACGTTGCTCATGATAGTCCTTGGCGTCTTCCATGCGTTGGTCATGATATTCATGCGCGCCCTCGACACGTTGTTCGTGGCGTTCTTTTGCCTCTTCCACGCGTTGCTCATGGCGTTCCTTGGCATCTTCGACACGCTCCTGATGGGCGGCCTGAATTTTGGCACGAATATCTGCCGCGCCAGCCCCCTCTTCCGCGCGGACCTGCGCCGGAATGGCCAGAGCACCCAGTACAAGTGCCGAAACCGAGAGTTTTTTGAAAGTTGAAAATGCAGTCATTGTGGAATCCTCCTGAAATTCTGTGTGTGAAGGGTTAAACGCAGCAAATAGATATTCCCCCCCAGGGGAAATATACGATTTTTATTTATTTTTGTTGCCGATCCCCAGAAAGTCCAGTTGCCAGTTCATATCTTCGGGGGTTAACGGGTAATCCGTCCCGCCTCGGGGGTAAATTAGCTCTTTGTGAGAAATTTGTACCATTTCCTGCTGGATCTTGAGGCAAGTCCGCATCGAAAATCCGGCTTTCCAGCACATTGCAACGATGGATTTGGGCGTTTTCATCTCACAAATCTTCTGGACGTTGGCTTTGGACGTTTTGAGTAATGCGGAAAACGCGACCATGATAAACTCCTTGTCCCGAACCGCCAGCGCGTCCCCTATGGCCTCGTCATCCAGCTTACCCTCTTTTAGGTAGGACAAGACGCGGTCTTCGGCGCTGCCTTCCATGCTCATACGGTCGGCGAATTTCTTGCGACGTTTGACAATGGTAGTCAATTCTTCGGTCAGTTCGGGAGGAAAATCCGTACGTTCGAGAAGAATATTTTTGACCGATTGGTCGACGAAGCCGATCAGCTCTTTTGCCATCTCGGCCGAAATATTTTTATGCATGGCAATCGGTTTTTGCCATTCGGGATAGTCCTTGGCCTTATCGACAATATGTTTCAGATCTTCAAGCGAGATATCCGCACCCTTGTTTTCGATCAATATGCGTCCGGCTTCGCGGTCGTCGGTTTCAATGACGGCGCCCGATACTGGCCCAGAAAGTTTGGGGCGCGACGCGATGGCCTGCACCGCCCAGCTCGCGGGGTAGGCCTTCAGGATTTCCAGCAAATCCTCATCCGGCAAAGCCAGACAATATTTCAGGATCGGTTCCGAGACTTCCCGTTCAATGTCGCGGGCAAGCCTGCCCACCACGTCGGGCGGCGCATCGACGTAATCTTTCAAAACTGACGAAAGAATGCTGCGGATTTTTAGAACTTCGTCGAGGGCCAGAACTCCCAGTGCTTCAACTGCGTATTTATACAGACTGCTTTGCTTGTCGCGGGATAAATCGGGTAACAACGCCGCCAAACGTCCCGCTAATGCCAAACGGATATCAGCGTTGTTGTCCTTTACCGCCATATAACAAATGATTTCCTGACTGGCTTTTGGACTTTTGGCCAGTTTCATGCGTTCCTGATCGCTGCCGCTCAGGGCGATTTTCTTCTCTTCTTCAGACGAGGAAGATTTTTCTTTTTTCGAAAAAAATGACGAGAAGAGTCCCATGTACTGATTTTAGCAGTTATTTTGCCCGGTTCAACCATGCATCGGATTGCATTTCCAACAAGCGGGAAATAGTGCGCTGGAACTCAAAGGCATGGTCGTGGCCAGTATAGAGTTTTTGCGGTAAATCTTCGGCGGTAATGACCAAATTACGGCCCTGATCGTACAGGACGTCGACCAGCGTCATCAGGCGTTTGGCTTCATTCCGGCGGTCGTATCCCAGCTTGGGGACGTATTCCAGAAAGACTGTGTGGTATCTTTTGGAAATGGCCAGATAATCCTCAGCTCCCAGAGGGCGTTCGCACAGTTGCGAGAAGCTGAAACGGGCGACGCCCTTGGCACTGCTAGGCACCTGAATGGTCCGCCCTTTGACTTCGATCAGATCGGGGAGGCTTTCGACGCCTTCCGTCAAGCTTAGGAACAGATCATCGCTGCGTTTCGTTGTTTCAGCATTCAGCGGCGAGAAATAGACCGACATTTCTTTCAATTTTCGCGCGCGGTAATCGACAGGGCTATCTACCGTGATGGTTTCCATCCGCGCCTTGATCAAATTGATGAAAGGAATAAAACGGTCGCGTTGCAATCCCCCCTGATAGAGTTCACCGGGCGGCCAGTTGCTGGTGATGACCAGCGTAATCCCCTGATCAAGAATGGCAGTGAAAAGGCGCGAAAGCAGCATGGCGTCGGCTACATCGGTAACATGGAATTCGTCAAAGCATAGAACGCGGGAACGGTTCGAGATGACCAGCGCCAAAGACGGCAGCGCGGCATCCATATCCTCAATAATGCCGTAATCGGAACGACGGGAATGGATATAGTCATGGACCTCGATCATAAACTGGTGGAAGTGGACGCGGCGTTTTTTAATGCCTAAAGGTATAGAGTCGTAGAAAATATCCATCAGCATAGATTTTCCGCGCCCCACGGGACCGTGAATATAGATTCCTCGAGGAGGCATTTTTCGCGATGGAATGAATTTGAATTTATGACGCCAGCTTTTGCGGGATTCTTCATAATCCAACGTTTCATGGTAGAGGCGCGTCAAAGCCTGAGCTGCCGATTCCTGTAGCGGGTCGGGGTCGATTTTACCGGCAGTCAAATGCTGGTTATAGCGGTCAAGTGGCGTCATGATGCGTTTTGGGCGTGTTCCGATGCATATATTTGACCAGAAGGATTGAGATTTCGTAAAGACCCATCATCGGCACGGCCAAAGAAACTTGGGATATTATGTCAGGCGGGGTCAGGAAGGCCGCGACGATAAATATAACCACGACGGCATAGCGCCGCTTGGACGCCAGCATTTCCGCCGTTATCACCCCTGCTCTGGCCAGAATACCCATGACAATCGGCAATTGGAAGCACAGGCCAAAGGCGAAAATCAGGATCATCACCAGATCGAGATAATCGCCGACTTTGGCTTCGAGCATGATGGGAAGCGTGGTTTGATCGGCGCTGCTTTGAAAGCTCAGGAAAAATTTCCACGCCAACGGCAAAACCATGAAATAGACAAGAGCCCCACCGCAAAAGAACAGGATTGGGGCCCCAATCAAAAACGGCAAGAGCGTTTTCTTTTCCGATTCAAACAACCCCGGCGAGACAAATTTCCAGATTTGGAGTGCGATAAAGGGAAAGGTCACAAAACATCCGGTAAAAAACGACACTTTGATGTAGGTGAAAAAAGCTTCGGTGAGATTCGTATAAATCAGGCGCTGGCTGTCATTCGGCCCCATGGCGTCGGCCAAGGGCTTTACCAGAAAGCCGTAAATATCCTCGACAAAGAAATAGGCAAGGATCGACGCAGCGACCATCACCACCACCGACCACATCAGGCGCGTGCGGAGTTCGGCCAAGTGCGAGAAAAGATGATCCTTATTCTCCACCATTCTTTTTCTCTCCGTTTTTTTCTTCCGCCGCTATTTTCTTTTCAGCTTCGATTTCGTCGTGTTCAACATGGTGGATTGTGTTGCCGATTTCATGAACATGGTCGGAAATTTTGCGCATCTCCGCGAGGTCGGATTGTTCCATGAAATCGTCGAACTGTTTGCCAAGCGCAAAACGCATATATTGAAGGCGCCGCACGATACGGCCAAGACCGTAGAGCATGTCGGGAAGTTGTTTCGGGCCGATGGCGATGATTGCCACGACCGCCACCATCAGCAATTCGGACCAGCTAAAGTCCAGCATGATTTATTCGTCTTTTTTGTTGTCTTTATCTTCGATCGAAGATTTTTCGTCTTTCATGCCACGCTTGAAGGCTTTGATCCCTTCGGCAACATCGCCCATCAGACGCGGGAGTTTACCGGCCCCGAACAACAGAAACGCCAGAGCCAAAATCAGAAGTATTTGCCATGGACCCAAGGACATGATTATGCGCTTTCTTTTTGAAGTTCGTCTTGATCGTCATCAGAGTCTTCGATCTGGTCGAATTCACCGATATTCTCATAGTTCTCGGCTTCGCTCTCTTCTTCGGCGGCGCCTTCAATCTGGCCATCCTCGTTTGCGAACAGATCGGCTGCGCCCGGAATGGTTTCAATCGCGGGGCGATTATCAAGAAGACCGGAGGCTTTGAGTTCCTGAAGACCCGGCAGGTCTTTGAGTTCCGAGATTCCGAATTCGTCGAGGAAGGTTGTCGAGGTGATCCATGTCACGGGACGGCCCGGTGTTTCGCGGCGGCGGCCCGGTTTGATCCATCCGGCTTCGAGCAACACATCGAGCGTGCCTTTGTTGGTGGCCACACCACGGATATTTTCGATTTCGGCACGTGTCACAGGCTGGTGATAGGCAATAATCGAAAGCGTTTCGAGGGCGGCACGGGAGAGTTTCTTCTCTTCCTTTTTATTCATAGCCAGATAGGGGCCGATGTCAGCAGCAGTGCGGAACGCCCATGCATCCTCAAGACGCACAAGGTTCACGCCGCGTCCTTCATATTCGGATTGCAGTTCGAGCAAGATGCCGCCCACATCCGCGCTTTCGGGCAGGCGGTTTTGAATGGTGCGCAATGTCACCGGTTCGGGCGAGGCAAAGAGCAACGCCTCGATCAGGCGTTTTTGTTCCGCCGGATCGTCGAGCGCGACCATTTCGGCCTGTTCTTCCTGAGCTTCGGGCGCGTCTTCCTCCACGATCTCTTCTTCTTCGATCATGCTGTCTTCGATTTCAATATCTTGATCTTCAATGATTTCTTCTGACATTAGGCAGTTCCTTCGGTAATGACGGGTTCGCGCTCAACCGCGCGCAGATAAATGGGGCGGAAATTATCGTCCTGACGGATTTCGACTTTGCCCTGCTTCGCCAGTTCAAGTGCCGACGTCAAAAGCGAGGCAATGCTGGAGCGGGCGAACAGCGGGTCGGTGATTTTTTCGGGCACAAAGCTCGTGAGCGTGGTCCAGACGCTTGATGCCCCTGCTTTTGGCAGACGGCCAAGCATTTTGACCATGCGGGCCATGGCGTCTTCCATCGACATGACGGGGAAAGTCAGCGGTTTGTAATGGCTCGACGTCTGGCGTTGCGTGATGTCGCCGTATGCCTTCAAAAGTTGGTACAGATCGACGCTGTATTTATCGGGTTCGGGAGCCGTGAATTTCTCCCGCTCGCCGCGGCCATAGACGGTCAGGTTGCGGCGCATCCCGTTTTTGAGTTTCGCGGCTACGTCCTGAATGGCTTCCAGACGGCGAAGCTGGAAGGCCAGTGCTTCGGCCATCATTTCGGCGCTTGGCTCTTC
>Ga0116142_10003333_pt1 | contig 16240 bp, 13 predicted proteins | sample AD_UKC033_MetaG_FD_89785 | JGI IMG/M metagenome (GOLD analysis project Ga0116142, IMG submission 89785) | Active sludge microbial communities of municipal wastewater-treating anaerobic digesters from USA - AD_UKC033_MetaG | ecosystem: Engineered > Bioreactor > Anaerobic > Digestate | place: USA... | reverse complement strand
GGCGCGTGGGATCGGGGAGGACGATGTATCCCCTCTTCTTCAGCTCAACGGCCCTGTCAAGGGACTTTACCTTTATCTCCCCGCCGATACACTTGGCGCCCTGGCCCCATTTCAGCTCGATGGTGTCCAGGTTGTGCTTGGACGCCACGTACTCGGCGGTGCCAAGGCGGGTGTCCTCCACGTTCATCTGGACGAGCATCTCGCCATAGCCATCCCAGAATTTTTTATACAGGTCGATCCTGCGGTCCATCTCTGGTGATTTCTTCACCTTGCCCTTGCTGTCGAGGACGAGCTGCGGGTCGACTCCGCAGACATTCTCTCCGCAGACGATCGTTATCCCCGAAATCGCAGCCCCGATTGCAAAATGCTCCCAGTTGATCCGGGCAATATCCGTCGAACCGAGCGCCCCGGTGAAGATCGGGACACGCATCTTGACCTTTTTGTCCCATCCATACTCTGTCTCGGTGTTGACGGAGTAGAATACGGCACTGTCGGGGCCTATCTCGGTTCCTTCCGGCAGCCCGCGTGCCCCCATCGCATATCCCTGGATGTTCAGGTGCGAGTAGTCTATAGGGTAATTCTTGTCGGCCCCGGCCGTGATCTCTCCGAACGGTCCTGGATAGAGGACTTCCCTTCCACGGAAAGAGGATAACCAGATCTCGCAGCTTCCTTTGCACCCGTCCACACACCGGGTACATATCCCGGAGACCGGTGCGACGTCCCGGGAACGGTTGGTGGTGCCCGTCGCTTCATTTGCATTCGGCTGTCGAAGGTTCATGTAATTCTCCTTGTGCTCTGATAGAACTTCGATGATATCTAAGCTTGTCCGGGGAGAGAGCCCCAAACTGACCATAGTTTTATATTTTAAATGCTTATAAGCGCTTGCCTTCCCCCCCTACATATATTTTGCGGATGCTTTTATGGAACGGAACTTCTCCCATTCCTTTTTGAGAGAAAAACTACATGATTCTCTTCGAGACACAAACATACGCATTCATGAAAATGCCACAGGCATTTTGGTATGAAAACCGCATCCGCGGTTTTCATCAGGGGGGCATGTGACCCGACAGTCTCATGTGCGTTTCATTCGAAAACGGATATCTCTCACCACGAACATCTGTTAATCGATGGAGATGAGGTCATAGGAGGACTGCCCCAGGAAGATCTCCTCTCCATACTGTATCTGCCGGTATCCGTTGGTATTCTTCCACGTTCCCCTGAACTTGTCCTTTCCCTTTCCATGGTTCTTTTGCAGAAACGACCCCCTGTTCCCCTCCTGTGCATTCACGAGGTCGTAACTTGCGGCGTCGATGGCGACCGGGTCCCGGGAGGCGAGGATGCCGATGTCTGGGACGATGGAGACGTCGCTCCATGGCACGCAGTCACAGTCCGGAGTAATACGCAGGAGGAAGTTCATGTACCCCGTCTTTTTTTGCCTGCCCTTTACCACCCCGAATGCATATTCTACCATCCTCTCGATGAATTCAGGAATTTCCGTCTCCCAGTCGACGTCGATGGCATTCGACGGGCATGTACTCATGCATTCGAAGCATCCGACACAGCGGGCGTGCTCGATGCGGGCTATTTTGGCATTCCCGGTCTCAACAACCGAAATGGCCTCACCAGGGCAGACTGCCACACACTTGCCGCACCCGGTACATTTCTCTTCGAGGTTGAGGGGGCGGGCGCAGTGCTGTGCCTGCTTTCCCGCGGGGGGGGCACATCCCATGGCCAGGTTCTTTATCGCCCCCCCAAAGCCGGCCACATCATGCCCCTTGAAGTGAGAGAGGACGATCATGGCTTGCGAGTCCGCAATGTCGCCCGACACCCGGACTGCAGGGAAATGCCTGGAGTTGATATCCACGCTCCTCCAGTTCCCCCCGCAAAGACCGTCCGCGATGATCAGCGGTGCGCCGACGACGGCATAGGCAAAGCCATGCTCCACGGCCGTGCAGAGGTGGTCGACCGCATTGCTGCGCATCCCGCGGTAGAGCGTGTTTGAATCGGTCAGAAACGGTTTTCCTCCCGCATCCTTCACTCTGTCCACGACCTGGCGGACATGCACGGGGCTGATATAGGACTCGTTTCCCCATTCCCCGAAGTGCAACTTGATCGCAGTGAGGTCTCCGGGTTCTATCATCCGGGGAAACCCGGCCGCATCAAAAAGTCGCTGTATCTTTGATATGGTGTTCTGACCGGGTTCACGTGCCCTCACGCCAGTAAAATATACTTTCTCAGGCATCGCAGAGTTCCCCTCCTCTCATCACAATTGGGAGTGAGCATCTTAATAGGGCTATCCACTCAGGATGAATCTGAAGGCAATTCCAACTATGGAAAATTCACACGCATTGTGATGCGGGAACACCAAAAAAACCTTGCAAGAAAAAGATTGAGGGTTATTCCCTCTTCCCGAGTTCATGGTCCAGCCAGAAGAGATGCCCGACGACATCGCCGAGCATCTTGATCTTCCCCTGGATTTCGCTTGCGTGTGCCTCTTCTTCCACCTGCTCTTTCACGAACCAGCCAAGGAAATTCCGGGTGGCATAATCCTTCTCCTTGATCGCAAGGTCCATCAGCCCGCCAATGAGGCCTGTAACCTTCATCTCATGCTCGTAGACTTCGTCAAAAACCTCGCCGATGGACTTCCACCCTGTCTTTGGTGCTTCGATTTTTGCCAGTTTGACGGTCCCGCCTGCCTCGATGATGTAATCAAAGAATTTCATGGCATGTTCCCGCTCTTCATCTGCCTGGAGCCGGAGCCACTTGGCAAACCCTTTCATCAGCTGTGTCTCGCAGTATGCGGCCATGGACAGGTAGAGATACGATGAGTAGAGCTCTGCGTTCACCTGCTTGTTCAGCGCTTCTTCCATACTCTTTTTTAGCAACAGTATTCCTCCAGAACATGGAGGTATTGACCAAGACGGGCTTTAATGGTTTGGTTTATGCCTCCTGCCTGGGAATGGCACGCGGCTCCCATGGCAGGAGCATTAGGCTGTGTCATGTGCGACTCTCCCGTCCCATAACCGGATAATTTATCTCTTCTGGTTATTCGCCGCTTTATCCCGGAGATCTCAAGAAAAGATAGGTGGAATCAACCAATGACTACCGAAGCCTTGCTGTCGAACGGGTTGGTCCGCATCGCCAGCGATGAGAGGTAAGGGTAGTGGGCATGGAGGTGCTTCATATAGGCGAGCCATTCGAGAGAAAGGAGACGGTATATTCTCTCCACGTCCCCCTTGAGGTGCATGCAGTCCCTCTCCGTCATGCAGGCGAGAGCATCCCTTCTCTCGATCTCCTCGGTGAAATGAAAGACAGCCCGCAACACTTCTGTGAATGTCTGGTGTTCAAGGAGCATGGGGTTTTCAAGAAGACGGAGGAGGAAGTTCCTCCTCTCTTTGAGATATTCCCTCATGTTCCCGAGATCTATCCGCGTGATATCCACATGGAAATCATATCCCTCCATGACCTTTCGCACCCTGAGAAAGTCCTCGTCCTTCCAATCACCGGTCACCCGAAGGGTGTCCTCGAGGGTCGAGATCGTATGATCCGCCCTCGCTATCGTCTTGAGCAGATCTGTTCCCGCCTCGGAAAAGAACGTTCCTATCACCATGTTCAGCTTCTCCAGGCGCTCCTTCCTGGCCCGGACAGTCAGGAGCTCGTTCAACACGAGGGTGACCAGGAGCACGTTGATGGGAAGGAACCCCAGCGCGTTGAAGACATAATAATAGGTGTTCTCCGGATCTCCGAGGAAGAGAAACTTGAGCGAGTAAATGAAAAAAGAGCTTGCCAGGAGGACGATCCCAAGTTTGATCTGCCAGGAATATTTGCTCATGCTACCACTCATCTCTCAGCGCTTCGCATTCTCTGGAGAAATATGTGCCGCATGCATTGGGATCACTGTCGCCCGGTTGCCCTCGTCAGTGCTTCCACGTTGCTCCTGGTAAAAAACCCGTCAAATCCCTCGTACCTGTGTATGTACTCGTTGACGACCATCGTATACGGTGACGGCATGGAGAATGTCTGCTTGAGACCCTCGTCAGGGGACCCGACCAGGTCAACGAGGAAATCCATGCCGCTCCCGCGGAGCCTGCCAAACACTTCTTCGATCTCATCAGTGCGGAAGGCCATGTGGTGAACACGGGTTCCATAGGAACGGATAAACTTCTCTGTAGGCCCTGATGCTTCGTCGTCAGTGTAGGGTGCGATCCCGGAAGTGAAGACCATCGCAAAGTCGTCCCTGCTCAGGCGGGCAACGCTCGTGATGGAATTGAGGGACTTCACGAATACGGCAAAATCGAAATGATAGCCCGTGAGCGAGAGGAACTCGATGATGGCGCTGTTCCTCTCGACCGCCCTCACCCTTGTCGCGGTATGATCGAGCCCGTGTATCTGCGAGAGCCAGGGGAGGTCCGGTTTTCTCTGGGTGATGGGGAGTCTTTTTGCCCCCGCTCCGGCAAACGAGCGACCAGATCCCTTCCATTCGAGAAAACCAAGCGAGTTCCCGGTGAACCGGGATGGGTACGTCTGGATGAACCGGTACTCTGGTGCATCGACGATTCTTTCAGTCAGGAACCGGACACCCAGTTCCCGCTGGATCCCGACATAGGTGTCAAGGTCCCGCGCCCGGAAGATAAAGGTCTCGAGGCGGGTATTGGGAAGTGCCCTGGCTTTTTCAGCCTGGTTGAAGGGATGGAAAGGATTCGCGCCTCTTCCCCTGCTCATTATGACAATCGACGGTGAATCCCTGGTCGCGAGTACATAGGCAGTTGCGTTGGAGTCAACGAAACGCTCAGCGATTCCAAGGCCTGTGAAGTGCAGCAGTTCATCCACGCCGGGTTCAAGCCTCTCGGGCTCGGTGTTGATGACCACCGCCTCAAGGCCTCCGACCAGCCCATCGAGGCCTGCATCCTGCCTGCCCTTCACCACTGCGGGCAGCCTTGCCGCAAGGTCCTCCTCCTGCCACTGCATGAAGTCCCCTCCGGCAACTCCCGCCGACGGGACTGCCCCTCCTGAATTGTCCATTCCTGCACCCACTTTTATTGGCAGAAGGTGCGGAAGGTTGAATGATAAAGGTTGGGACCGCGGAAGCAGCAGGTGGAGGGAAGGGCCTCCGCCAGTCCAGGGTGCTGATCCTGCAGTTGCGCTCCCATCCCGCTATATCAGGTATTTCTCTGGATCTGCATCGAACTTCTTCTTGCAGCCGGGAGCGCAGAAGTAGTAGGTCTTTCCTTTGTACTGGCTCGTGAATTTTGCCGTCTTTTCGTCGACTGTCATCTTGCATATGGGGTCAATTGCCATGCTTTCACACCTTAAGGGAGTGGTATCGCTTCGCAGGCGGTATATACCTTTTGAGGGAGAGCGAGAGGGTGACAACGGTCACTGACGAGAGCGCCATTGCAAGGGCCGCAAGCTCGGGGCGGAGCGTATAGCCGGTGAACGGGTAGAAGATCCCTGCCGCGAGGGGAATGAGGGCCGCGTTGTATGCAAATGCCCAGAATATGTTCTGTCGTATCCGCGACATGACCTTCCTCGAGAGCTGGATGGCTGCCGCGGCATCGAGAAGGTCGTCCCTGACAAGCACGATGTCCCCGCTCTCAATCGCAACGTCGGTCCCGCTCCCGATCGCGATGCCGACATCGGCCCGTGCAAGGGCGGGGGCATCGTTGATTCCGTCACCCACGAACGCCACGATATTGCCTGCCTTCTGGAGCTTTTCGACCTCCTTTGCCTTGTCTCCGGGGAGAACTTCCGCAAATACCTCTTCAATCCCCAGCCTTTTTCCGATGGCTGTTGCAGTGAGCCTGTTGTCACCGGTGATCATCGCCACCTTCATCCCCATCCCCTTCAGGACTTCCAGTGCCGACGGCGTGGTCTCCTTGACAGTATCGGCAACGCCCAAAACCCCTGCGAGGTTGCCTCCGACGGCGATCAGGATGACGGTCTTCCCCTCATTCTGCAGACCGCGGACCACCGATTCGCGATCCTGTGCGAGCACGACCCCCTTCTCTTCCAGGAATGCCCGGTTCCCGACCAGCACCTCCTCTCCGAGAACCCGGGCAGACACCCCCTTGCCACCGTGGGTATCGAATCCTTCTGCCTCCCCGATCGGGGCACCTTCCAAAAGCGTCCTCTGTACCACCGCGTCCGCCAGGGGGTGCTGGGAGTTCTTCTCGACGGCTGCCGCGATTCCAAGAAGTGTCTCTTGGTCGATCCCTGAAGGGAATATGTCGGTCACCGCGGGCTTTCCCCTGGTGAGGGTTCCGGTCTTGTCAAAGACGACCGTGTTCACCTGGTCCGCAGTCTCAAGCGCCTCCCCGTTCCTGACAAGGACCCCAAGTTCTGCACCCCTCCCGACCCCGACTGTCACCGCAGTCGGTGTCGCAAGGCCGAGCGCACACGGACAGGCGACCACCAGGACGGAGACGAGAGCCGTCAGGGCGAAGAGGAGTGTCGAGCCGATCACGAGATACCATACGAGGAACGCGGCGAAGGCGATCGCGAGCACTGTGGGGATGAAATAGCTGACCGCCACGTCTGCAATGCGCTGGACAGGTGGCCTCGACGCCTGCGCGTCCTCGACGAGACGGATGATCTGGGCAAGCACCGTGTCCTTTCCCACCTTCTCGGCCCTGAATGTGAAGATACTGTTCGTGTTCAGGGTTCCCGCAACAACCTGCGCACCTGCTGCCTTGAGGACCGGGATCGGTTCGCCGGTGATCATCGATTCGTCCACGTAACTCTCGCCTTCTGTCACCGTGCCGTCAACCGGGACCTTCCCCCCGGGCTTTACCCGGATCCTGTCCCCCACCTGTACATCCTCAATAGGCACCTCCTTCTCCCCCTCGCCGGTGACCAGGAGAGCAGTCTTCGGGCGGAGTCCCATGAGTGCCCGGATGGCCGCAGAAGTCCTCCCCTTTGCCCTCGCCTCGAGATATCTGCCAAGGATGAGGAATGACGCCAGCATGATGGCGGTGTCGTAGAACATGAACTCGTGCGTGAGCACTATCCCAAGCGTCCCGAGGACACTGGATACGTATGCAACCCCTGTCCCCATGGCGTACATGACATCCATGTTCAGGGTCCTGTTCCTTGCCGCCATCCGGGCCGCACGAAAGATGGGATAGGCAACGTAGATGAATACCGGCGTGGAGACGGCCAGCATCAGGTAGGAGAGGGCATGCATGGAGATTGGGAGGGGAATGTACATGAGGGCAAAGAGGGGTATGCTGACTGCGAATCCCACCATGAACCTCCGGAACTTGTCATCGAGATCCCGCCGCCTTGCCTCCTCCTCGGCTTCGACCGTCAACTGGTCGGCCAGCCCGAGGTACTGGTACCCCGCATCCTCGATTGCCGCCCTCATGTCCTGGAGCGTGGTAAGAGAGGAGTTATAGGTCACCTGGGCCTTCTCGGTGGCGAGGTTGACCTGCGCCCTTACTACGCCCGGGAGAGCCGAGAGGGCCGTCTCGATCGTCTCCACGCAGGTGGCGCAGACCATGCCCCCCACCTTCAGGGTAGCCTGCTCGAAGACGACCTCGTACCCTGCCTCCCTGACGGCACGCTCGATGTCCGAGAGCGTTGCATGTGCGGGGTCGTACTCAACCCGGGCGGTATCAGTGCCAAAATTGACTTCTGCACGCTCTGCCTTTCCCACGGTGGCAAGCGACTTCTCGATGTTCGCGGCACACGTGGCGCAATGCATCCCGGATATCTTCAACTCCAGGCTCTTCTTCTCCTGACCTGTCACGGGACCACCTTTGTCGGAAGTATGAATCACACACTCCTGCTGCCTCATGTCTCTGCACAAGGTAGATGAACATTTGGCTCCGGAACAGGCCGGGCGCGCTCACACGAGGCTCAGGAATACCCAGTACACCACGCAGTTTGCAATCGTGAGGGGAAGGCCTACGCGGAAGAACTCCCAGAACGTGAGCGTATACCCTCTCTTCTCCGCGTTCTGCACGACGATCACGTTGCTCGCAGCACCGAGGATCGTGAGGTTTCCGGCTATCGTGCTTCCCGCGGCAAGCGCCATCACACCCTCGATCGACAGCCCCTGCTGTGCGATGAGGGGCTGGAAGAGCGCAACGAACGGGACGTTCGAGATGAACTGGCTGAAAGTCACGCTCGCGGCGAGGATCAGGGGGACCGACTGGAGTCCGGTGAAGTCCAGCCCCGACTGGAAAAATCCCGACTGGTATACACTCTGCATGAGGACAAACATCGAAGCGAAGAAGACCAGCGTCGGCCAGTCGATTCCACGCACGATGGCTGCGCGCTGACTGCTGAAGATCACCACCGGCAGTGCCCCTGCGACTGCGATGAGCGCAAGTGGGATGAACGCAGGGCCTGTAAGGACCCGAATGCCAATGAGCACGAGAATGACCGCAAGAGACACACGGGAGAGCGCTGCAAGCCTCTCGTCACTGACCTGGCCCTCCGTTTCGTCGTATGCGCACTCGATTGCACCCATGGGGGCAAGTCGGGTAAGAAGCAGGTAGGCGATCACGAGGTTGACGATGGTTGGGACGCCAAGGTAGAGGAGAAACGCGAGGAACGGCTGGGGCATCTGGCTGTAGGTTGCGACGAGGAGGTTCTGCGGGTTCCCGATTGGGCTCATCACGCTCCCGATGGTGACCGCAAAGCAGAGGGCGAGGAGGGCGGTCTTCGGGTGCACCCCAAACCGGCAGGCGTACGCGATGACGATCGGTGTCCCGATGATGGCAACCGTGTCGTTCATCAGGAGTGCGGAGAGAAAGCCCATTCCCAAGAGGACAAGAAGAAGGAACTGCCCGCTCCCCCGCGCCCTCGCAAACAGACGGAACGAGAGGGAGTGGAGGTACCCGCTCCTCTCCAATGCCTCTCCCACGACAAACATCGCAAAAAGGAAGATCATCACGTCGAGGTTGATGGAGCGGAGCGCCTCAATGGGTGCGATCTGCCCCAGGAAAAGGACTGCGAGCGCTCCGCCGAGCATCACCTGCCAGATGCGGAGGCGAAACCTTCCCACCTGGCGGACCGCAATCAGCAGGAAGACCGCGGCCAATACGATGATCGGCACAGGAGGGACAGGAAAGGCGGGTTCCACGGGAAGGTCACTCTGGCGATCTCTTTTCAACCATCCAGCGCAGCAGGACCCCCTGGTCCATCCTCTCGACAGAGTAGAGCGACAGCCCGGTGAACTGCGCTTCCCTGTCGGCACCAGGCCCGTCTGCGGGAGTAGGGGCCATCTCTCCCCCGATGATCATGTTCCCGATGAACGTCATGTACTCGTCGACAAGGCCAAGGGAGAAGAGCGCCCCTATCAGCCTTCCTCCACCCTCCACCATGAGGCGCCGGATCCCCATCCGGTAGAGCTCGGAGAGGAGGGCTTCCAGGTCCACCTTCCCTTCTCCTGCCCGGATCACGCAGGCCAGGCTTGAGAGAGCCCGGCACCTCTCGTCGTCCGTATCCTGGCAGCATGCCACCACCCTCTTTCCTGCGCCTTTCCGCAGGATCGATGAATCCAGCGGAGTCCTGGCCCTGCAGTCCACCACTACCCGCACAGGGTGATCCGAAAGACCCCGTGCCCTTCTCGCGGCTATGAGTTCTGCAGACTTGACGGTGAGGGAAGGGTCGTCCGCGAGCACCGTCCCGATACCCACCATGATCGCGTCGCTCTCTGCTTTCAGGACGTCCACCCGCGAAAAGTCCTCCTTTCCCGATATCTTGACCTGCCTCCGCTCCCGGGTGGAGAGCTTTCCGTCGGCGCTCATTGCAAGGTTGACTACGACGTAGGGGCGGAGCATATGCATGAGGGGTGGAGTGCGCAATATATTGAAGTTGACGATCAGTATAACAAGGATAACATTTTCCTTTTTTTTATTTAAAACGCCCAGATTATTTTTATTGGCATTTTAAATTATTATCAGTGAATTATATATAATATAATCTTATAAATTCTAACCGTTATGCCTGATGATTATATGACCATTTCAGAAAACCACATTCACTCATTTTCATCCTGCCAGGACGTTGCCTCCACCTCCTCCTGGACTGACTGGAGATGGCATATACGCCATAGCGTGCGTGACATTGCGACCCTTGAGTCACTCCTCGGCATAGAATTTGAAAAGGTGGAGAGGGATGCGATGGAACGAACGATTGAGAAGTTTCCCATGGCGATTACTCCATATTTTCTCTCGCTCATCGAGCCGGACCATTACAGAAATGACCCGATATTCCGGCAATCGGTTCCCTCCCCCGACGAACTGCTCATCGAGGAGCATGATATCGAGGACCCCCTTCATGAAGACAAGGACAGCCCTGTGCCCGGAATCACCCACAGGTATCCTGACCGCGTTCTCTTCCTTGTGAGCAATACCTGCGCGATGTATTGCCGGCACTGCACGAGAAAACGGCGGGTCGGAGACATTGATTCTGTTCCTTCAGAGCAGGAGATCCGAAAAGGCATTGAGTATATCCGTGACACGCCAGCGATACGTGATGTGCTCCTCTCAGGAGGAGATCCCCTGATGCTCCCTGATGACTACCTGAAATGGATCCTTGATGAGATCCATGATATTCCGCACGTGGAGGTCATCAGAATCGGGTCAAGAATTCCCGCTGTCCTCCCATTCAGGGTGACTGACTCTCTCCTCTCCATACTGAGAAAGCACCATCCGGTATGGATGAATGTCCAGTTCAACCACCCTCGTGAAGTGACTCCGTCTTCCTGCCGTGCACTTGGTAAGATTGCGGATGCGGGTATCCCTCTTGGAAACCAGTCCGTTCTGCTGGCAGGGGTGAATGACTGCCCCAGGATCATCAGGGCTCTCGTGCATCACCTGGTGAAAAACAGGGTGCGCCCCTATTACCTCTACCAGTGCGACCTTTCAGAGGGGCTCTCCCATTTCCGGACCCCTGTCGCAAAAGGCATCGAGATTATGGAGAACCTTATCGGTCATACCAGCGGATTCGCGGTTCCCACGTATGTCATCGATGCTCCAGGTGGTGGAGGCAAGATCCCAATGATGCCCAACTATACGGTCTCATCAGGAGTAAACAGGGTGGTGCTGCGCAATTATGAAGGGGTGATCTGCACATATCCCGAACCTGATACCTACCAGCGCCGGACCTGCGATGGAGACTGCGTGCATTGCATGCTGGACCACGAGAACCCGGAAGGAATTGAGGCACGACCTGTGGGAATTGCAAAACTCCTTGCTGATTATGACAATGCTTCGACGCTGGTTCCAGCAGATACCCCAAGAATGGAGAGGAGGAATGAGTGACACGATTTGCCGGTATGGATCGTCTACCTACCAGCACGGGCCGCTGAACAATCGCGTATACCTGATGAGAGTGACCTCAAAAGAGATCCCAGAGATCTTCGACATTATTGAAGAACTTGCCCTTACATCCAAGTATGCCAAGATAGTCGCGAAGGTCCCTGTTTCACTTTCAGGAGACTTTTTACAGAGGAAATACCAAAAAGAGGCATTAATACCGCGATTTTTTCATGGCAAGGAGGACTGTGTCTTCATGTCCAGGTTCCTTTCGTACAGGAATGGGAAAATACCTATACCCGATAACTCCATGTATGCCATTCGAGGAAGAGGTCCTGTTGTCAACAGAACCCCGGTCCTCCCTGAAGGCTATCGCAGTCAGCCCTGCAAAGAGTCGGATGTCCATGCACTTTCAGCCCTCTTTTCTGGAGTGTACGAGACATATCCATTCCCAATATACAACCCCGATTTCCTTTTGGCGATGATGAGAGAGGGAACACGGTATCATGGGATCTGGTTTGGTGACACAATTGTTGCCGCATCTTCGGCAGAGGTGGACGCCAACGAGATGAATGCGGAAATGACCGATTTTGCCACTCTTCCTGCGCACAGGGGACTGGGACTGGGAAGGTACCTCCTTTCATCGATGGAACAGGATCTCGAGGCCCGGGATATCATCACCCTCTATACCATAGCAAGGGCACTTTCGCGCCAGGTGAACCGGCTTTTTTTCGGGGCCGGATACAGTTACGGAGGATTTCTCTTTCGAAACACCCAGATCTGCGGCTCCTGTGAAAGTATGAACGTCTGGTACAGACATCTCATATAACCCCAGTTCCCTGTGGCACCATTCCATCCCCAGCGGCGATCCCTCCCCTGGACACCCTGAATTTACCAGCTCCACCGTGGGAACAATACATGCATCAAACCCCTTCGAATCATGATATGGATTTATCGGGTCAGAATGTCGAGACCATTCCATGTATGAGAATACCAATAGCCATCTTCTCGATCCAGCCCTCCTGATCATCGACATGCAAAACGACTTTGTCCGGCCCGGGACACCTCTCCAGGTCACGGGAGTGTCTTCAATCATCCCTAAGGTAAGGGACCTCCTCTCGCTCTTCAGGGAGAAGGATCTGCCGGTGTTCCATGTCCTCCGAGTTCACCGGGCATCCGGTGTAGACGTGGAGATTACGCGAAGGGAGATCTTTGCGAAGACCCCCTTTGCAGTAGAGGGAACTGCCGGGGCCGCGGTAATATCGGAACTGACCCCACTGAACGGGGAGCATATTGTGAAAAAGACCCGGATGAGCGCTTTCTTCCAGACGGACCTCGACATCATGCTGAGGACACTCGGGGTGGACACGCTCTTTATCGCGGGGATCCAGACCCCGAACTGCGTCAGGACCACGGTATTCGACGCAATGGCATACAATTACCGGGTCTTCCTGGTAAGGGACGCGGTCGGCGCGAAGACCGATGCAATTCACGAGGCAAACGTCCTTGACATGCAGAACATCGGGATAGGCATCGTGGAATGTGCGGAAGTGCCACGCGTATTGCCCCGATGACCAGGAAAGGAGCTGTACGCGGAGTTGGCTTTTGCTCCCGGAATCTTTCTTCCGGTTGCTCCATGGTGTTCAACACGTTACCTTACTGCCGTGACTTGAGAGCGATCTGTCTTTGGGATTTGTAGAAGAAGAACCCGACTATCCCGAAGGTGACGACTGGAGAGAGCCAGTTCGGGATGTGCGCCCCGAAACTGTCCAGGATCATGATGATGCCAAGAACAAAGATGGAGTACATCGCACCGTTCTTGAGGTAGCGGTATTTCTTGATATTCTCCACGTTCCGGACCGTGAGCTCCCTCACCACGAAGGCCCCGATCCCGTTCCCGATAATAATGAGCGGCACCGAGAGGGTGAACGCGAATGCCCCCAGCACCCCGTCGACCGAGAAGGTGGCATCGATCACTTCGAGATAAAAGATCTTGCTGATATCGGACATGTTCCCGCCCATCATCTTCTTCTCCTGCTCCTCGGCGTTCTGGCGGAAGCCATGGACGATGAAGAATGCGGTCGAACCCACGACCGCCCCGAACGCCATCATGGGATTCACCTGGAGTGCCTCCCAGACCAGGAGCGAGAGGAGGATGGAGACCACGGCAAAGAACCAGACCCCCTTTGTGGCGATGTAGCGCTCCCCCCGGATCCCGTAGAACTTCGGTTCCAGGAAGAGCCAGTGGAAGAAGAGGAAGACGAGGAACGTCCCACCTCCCATCAGGAGCATCGGTGCCGACTCCTCGATGGCAGCAATCACCGCGGGATCGCTGCTGAACGTCGCGGTGAGCGCCCCCACGGGTCCGAGCGCGGGCGTGGACATCCAGACAATAAGCCAGGGGAGGACGCCGCGGACCACGAAGACCGCGATGAACAGTCCCCAGACCAGGAACCACCGCCTCGCCCACTCCTTCATGGTGGAGAGCACCTCGGCATTGATGATGGCGTTGTCAATGCTCGTGATGGTCTCAAAGAGGATGAGCCCGGCGATGATCAGGACCGCGGAGAGGATGTCCATTGGTGTATGCGACACGAGCGTTGTCTACCAATGGTCAAATATCTTACGTCATTTCCCAGTAAAATCAAAAAAAATCCCGGATATCTGCAATGTTCCCGGCAGCACATCACCCTGCCGGCCTTTTCAGTTCCGATACTAAAAAACCGAAAAGAAAAATGGGGGAATCAGTTGGAATATGTTGATTTCCCCAGTTTCGGCTCGAATGCCGAGTCTGCCTCGACCCGTATTGCATGGGAGAACTTCGCGAGCGGGATGTCCATTGCACAGAGCTCCTCGCACTGCCCGCAATTGACGCACGAGTCAGAGATGTGGGCGAACCGGCGCATGTGGAACATGGGGTTCGGCGGGACTTCTCCGGGCTTTACCATGTACTGCTTGGTCTTCAGCGAATCGGCCGATGGGTAGCAGACCGGGCAGTTCTCGATGCACGAGTAGCACTTGATGCACCGGGAGGTCTCTTTCTGGATTGCACCCCAGAGGTCCTTTGAGAGCGCATCGAAGTCCTTCTTACGCCACTTCTCGCCGAGCTTGATCATCGCCCCCTCAACTTTTCCTCGCATCTCGAGCCCCTTCGGGTCAGGCGACTGGGTGCTGATCGCACCATCTTTTGCTGCCTTCGAGAAGAGGTCCGCACCCTTCTCACTGCAGACCTCGACGAAGGTTGCCTTCCCGGCCTTGTCGCCGATGACACCCCAGTTTCCACACGCAAGGTCTGCCTGGCGCGGGACCTTGTAGACGCAGCGGCGGCAGTTGGTCCGCCTGCCATACCCCTCGTCCTCGAGGTCGTCAATCTTGATGCCCTTGTGGCCGCCCTCAAACTCGATGATGAACTGGCCGCGGTCGATCTCCTCCTTGTGGACCGTGTCCGGGTCGACCCCGAACTTCTCCCTGATCATCTTCCGGGCCATGACCGGGCTCACCGTGCCTCCGCAATTCACGCCGATGAGGAGGAGGTTGTTCATATCGATCTTCTTCCGCTTTGCGTACTCGTGGAGGGCCATGACGTCGCAACCCTTCACCGTCATCCCAATCTTCATTCCCTTGTTGCGCTCGAGAATCTTCACGGCAGGTTTTGCGATAAGGAGTGACCCGCAGTGCAGCGATCCGGCGGTGTCCTTAAGCTGTTTCGGGTCGGTGACGAGGGTCGGCACCGCGTCATACACATCCTGGCCTCTCTTCACCGCAAGGACCGCATCGACAATCTTATTCTCGAGTGCATACTTGAGCAGGCTGGTCACCGCACCGCCGCACTCTGCTTTCTTGGCGATATCCGGGTCATTGGTCCATGCGTAGAACATGTCCCCTTTCTTCACGCTGGGTTTTCCGCCAAATAGTGACATCTATTTCGCCTCCGCAATCTTCTCGACCTTGACAGCACAGGCCTTGAACTCCGGGATCTTGGCGATGGGGTCGAGCGCGTTGTTGGTAAGGACGTTTGCTGCGCACTCCTTGAAGTGGAACGGCATGAACATGACGCCCTTCATGATGTCCTTCGTGACACGGGCGGGGACATTGACAGTCCCGCGCCTCGTCGTGGCCTTGACCATCTCCTTGTCCTTGATGCCGAGTGCCTTTGCATCGTCGGGGTTGATCTCGATCCATCCCGTGGGCTCTTCAGTCTCAAGGGACTTTGACCTTCGGGTCATCGTGCCGGTATGCCAGTGCCAGAGACAGCGGCCAGTCGTGAGTATGAACGGGTACTCGGCGTCGGGGACCTCTGCCGGGGGCTTGTAGGGCACGGCAAAGAACTGGTCCAGTTCATCAGGGTGGGCGAACTTCTCCTTGTGGAGAATAGGGGTCCCGGGGTGATCTACTGCGGGGCAGGGCCAGTGGGCAGCCTCGGGCTTGTTCAGCCTCGCGTAGCTCATGCCTGCGTAGGACGGGGTGACTTTGCGTATCTCCTCGAAGATGTCTTCGGCGCTGTTCCAGGGGAACTGCTTTGAATAGCCCATCTTGGAGGCGATCTCCTTGATGATCACCCAGTCGAGCCTGGCCTGGCCCGGCGGGTCCTGTGCCTTGCGCCACATCTGGACGCGGCGCTCGGTCGAGGTCTGGGTGCCGTCTTTCTCTGCGTAGCAGCAGGCCGGTAGCACTACGTCTGCAAGCTCCGCGGTCTCGTTCATGAAGATGTCCTGCACGACGAGGAAGTCGAGGTTTTTCAGCGCCTTCTCCACGTGGTGGAGGTCGGGGTCTGAGATCATCGGGTTCTCGCCCATGATGTACATGCACTTGAGCTCGCCGGGCTTGTCTGCGAGCACGTCCATCATCACGGTCACTTCGTACCCGTTCTTGCCCTCGGCGATGCCGTCAGGGAAGCCCCATGCGTCTGAGAACTTCTTGTGGGCGGCCTCGTCGATGACCTTCTGGTACGCAGTGTAGACGACCGGCAGCGC
>Ga0116142_10003325_pt1 | contig 16268 bp, 9 predicted proteins | sample AD_UKC033_MetaG_FD_89785 | JGI IMG/M metagenome (GOLD analysis project Ga0116142, IMG submission 89785) | Active sludge microbial communities of municipal wastewater-treating anaerobic digesters from USA - AD_UKC033_MetaG | ecosystem: Engineered > Bioreactor > Anaerobic > Digestate | place: USA... | reverse complement strand
GGTGGGCCAAACGTTGGTTGAGTAGCCTTCTGAGGCGTATCGAAACCAACGTTTGGCCCGCCGGCTGAGCAGTTACCCGAAATCAACCTGGCGCAGTGGCCAGTCTCCAGCCGAGCCACTCGGGAGCTCAGACCGGGAGCTCAGACCGGGAGCATTGTACACCAGACTCGCCGCAGATGCGGTTTCGCCAGCCAGCCCGTTGGCGCAAATCTCTCAACAGTTTGGAGTCGAGGCTTCAGCCGGGTATTGAACGCCAAAGCCGGTCAGGGGGCGCGCAACGATCCCTCCTACTTTGAACAAATGGAGTTTGAATGACCTGGCTCTTCTTGAAAGCAGCGGTTCTTGTCCAATGATTTAGACATCACCCTCTGCTCAACCGTTTCCATCCATCGATCAGGCTTGCAGCAGCTCGTTCGACCTCAACAAGCTTAAGTCCCCGCCCCAGACTGGCCCTGACAGTTCCTTGCGCCGCCTTGCGATCCAGACCAATTGCCTGTAAGACATGGGACGGCTCGACCGCCCCCGATGTACATGCCGAACCGGTGCCCAACATAACCTCAGGCACATTGAGAAGCAGCGCATCCGCGTCAACGTCAGGAAATACCATACTGCTGGTATTCGGCAATCGGCTATCGGGGTCGCCGTTGATCATCAAGCCAGGAACAGCAGCCAACAACTGAGCTTCTAGCAGATCGCGCAATTGGGCAAGTTCATGTGCTTCCCGGGGCAATTCCTCAGCGCACAGGCGGCACGCTTCTCCCAAACCCACAATCGCTGGAACATTTGTCGTGCCTGGCCGCAGATCTCGCTCTTGGCCACCGCCGTAACAAAGCGGCTCAATGGGCATGGACCGACCGCCGCCTCGAACGAACAGAGCGCCAACGCCTTTTGGGCCATAGAGTTTGTGGGCGCTGAGGGAGAGCAAATCCACCCCCCAATTCAGAACATCAACCGGGAGCTTGCCGACAGCCTGAGCGGCATCGCAGTGGACGATAACGCCGTGCTCGTGGGCGATGTCAGCGATGGCCTCTATCGGTTGTATGACGCCAATTTCATTGTTAGCTGCCTGGATGGAGATAAGCAGTGTGCGATCGGTGACCACCTCACGGACTGCATCCAACGCAATGTGCCCCAAACCGTCGACGGGAAGGACGGTTGTCTCGAAACCTTCGCCTTGGAGCTTCTTGCACGGTAGCAACACAGCCTTATGCTCGATGGCACAGGTGACAATGCGATTACGATGGTTTCTATCAGCCATACGAGCAAGACCTAGAATGGCCAGGTTGTTGCTCTCTGTTGCGCCGCCCGTGAACACAATCTCCCCGGGCTGCGCGTTGATCAGCGCCGCTGTCTGCGCGCGCGCCTCATCCACAGCTTGGGCGGCCAATCGACCCTGCAGATGAAGGCCGTTGGCCGGATTGCCATAGATATGAGCGAAGAAAGGCAGCATCCGTTCGATGACGCGCAGATCGCAGGGCGTCGTAGCGTTGTAGTCGAGGTAAATCGGTTCCATGGGTGTTTGTGGCATGAATTCACTGGATGCCTGTCAACTCGTACTGAATCGTCTCGTCATACTGTCGATATTCAGCATCCAACATATACAACTGGTCCCATACTAACTGACGCAGTTCCACTGCTGGACGGACGCAATAGATATCGTATTCTTCAGAGCTGACCTGACCGTGAGGAAACTGCAGCTTCATCAAGCCGCTGGCAATCATGCGGACGGCATCTTCATTGCGTTTGTAAAGCCGGCTGCCCTTCAGCTCAATAGCGCGAGCGGCGTACTGATTGGTGCTGGTATCTTCGCGTAAAGCCAACAGAGCATCGCCAAAGAAGTCTGACTTCAATCCAACCCCTTGAGCAAATGACCCTCCACTCAACTTGCCAACTTTCCAGCCTGGTACGATGCCACGTAGTCGGTCAATGAAGGCAGTCTCCTGCAGGAAAGTAGGCAATTCCCTTACCAGGGGTGAGAGTATCGGACGTTGTTGACTGTCAAGCATAATGTTCGCCAGCATGACCAGACTGCAATCGCTGGCCGTTTCATACAAGCCGCCGCGCGTCAACCGTCCATTGGCCAAGAAACCCTTCAATCCACCCACGACTTCCTGGGGTTTTTCGAATTTGAGCGTTTGGACTTCATCCAAGACAACTACGGAAAAACGCGCCAGCAGCCCCCATTGACCGCTGGCATTGTTGACAAACAAGACTGCCGGGGAAACGTTGCCACCGCTCAGCAGTCGCACTCGTGGATTGATGTTCTCATATAGATAGCTCTTGCCGGTCCCTTTTGGAGCCAGCTCGAGCAGGTGAAGGTTCTTTTCGACGAGAGGAAGAAGTCTGCAAAGGAGATAGGTCTTCTCCAGTTCGTCAAACGCCCAAGGATGGTAGCCCATCGATGTCAGCAACAATGCGCGCCATTCGTCTGTTGAAAAAGCTTTGCGCTTTTCTTGAAAGATCGCAAGGTTGACAGAAGCCTGCATGGGCCTGAAGGATGTCAGAGCAATGCCCTCCTGTGTCTCCATCAGCTCAGCCACACCCCACATTCCTTGTTTCAGCAGGTCGGGGTATTGGTCAACAATTCCATCAGCGATGTGAACATCGGCTAAACCAAGTAATTTGAGTTGCGCGGCGCGTTCTCTCACTCGACGGGTTAGTACGACCTCAACTTCGACCGGTGTAAGTACTTTGACGACATCGCCGTTGAGCAAGCGATTCTTGATGATCCTGGTTTCATCGGGACGCGGGATAAAACGGTCAGCCCAAGCCTGGATTTTGCCCAATTCCTCTGAACTTATGGCGCCCTCGCCGGGGGCAAGGGTATCGAGAACCCATTCCGCGACATAGGCCGGGACATTGCGCTTGTTCAATTGACTGGCTGGCAGACGACGCTTGTCCATGGCGAGACGGCCGAAGATCTGACCGACTTTTTCATTGAGTCCTTCGAGGGTTAGTAGGTCGTTCATAACTCCAGGTCCTTAAGGAGAGTATCATCACGCTCATAGAGACTCATGACATCGATCTCCGCCTCTACTGCCACGTCGAATATCGCGCCATTGGGTTGGCGCAGCAGCAGGGTAGCTTTCAGCGGCAAATCAGCCTTTGTTGGCCATGGAGCCAGGCGCAGCTCAAATTCGCCCTTGCCTACTGGTGAGATATTCTGGTGAATGCGTGTTTGTGCATCAGGTTGGTGTGACAGCGAGACTGCGATACATTCCAAGCTCACTTGGCTCGGATTTGTGATGTCGATCGTTAGTGTACCGGTTGCCTCCGCTTCGCCCGATCCCTTTACCGCTATCAAGAGGTTAGGACGCTGCGCGTCGCGGTGGAAAACAAACCAAGGAACGATGGCCTCCTCAGGAAAGAGGCCACCGTGCGGAAATGGCTCATATCCGCTGCGATCGCCTTGAAAACTCTCTTCGCCCAGTGCGATCAGCATATCTTCCGTCATTCCAAAGCGCTGGCCATGAACAGCGATCTGGCCGGCAGCTTCGTCCAGTGAAAAACCACTTTCGTCAAAACTCCGATTTAGGTGTCCCCAGGCCAATCTTCCATGTGCTTGCATTCCACTTGGAACTGGCAGGCGTCGGGGCGATTGTGGATTACAGAGACGGCCATGGTCGCTGGTGACAATGATGTGCAGCTTTATGTTGGCTGGCAGTTTCTCGACCACCTCTTTGAGTGCCAGAAGGATCGATTCTAGTTCTGCCCGTACCTGGCGCTCTCGTTTGACATCTCCTTCAAAATGGTAGGCTTTGTCCGGCTGCCCGACGCGCCAGAAAATTAGGTCGCCCGGTTGTGCGTTTTTCAGTTCTTGACGTGGTGAGCTGGTATCCGGCAAGATCGTTCCTAAAGGTGTTGACTCGGAAGCCAGATACGGCGGAACCCCTTTGAGCAAGGCAGGTTTGGCAAATTCTGTAACAGTCGGCAACGGCGAGAAACAGTAGGACTTTTGTTCCAAAGTCAGTCGCCCTGTCTTTGCAGATAGCAGATCGGCCAAGTCCTGGGCATCCCAAGCAGGCAGGCCATCTGGAATGACGCATAACGTGACCGAATCCTTCGACGTTTGGAGCAATTGTGCAGATCGTTGAAAGGATATCCATCCCGGCTGCAATAGCCAGAGAGAATAGTGTTCCAGGTACCAGCGCGCAAAATCGTAGGCGAGGCCTTGAACGAGCTCGGCAGCGCGCTCGTCACCATCATTCGCTTGCCAGCGTCGAAAGGGCAAATACTCTGAGATGAACCACGTCAATACACCTGCTTCTGTTTGTGGCAGAGGAGATGGCTCGGGCGGCGGCAAGATGTTTGTCAAAGCCGAGAACCATTCTGAGGAGAGATAGGGTTGCAGGTCCCACAGAGTTGTGGAGGTTAAGCGCCGGCTGTTGTTAAGGAAGAATTGCGCCGCGCACTCCGCCAACTCACGCCGGAGGCCAATGGGTAGCGGGAACGAGAGCATTTCCTCGAAGAAACGCCCGCCGGAGGCAATCAACCGTTTCATCCACTCGTCTTTGATCTCATGCAACAAGTCATTCGGCAATGCGAGGGGAAACTCGCCCAGTGCGGAAGTCGAGTGATGGCTGCCCAGACCCAACCAGTCAAGAAGTTGTCGTTTGGCTTGGCCCCGATCTCGAGCACTGTACGCCACGGCCTCTGGCAATTGTCCAGCTTCTCTTGTCAGCAAGGCGGCAAAAGTCCGCAGGATGACGGCTTCGCCTGCATCCGGCTCGTGAGAACAGAACCATAACAACCACCGAGCCGAGTGTTCACTGGATGGTGCGAGTTGCCAAAGCGTGACTTCTGATGGATAGCATCGACGAAGGACAAATTCGGCAGACACATCCTCCGGCAATACATTGCTCTGACCAACCCGCTGTGCAAGTATCTTGGCCTGATTGTCGGTCAGTGCTGGGAATATGCGCATGAGAGCGGAGCTCAGCGACTCTTGGTGGAGATATGGACGTCCACGCAGTCGGTAGAACGCTTCTGCCCAAGCGCACAGTCTCTGGCCCTGAATCAGGATCGGTGTGTCATCTGTGGCGTGCCTTAGGAATTCGACCTCACTTGCAACGACACGGAATCCAGGTGGCGCAGGGAGGTCACCCTGACGGTCAAGCAATATCTCATTCATCCTGGTCATCCATTAACTGTTGCAACTGCACCAGACAACGGCGGCGAGTCTCTCTATCCCGGATTTCTTGGAACTTTGCTTCGATAAGTGCAACCAAGTCATTCTCCAATTGTCGCTGCAACGACTGCTTGATCTCAGCCAGCTGGCTACGGCCACTATCATCGAGAAATGCAGGAGGTGACTCAACCTGGCGCAGCAACGCGCCGGGGCTTTCGCCGCTGACTTGGCGCCGCGCCAAGGTATCCAACCAATTGCGCGCTTCTGCGGCCTTGCGTTTCCGCACATCCAGGGTCTCTGCCTTCTTGATTTCCAGAAGCTTTTGCTGGACAGCGCTCAGCCAAGCGCCGTATGTCGTCTCGATATCAAGTATTTTCGCCTCAAGCGCGTCAAGCTCGGCCGGAACGTTGCGTGGGAAACGGTCGAGCGCTTTAAGGTCTTCAAAGAAGTCAAGCAAATGCTGGATTCTTGCCTGAGCTTCCAGCAGCAACGTGTGAAGAGGGGTGTCTTGAACTTGCGACAAGTTACTCAGAAGCTTGTCGCGCTGTTGACGTAGTTCCTCGCGTGTAACAGCGCGCTCAACGGCCTGAGGCAGCACCGTTGCGAACCGTTCGTACTGTAGAATTCGGTCTTCAATTTCGGACGACTTCTGATCGCGCAATCGCGCTGTCTGTGGCGAAAGGTCAGTCAAACTCGCCAGTTCCGAGCGGTACTCATACAAATCGCGCAATGCCGCGGATGAACGCATGGTTTTCAATCGGGCGGCGATTGTCTTTTCACCTTCCAGTTTCTGCAACTCTGCATGGCGTTGAGCCAATTGTTCCAGGGCCTCGTCAATTTGGTGCGCCCATTCAGGATAACGCGCCAATTCTTTGCGAACATTTTGAAGCACTCGCTCATGTGCCTTATATTCGCTCAGATCAGCAAGGGCGCTATATCTGGCACAGTACCCGAGCAATGCACCTTGCACTGCCGCATTCCACTGCTTCTGCAACTCTGCCAACGATGGTCGCGTTGCATCAACGAACGAGAGCGTAGGGATGGAACCAAAGGAGTGCTGGAGTCTCAGAAGCTTGTTGATGTCACTTGTTTGCAGTTCATCAAGCAGAGTGCTTGTCTTGGCGTCGTACTCCTGAGCCTGGCGCAGAGCTCCTTCGAGGCGTGGCTTTTCTCGCAAGATGTTCTCGCGTGTGCTTTCTGGCAAACGCGGATTGGTGAGCATCGTTTCCAGATCAGCTAGAGCCTCATCAGCTTCGGCGATGGTAAATCGTTCGCTTTGGCGGACCTTGTCAACCACAGCACTGACCTGTGCAAACAATTCGTCTGACTTGGACCGACTGATGCGCAACGGAGTGACCGTGCTGACTCGATTGAGAAAATCCTGGGGCCTCTTAGAGTCATCGAAGAGTTGTTTAAGTTGACTCGGCGCAATCACCTTGCCAGACAAGGCTAATCGAATCTCATGCTGGTTATAGCCAATCCACGAAGCCAACAACAAGACTAAGGTGTTATAGTCATGACCGTAGGGTGGATTCAGGAGAGTGAGCAAAACCGGGCCGACAGCGACATCATTGCATCCAGGTCGATATGTTGAGTCCAACAAATCCCATGCATGTTTCAAATCAATGGATTTGGGAGGCTGAATGGCGTAGGTGTCGGCGGATAGCAGCCCCCATTTCTGGGTCAGGTACAACGTGGAGAGCTGGTACTGAATGTCTTTACTGCCCAGGTTCCGAATACTGTTTCCGGCATTGTCGCTGACAAGCCAAAGGGTGACATTTTGGACGGCTTTGCGCAGGTTGTTAGGGCCTTTACCGCCAACCGAAAACTGACTGAAGAATTCCACCCGATACGCGTACGCCTGGCGGTAGCATTCTGACAGAACGGTTTTGAGTGAACGATCACGAAGAGTCTGCACGGACGCACGATACGCACCAGGCAGTACGAAATCAGCCAGCTCCCGGGGAATATCGGCAGGATATCTCCGATCTTCGATGAGTTTGTCCAGTGTCTGCTGAAAACTGTTCTGCGCCAGCCCTAACTCTTGCTGGTACATGACCGAACCGACTTTCTCTCGGTCCGTCGAGGTGAGTTTCTCGATCGCAATCAATCGACGGGTGGCCTCGACTAGGTCCGGAACTGCGCGCCTGGGTAACATGATTATCACTGGTAGTGGATGGGAAGTTGTTGCAACAACCTCATCCAGAATGCCCTGTGCGGTCTGACGGACTCCTATCTTCTCATCTTCGGTCTGCGCCACCAACCAAACTACCAACCCGCGTAGGCCCTCTTCGATGCCATTCATGTGAGCTCGATAAGGCTGAAGCAGACTTCTGAGTTCTTCGGCAGTAAACGTGGAAGCGGCAAGAACAACCTGCTTCGGCGCCCAATCAGATGCATAGCCACATTCGGACGCGTGACCGAACTTGAGATTGACCGATGGTGTCGGCACCGCTGATGCGATCTTTTCCATCACGGCGCGGTCAACCGGTGTTGCCTCGACCGCTTTCTGAATTAGCTCCTCAACTTCCTGCGGGCGTGAGGCGGCGGGATGGAGGTAGGTTGCTTTACTGATCGGGTCAGCATAGGCGACTCTAAGTGCTACGAGGTCTTTGATCCCCTTTTTTACGGATGGGCCATCCAATCCACTGATGTGGGTAAGCAGTTCGATTTGTGCACCGGATCTGGCTTTCAGATTGACTGCTTGCTGGACAAACAGGGCCTGCAATAGTTTGCGTTCGTCATCGCTCAATGCTCTGGGCGCAGTCTCCAAAGCATTTCGATAGGCAGCATGCCACTTCTTCGAGAGCTGCTCGCCAAAGAAATCTACCAACGCGATGGGATAGACAAAATTTGGTATGCCAGCTTCTTGTGCAGGCTGGCCGCGCACATCTTCCCAAGCCCGGCGCACAAACTGCAGCGCGGTGCGCGGGTTCTCGCCGGCGCCGGTCTCGAAGTTATGAGCGGACAGGATGGCCGTGGTCAGCGGGTGGAGCGGAAAGCAGCCCTTGGCCACTCTTTCCTCGAACGCCTCAGGATTCCAGCGCAGCTCGGTGGAATATCGCTTGCCAAAGTGTTCATAGACAATGGTTCGTACCTGAGTTAGCCATCCCTTGATTTGGGGGCGCCAGACCTGCCAATTGTTCTCGTCTTGCCTGAGATAGGCTGCCAGCACACTTTCCATCAGTGAATACAGACTGGCGCGCTTATCCTTAGGCAAACGTTCCAACTCTTTCTTGACATCCTCGCGTCGTTGGCCTTGTGAGTAGGCCTCGGCTACCGTATCCACGTCCTGCTGTGAGAAAGCCAGAAAGACGCTCTTGCCCTGCCGCTTCGATATGCCGTTCAGCATCTCTTGCAACTTGCCGGCCGAGCGCGATGTGGCATATTTCTGGAGGAACAGGCTGAACTCATCGAATAAGACCAGCAGTCCACCCAGTTTATTCGGTTTGCAGACATCATCCACTGCCCACAATACCAGATCCTCGAGGCTGATATCACGGCCAAAATCGGGATACATGCCGGTTAAGTGCTTTGCCAGCTCGCGCACTTGTTCGTAGGCGCCTTGACGACGCAGGCTGGCCGAAATGCCTGGCAGGTCCGTGTGCTGGGTGGCCAAAAACGCTTCGGCTCTCTGCTTCTCCTCTTGGCGCAGGCCGTTGAGCCATTTCTCTGCGTTTTGATACCAGAATGGGATCTCAACGTTGCGCGTGGAATCGTGCTCCGTGAGAGCCTGCTCCAGAGCACGCACGAAGCCTTCCTGGAGATCGCTAATCGCATCACCCTGCAACCGTACGACCAGAAACTCGCCTTTGCTGCGCTTGAAGTCGCGGTAACCTGCCCACTGGGATGAATTGCTGATCGATTGTTGCAGACGCTCGAGAACGATGGTCACCTCGTCCGAGGTCGTTGGTCTGGCAAAGAAGTTCGCCAGCGCAAGCGCCAAATGGCTTTTCCCGCGTCCGTAATTGGCTGTGAGAACAATTCTATTGTCGTATCGTTCGACCGTGAGGGCGGTCTTCAGCATGTCAACGACATCTGTCGCGGCCAGGTTGCGTTGAGCGGCGCCTATGGTGGCAGGAGCCTGAGTAGTGAATATGTACTTCCTCAGCAATTCCTTGTTGAGCGCAGGATTTTCGTAGTCGCTCAATTGGACGTCCGAGCGAAAATCCCCTTGCAGATCCATGCTGACTAACTCTTCGATGAGCATATTACCCTCTTGGCGTGATTATTCTATGGCGCCATCGGCAAGCAGCGCCGCGTAGCGTCGTTGCAGAGCAGCGGTGAGTATTTCTGTGGCCTTCTCGGGCACGGTCAAAATCAACTTGGTACGCGGGTAGGGCAGGCCCTCCAGCGCGTCGCGCCAAAAGCGTTCGCGCTCGTCTGTCTCCAGACCCAGTAGCAGCACATCGAGCGTATGGACCAACAGGCAGTCTCGTCCGTGCAGTTGGCGAGTAAGTTCGTACAACAGTTGGGTGAGGTTTTGGTAGCCGTCTGCCCGCGTCAGACCGGAGAATCGCGCCCCTTCTGGCAGAGTTCGCAAGTAGGCATCTCGTGCGTCCAACGGCTCGACTCCCAGGCGAATGGCGATCTCGTCCTCTTGACCCAGGTAGTGGTGGGGTAGCAACCAAACGCCCACGCCTGTCCGAGCGCCGGGTTGCCGCAAGAGGTCACGCAGTTCCCGGATATCCACGTCTTAACCCTCGTACAGCTTTTGGAGCGCGTATTCGGCGCTAGGTTGTAACAGCACGACCTGGTATGGCCGCGAGATACGATACAGATCGACCATGCCCTCCTGCTTGAGCTGCAACAAGAGTTGTATCAGCCGATCTTCGCCCAGGAGAAAGGTGGCGGCGAAACCACCGTGAACCAGGTCGTCCAGATTGATGGTCAGACGACCGCTGAAGTTGGCAGACCAATAGTCGGCCAGGGCATAGCCCAAGGCCCAAGTGTCGGGCGCATCGACCGTGGGGACACGATACGTGGCGTCGCTGCCTTCTTCCAACAGACCCAACCGCGCCAGCCCATCGGGCTTGACATAGGTGCCTGTAAAGACGGTCACTGTGCTGCGCAGCGAGCGAGGCGCTGGGATATTGCCGGTTTCTTGGGCCAGAAAGCCGGTCAGATCCGCCACCAGGTCATCGGCGTTGAACATGTTTCCCGGCACGAAACGCTGGCGCACCAGAAAGTGCCAGAAGGCGGTGCTGCCGTGTGGCGCCGAAAGATGGTAATGCAAGAGCCATTGAGTGGAGGGCCGCTCCAAATACGGATCCCGTGCTACAGCATACTCTCCCAGATGTGTCAGCTGATTGCCCTTTGTCAATAATCCTGCTCGCATGGCATAGCGGGGCATAGCTTCTTGATAAACCGTTCCAAGATCTGTGGATCTCGCCAGGTCATTTTGCTTGAATCCGGGATGTTCATGTGCAACTACAAGTACTTTCGAGACCGAGGAACGCGAAAACGAAAACGTGCGATGGAATGTCAGACTCATGGACTTGCCTCACAGATGGCAGATCAGACAACCTTCATCGGCGGATGCGTCGATGGAGAAAATCTCGATCAGTGCTTGGTCGGTCTTGTGCTTTGGCGTGTTTCTGCGCCGGCTATGCTCGGCCTTGATTTCCGCTACACGGTTCGGATTGGACAACTCCGCAAGGCTTTCCCTTTGAGACCACGTGTATCGCTCGCCAGTCTCCTCATCGCTTTTTTCGTAACCTTCGGCGAGTGCGTAAAGATCTGGATGATTCTCTAGCAGACCTACCCATTCGATCTTCTGTTGAAAGAAGCAGAAATAGCAGCCCGATCGAGAACGCCAGTTGTAATATGCTGGCAGTCCTAGTCCGCTCTCGTCCAGAATCCGCACAATATCATCTTTCTTAAGCCCGGCATCAATGAATGGATACTTGGGATTGATATTTGGTTTGGTCGAAATATATCCTTTGCGATGTGGCTCATCTGCCCGTATCCCGATGTAGCTGTAGCAAAGATCATCACCAACGTATTTCTCAAAGGGTTTGATCTTGAGGTAGTCAGTGCACCACCTGACTTGAGGGGAAGGAAGGAAGCCACGTCGAGCCATCAATAATTCATCAAAACCCTTTCCATCGTGTTTCAGAAAGGCAATTTCCTTTCCCAGGAACGCTTCCAGTTTCCTTAGATAATCGTATGTTTCTGGCAGTTCTTGCTCAGTATCACAAAAGACATACTCAAGTACTGGTATCCTGTCTCTCATGTAGATTGCCAGCGCCGTGGAGTCTTTGCCGCCTGACAGGGAGAGAATATGTCGGACGGGACCGTCTTTGGATGGATCGACAGTGGTCATTATCGCCTCATCATGTCTACGCGGTAGAACACAACTCTAGTATTCGCGCAGCAATGTGCTCAACGCCGCCCGAACAACTTCTGGGTCATCATCGCTGGTCTCAATAAATCCCTTCAAGTCCTCAACAATCCGCCTGCTGCGCATCTTCTGTTCCGCGCTTAATTCTGCCTCCGGGTCGTGCCCGTTGCGTTCGTGCTTGAACAGAGTGCCCAGCGTTTGCGCCTGTTCGGCAAACCAGTCGCTGTCACGGTCCGTCCAGTTGCGCACGGGGCGGCTGGCTGCATAGGCCAACGCACTTTCCAGGGCATGTTTGGCATCGGGAGCTTCGGCCGCTCGCTTCAGCAACGGCGCCAGCGTCGACTGTCGGACTCTTGGGGCAAGCTCATTGGCCAGCTCAAGAAACTGCTGCCAGCCGTCGTCATCGGTCGGCAGGCCGCAAGCCATCAAGAGTTGGTTGCGCGCTTCCAGCATGAGACGCGGGGTCGTTTCATTGAGCTCCAACAGCGTCGAGTTCAGGCCCTGGAAGAACCGCTCGACATCCCCAGTCTGAACCGCATCGGAGTCGGCAAAGGGCGCGACGCCAAATATCTGGGGTAACTCCGTCAGCAGCAGCACCTCCGGAGACTGCGCCCGTTCGATGGCATGGCGCGCCTCCAGAGTCGTGGTTGACAGCCGCTGCGTGCGCCAGGCGTGTTCGGGCAAGGTTTTCAGACGCCTGATCAGATCGCGCACCACAGACAGCGCGGTGGGCTGCACGCCCAGTCCGCGGGCAAGTCGTTCGATCACCACCGCTCGTGCGCCAACGACGCGGCAGCCAGCCACAGCAAACAGTTCAGGGCGGCGTATCAGCACTTCCCAATCGGCAACCGTAGGTTCCGGCGACAACGTCCCCTGTTGGTAAAGCGTGGTCTCGTCACGATGCACTTGCATGAAAGCGCACAAGAGCACCGGCAGCACGCCGTCGGTCAGACCATAGGGTGGAGCCTTGAGCAACTCGAACAGCGCATCGACGGGGCGCGGTTCGGGATGGTCGCTGAACACGTAGTCGGCCAGTGCGTGCCAGGCAGGCAGAAGTTGGCCGGGATCGTCAGCGATGGGCGCGCTGAGACGCCATGCGCCGTCGGGCCCTGACTGGTGCAATCCGGTAGCCTTCAGCAAGCTTTCGTACATGCTGCGCTCAGGCGGGTAGCCCTGGATGCCAAGTTGAGGGTGATCGGCGCGGGTCAGCATGGCCTCGATCAGATTGCGCCTGGCCGCCGCCCCCTGCGATGAGAGTGTGCGCCGATTGATCAATTCGTTGCGCAGCCGCGGGCTGGCGGGGTAGAGACCGTCGCACACTTGCGACAGCAGATGGGAAAGTCCACGCGCGGTCTGGACCGTCACATCGCGGCCCTGATGGTACCAGCGGCATCCGATATCTTCGCCTAGGCGCTGGATGGTTAGGGAATGCTCCAAGTCAGCGCGAACCAGAGCCTCGATCGCGCCAACGCGCGTGCGGAGCTCCCGTCGCGCGACTGGGTCATCGCGCAGTTCTGGCGTGTTATCCTTGATCCAGTGCAGGTTGCGTAACTCGCTGAGCAGGTCCGCTAACCGGGTCGTGCGCTCCGTGATTCCAACCACCAGATCGGCCTGATCCCGCACCGACGGCTGCGATGCCCAGGCGATGAACTGTCGGGTATCCGCGGGGCTGGCTGACAGGCAGAGCAAGACAACGCCGCTGGCGCCAGGGCCGCCAGAAAGCGAGGCTAGATCCAGGTTGACCATGTCGACGTAGCGGATATCGAAGAAACGCTGGACGCCTGTCTGGAAGCTGTGCCGTCGCGCTGTTGCCGGCTGGGGCGGCAGGTACTGCTGGATAGCTGTGGCAATGCTAAAGCTTCCGCCGACTTGCTTCGAGGCTTCCATTAGTCGCTCGTCGATGTCGACGTCGCTGCCCTCCCACACGGCAAAGGTGCGGTTGTAGCGCCGGTGGACGATTAGTGACTGCGACCGCAGCAGGCCGATGGCATGGCGAATCTCCTCGTCGCTACGCGCGGGCCTGCGCAGGGTGAACAGCACGTTGTCTTCGTTCGCCTGCACATGGCTGATTTCGGCCAGCCAATTCAACAGGCCGATGGTCTTCAGAGTATCGACCGCCAGTGGAGGTAGGTCAATCGCACCGTTGAGGCGCTCCAGCGTCTCAGTCAGCGAACGCGCCCGCGCCGAACCAAAGATGCGTCCCTGGTAGTTGGCCGCCAGATAGTCAAACAAATCGGACAGACCGATGACCGATGGCAACCGATGTCGTTCGATATGCTCCTGAAAGCCGTACGGTTCCAGTGAGGTCAGGTAAGCGAAGATGGATCGCTCATTTTGCGCCAACTTGCGGAAGACATGAGGCAGCGCGACCAACGCAGCAGGGTGAAACGGATAGGCTTCCTGGCACAGCTCGATGAATTGCTGCTCACTCAGGAGGCTTGGGCGCCAGCCGGCTGCCGCAGCATCTTGTGCGTACTGCTCAAGAACTGGCCGTATCTTCTGCAGCGCTGCCGGATTCACGGGCTCCAGGGCGTTGGCCAATAGCCGCATTTGCTGTCCCGGCGGCTCTTGAAAAGCAATATCCTCAAAACGTCCCTGAACCTTGGCCCATTCGCGTTGGCTGATGCTGTCGAGGTTGCCGGCGTAGCGATCAAATCCCTGGTGAAGAATACCAACCAGCACCAAAGGCGTCTCTCCACTGCGGTTGGCAAGCTCAGCCAGTTCTTGCAGCAGGAAGATGTCCGTCCTATCAGGGTGAGCCGAGCAGTACTCCAACAGCTTGCCCATTTCATCTACGAGGAGGAGGATACCCTGATAGCCTGTTTCTGGGAGTCGATTCAACAGGGATCGCAGCCAATCTGCGAGCACCCGACTCCCGACATCTGCCGGCCAGGCGGCCTGAGCAGCCAATAGATCGCCAATTGCGGCGTCACGGCCCAATGGCTCCAAAGCTTTGCACAGACCCTGTGTCAGACACTGCTGCACTGGACCCCGATAACCCATCACGGGCACCGGAAGCAAGCCTCGGGTATCGGTGGAATGAGCTATCGAAACTGCTCGTTGGGCCAGAATTGGGTCGACTTCCTGTAATTGCTTGAGAGCAAAGGCATGGGCAGGCAATTCGGTCGCCATCAGATTCAGCAAGAACAACCCGAAGTAGGACTTTCCCGACCCATATGGCCCAGTAAGCGTCCATGCCCGAGTGATGGTCGTGTTGTCAACCCGGTTGAGCACGCGTTCCAGCGAACGGCGCGCTTGGACTGTCAAGCTGTAGCCCTCCGCAACTGAGGATTGCTGAAGGTCACGCTCGACGTTGACCGAGCGCACGCCGCCCTGGCGAACCCGGACGACGGAAGCGATGCCCAAGGATCCATCAGTCATGGCAATAATATCGATCCAGCAGGCTGATGGCCGCGCGGCCCAACTTGTCTTCGGTGAACTCGTCCAGATAAATCTGACGCAGGCCAGCCGTCTCTTGAAATCGGAGTCGTCCATCGGTCAGGTCGGCCAAGATTTCGAGATGTTCAACCACACTGTTCTCGTCAAGCTTGAAGATCTGGCCAGGACTGCCCTCGTGATAGATACATTCGTCAATGGCAACGGTCCTGCGCGTATGGACGACTTGAGTCAGAAATGACAGCAGCGCGTACCCAAAGATTGGAGTTGCCAGCGTGGGCTTGGGCCCCATGCTGAAACGATAGATGTTATCGTCAGCGATGAAGCGCAGCAGGCCCAAATCACTGAGGGGGCAATCGAAGCCCTCGTCGCCAGCTAGGGACGAGACTCCTCGCATGGCCGGCACATAAGTGCGTACGCAGCAGTCGATCTCGCGCTCAATCGTTCCCTGCGTTGTGACCACGCCCATGGCATCCAGCCGCTTGCCCACGAACATGGCCATTTGCTTCTTGTTGAACTCCGGCTCGTAGAAAGCTGAGAAGACAAGATGCCACACCAAGCCACGCACCATGTTCGTGGCAAGTTGCCAGTGAAGCAACCAAAGGGTGCCGGGGTCTTCGAGAAATGGATCCCATCCTGTGTCGCCTAGAAGACTCGTGCCGAGAACAGTAGGCTGCAAGCTTCTTGCTCTTCGGTCAGTTGTCGCCTCACTCAAAACATCTGTGGCCAAACACCAGTGGCGGATTGACCGCACCATGTTCTTACCCACGCCCAAGACGACCAATGCTTCATCGTCGCTGAAAATGGCCGGGTTGTGCGACGTTGCATCAATGCCCTTTTTCAGCCAGGAGTCACGAAAAACAAACTTTTCATGGCCTCCAAAGATTGGCTTGAGGCGTTTTTCTTGCACACTCATGTGCTGAGTTCCAGGCTTGGCGGAGATGATGTCCCACTCTTACACAGTGAGTAGGTTAGAGGACCAGCGGGCGCATTGTAAACGATGCGGCCAGTTGTAGCAAAACGTGGCACGCGATGCTTTGACGAAGGATGGATTGACGCGCTGTCCCCTCCAAGCTGACAGCTGCCTGAGTGAAGGCCGCGGCCAGTCTGGCCTACAGCATTGCCCGCTTCTTTGCCGGTCGGCTCAGCTCTGCCACCAACGCCAGCAGCTCTTGCTCCAGCGCCTGCCAGTTGTACTGGGTCTCGAAGGCGCGGCGACCGTTGGCGCCCAGGCGGCGGGCTTCGGCTGGATCGTCCAACAGCCGGGTTATGGCCGCGGCCACGGCCTCTACGTCGCTGGGATCCACCAGCAGGCCGCAGTCGGCGCCGGCCACCACGGCCCGGTTGGCGGGGAAATCGCTGATGATCACCGGCAGGGCGCAGGCCATGTACTCGAACAGC
>Ga0116142_10003322_pt1 | contig 16274 bp, 10 predicted proteins | sample AD_UKC033_MetaG_FD_89785 | JGI IMG/M metagenome (GOLD analysis project Ga0116142, IMG submission 89785) | Active sludge microbial communities of municipal wastewater-treating anaerobic digesters from USA - AD_UKC033_MetaG | ecosystem: Engineered > Bioreactor > Anaerobic > Digestate | place: USA... | reverse complement strand
GTTCCGGCAAGCGCGGCTTGCCGGTGAAGAGCGCAAGCAAGCTTGCGTAGTCCACAGGGGGCCCCTGTTCGCCGAAGGGGGCGCGGTGGCGGCAATTGCTATACTGGGGGACATCGTAATAGCGGAGGCGAGATGGCGATGCAACTTGTGGTGCTGGGGATGCGGTCGGGCAGTTCCGTACTGACACGTCTCGTGAACATGTCGGGCGCGTCGGTGGGGCCGCGCGAAGAGCTGATGAAAGCAAACGCACAGAACCCGAAGGGGTTCTGGGAGGACGAGCGGGTCGTCGCGCTGAATAACGCGCTGCTGAAGGCGCAGGGGTGCGGCTGGAACCAGGTCGGCAAGTTGACGCCGGAAGCGATTACGCCGGAAGCGTTCCCGGCGGAAGCCGAGCGGGCGCGGGGCATTATCCGCGATCTGGACGTGTCGCGTCCGTGGGTGCTGAAGGACCCGCGGATGTGCCTGTTGCTGCCGTTCTGGAAGCCGCTGCTGGCGGCGCCGGTGTTCGTGATTATCCATCGGGCGCCGCTCGAGGTTGCCCATTCGCTGCGCACGCACCATGAGATGCCGCTGGCGTGCGGGTTGGCGTTGTGGGACTATTACATGCGCACGATATTGCGGCACACGAGCGGGCAACGCCGGGCGCTGGTGTCTTACGGCGGCTTGATGGCCGATCCGGTGGGCGTGATGGCGGGGCTGCTCGAAAGATTGCGGGGATGGGGCGTGCAGGGCCTGGGCATGCCCGAGACCGGGGCGATCACGGAGTTTGTGGATCCGGCGCTTTACCGGGAGAAGGTCGCCGACCCGACTGAGATGTCGCTCGTGACCGGGGATCAACGGGACCTGCACCAAGCGATCGAAGACGGCGGCGTGCTTGGCTGGAGCGATGTGCCGCCGCCGTCATTCCATACCCTCGAACTGCTGCGGGTCAATGACGAATTACAGTTCCGCCGTTGGAATGAGAAGGTATTGCGCCGGCGCGTCGAGGAGACGAAGCGGGCGTGTGAAGCGAAGATCGCCGAGTTGGAGGCAAGCCTCGCCCGGCTTAGCGGAGCGGGGCAGTAAGGCAAGCGCGGCTTGTCGGTGAAGAGCGCAAGCAAGCTTGCGCAGTCCACAGGGGGCGGCATACGAAGCCCGCGACTACGCGCGGCCTGGGAGCCCCTGTTCGCCGAAAGCTGCGCGGCGTCGCTGTTCGAATTGCAGCACGGGATCGGGGATGTAGCGGAGGTCGTCCGGGGGGCGGTATCCGGGTTCGGTGAGGAAGCGGATGAGTTGTTCGCGGAAGACGTCGGGCTGCCAGGTCCAGAGCCAGAGGTCGCGGTCGCGACGGACGTTTTCCTTGAACCTGGCGATTTGGCGGGGGTCTTCGCAGAGCGCGCGGATGGCGGCGGCGAGTTGGTCCTCGTCGACGTAGACTTCGGGCAGGAACATGCGGCCGGATTCGGGGCGGGCGGGTACGACGAGGCCGTGTTCGCCGGGGATTATCCATTGCTTCATCATGTATCCGTCGCTGATGAGCGCGGGGAGGCCGCAGGCGAGGGCTTCGGTGATGGGGAGGCCGAGTCCTTCGCGTTTGGAGGGCCATAGGAGCATGTCCTTGTCGCGGTAGGCGTCGAAGATGTCGGGTATGGTGCCTTGGTGGACGCGGAAGCGTTGGGTGTCGCGGAGGAGGGCGGCGCAATCGTTGCCGTATTGGTCGATGGGGGCCTGGGTGTGGAAATGGAGGACGGCGTTGTTCGGGGCGGCTTTCGCGAAGGCGCGCACGAGGGTGTCGGTGTTTTTTCGGTTGTTGTAGCCGCCCCATCCGGCGACGTGGATGAAGTGGAGGCGGTCGTCTTCGCGGTTGACGGGTGCGGGGACCGCCTCGGGCGGAATTCCCCAGGGTATGAGGAGGAACGGCATGTTCGGGAAGTGTTCTCGAAAGACGTCGCGGGTGTGGAAGGTGACGCCGAGGGCGGCGTCGAAGCGGGCGTACTTGTCGATGTGTTCCCAGCGCATGACGTCGAGGTGCTCGTAGACCATGACGCGAATGCCCGCCGCCTGGAGGGCGTCGACGCGTTTCCAGTCCTTGGGGTGGGCCTCGAAGAAGATGACGAGGTCGAGGGCGTTTGCGCGTGCCCATGCGACGGTTTCTTTTGGGGTGGGGTCGTCGCCGCCGTTGGTGACTCGCGGGTGGGCGATGGGCCCGGAGTTGTCGAAGCGGTGGCTCTCCCATCGGGCGAGCACGTGGGTGCGGATGGCGTCGCTTTCGAGGGCGCGGGCCAATTGGCCAGCGACGAAGGTCACGCCGCGGACGTACCAGATGGAGACGATGCCGACGTTGAGGGTGCGGGCGGGGTCCAGTGGGGGCGGCGGTGCCGCCGTGGGACCGGCCTCGGCGCGGGCACGGAGTTCGGGCACATAGGCGGCGGTCTCGCCGTCGGGTTCGCGGCCCGGCTTGAAGTATTCGGCGACCTCGAAGCCGTCTTCGGCGTAGAGGCGCGCGTCGTCGGGATCGACCTGGGGGCCCCAGCGTCCGACGAAGGTGGCGCGGTTGTAGAGGATGGCGCGGTTGCGGCCTTCGGTCTTGCCTTCGTGGTGGTATACGACGGATGCGGGGGCGTAGAGGAGGCGTTTGCCGCGATTGAAGCGGAGTGCGAAACAGAAGTCGAGGTCTTCGCAGCCGTTGGCGTAGACGGGGTCGAGGCCGCGCAGGGCGATGAAGTCGGCGGCGCGTACGGCGAGGCAGGCGCCGGTCAGGGCCTGGAAACCGCGGGGCTTGTTGACGTAGGGGGCGTCCGCCGGGGCGTTTCGGTAGACGTGGTAGGGGATTTTGCTGCGGTCGGAGAAGACGAAGCCGGCGGCCTGGACCGTGCCGTCGGCGTAGAGGAGCTTCGGTCCGACGGCGCCGACGTCGGGGTCGGATTCGAGGGGCGCGATGAGGGGTTCGAGCCAGCGCGGCGTGACCTCGGTGTCGTTGTTGAGGAGGACGATGTATTCGCCGGTGGTGTTTGCGACGCCGATGTTGTTGCCGAGTGCGAACCAGTAGTTCTCGTAGTTGGTGACGATGCGGAGTTGGGGGTAGTCGCGCGCGAGGGCGTCGAGGCCGCGCTTGGTGTCGTCGTCGCTGCCGTTGTCGACGAGGACGGCCTCGAAGGGCCGTCCGGCGTCGGTGTTGAAGAGGGAGCGCATGCAGGCGCGGGTGAGATCGAGTTGGTTGAATACGGGGATGACGACGGAGACGAGTCGCGGGGTGCGGTTCGGGAGTTCGGCTTCGAGGCGGGGCCAGTCGATGAGGTGCTTGTTGAGGACCTTGAACTTGTAGGCCTGGGGCTCGTCGAGGGTGATCTGGTTGAGTTTCTTCTGGCGGTTGTATACGGCGCCGACGAGCGGTACGGCGACGGGGTCGTAGTGGGAGACGTAGCGGAGTATGAGGTCCCAGTCGACCCAGCGGCGGAGATCGCGGTCGAAGCCGCCGAGTTCGTCGAAGAGGCGGCGGTGGTGCATGAAGATGTTGATGTCGATGAAGTTGTTGCGTTGCAGGGCTTCGAGGTTGAAGTTGCGGCGGCGGAGATAGGCTTTGCCGGCGTCGTCGTGGTCGATGATCCGGAGGGCGGCATAGGCGCAGGGGGCGGCGGTGGTCTTGAGCGCGTGGACCATGAAGAGGAGGTAGTCGTCGAGCCAGTGGTTGTCCGAATCGAGATAGGCGATGAGATCGCCCTTCGCGGCGTGGAGTGCGGTGTCGCGGGCGGCGGATACGCCCTCGTGCTCGATGCGGTGGTAGTGGATGTTGGGGTGCTTTTCCTGGTACGCGGCGACGACCTCGCGCGTGTTGTCCGTGCCGCCGTCGTCTACGATGAGGAGTTCCCAGTTCTTGTAGTCCTGGCGCAGGACGCTTTCGATGGGCTCGTTGATCTTCGCGCCGCGGTTGTAGGTGGGCATGATGACGCTGACGAGCGTGTCCTGGGGCCGGCGGCGTAGTTCGTCGCGCAGGCGCGCGCGCGCCGTGTCGGGCAAGAGGGCCATGCTCTTGGCGCGGGCGCGGTTGGCGCGGGTGCGATCGAGGACCTGCTCGAAGGAGAGTCGGTCCGCGTCGTCGAGGGTATCGGTGCGGGTCTCATCCTCGCCGTCGGCGGCGGACGGGGCGGCGGAACGCGCGCGGCGCTTGCGGCGGCCATGGCCGAGGCCGAAGAGGCCGAGCAGCTTGAGGCCGAGGGTGTTGAAGCGCATGAGGCGGCGGACCGCGGGGTCGTTGCGAAGCGCCTCGATTTCGCGGCGCAGGTCGACGCGCGCGCGGCGGTGTTCCTGGTGGAGGTCATGGACTTGCTTCTCGAAATAGCGCTGCTGGCGCTGTAATTCGGCGACCGCGTCCTGTTGCTGGGCGCGCGCCTGCTCCAATTGCCCCCGCAGGCGGGCGGTCTCCTGGCGCTCGATGGTCAGCGCGTCCTGCGAGTCTTTGATGCGCTGGTTCATGGTGTCGAGTTGTTTGCGCAGGGCGTCGATACGCTCGGCCTTGGCGGCCTGGTCCGCGCGGAGTTCCTGGAGCTTGGACTGGGCGACCTTGAGGTGGGCGTCGCCGGTGATGAGGCTGCTTGCGAGAACCGGCAGGGGCGCTTCGCGGTTCGAGCAGAGGGCCAGGAAGTACTTGGTCGTTTCCGGGCCGTGCATGCGCCAGGGGAGGGGCGTCATGGGCGCGCCGGGCTCGTAACCGACGGTGCTGCACAGGTGCACCTGTTGCCCCGCGACTTGCACGTGGCGGAACCGGGCTTCGAGCAGTTGGCGGAAATCGTCCAGGGTGTACTCGATGACGTGATGGGGATTGACCTTGTCGGCGTCATAGGGGAAATCGATGTTCGGGGTGCTCACCAGCAGGACGCCGTCGGGTTCGAGGAGTTCGCGGACGGCATCGAGCATCTTGAGGGGTTCGGCGATGTGTTCGAGGACCTCGAAACAGGTTACGCAGCCGAATGGGGCGGGGTGCGCGGCCCGGACGCGGTCGACGAGGTCGTCGGCGCAGAGGTCGCCCACGACAAACTGGAGATTGGCGGGCCCGTAGGCGCTTTGGGCGAAGGCGACGGCCTCCTCCGACACGTCCACGCCTACGACTGTGGCCGCGACCTCGGCCAGAAGCGCGGCGCCGTAGCCCGCGCCTGAGCCGAGATCGAGGGCGGCGCGGCCTTGGGCGAACTCGCGCGCGAGCATGTATCGCGTGCGGTGCTCGAGTTCGAGCAGTTCGAGCCCCTTTTTCCCCGGTATGAGGCGCTCACCCGTGTATTCCATCTTTCGGAGCTCCCTGCTTGTCGGCGGTAGCGGAAAAGCAACCCTGCGATTCGAGTACTCTATCGTATCGCGGCGCGGGCCCTCCAGTCACGGAACCGGGCCGTCTCGCGGGGTGTCAGCGGGTCTTGCCGCCCAGCAGCGCATGGTACGCGAGTTCGAGCCGATCGCACAGGGCCGCCGGACTGAAGCGGCGGAGGTAGAGGCGGCGCGCCGCCTCGCCGTGGACGGCGTCGGATGCGCGGAGGCAGCCCAGCGCTCGGGCCACGGTCTCGGCGCGCGCCAGATCCACCGGCAGCACGGCGCGGTCGCGCGCGAATTCGGCGAATATGCCCTTTGGCGCCGCGAGCACCGGTACGCCCGCCGCGAGGAAATGCACGAGCGCCGGGGGGATGGCCGCGTATCGGGCGGTGTGGTCGTCGTTTCCGGCGTAAAGCACGGCGTCCGCGATTGCCGCGGCCTCGATGGTGTCCCTGGGGGTCAGGACTTTCCATCCCGCGTTTGTCGTGGTTGAGAGCGGACCCGTAAGTGACGATGAATCAGAGTCGTTCGTGAGTACCGCGAGGACGCGGTCGCGGCTGCGGAATCCCGCGCGCGCGCGAAGTGATGCGCGTTGCCGGAGCGTTTCGGAGACGGACTCGGTATCCACCGGAAAGCCGCTGTCGAACGGCGCGACGCGGCGGTCCGCGCCGCCGGTCGTGTGGCGTGGGGAACACCTGTCGGGTGAGGGCGGGGATTGCTCCCATAGCACCGGCAGATCGGGCGACGCCTCGGTCGCGATCATGCAGGCGCGGTCACCGAGGGCAAGTGCGAAATCCGCGTCGTGAAGCGCCTCGGTGGCGGCGGGCCGCGCTTCTTCTTCGCCGCCCGGCAAGAGGACTGCTTGGCCGCTCTTGCCGTGGGCGGACCACGCGCGGACCACCGCGTACGCCTTTTGGGCCGCGTCCTTGTCCGAAGCGAAGGCGAGCACCGCGAGTGCGCGGTCTTCCCGGCGGTCGTGGCGCGCGACAGCTGCGTCATAACAGGCGCGCCGTCTCGCGCGGATGGATGCCGTGGTTCGCGCGTTGAGGCGGCGCTGTTGCGAGATTTGGGCCACGGCGGGGTTGCGGACATAGAGGGCGAGGGGCAAGTCCACGAAAATGGGCGATTCCCGGAAGAGGTAACGGAGCAGCAGGTCCCAATCCTGCAACTTCGGCAGGTCCGCCGTGAAGCTACCCAAGGTCTCGGTTAGTGCAAGGCGATGGAAGAACGTGTTGAGGTCAATGAAATTGTGGCGCGCCAGGCGCTCGTAACTGAAGGCGCGCGGGGGCCATGGCCGGAGGCGCGGTCCCGCCTCGCCGCCGAGGGTCACGTCCGTATAGTCCGCATAGGCGGCCATCGCGGCGGGGCGGTCCGCCATGACGTTGCACATGACTTCGAGATACGCCGGGTGCCACAGGTTGTCGGAATCGAGGTAGGCCACGTACTCGCCGTGCGCCCGCGCAAGACCCGCATTGCGCGCCGCGGCCGCGCCTTCGTGCCGTAACGAAATCCACCGCACCCGTGGATCGCCGATGGCCGCCACGACCGCCGCGCTGTCATCCGTGCCGCCATCGTCGCAGACGAGCAGTTCCCAGTGGGGCCACGTCTGATCTCGCACGGAGCGCACCGCGTCCGGCAGAAGGGCCGCTCTGTTGAACGTGGGCATAATGACGCTCACAAGGGGTTCGGCGCCGGGCGTCCACGTTCTCGCCATCAAGGGGGCCAGCACGCCGGGCGTCGCGTCCAGCCGTGCGCGCAGCGCCACGGAATTCGTGCGGGCGGCAATGTCCGAGAGACGTTCGGCGAAGAGCGTGTCGCGGCAGTGTGCTTGGAATCTGGTCAGCGCCGCCGCCGCGCCGTCTTGCCAACCGGCGGCTGCAAGGTCCTCCACGGCCACGCAGTCCCAGAGGGCGGCCTCGTCCAGCACGACCCGGGCATCCTCGGACGGCAGGTGGAATTCCGCCTTTGCGAGCCGCAGTCGCCCGGCGACGCGGCGCAACATTACCCCGAGCCGCCACCAGGGGCCGCGATCCCAAGCGTCAAGGCACGCCCCGAACAGCGTCAGGCATTCCCGGGCTGAGGCGGTCACCGCCGCATCGCCGGCGTCCAAATCCGCGGCGTCTTGTGTGGGCTTCGCGAGGTCTTGCGCGAGGGCGGACTCGAAGCGCGCGAATGCCGCGCGGGCGTTGTTCAGCGCGTCGGTACGGGGCATCATGCGCAGGGAGAAGCCCAGTCGCGCCCAACGGTGTTGCTCGAAGGCGGTCATGGCCGCGGCCAGTGCTTCGAGCCAAGCCGCATAGCGGGCGCGGTCGAGGGCATGCCGGACCGCCGCGGCGCGGTCCTGGTTTGTGGTGTGCGCCCTGCTCAAGAAATCGACTGTGGGCATGGTCGACCCGGCAACACCGCTTCCGATCATTCTGGGGAACTCCGTACCGCGGCCCCGTTACGCATCATTGCCGCACATCACGCCTCCGGGCGGCGCGTCTAGGGTTCGCACACCACCCGAAAACCGACGCGGGGACTCGAGGTGTTCTCGGATAGTCCCGCGCGGAACGCGCACCGCAGCGACATGGCCGTCGAGTTCGCGGAACCGCCGCGAATGACGCGGTAGCCGATGGTCGGCGTCCGTTCCGCCTCGCCGTAGGGGGCATAGAGATCGTCGCACCATTCCCACACGTTGCCGAGCATGTCGTGGAGGCCCCAAGGATTTAGCGCAAGCTGGCCCACGGCGCGCGGGAGACCGTCCGGCACGTTCGCGCGACACCAACTGTGCTCCGTCAGCGCGGCTGGGGCCTCGCCGAAATAGAACGTCGAATCCGTTCCCGCGCGGCACGCGTACTCCCACTCGGCTTCCGTCGGGAGGCGACAGCGCATGCCCGCGCGAACGCTGAGATTCTTCAGGAACCCCTGGCATTCCTCCCAAGTCATCGACGCGGCTGGTTTTGCCATTTCCTCGGCGCCCAGTTCGCTGGTCCGCGCCGTGGCGCCCTGCACGTCGATCCACTGTCCCCACGTTACCTCGGTCTTGCTCATCCAGAACCCGCTGTGAAAACGGCGCTCGACCACGGGCTGCTCATCGGCGAACCACTCGGGTAAGCCTCCCAGTCGCGCCGCCGTCTCTTCGGCGTTCGTCGTCGAGCCTTGCATGTAAGCGCCCGGCGGAATCCAGACGAAATCGATGCCGCCCAGGGTTTGTGTGGCGCCCGGCGCGGGCGAGTCGGCCCGAGCCGAGGGGCGCGTCTCGGTCGCGTCGGGGCCGGTCTCGGTCGCGTGCCGCCCCCGGTCGCCGCACGATCCGGCAACCAGCGCCGCCGCCACGGCAAGCAGATACAGCGCTTGCGCGCGTCCGCCGCGGAACGGCGAAGCCGGCCTCCAGGTCTCGCTGTTGTTCATGCGGTGCATAAGGCGCCTTATGTAAAGGACATACCCATACGGCGCCGTGGGTATGCTCAACCCACGTGCGTATCCGAAAAAGCGGGAATCTTGTGCCCGCCAGCCGTGCCAACATGTTCGATCATGGCATGAAACCCTCGGATAGTGCAATGGGCCGCGATGACTGCGGTATCGCCCTCGATTGTCTCCTCGGTACGTTCGGCGAGCGCCGCGCCGCGGCAGTCGCGCGGTGACGGCCCGCGTGGATTCCTGTACAATCCCGCTGGTTCGGATGAGGAACGCGGAAGGTGGGAACATACGACGCATGGATGCGCGCGGGGCGGTTCGCGCTGATCGCGCTGGTTCTATGGTTCGGGGCGGGTTGTGCGCGGTCGCGCCCCGAGCACGCGCCGCCGGTGCCGCCCGTGCCCGTGTACGCGCCGCCCAACATGTGGCCGGTGCCGGTTGTGGGGCCGCGCGTCACGTCCGAGTTTGGCGACCCGCGGGGCGGCGGCCGTTTCCACGCGGGCATCGACATCGGCGTGCCGCTGGATACGCCCGTGATGGCGACGGCGGACGGCGTGGTGACGTTCGCCGGGACGCAGGGCAGTTACGGGACCCTCGTGGTTCTGCGGCATCGCGCGCCATTCGATACGGCCTACGCGCATTTGAGCGCGGCGGTGGTCTGCGTGGGACAGCAGGTATTGCGCGGTCAGGTGATTGCGCGGTCGGGATGCAGCGGGAACGCCACGGGGCCGCACCTGCATTATGAGGTCCGCGTCGACGGCAGGGCGGTGAATCCGCGGCCGTACCTGCCGCGATAGGCCGAACTGTGGAGAGAGATCGTATGGCATCGGAGCCGGAACAGGAACTGATCGAGACGCAGCGGGCGCTCGAAGGCCGCTGGGGCGTGAAACCGCCGCTCGTGACGGACGAGGCCTTGAATCGCCGGTTGCTGCTCGAAGCGTTGGCCGAACGCATCCGCTACCTGTTCGAGCACGATTACAACCGCCTGCTCACGGGGTTATACCTGCTGGACGTGAACGAGTCGCAGTACCAGGCCGCGTTGGCGCGGCCCGACCTCGATGCGAAGGCGTTCGCGCTGGCGGAGATGATTCTCGAACGCGAGACGCGCCGGGTGCTCACGTGGTTGAAGTATGCCTCGAAGCGCGCGGCCGATGCCGCGCCGCCGATGCTCGAGGAGCACGACGACCGCTGAGCGAGGGAAAATGAAAAGGCCCCCGTCGCGGCGGGGGCCTTCCCGGGTTACTCGGCTCGAAATCAGAACTTGATCTGCGTGTCGAAGTAGATGTAGTCCATGTCGTCGTCATCGGTGCCGGCGAGCAATTCGTGGCCGTTCTTGAGCACGAAGCTGCCGTCGCGGACGCCGTCGCCGGTGAAGAGACGCTCCCAGCCGATACGGACCCACCAGTCTTTCGAGTACTTGTAGAGCAGCCAGGCGTGGGCCATGTAGCCGATGTCGTCCGCGGCCTCTTCCGTCCAGAAGCTGAGGGTGGGCGCATAGGGCACGTGATAGCCGCCGAGGCGGAAGCCGGCGGGCCAGTGGAACGGGTCGTTTATGCCGAAATAGGCGAGGTTGAGTCCGAGCGTAACGGCGTCGGTGATTTGGGCCGTGGCGCCGGCGCGCACTTGGTGGAAGTTGGTCATGGCCGACGCGCCGCCGAGGATGTCGATGTTGGCGCTGTACCAGACGCCGGAGAAGATGCGGTTGAAGGCGAGGCTCGTTTCGGGCTTGTCGAAGGGGTTCAGCCAGTCCCAGAACGAGATATCGCGGTTGTCGTCGCCGGAGAAATACGCGCCGCCGACGTAGACCCGGGGCTTCATCTTCGTGTCGGCGAAGGTGTAGCCGACCTCGAAGTCGGCGCCCCAGGCGTCATAGTTGGCGCGGTTGTCGGCGTAGAAGGTGAACGGCGTCTGGGTATAGAGCGTGAAGACGCCCGTGGTCGGGTTGAAGAGGTAAGGCATCGCGCGGCCCCACTGATAGGCAAGTTGCAGGTCGTAATCGAAGTTGCCGGCCTTGCCGTCGAGGTGGAGGCCCAACGTTTGCAGGTAGGTCGAATCGTAATCGTCGAGGCCGACTACGCCTTCGACCCATTCCCAGAACAGGCCGCGGTTGGTGAGGCGGATGTCCGTGCCGTCGTGCAGCAGCAAGTAGTATAGTTCGATGGTAAGATTATCGATTCCCTTGTACGCGCCCCAGACGCCGTAGAAGTCGATGTCGTCATCGCCGAAGGCGGTGAAACGCTCGGCGAGCTTGGTCCACCACGCATCGACCGTGAAATCCTCGTGAGCGTAAGTGGCGCGGACGCCGTCGTAGGAAATGCCGAGGGTGGGCGAAACGCGGCTGCCGACGAGCCAGCTCTCGCCGAAGATCAGTTCCTGCCGGCCCACGCGCAGCGAGACCGGGTAGCCGAACATCTCCTTGGCCTCGATATAGGCCTGGAACACCTCGACGTCGTCGCCGGTCCAGGCGCGGCTGTCGACGCCGGTGATGTAGTTCGAGCGGAACTCATTGCCGAGGGCGTTGGTCTCGCCCCAGAGGCCCCAGGACTCGAACTCGATGAAGGCCGTGACCTGGTCCGTGAAGTCCGCCGTGATGTTCAGCGTCGTGCGTTGCTCGACGAAGGTGCGGTCGGAGCCGCGATTGTCCGCGTCGTAAACACTGGTCAGGCCGAACAAGCCGAGTGCGCGTTCGGGTACGGTTGCGGTGGGAAACCGCAACTCGCGTCCGATGCCGGTAGTTACGCCGTTGCCGAAGTAGCGGCCCCGAATGCGGATTTCGCCACCGATGTCGACATTCTGCAAGTCGGCGAGGGCCGATGCCATGAGTGTGAGTGCAAGTGCACCAATGATAAGTCCGCGCATACTGGTTCCCTCCGGTAACACCCCGATTCTTCCAAAAACAGCCCCGACCGGCGGGCCTACGCTCCCGCCGACGTTCCTAATCATAGCGAATGACCGACCGGTAAGTAAAGGATCTTAACGGACAGTTGTCAGCTAGGCCCCGTCGACGCCGTTACGAGGCTACTTGATCCAGCAGGCGTTGCACCGCGTCGCGATGCGGCATGGACGGTTGCGCGCCCGGGACGGTGGCGGCAAGGGCGCCCGCGGCATTGGCGAAACGGAGCGCGGGCCGTTTGGGCAGCGCGTTCCAAGCCAGCGCGAGGGCGGCGGTGAATGCATCGCCCGCAGCGGTGGTGTCAACAACCTCGACCTTGAAGGCGGTGGCGTAGATTTCCTCGTCGCCGAGGTAAAGCGCGCCGCGCGCGCCGAGTTTCATGACTACCTCGGGGGCGCCCGCCGCGCGGAGTTGCTCGGCGGCCCTGCGGGCATCGTCCAGCGACGCCACGGCGATTCCGGTCAGGGCCTCGGCCTCGGTTTCGTTCGGCGAGACGAGGTCGGCCTTCGCGAGCAGGGCCGCCGGAACGGCCTGTGCGGGTCCAGCATCGAGGACCGACAGTACGCTGTGCTTGCGCGCGATATCGAGCGTCTTCTCGACGGTGATCAAGGGGATTTCGAGTTGCAGCAGGACGGCGTCCGCGCCGGCGATCAATGGCTCGATCTCGATGATGTCCTCGGGTAGCAGGCCGGAGTTCGCGGCGGGCGTCACGACGATTGCGTTCTGGCCCTCGTCCGCTACGAGGATAACGGCGGTCCCGGTAGGTTCCGTCGGGTGGGTCTTGAGATAGGTGACGTCCACCCCGGCGTCCGCGAGCCCCTGGCGCTGCATGGCGCCGAAGGCGTCGTGGCCTACACATCCGATAAACGTCGTCTTCGCGCCGAGTCGCGCCGCGGCGACGGCCTGATTCGCGCCCTTGCCGCCCGTGACGGTCATGAAGGAGCGCCCGATGAGCGACTCGCCGGGCTTGGGGCAGCGATGCACGCGCGTGACAAGGTCGATATTGGCGCTGCCAACGACGACGATTTCTCGTTCAGGCAAGTTCATGCGGAAGTCCTCGATGTACCGACCGCTTTCTCCGGCCACGACGCATAGTACACCCTTCGCGGAGGCTTTCCGAAATTCGCGGCGATACGTTCTTGTGGGACGCTCCTCGGAAGTGCTAAAAGAAGACTTTGGATTACGTCAGCGTCCTGATGAGTCGGGGGACATTGCCATGAAGCGCGTAAGCAGTACGGCGCGAGGGTTCACGCTAATCGAGTTGTTGGTGGTGATCGCCATTATCGGAATTTTGGCGGCGATATTGCTTCCGGCGCTGGGCCGCGCGCGGGAAGCGGCCCGGCGGGCCTCGTGCGCGAATAACCTGAAGCAGATCGGCATCGCCCTGAAGATGTATGCGAGCGAAGAACCGAGCCGGCGGTTTCCGCCCCGGATGATCCGCGATGTATTCGGTCGACTCTCGGACACAATGATTTTCAACGGGCCTTCATTGAGTCCCGAGTACCTTACCGATCTCAACGTAGTCTGGTGCCCGTCCTGGTATGGTGACGGCAGCGTGACCCCGCTGCAACGCTATGACGAGGGCACGCGCAAGGATGGCGCACTCCTCGGCAATCGCAACGGGCTCATCGAGCCCGCGGAGTTGGTGAAAGCGCCATACAACTACACGGGCTGGCTGTTTATGGATTCCGTGAATATCCTTGGGCCGAAAGCGGGCGCCGCGGGAACCGGCCCGGGCGGACGGTTCGAGAAGCCGGATTACAAGAACACGCCGCTCGGCGAGCTTGCGCAGGCCAATATCGACACGGACGGCGCGGCCTCGGACGAAGACTTCGTGGTTTCCGCCGCCCTGGCGGGGACGCAAGTGGGCGACGGCGACACGATCTACCGGCTTCGCGAGGGCATCGAGCGGTTCATGATTACGGACGTAAACAATCCGGGCGCCACCGCGATTGCGCAAAGCCTTGTGCCCATGATGTGGGACCACCTCACGCCCCAGATCGCGGGATCGGGCCACGTGCCTGCGGGAATGAACGTGCTGTACATGGACGGCCACGTCCGCTGGGCGGCGTATCCTTCCGATACGCCGTGGATGGTCACGATTGACGGGCCGCGCATCCTCGGGCGCTATGACCGCCCCTTCGTGCCGTGAAGCGGCCCAATTACGGGTGCAGCGCGGCCAGGATTTCGGGAAGTCGTTCCGCGGCTTTGGTGGACACGACGAGAGCGACCGTCGCTTCCGTCCGCCCGCCGAGGCTGGCCCAGTCGGTCAGTGCGCTGACCTGCACGCCGGTCGAGGCGTAGGCCCGAAACCGCCAGTCGCGCGGAACCTCTTCGAGGGTGAATTGCCCCGAAGCGTCGGTCAGCGCCGCGCCCCGCAGCACGTCCGCCCCGTCTTCGCCCTCGACCGGCTCGACGACGTAGAAGACGGCGGCTCCTTCGAGAGGGCGTCTGTCCGCGGCGACCGCGTGGAAGGTAACGCGGCCCTTGCCCGCGCCGGGTCTCAGGACAAAGTTGGGGCCGACGGCGTCGCGGTCCGGCTGCACCGCCAGTACTGGCGCGGGAACGGCCTCGATGGCGAAACCCGCCGCGTCGCGCACCGCGACGCGGTATTGCCCCGGAACGAGCCCGCGCAACTGGTAATACCCGGCGTAATCCGTCTTGGCTTGAATGCTCGAGGCGGCGGTCCGGGCCATGACCGTAACGTTGGGGACGCCGGCGCCGGTCTCGTCGGTCACCCGGCCGCGGGCGAACTCGGCGCGCATCACCTCGAGGGTCTGTCGCGCGACGCCGCCCGCGCCGGCGCGCATTTCGATGCACGGCGATCCGGAGGCAAAGGCGAAGCGGTCGGTGTCCAGCGCGACGCGATACACGCCGGCGGGCAGGTTCGCGAACGTGAACTCGCCGTTAATGTCGGTCTTGGTCCGCCGTGTCATCAGCGGATAGGTGATGGCCTCGAGCCGGACCGGCAAGTTGGCGGCGGGGCGGTCTTCCTGGACATGCGACAGTACGCCCGCCACCCCCCCGCTTGGTTCGACGGAGATAACGGCGTTCGTCGTTCCCGCGTGGATGGCCTGGGAAACCCAGGCGCCGTAGCCGGGGGCGTTCACGATGAATTTGCAGGTATCCGGCACGTGCGTAAAGAGAAACCGGCCTGTGGCGTCGGTTGTCTCGGGTAGAAACGAGAGCCAGGAAGCGGACGTAGTATCGACGGGGCACGGGAACACCATCGCGTCGGCGATGGGCGCGCCTTCCGCATCGACGATGGCGCCGCCGAGCACCTGCGCGGGCCGCAACTCGAGCACGCCGTCCCAGACCAGGTGTGTCTCGTCGAAGAGCACGGCGGTGATCGCGAGTTGCTGCGCGCTCCATGCCCGCACGATGAAGTCGCTTTTCGGCAGGTGCTTGAACTCGAAATAGCCACGATCGTCGGTCTGTGCGCGCCAAGGCGTAACCGGCCAGGGCAACGAAGGGTAGCCGTCGAGATTGACGCCGTCCGCCAGGGGGCGCAAATCAAGCGAGACGGCTACGCCGGGAGCGGGTCGCCCGCCCTTGGTGACGACGCCACGGACCATGCGAATCCCGAGGTCCGGCATTGGGACCTGCGCGGAGCGGGCCTCCTCGAGGGCGCGCGCGCGGGCCGCAAGTTGATCGCCGATGGTGAGATCGCCTTGCTCGAGTCTTGCGAGCGCGCTGGCGCGTGCGCTCGGGTCGATTTCGAACGGCACGTCATGGTTGATGCGAAAGGCAGCCCACACTTCGATGACCAAGGCCGCCACAAGCACGACGATCACCCAGCTTCGCATACCCTAACCCTTTCACCTCAAGACGCGGCGTCGTTATACCGCGCCGTCCGGCCCGGCATCAAACACGCCCGAACCGCGCCGCGCGCGCCGTTGCGCGACCGCGCCGCTAACCGTTTATTCCCGAGAACACCCTTCGCGTTCAGAGACACCATAATACCATGTTCCGGGCTGATTGCGCGCCGGGTTGACAGGCCGTCAGCGCCCGTCTACCATGCGGAGACCCATCGGGAGCGTCGCGCTGGCAGAGGGAATCCGTATATGTTGGGAATTGGTCTTTGGGACTGGCTGGCCTTGGCTGCATATTTGGTCGGCATCACCCTGCTCGGGGTCTGGACCGCCAGAAAAGTCCGGGACACCTCGGATTTCTTCATCGCGGGCCGCCGATTCGGCAAAACCTTCATGGTCTTTTTCAGTTTCGGCGCGGGCACGAGCGGCAATGACGCCGTCGGCGTATCCTCGAAGACGTTTACAAACGGGATTTCGGGCATCTGGTATCAATGGCTTTGGCTGTTCTGCACGCCGTTCTATTGGATTATCGCGCCGGTGTTCCGGCGGATGCGCGCGTTGACGACGGGCGACTATTTCGACGCCCGCTACGACGGCGGCGTGGCCGGGCTATACACCGTGGTGGGCATCCTGACATTGACGGTGAACATCGGCGTGGTCAGCCTGGGCGCGGGCGCAATGATCGAGGCGTTGACCGGCGGGGCGATCCCGCGCTTCGCGGGCATTCTTGGGATGACCGCCCTGTACGTGACCTACGGCATGGCGGGGGGGCTGGGCGCGGCCATCGTCACCGACTTCATCCAGGGCATGCTCACGATTGTGCTTTCCTTCATCCTGCTGCCGTTCGCGCTGCATGTGGTTGGCGGCTTCACGGGCTTGCGCGAGCGCATCGC
>Ga0116142_10003318_pt1 | contig 16282 bp, 15 predicted proteins | sample AD_UKC033_MetaG_FD_89785 | JGI IMG/M metagenome (GOLD analysis project Ga0116142, IMG submission 89785) | Active sludge microbial communities of municipal wastewater-treating anaerobic digesters from USA - AD_UKC033_MetaG | ecosystem: Engineered > Bioreactor > Anaerobic > Digestate | place: USA... | reverse complement strand
GGGCCGACCTGGAGAACGCGGACCTGCGCGACGCTGACCTGACAGGAGCAATTCTGAAGGACGCCAGGTGGAACGGCGCCTATGTCAAGCTCCCAGGAGTCGACTGGACCTAGGGCCATTTCCGAGCACCGAGCCCCTCACCGCACCGCAAGGCCAAAGAGGCGCCTCTGAGCGACGCACCACGCTCCAACGGTAGGGAGTGGGCTGGTCCCTCCTGCTCCCCGGCTATCGCTGTCGGCGCTCCGTCTCAGGCGTCGGCATCCTCGGCAGGAGCCGCACCGTTCGCTCTGCCCGTTTGATGGTTGCCCGTGTCGGGCTCCCAGGACTCCGGTTCAGCATCCAGAGCTCCCGGCCGGGCCTCAGGCGGCATCCATCGTTCGAGCACCTCGCGCAACCGTTCCCGCGTAACCGGCTTGCTGATATAGTCATCCATGCCACAATCCAGGCACTTCTGACGGTCCTGCTCCGTGGAGTAAGCGGTCAGCGCGACGATGGGAATGTGGCGTCCGCCAGGGCCCGCGCTCTCGCGCAGGGCTCGAGTGGCCTCAAAGCCGTCGAGTTCTGGCATCTGGCAATCCATGAGGATCATCGCATACGCGCTCGGCGCCACCGCTACGGCATTCACCGCCTGGCGGCCATCGGATACTGTGTGGGCGCTGTACCCAAGGCGCTGCAGTTGTAGCAGCACCATCGTCTGCGTGGTCGGATTGTCCTCCGCCAGGAGGATCAGTCGCGGTGCCGGTGCAGTTGATGCTTCCGCCAGCCGGGTCGTCCGCACTCGAGGCAACCCCAGCGTGACATCCACGAGACTGTTGAAAAGGGTGGGCGGATCCACCGGGGTCGGAAGAACCGACTTGAACAGCTCGCGCAACGGGGCCCCGTGAGGCGTATCCATATGCGGATTCGCCAGCAGAACCAGACTGGTCGACGACAACGAGGCTGACTGGGCGAGCAGTTGCTGCAGCGCAAAGGCGTCGGCGAGCGGCGGGTCATGCGCAACCAGGACAACGTCGTAGGGTTTGCTCGCGCCTGCTGCATTGGCCAGCAGCGAGCGTGCCCCTTCGTGTCCGCCGACCGACTCGGTCTGCATTCCCCAGGAGGTAAGGTGTCCCGAGAGCATATGCGCCTCATCCGGATCGCGGTCGACGATCAGAACGCGCAGGCCGTGCAAGTCCGGCTCGAGAACGGCCAGGTCCGGCGATGACGATGGCTGGAAGTTGGCCGTGAACCACACCGTGGTACCCTCGCCCACCTCGCTCTGCATGCCGATCTGGCCACCCATCAGCTCTACCAACCGCTTGGATATGGCCAGCCCGAGACCTGCCCCGCCGTGTTTGCGCGTCGTAGAGCTGTCGCCCTGGCTGAACGGCTCAAACAGCCGGCCCTGGACGGCGGCCGGGATCCCTACTCCGGTGTCCTTGACCTCCACACGCAGTGTCACGTGTTGAGCTCCCTGGCTTTCGAGAACGGCGTGGATCAGTACTGTGCCCTGTTCCGTGAACTTGCAGGCATTGCCCACCAGGTTGACCAGCACCTGCTTGAGCCTGGCCGAGTCGCCTCTCAACCACGAAGGTATCTCCGGCGCAATCTGGGTCAATATCCGCACGTCTTTGTCGCGCAGACTTGGCCCAACCAGGTCAATGACTTCCTCGACCAGCCCCAGCATCTGGAAATCCTTCGGCTCCAGCTCCAGCCTGCCTGCTTCCATCTTGGAATAGTCGAGAATGTTTTCGATCATCGAGAGCAGACTGTTGGTCTGTTGCAGCACCACGCGCGCAAAGTCGCGCTGCTCGGGCTTGAGTGGCATGTCCAGCAGCAGCTCAGTCATGCCGACAATGGCATTCATCGGCGTTCGCACTTCGTGGCTCATCGTGGCCAGGAACTCGGATTTCAGCCGCGAAGCATCGAGAGCCTTGTCGCGGGCCTGCACCAGCTCGGTAATGTCTTCTGCGGCCAGCAACACGCCCCAGGACGTCGGCGTCGCTCTCGCATGCCAGAAGCGCCCTGCCAGTTCAGCCTCTGCGTCCCAGACCGCGCCCGAGTCCAGTGCTTGCGTAATCGTTGTCCAGAACTGGCTCTGCTCCAACGCTGGCACCGCCTCAAGAGCGTTCCGCGAGACCAACTCTGACGCAAGCTGTCCGGTGAGCGCGGCAAAGGCCTCATTGCAGTAGAGGATCGACAGGTCTGGACGAAGTGCCAGTAGTGGGCTGCGAATGCTATCCAGCAGCCCGCGATGCTTCAGCTCGCTGCTCTTCAGCGCCTCGTTCTCTTCCTTCGAAGTGGTAATGTCCTCCAGCGCTTCCTGAACGGACTGCACGTTCCCCAGCGAGTCCGTGTCGGCTCTCAGGGTGCAGCGCAACCACTTGATCTCGCCGTCTGGCACGACCAGGCGACATTCAAAGGCCTTCTCCGACGATGACCCGTCCACCGCAGCCAGGTCACCGAGTTGCTGCTGGTCCCCTTCTGCGATTGGCAGCTCCGGATTGAACTGCGTGCCCACCAGCTCCTCTGGTGTCTTCCCGAACAAGCCCGCGTAGGCCGGGCTGACGTAGATGACGGTTCCTTCCTTATCGCGACGGCAGAGCATCGCCCCCTGGTCTTCCAGCACTGCGTTGCACAACGCGAGCTGCTCGGCCTGAGCAGTGACAGCGCAGGCCCGCTCGTAGGCCGCCACCGTCTGATTCGCCAGCCCAGTCACCAGATGCATGTCCGCTCGGGCAAAGTCCCGCTCGCTCCTCCGGTTCGTTGCCATAAGCAGACCCAGGACTCGTTCTCCTGCAGCCAAAGGCGCGATGATCTGCGACCCAATGTCCTTTTCGGCCCGTCGACGCTGCTCCTGCGCTGTCTCGCGAGGATCGGCAGCGCTTTTGGCCGTGAGGATCGGTTGGTTGTGTTCAACCACCCAGCCAGGCAGACCGGCGGTCAACTCGGCAAGAGCGGGCGCCCCCTGGCCGGCGGGCTCAGGCGGCGTCCGGGCCCAGTCCGCGACCGAGGTCATCCCTGGTGCAAAGGTCACCACGGTCACGCCAGAGGCAGGAAGGGCACGAGACACCGTCTCGGCGGTAACCTGGAGTACCGCGTGCGGGTCGTTGGGCGATATGAGAGAGCGTGCGGCCATGTACAGCCGCTCCGTCCGCGCCAGAGCGGCCATCACCTCTTCCGTGCGGTGGCGGGTCGTCGCGTCCTTGAGCATCATCATCCGCCCTGACGCGCGACCCCGCGCCCCGTATAGGGGCACAACGTGCAGGTCGTACGACCGGGCCGAGGCTCCGCTACCCACAGTGACCGCCGCCTCAGCCGGACGCACCCCCTCTAGAACGCGCACCAGGTCCGAGTCCGGCATCAACTCTGAGAGCGGCCTGCCCGTGGCGGTGGTAGGCACGAGTCCTGTTGCTCGTTCGGCGGCAGGGTTGAGGTGGGCCAGACGGTTGGCCGAATCAACCACCAGAACCAGGTCCGTAGACCCGCCGAAAACCGCCTGAGCGGCTGGGACGAGCAACCCCGAGAACCGGTTCTGCACCTGGGCAAAGAAGAGGATCGCGCAGGAAGCAAACAGCGCAACTGGCGTCAGCTCGACTCCAGCCTGAGGCAAGACGCGCATGACAGACAGGTATTTGGCCAGCCATGGCAGCGCCGCCGCCAGCAACAGTGCTGAGCGCGAACCCAGGATCGACCGCTTCGACTTGAATAGCCACGATACGAACAGCAGTGTGGCGACAGCACAGAGCCCATATCCGTAGATGCTGTGAACCAGCCCCCACAGCCCCGGCGAAGCCACCAATGTGGGCCTGGGTGAACCCACCAGTTCCAGCTTGCTCCACATATAGTGTTTGCTTTCGTTGGTCAGGATGGCGGCAGCGGTAATCAGCGGTTCTACCAGTACCAACAATCGAAGCGGACGAGTAAGCAGCCGGACTCGACCGGTGTACTGAAGAACCAGCGCCATCCCGGCAACTGGCACAATCGATGCCAGCAGTGCCCCAACCCCAAGCCAGAAAGTAGCCACATCCAGGGTTCCGCTGGTACGTCTCAGGACCTCAGCCACGGCCCAGAGCCCCGCCGCAGCGGCCAGCGCCACCGGCGCCGGCGTCGACAGTACCGGCCGCCTTCGGGCCGCCGCCACGGCCAGGACCAGCGACAGAGCCGCGCTTGCAAGCAACAAGAAGGAGGCGTATTGGAGCACTGATTCCCCTCCCCATCGAGACTGGGTATTCTGGAGCGATGATATCGCCCTTTGAAGGACTCGTCAAGTCCAGCGGTGAAAGGCAGACGCTCCGCAACAAAATGTGAACATTCGGTGACTTGACAGTTGCTTTGTTGTTGCCTAGAATCTGTTGTACGAGTTCTCCGTCCTGATAGGTGAGCAACCGCTGCGACATTCTTGGGCTGCGCAGAAGTGGTTGCTGTCGGTCTGCGCCGCAAGACGCTGCCAAGGCGTCTGATCGGCGGTGTATTCCCGCCCCGGGCGGTCAGAGGCGGGCCATTGATGGAGGGAATATGGCACAGCACACCGAGCCGAGACTCGTGCTAGTCGTGGACAGTGAGCCCCTCACCCGGGTGGCCGTGATGGAGGCCATCCAGAGCTGCGGCGACGGCTACACGGTGGAATGGGCTGGCGACGGCCGGCATGCCTGGTCCATGCTTCGCCGTGGCGCCTACTTGCTCATTCTGATCGATGCTGATACCCCTGGTCTCGCACTGGCCGAGTTCGCCCGCGCAGCCCGCAGTACTTCCCCTGGAGCAAGACTCCTCGTGATTGGCCGATCCAGCCCGGCCGAGCTGCGGGAAACAGCGCAAAGGTGGAAGCTGGACGGGTACCTGGCCAAGCCCTTCTCCCTCAGCGCCGTGTACGAACTGCTGGCCCCGTCCGCCGGCTCTGTGAGCGAGCCAGACACTGCACCCGCCGCCCGGGCAGAACCTGCTCCGGAGGCGGTCAGCCAGACGCCGGCCAGCCTCCCCGCCGAGCAGCCTGCACCAACTGCTCCTGGCACAACTCCGCCGGCACCGCTGCCCAACACACACGACATCCTTCTGCGGCTCCTGGGCGATACCAGGGCGCGCTGCGTTCTGCTCATTACCGCTGCGGGCTACCCGGTAGATTCTGCCGGTCAAACCTACGGGCTGCACTTGCCGACCCTGGGTGCATTGATCGCCGCCACCTACTCGGCTGCGGCAGAGTTGGCGTCCCAGCTGGGTAACCCCTCGGACTTTCGCGCCAGTCACCACCAGGGCCCGGACACCGATATCTACACCTACGAGGTCAACAAGGACCTTTTGCTGGCCACCGTGTTCGGTGAGGAGAGTCAGGCCGGAGCAGTATGGCTCTTTGCCAAACGAGCTGCCGCAGCACTCAACGAGCAACAGACCAAAGAACCGCAGCCGATTTCTCTGGGGGCGGAGCTGGCCCAACAGCTTGAGGCTCAGATCGACAGCCTGTTCAACAACGGGCCGACCAGCGGCCACGGCTAGTCTCGTACTGATGGTCACTCTCGCTTCGCGAGCTCGAGCTATGCCCGTAATAACCAGCGGCCCTGGGGAGCACCACCGCAGCCATGTTCATTAACTCCAGGCAGCGCGAACTGAATATGAAGATCGTCTACTACGGCTCAGCGTTGAGCGGCAAGACGACCAATCTGCAGTACATCCATGAACGGACCAACCCGAGCATGCGCAGCGACCTGATCTCTCTCAAGACGAGAGCGGACCGAACCCTGTTCTTCGACTATCTCCAGCTCGACCTGGGAGAGATCAAGGGGCTTCGACCGAGGTTCAGTCTGTACACGGTCCCCGGCCAGGTCCACTATGCGTCCACGCGCAAGCTGGTGCTTCAAGGGGCAGATGGTCTGGTCCTGGTGGTAGACTCACAGCGCCACCGGCTGCCCGACAACTTGCGCACCTGGATTGAGCTGCAGAGGCTGGTTGACAAGATGGGCCGCAACATCCAGGATTTTCCGCTGGTGGTGCAGTTCAACAAGCAAGACCTCCCGGAGGCCCTTCCGCCCGATACGCTGCGCGGTTTGCTCGGCAGCACGGGAGCCAGGTGCTTTCCGGCTGTGGCCACGCAAGGAATCGGGGTTCTTGATACGCTCAAAGCGATGATTGGCATGCTGACTGCGAGACTGCAGTAGCACGCATCAGGAGGTGGGTGAATGGCAGTCCAGGGCAAACTCAGAGATATCAGCCTGGCGAGCTTGATCTCCGTCAACTGCAATGAGATGAATCAGGCTCGTCTGGCGGTGAGGCACGGGGACAAGGAAGGCGTGCTGTTCTTTGCCGACGGCAACATCACCCATATGACCCTTGGCGACCAGGAAGGCGACAGGGTCCTCAATGAAATGCTCTCCTGGGAAGACGGCGAGTTCGAGCTTGAGCCAGGCGTTTCATCGCCCAAACGCACCGTGACCACCCCCTGGTCCACGCTGCTTCTCGAAGGAATGCAGCACGTGGACGAGAGTGCCCCGGCCTTTGCCGGGATGGTCGATGAGCCCGCACCGGCAGATCCTCCCGCATCACATGATGGTCTGGCGCAACGCCTGCGCGCGCTTGATGGGGTTGTCGGAGCAGTCATTGTCGCTCATGATGGCAACGTTATTGCCGCTGACACGAATGAGGATCCGGATAGGGAAGGTGCCGTGGCGGTGTTCGTCGGCAGCGCCGCATCGCAGATCGGAGAGAGTCTGGCCCTGGGTCCCTTCGAACGCGGGGTAGTTGAGACCGTCGGCGCCGGGACACGGTTGCTGATCGTTGAGCGCCCCGACTATTACGCGGGGGTGCTGCTGTCGGAAAGAGCCTCTCCGGCACTGGTCGCAGCCAAAGTCGTCAGCATTCTGCAGTAGCGATGGGGTGAAACATGGAAGACATCCTGAGGACCATCAGCAACGTTGTCGGCGTCAACGGCTGCTTTGTCTGCGATGAAGCCGGCGACATACTTGCCGTGTCGCTGCGCACGTTAGCCAGAGACAACTCATTATCTGTTGTGGGCTACACTGCCGCACAGGCCATCGCTGGTCTGCGGGCCTCCAAGCGTAAGAAGGTCGACATTGACCTGGTCTACGCTGGGGGGAGAGTGCTCCTCAAGCCGCTCCAGGGCGGTTGTCTGTGCATCGTGTGCGAGCCGCGGATAAGCATTCCGCTGCTCAATCTCACCGCTGATGTCGCCGTGCCCAAGCTTCAGGCGGCGCTCAAGACCCGCCCGGCGGTTCCGCCGCCGGCCATGCCTGCGGCGCCTGTTCCACCGCGACAACCTCAGCCCCAGGCACCGCCACAGGCTCCTGCTCCTTCCCCGGCAGCAGAGCCGACCGAGACACCAAGCAGAGGGCGGGGACTGGACGGTTTCTTGCGCAATCTGGGACGATAATCAGACCCTGAACGAACCACCCGATCCTTAGGATCGCGGGAGGAGAGCAATGACGTCACCCAAAGGCAACTCTCAGACGGCATCGACCAGGTTCGAGCAGATACTGACCGAGCTCAGCGGGCTTGGCTCGTTCGACGCGGCAATCCTTGCCACCAGCGCAGGGCTGCCGATAGCTACCTCACCATCCTCGCTGGACGCACAGCTCACGGCCGCTATGGTTGCCATGCTGCGCAAGGTCAGCAAAGACGCACGCGCCGAGCTGGGTATGGATGAGCTGGACGAAGTGAGCCTCTACGACCGCAAACGGTCCAGGCTAGCCTGTCGTTTCTTCTGGGTCGATCAGGAGGAGTTGATCCTCGCGCTGTTGGTCAAAGAGGGAGCACGCTACAGACGCCTCAGCGGCCATGCCATCAGACGGATTCAGCAGGCCTGGACAGGCTAGTCGGGCTACCTGAGGAACACGCGTTCCGGATCAACCACTCGGCGCAGGATTTCGAGTTCTTCCGCACTCGGTGCGGGCGTCTCGACTGCCCCGTCGACCTCCAGTGGAAAGCCCGTGTCATCAGCCACCTGCTGAGGCGTCAGCCCCGGATGGTAGCTGGCCAGATACATCTCGTGGCCATCTGGGCGAAACCTCATTACCCCTTTTGTCGTCACCACGACACTCGGCCCGCCCCTCACCAGTCCCGCCTTTGCTCGGCTGTCTCCCCCTTCGAGCCAGCCCGGGCTGGTGACGTAGTGAATCCGCTCCGGGAAGCGGCGTTTCTCGTGCACCGCGATGATCACCGTACGCCGGGCCAGGCAGGCAATGTCGCAGGCGCCTCCGCTGCCAGAGAAACGCACCTGCGGGTGGGTCGGGTCGACGCCGATGGAAGTGCTATTGATGTTGCCAAACCGGTCGATCTGAGCCCCGCTCAGGAAACCCACATCGACTCGCCCTGCCTGCAGCACGTACGTAAAGACCTCAATGAGTCCGGCGGCCATGGCCGCTCCACGCATGGCGCGAGGATCCCCTACGGACATTGGCAGATGGGCCAGTTGGCTGGCGACGGTCCCCGCCTCGAAGATGATGCAGCAACGAGGGGCGTGCGTGCGCTGCGCGAGCATGGCCCCCAACATCGGCAGCCCCGTGCCAGCGAAGACTACCTCCCCGTCCAGCACCTCGTGGGCTGCCGTTACCGCCATCAACTCGGTCAAGCTAAAGGTGGTCACTGGCTCAACCTCCGCCGCTGCAGCGTCGGTTGGTAGCCATACTGGGGATCAGCGACCAGTGAGTTCAGTCTCTCCAGGCCACCAACTGCCTCCAGATAGCCAGAGTGATCCTTCGCGCCGTGGACAAACCGCTGCAAGTAGCGCTCCAAGCCGTCATCGCTGTCCGCCGCCTCGTGATAGCTCTTCAGTTGGCGCGGGTCATAGTCGTAGTAGTTGTATACGGCATAAGGATGCGCACCCCAGCGAACCGGACACACATACTGAACGGCAAAAAGCGGGATCTGATTGCGCTCCGGCTCCCTGCGCAGAGATTCCTCCGAGACTAGTTCTTCGCACGTGACGATGACCGTTTGCGCGCACAGGGCTTGTTGCACGTCCGCATAGGACTGACCTTCGATGCGCACGATGCCACTGGCCGAGGCCTTTTGCACGTGAATCACGGCGAACTCGGTGTTGATCGCCGGAACCAGCACCACACGGTCGCCCGCCTTGAACGGTGACTCCATGACCTTGAGCTTGAGCGGCGAGGTCCGTGGATCGCCGGCGCGTGCTTCGGCGCTCAGAGCCTGCTTGGCGAGAACATCGCTCCCGAGCAGGCTTCGCACAGGCATGAAAGGCAAACCCATCGCGCCCGCAGTAAACCTGGCCACCATGGCAAAGTTGGAATAGTCCTCCCACTCAATCTGCCGCCGCTGCACCGCCAGGCGCCACCGCGGGCCAATGGTGCCAAAGGCCTCGTCAGCCTCATACGCCAGCTCGACGCGCTTGACGCACCCCGCGCCGATGAGCAGATCCCAGTCACTGCCCGGAGAATGGCCAAAGAGGTAGAGGTTCTTGCGTCTCAGCCGAACAAGCTCATACACCACTGCCATGGGGTGACGCTGCGTGGTGAAACCGCCAAGAGAGAGCGTCGCCCCATCAGGAATGATCGCAGCTGCCTCAGCGAGCGAAACGATCCTGGGTGCCACTGTCTCTACCTTTCGCGCTGAAGGGACTATGGTTGCGGGCGTCCTTCAGCTGCACGCTCGTCAGTCACAGGCCCTCCACCAGAACCGAAGGAAGGAAGGGCCGCAGGTCATCAAGGAGTCGGCCATAGACCGTCAGCGAAGTCACAGCAGGCCTGCCTATCTCCAGTCGGCGCGCGTCCCTCCAGTGCAAGAAGGCACGGCGTGCCGAGTGGAACTCGGACCAGGGTATGAGCATGGGCTGGTAAGTGCTCAAGACAGGTTTGACGTGCAAGTACAGACCCTGCGGACCGATGATCACGTCGACACACCGCGTAAAGACCACTGGTCCAATCTGGACAATCTGCCAGCGCCGCTCCGGCTCTGACGGTTTGACCCGGCAGGGGTACCGTTCAATCAGCCGGTTAAGCCCGCTGGCCTTGGCAAAGATACGATAGACCATTCCGCCTCCGATCGAGCCTTCCTCCGCAACGATTCTGCATCTGAGTCACTCGCGCCGTTCACCGCCGGGCTATGCCTTGGCCATCACGCCGCCAGGGTCGCTCGCCCTGCCAACCGGCCCGCGCTATCGGCGCACCGATCTACACTGACGCTAGAGGGCCGCCATTGCCGGTCCACCCTGCGCCAGCCCGGCCTCGGCAGTACCTTGCTGGCAAGCGGCGCGAATTGCCTGAGGTCACACCAGCGCGAGACGGGCTCGGATTAGCGGTCAACATTGGCTCGAGCGTCAGCCAACCGTGGCAGAGCGTCCGTTCGGCCAAAACGTGTGGCATAGAGAGCGCCAAAGCTTTGCAGAACGAAAGACGCCGACACCGCCCCGTAACATGCTGCCTCAACAGGGTCCCCTGTTTCCTGGTAGCCAACCACAAAGCCACCGCAGAAAGAATCACCGGCCCCCGTCACGTCCACGACCCGGGCGGCGATGGCAGGCACATGGTGCCTCTTGTGCGTCTGGGCATCGTAGACCAGCGCCCCTCTGGCGCCGACCTTGATGACCACCGCCCGTGGCCCCGCTTCTGCAAAGCGACAGGCCGCGTCCCACAGGTCAACCGTGCCGAGCAGAGACCGCACCTCCTGCTCGCTGGGCATAAAGACCTCTACCTGCCCCAGGATCTCCATCACCCGATCCAGGTGCCGTGGGGTCATGTACCTCTCGCCCGGGTCGAGCGTCGTGCAAATGCCCGCCGCCGACAGCGCCCCGCAGAGCGAGCAGTGAGCTGCAAGCTCGAGTGGCGCCAGATGGGCGGCCTTGGCCCCCAGGTAGGACGGAATGAGATCATCGGGCCTGGGTGACACGGGGATGTAGCCTTCGCTGTCTTGACCCGGAGTAGAGTGCACATAGCCCACTAGGTCCTCCGGCAAAGGCAGCCCGATCTCGGCGAAATGGTCTTCAGGGCGCATGTCATCGCGCGTCTCCTGGTCCGTGTACGCGTAGAACGTCCGGAGGTCCTGCCAGCCCGGGATTCGCCGAACACCGTCGGTGCCGATGCCGACGCTCTCCAGTTCATGCAGCCACGCCTCTGGGTAGTTCTCACCTACGCGCGACAGGATGCCGACAGCCACCGACCAGATCCTGGCACCCACCGCAGAGTAGATGGCGTTGCCGCCCATCTCGCGCAGGCGTGCTTTGCGATCTGCAGTAATTACATAGTCGATACGCATCCCGCCCGAGGTGAAGTAGTCGATACCCATCGGTCTCCAACCGCCTCCAGCGCAGGCGTCTATTACTCGCCGGTCAGGCCCTGGCAGCAGCCACAAAAGCGCGGACCGTGTCCGGGTCCCAGTCTGACTCTAGCGCTTTCTGGCTCCACGAGGGGATCTCTTTGAGCGCCGTGCTGACAATGATCGCATCGGCCGACTTGAATGCCAGTGACACGGTTGCCGCCGACACGCCGCCCCCGATGATCAGTGGCACTCCGGGGTCGCTCTTCTCGACCTCGCGTAACATAGACAGAGTCTCGTCCAGGTCGGCACCGGTGAGAATAATGCCGTCCGAGCGGCCGTAGGTGGCCGCCTGCCGGACGGCTTCGGGCAAAGGAAGTGGTGCCAGCGGAACACCAGTTCGGTCATAGATGTCGGTCAAGAGCCGCACGCCTTCGGCCCTGATCTCGGCCCGGTACTCGATGGCCTCACGCGCACAGCCCTCCACCAGCCCCTCAGCCTTAACCATTGCCCCGAGGTAGACCTTCAGGCGAACGAAATCCGCGTCCATGGCCTGCGCCACTGCCAGCGGTGCCCTGGCGCCGTGCGCCATCAGACACACACCCAGCACCGCCCCGGGGTACATCCGCCTGACCTCACGGCCGATCACGGCAACTCGAGCGACTGTCTGCTCCGGTGAGCGCCGCGCTACCGGATAATCCCCCAAATCCTGCAAATAGAGAGCGTCGATGCCGTTGTCAAAGGCGACCTGAGCATTGCGCAGGGCGTAGCCCACCACCTCCGTCAACGAACAAGCGTCTGGCTGACTGGCCGAGGGCATGGGCGGCAGGTGCAGGGCGGCAATCGTGCGCACTGGCTTGTTTCGCAGCGTCAGGGCTTTCATCCGTCGACCTCCGGGAGCAATGCACTGGATTGCACGCGACTGGCTCCCCCGCCTTCGGCCTTGCTGCGCCCTCCCCCAAAACCGCGGTATGGAGTCTCTCGCAGCAGCCTCGCCCTCTCGCTCGCCAGGCACATCAGCGGAACACTGTATAGCAGCGGAGCGAACTCTTCCCGCAGGGCCCCTGGCACCGGGAAGGTCGCGTCGGCAATGCCTGAGATACACCTCTCGTCAGCGGGGACGACCGCCACCACCCTTCTGCCGATTGCCCGGGCCGCCTGCGCGACCTCGCAAGCGCGACTGTAGCCAGCGCCGCCACAGTCGATGACCACAGTAGGAGTAGCAACGTCCGTGGCAAAGTACTGCAGATGTGCCCATTCCTCTAGGTCCTGGCCGCAGGCCGAGTCCCCACTACCCTCAAGCATCTTGGCTGCGCCGAAAAGGGCCACTCCGTAGGCCGGACCAGCGCCCAGGAACACGAACTCGTGGATCTCCTCCGTGGCCGCCAGCCAGGCGCTCGCGCGGTCTGTTCCGGTCCTGATGGCTTCGGCCTGGAGTCTCGGCAGCGAGCGCAGCTCGTCCCGCGCCGACGCAGCGGATTGAGGTGTCAAGAATCCTCGCGCCTCTCCCAGTCGGACAGCAAGGAGGTATAGTGCCGCCAGTGACGCCACGTAAGAACGGACGCCGGGCGAAGGGGCCGTGTTGGCCACGGCCGGAACGACTGCCGGGAAGACACACTGCGCGGATAGAGCCAGTCGGCTGGATGCATCTCCGGTGACGGCCAGCGTTCTTGCCCCGACCCTCCTGGCCATGCGCAGGGCTTCTACGGTGCGTGCCACCTGGCCCGAGACCGACACGCCGATGACGAGCGCGCCGCCATCGTCCTGGAGATGCGGAGCGATGTAGCGGGCGAAATGAAGCGCTGTGGCCGCCCGGCAAGGCAGCCCCGCCAGAGTCCAGAATGCCAGCTCACTGCCCACGGCGGCCATGTGGGAGTCGCCGCACCCGAGCACATAGACCTGACGTACCGCTGCGGCCATGACCGCTCCGATCAGAGTCCGCGCGCTGGCCGCGTAGCGAGGGAGAATCTCACCCACCAGTTCGGGCAGACTCTCGACCTGAGCGTCCATCGATGTGATACCAGCGGCCATTTCTCCCCCCTCGCAGCATTCCCGCTCGCAACGGAGCCGTGCGGCGCTCTCCGAACTCGAGCAGGTGGGCTAGATGGTGATGCTGCGGCTGGCTTGCTTCAGTTGCGCCATTGCGCGGGCAACCTGGGCCCCCACGCGCGCATTGTTCAGCAACAGACTGTGATTGGCTTTCAGGCTGCGTCCGCCGGTTAGCTCCTTGATGCGGCCCAGGAGAAACGGGGTGACCGCCTCGCCCCGAATGCCCTGCTCCTCCGCGGCTCGCACCGCCGCCGCAATGGCCTTTTCGGCTTCTTGGCGGGGCAGCTCGTCGGCCGCGGGCACCGGCACACAAACCAGAATGGTCGCCGTCAGGCCCAGTCGGTCGCGAGCAGCCGCAATCTGCGCCACTTCCTCGACCGTCTCGATTCGTTGGTCTACGGGCAGGTCACTCTCGCGGGAGTAAAAGGCAGGCACTCGGTCCGTTCCCAGGCCGAGAAGAGGCACACCCAGGGTCTCCAGGCGTTCCCGTGTAGCTTCCTGATCCAACAGCGCTTTGGGACCGGAGCATACAACGACCATCGGTGTGCGCGCCAGCTCGTCGAGGTCAGCCGAGACGTCAAAGGCGTGTCCCCGGTGTACTCCTCCGAGACCGCCGGTGGCAAAAACCTGGATACCCGCCAGATGAGCCAGGATTAACGTGCCGCAGATCGTGGTTGCCCCATCGGACTTGGTCGCGGTGACGATGGGGAGGTCGCGGCGGCTGCACTTGCGCACACCCTTGGCCAGGGCCAGGTACTTGAGCTGCTCTTTGTCCAGACCAATCGTCGGCGTCCCGCCCAGTACTGCCACCGTGGCCGGCACTGCCCCTTCTTCTCTGACTGCCTGTTCCATCTCGCTGGCGGTGTGCCAGTTGTCCGGGTACGGCAGCCCGTGGGTGATCAGCGTTGACTCCAGAGCGACTACCGCGCCGCCAGCCCGAAGGCTCTGCCGAACCTCGCGATTCACTTTCATTGCTTCCTCCTCATGGCCCCGTCGTGACCCCTTCTAGCTTACCACGGGAGCAGGCGCCCGGTCAATCTCAACTGGCGCGGGATATGACCGCGTCCGCGCCCTCGAGCAGCCCGCGCGCGCCCACTTCCTGCACCTGCTCCGCAGCGACAGCCATCATCTGCTGAATCAGCCCAGCATCGGGCGTGCGCACCGGAACCGCTTCTCCCCAGCCGACTGTCGGGACGACCTGAAATGCCTGGAGGAAATAGCGTCGTGCGCCGCGGATGGCTGAAGCGACCTCATGGACCTCCTCCAGGCCGATCAACCCCGGCACGACCGTAGTCCTGAACTCGTGTTCAATCCCCGCAGCGAGGATCAGCGCAACGGACTCTTGCAGGCGCCGTACATCCACCTCGACCTGGGTCAACTCGGAGTAGCGCCGCCAGCTCGTCTTGATATCCATCGCGACATAGTCCACCAGCCTGGCTTCGAGGCAGTAACGAAGCACGTCCGGGCAGTAGCCGTTGGTGTCCAGCTTGATGGACAGATGGCGCTCGCGGGCCAGAGTGAGAAACGCTTCCAGGCCCGGCTGCAGGGTCGGCTCGCCACCGCTGATCACGATCCCATCGACAAATCGACCGCGCTCCCTGTTCTGACCGAGTATCTGGTCACAGGGCAGGTCCGGAAGCGACTCGTGGTTCAGTACGAGGTCACGGTTGTAGCAGTAGAGGCAGCGAAAGTTGCACCCACCGACAAACACCACATCGGCAATGTGGCCGGGGTACTCGATCAGAGAGGAACGGACAACGCCCTTGACCCGCAATGGCTCTCCCTCGCGAGAGCCAACGCCACTCAAGTCACGTGACATCACGGGTCAACGAGTGAAACCAAGGCGTCGTCCGCCGGAGACAAGCCTAGTTCGACGGCCCCTCGGGGCGTCCATTTCCGGGAACCTGATACGTCTTGCGCTCTGAGAACTCTTGCTGTTTGCCCTTGTTCCAGTCCGCCACCGGACGGAGGTAGCCCACAATCCGCGAGTACACTTCACAGGCTACTCGCTTCGCGCCCGATACTACACCCTCTTCGTTGTTGGTCTTGACTTCGGCGTTCTCCATGTTCTTCCGTCCTCCGATGCTCCGTAGCTCCGCTCCCCACTAGAGGGTAGCGTTATTCGCGTCTCACGCAGGGGTGCCGAATCGGGCCAATTCCTCTGCGGTATGTTCGTGTGGGCAGTGGCTATGCTTTCCACTCAGGTATCCGTGTACCGGACACACACTGAAGGTCGGCGTCAGCGTGAAATACGGCAGATGAAAGCCCTCGGCGATGCGTCTCACTAGGAGACGCGCCTGCCGCCAATCGTCCACCTGCTCTCCCAGGAACGCGTGAAAGACCGTGCCGCCGGTGTACAGCGTCTGCAGGTCATCCTGGTGTTCCAGCGCCGCAAAGAGGTCATCCGTGCAGCCAACCGGCAAGTGCGTCGAGTTGGTGTAGTAGGGCGTTTCCGGAGTGCCCGAGGTGGTGCTGCCCGGATACTGTTTCCGGTCCGCCTTGGCCAGGCGATAGTTGGCGCTTTCCGCAGGGGTGGCCTCCAGATTGAACAGATGGCCGCTCTCGTCCTGATAGTCCTGCAGCTTGCGACGCATGAACGTGAGCACAGCCTTGGCCAAGTTCTTGCCCTGGGGATGAGCAATGCCAACCCCGAGAAAGTTCTGGCAGCATTCGTTCATGCCCACAATACCAATGGTCGAGAAATGATTGGCCCAGTGCGAGCCAAAGCATTCATACACCGCACGCAGATAGTGCCTGCTGTAGGGGTACAGCCCCTCCTCGGTGTGCCGCTCCAGCACCTTGCGCTTGATCTCCAGGGAGGTACGCGCAACATCCATTATCTGACCGAGACGAAAGTAGAAATCGTCCTCGCTCGTGGCACGGAACCCGACCCTGGGCAGGTTGATGGTCACCACTCCCACGCTCCCTGTCAGTGGGTTCGCGCCGAACAACCCCCCGCCTCTTTTCCTGAGTTCGCGGTTGTCCAATCTGAGTCGGCAGCACATCGAGCGCGCGTCTTCCGGCCGCAGGTCGCTGT